>Ga0209415_10000458_pt1 | contig 75328 bp, 75 predicted proteins | sample PeaSoiSIISIP2007_FD_187696 | JGI IMG/M metagenome (GOLD analysis project Ga0209415, IMG submission 187696) | Peat soil microbial communities from Weissenstadt, Germany - SII-SIP-2007 (SPAdes) (version 2) | ecosystem: Environmental > Terrestrial > Soil > Wetlands > Peat | place: Germany...
GAGGGCGGAGGAAGTCCACACAGACGAGTCGGCCCGTTTCGACGACCAGAGCGCACTCCTCTCGTACCTCGCGTCGACATGCCTCCCACGGGGTCTCGCCGTTAGATTCCATCTGGCCACCGGGGATGGTCCATCCGTTCTTGTAGGTGGGTTTCAGCACGAGGAGCCGCCCGGCTCGGTCGGTGATGAGGGCCCCGGCCGAAGCCGGAATCCTCGGAACCTCGAAGGATGCACCCTCGGCGTCGACGGCATCGCTCGGCGTCACGTGTTGAGGTTCCCGTCTCTGCCCTCGCTCGTCAAGGATCTGACCGGCGTGCCCACACGGGTCAAGCTGAAGGTCAACGTCATCGGGGACTGGAGGAGTTGTGGAGATCGCGTTTTCTCACCTGGGGATCTGCGTGAGCGATCTCGATCGATCGCTGCGCTTCTACTGCCAGGGACTGGGGTTCGAGCTCGTGCAGTCCCACACCGTCGGGCCGGAATTCGGGCGGCTCATGGAGATCGACGAGGTGTCTCTGCAGTCGCGCTTCGTTCGCCGTGACGGGGTCTCGATCGAGCTACTGCACTTCGTCTCACCCGGACACACGGGGGAGCCCACCCGTCGCCCGATGAACCAATTGGGCATCACCCACCTCTCACTGCTCGTGCGCGACCTCGACGCCGTGGGCGACGTCATCGAGGCCCTCGGGGGCGCCGTCGTGCGGGGCACACGGACGACCTTCGGATCATCGGAGTCCCTCGACTTCGTCTACTGCACCGACCCCGACGGGGTCCGGATCGAGTTGATGCACCTTCCCGGTTGAGGCTACGGCTACGGTCACAGCCATGCCCGGCGCGGAAGGCGAGCCCAGCACCCGGGCCATCGAAAACCTGATCGCCGAGTACGCCGAGCTCGTGGACGCCGGCGATTTCGCGGCGTTGGGTGCGCTGTTCGCCCACGGCGTGTTCGGTGGTGAGGGCAACGCGGTCGTGAGGGGCCGAGAGGCCGTGGAGAACATCTTTCGGGCGATGGTGCGCGTCTACGAAGACGGAACGCCGCGCACCAAGCATGTGACCACGAACATCCGCATCGATGTCGACGAGGCGTCGGGCACAGCCGTGTCGCACTCGTACGTCACCGTGTTCCAGGCACTGCCCGATCTCCCCCTCCAGCCCATCGTCGCCGGCCGGTATCGCGATGTCTTCGAGCTGCGAGACGGGGTCTGGCGTTTCGCCGAACGGCGTTTCACGACCGATCTCGTCGGCGATGTGAGCCGCCACCTTCGCCCGGGACCCGGGGTTCTGACCTCGTAGGTGAGCGCGGCGCGCACCATCCCCCACCGGTCCGGCGGCCGCTGGTATAACCCAAATCGACGATGCGTGAGGTGGCACTTACCGGTCGTGGTTGGATTTTCATCGTCCGCGCCGAACTCTTAGCATCGAAGACCGTGGAGGGCGAACATTCGGTGACGGTACGAGAAATGCACACAGCGTGAAGCTGGCGAACGTTTGGGTGGTCGAAGGCGGATCGACCGGTGCCGACGCGAGTTTCGCAGCCGTCGACCTCAGGGTGGACCCAGGCGGCTGGACCCTGATCGACGCGGCCGACCGTACCGTGGAGCGCGTGTGGACGTGGGACACGATCGGTCGACTCGACATCGTGCGCGGCGCTGGCATGACGCCCGACGGTCGAGGCGCCACCGCGTTGGATGTCGTCGTCAACGGCTGGCCGGTCCGGGTCCTTGCTCCCACCACCGACCTGCCCAATGAGACCATCGCCCTGTTGGGCGCGTTCGCCCCTCTGGGTCATCCGCTGCGCGCCAGTCCGCATGTGCGACGGGCGCCCGCCAAGAGCAAACTCCTCCCGGCTTGGCGCCGGGGTCCCGGAGAGCGGCCGCGGTTCCGTCCGGTGTTCCTGATCGATGCCACCGCGACGAAAGTGCGATCTGCCATGGTCCTGGGCCTGGTGCTCCTCGTAACGGCGGCGGTTGCCTCGATCGCGGGCGTGGCGATGAGCGCGTCGCCGCCGACGTCAGCGGCGACGCGCGGCGTGACCAGCTCCTCCACCTCCTCCTCCGATGGCACCACGTCCGCCCCGGCTGGGACCGTTGCCACCCCGTCGAGTGCGGCGGCCAGCACGTCGTCGGCCACGTCGGTCTCCTCGCCGCCGACCGGCGGAAATGGGCCGAAGGTAAAGGTGACCACCCGGCCGGCGTCGGCGAGCTCGGGCTCGCCGGCGAACTCGTCGAGCACCACCAAGCCCACGACCTCGACCACCAAGCCCACGACCACCACCACGAAGGGCACGACGACCACCACCACGAAGGGCACGACGACCACGGCGGCGACCGTCACCACGACAACCCGGCCGACGACGACGACCACCCGGCCCCGGCCCACGACAACGACCACCCGGCCCCGGCCCACGACCACGACCACCCGGCCCACGACCACGACGACCCAGGCGACCACGACCACGACGACCCAGGCGACCACGACCACAGCGGTCACAACACCCCCCACGACCGCCACGACGGCTTGATCCTCAGCCATCGATCGCCCAGAACCGTGTCCGGTCCGGACTCGAACTGAAACGTGTTCTAGTATCGGTGCCTTCACAGACCGGCCGCCCGGATGCCGGCGCGGAAGGTGGCGAGCATGGTGGCCAAGGCGGCACCCCTCTACGAAGGGATCGGCCGGTACTACGCCCGTCATCGTCGTCCCGATCCCCGCATCGCGAAGCAGATCCGAGACGCACTGGGTGACGCCCGAAGCATCGTCGACGTCGGAGCCGGCACCGGGTCGTACGAGCCCGATGACAAGGTTGTCGTCGCGGTCGAGCCGTCGCCCGTCATGGCGTCGCAACGCGCTGTGGATGCGCCGGGGGTGGTGCGAGCTGTAGCCGAGAGCCTCCCGTTTCCCGACGACTCCTTCGACGCGGCGATGGCCGTACTCACGATCCACCACTGGACCGACGTCTTCGGTGGCCTGCGCGAGATGGCGCGGGTGGCCGATCGCCTGTTGGTGCTGACCTTCGACCCCGTGGTGCACTCGAAGTTCTGGATGTTCACCGACTACTTGCCCGAGGTGAACATGCTCGACCTCTCCCAGGTCCCGAGCCCGGATGCGGTCGCCGAGGTCATCGGGGCCCGAGGTGTCGAGACCGTCGATATTCCCTCTGACTGTATCGACGGCTTCAACGTGGCCTACTGGCGCCGTCCCGAGCAGTATCTCGACCCCGAGGTTCGTGCGTGCATGTCGGGGCTGGCCATGCTCCCTGCCGACCTTGTGGCGACGCGGATGGATCGTCTGCGAGCCGATATCGAGGACGGCACGTGGCACGCGCGCCACGAGGAACTGTTGTCCATGGGATCCTTCGACGGAGGCCTGCGCCTCGTGGTGCGGTAGATCGACACCAGCCCCGAAGCATCCGGTGATACTCGGGCGGTTGTGCTCCAATGTCCGCACCGCCACGGAGGGAGCCCGGAGTGGGTCTTGACGACATCGACCTGACCGATCTTGCGTTCTTCGCGGGCGGGTTCCCCGATGCTGCCTTCACCCGACTTCGCCGGGAGGCGCCGGTGTGGTGGCACGAACCCACAGAGCACACTCCCGACGGCATCGGGTTCTGGGTGGTGAGCCGCCACGCGGACGTGATGGCGGTCGCCGCTGACGCCGAGACGTTCTCCTCGTCCCGGGCTCCCGACGCGCCCGGTGGGGGGACCCTCATCGAAGACCTGCCGTTCGGGTTCGCGGCCGGGGTGTTGCTCAACATGATGGACGACCCCCGACATCACCTGATCCGTCGGTTGGTGACCCCGGCCGTGGCACCGAGGGCTCTGGTGCTGTTGGAGGGAGAGCTGCGGGCCAGAACCGCCGCGATCCTCGACGCCGTGGCACCAGCGGGCCGGTGCGACTTCCTGATGGACGTCGCGGTGGAGCTCCCGTTGCAGGCGATCGCCATGCTGATGGGCGTCCCCGACGAGGATCGTCACGACCTCATGGCATGGACCAACGCCACCTTGACCTACGACGACCGGGAGCTGGGCACCAGGAGCTCGGGCTCCGAGCAGGCTGCCGCGGCCATGGCCGCGTACGGCACCGCACTGATCGAGCGCAAGCGCGTCGAGGGGGGAGAAGACATCTTCGGCAAGGTCGCGCTGACCACCATCGAGGACGAGGACGGTCGATCCGGACCGCTCTCGGATCTCGAGCTTCTCATGTTCTTCAACCTCCTGATCGCGGCCGGGAGTGAGACCACCCGCAACGCCATCGCCCTGGGCATGGCCGCGCTCATCGAGCATCCCGAGCAGTGGGATCTGCTGCGACAGGTTCCGGCGACGCGGCCCGGCGCGGTGGAGGAGGTCCTGCGATGGTCGAGCCCGACGCTGTACAACCGGCGAACCGCCACCTGCGACGTCGAGGTCGCCGGACAGAAGATCCGGGCCGGTGACAAGGTGACGCTGTGGTGGGCGTCGGCCAACCGAGACGAGGCGGTCTTCGACGATCCTTTTCGTTTCGACATCCGGAGGAGCCCGAACCCGCACCTGGCCTTCGGCCACCGCAGCCACTTCTGCCTGGGGGCGAACTTGGCACGCCTCGAGATCCGCATCATGTTCGAGGAGATCCAGGCACGTTTCGACCACCTGTCGCTCGATGGGCCTGTCGAGCGCTTCCGTACCAACAAGCATGCAGGGGTCAAGCACATGTACGTGACGTTCCACTGATGCGCACGTGACCGGAGGCGACATGGAAATGCAATCGCGAGAAGACGGACACGACGACCACGATCCGGGTCGGATCGTGGTGCAGTACCTTGAGCGCATGGTGGCCCACGACTGGGACGCAATGGCGAGATGTCTGGCCGAAGACGTCGTGCGCGTGGGACCCTTCGGGGATACCTACACCCCTCGGGATCCCTATGTCGCGTTCCTGTCGGAGCTGATGCCCTCGCTGCCCGGCTACAGCATGCGGGTCGGCCGCGTCCTCAGTAGCGGGCGCAGCGTGGTGGTGGAGCTCACCGAGGTCGTCGAGATCGGGGGCTCACCCCTCGAGACTCCTGAGGCTCTCGTCTTCGATCTCGATGCCGACGGCCGGATCGCCCACATCGCCATCTACATCCAGCGACTGGGCGAGGTGCCCGCCATGCCGTGACGGGCCGTGTCACGGGCGGTCGATCGTCATTGATCGACCAATTGAACGGTCTTGCCGTCGAGCCACTGCCTCAACACGAGATAGCGACCCTTCAATGCACCATGGTCGTAGTGCCCGAAGCTCATGGTCGTGCCGTCCATCCCACTCGACGCCGGAAGCTGCTTGACCCGCTCGAGCCCTTCTTTGATCCCGACCCGGGTGAGGTGGGCGGAACGCGCCACCGCCTCGGCGACGAGCCGGCCTATGTCGTATGCGGCCACCCCGATGGGCCCCGCCGCGCTACGCGGCGATCGCTGGCGCAGCGCGGCGCGGGATCGATTGTCGTCGGCCACGCTGTCGACGTAGACCCACCTGTCCCAGCCGGCCCGCCAGTCTCGCCGGGCGTAGCCGAACATGAGCGCAGAGTTGGCCACCACCGGTACCTGCCATCGTTCGGACTCGATCGCCACGGCGACGGCGCGCGCTGCCACCCCGAGACCGAGGTAGACGAGCCCCTCGGGAGCCCCCGACCTCAGTCTGGCTACGGCGGGGGAGACGTCGTCGGCCAGCGGTGAGACAGCTGCCACCCCGGTGATGTCGATGTCGAGCGCGCCACACGCCTCGCCGAAGAACTCGGCATAGCGTCGACCGACGGGGGAGTGGTCGTGTGCCACGGCCACACTGCTTCGTCCCTGGGCCGCGACGTGGCGAGCCAGAACGGCGGGCTCCTCCTCGAGCGATCCAACTTGATAGTGGAACATGAACTCGCCCCGGGTGCGCTCACCGCCGGTGTAGTTGATGCACGGCATCTCCGCCGCGTCGGCCAGGGGTCCCACGATGAGCCCGTTGTCACTGATCGAAGGGCCCAGTATCAACAGGGCGCCCGCGTTGACGAGCTCGGCGAAGGTCCTCTCGACGTCGAAGGCGGTGCCGCCCGGCAGTCCCTGTGCGTGGCGAGCTACCAAGTCGAACGGGCGGTCGAGGCGACCGGTGGCGGCCACCTCTTCGATCCCCAGCCGGACGGCGTCCTCGAAGAGCGCCCCCCCGTCCGCCTGGGGATAGTCGTAGAGGACGCCCACCACGACGGGTGCTGCGCTGCTGGACGGGTTGGACATGGGCCCCCTTTGAAATCCTCAGCGGGTGAGGACGACGACGCTTGCGTTGGCGCCGCGACCCACCGTATGGGAGAGCGCCGCCCGTGCACCGACCACCTGATTGTGACCGGACTCGCCGAGCAGCTGTTGCACGAGGGTGACAACCTGCCCGAGCGCGGAGGCCCCCAGGGGTTCGCCCTTGGACAACAGCCCTCCACTCGGGTTCACCGGGATTCGCCCTCCGAGCGCGGTGGCGCCCGAGTCGGCCAGCGTGGCGGCGTCGCCCCGGGGGCACAGTCCGAGCTCCTCGTACGACAGCAGCTCGCGTGCCGCATCGGTGTCCTGGCACTCGACGACGTCGATGTCATCGGGGCCGATCCCGGCCTCTTCGTATGCCGCGGTCGCAGCCAGCGTGGTGGGTGCAGGGACGGCTTCGTCGACGAGCCCCGACATCGGTGTCGACTCGTTGAGCACGGATCCGGGTAGGTGGGAGCGCAGTACCGCAGCGCGAAGACGAACCCGGCCACGATGGCCGTCGGATGTGTCGCGTCCGGCGCGAGACAGCACCACGGCTGCGGCCCCCTCGTTGGGCGTGCACAGCATCCACAGGTGCAGCGGCTCGCACACGATGCGGGACCCGAGCACGGACCCCGCATCGACTTCGGCGCGGAACATGGCATTGGGGTTGTGGACGCCATGGCGACGGTTCTTCACGACCACCTGTGCCAGATGGTCCTTGGTCACCCCCGAATCCTGCATGAGTCGCTGGGCACGCAGCGCGAAGTAGGCCGGTGTGGCGCCCAGTCCCGAGTCCTCCTGCCACGGCTCGAAGAACGACGACCGGATCATCCCCTTCGGCATCTTCTCCACGCCGAACACGAGCACGGTGTCGTAGACAGCGGCGTGGATCGACCCGGCGGCCAACATCAAGGCGGCGCCACCACTGGCGCAACCGGCCTCGACGTCCACGATGGGCATGCCGGTCATGCCGAGGCGGGAGAGCACCTTGTGCCCCGAGGCCACACCGCCGTACGCGGTGGCGCAGAAGGCGGCCTGGAACCCACCGTCGGCCAGTCCCGCCTCGGTCAGCGCGGCTCGAACCGCGGTGACCCCCATGTCGGTGACGGTCCGGTCCTCGAAGCGGCCGAAGGGATGGATCCCGACCCCGGCGATCTCCACGTCGTTCATCGCGGGTCGCCGGGCGCGAAGGCGTAGGTGACGACCTGGCGGCCGTCTTCATCGACGCGCACGGGCACGACAACCAGCTTCATCGTTAGGCCCGCGGACAGACGCGACGGGTCGGACTCGGTGAGCCGGGTGATCACGCGCAGCCCCTCGGGGAGCTCGACGACACCGAACCCGTACGGGACCTCGCCCCGGTATCCCGGCGGCGCGGTGGTGACCGAGGTCCAGCTCCATAGGCGCCCCGTCCCCGACAGCTCCACCTCAACGGCGCCCGGCGCGGCGCAGTACGGGCAGGTGTCGTGGCGCGGGAACTGGTGTCGCCCGCAGACGCCGCAGCGACCTCCGAGCAGTCGTGGTGACGCGCCGTCGGTGAAGAGGCCCTTTCGAACCGGGACGGAAGCGCCGGTCACGCCCGTCCCGGACGCCGTCTCTTCCCGGACCATGGGCGTGGCGGCCTCAAGCCGCCGACGTCTGGCCCTGGCGCGCCCTGAGCTGCTCGTAGCAACGACGGAGGAGCCGTGCCGTGTCGAACTCCTCGGCGATGTAGCGCCCGAGAAGCTCGCCGGTCCGGATGTCGATGGTGTGGTCCTGGAACACGTTGTCGAATGCTCCCAGGACCTCGTCGAGGCGGTCCTGGCCGAAGTACTCCATCTTCTCCAGGTCGCTCCGATCCGACGCCGCCACCGCCAGCCGGTCGGCGAGGTCGAGGTCGTCGCGGTCGCGCAACTCGAACCCAAGCTCGTTGACCCGCTTGGCAAAGCTCATACCGTGCTCGCCCTCGCGCCAGGCCACGGTGCGCAAGACGGCCTTCACGTCGGGGTCGGTGGTGGTGTCGATCCACACCTGGAGGTATTGATGAGCACGAGCCTCGTTCACGGCGATGGCGTTGAGCAGCCCGAGATAGCTCGGCTTGTCCGACATCGTGGCTCCTCTCCCGGGCGGACCTTCGCCCACCTCCTGTGGCCTTCTCACGCCGGAGGGGCCAACCCGAACGATCCCATGCGCGCCAGCGTCGGGCAAGCCCCGGCGGTTGCGCGGTCGGCCGGCATTCACCCTTCGGGCGAGAACAGTGCGATCCCGGCCTCCTCGGACACCGCTTCGAAATGGGCTCGCACCGGCATCCCGACCCGCACCGCCTCGGGCTCGCAACCCACGATGTTGGTCATGACGCGGGGACCTTCCTCGAGGTCGACGAGGGCCACGACATAGGGGATCCAGTCCCGGAAGGGCCTGGTGTAGTTCTGGCGGATCACCGTGTAGCTGTAGACCGTGCCACGTCCGCTCGCCTCGACCCACTCGACCGACCCCCGGCACACCAGGCACCGGTCGCGGGCATAGAGCTGCCGGGCACCGCATCGCGTGCAGTGCTGAATCACCAGGCGCCCCTCGTGCGCGGCGGTCCAGTACGGCGCGGAGTCGGCGTCTGGGACCGGGGCGGGACGCGGCTTGGGTGGACGCTCGTCGCCGGTGGCCGGGGCGCGATCGATCATGGAGCGTCCAACCCGAGAACCAGGGTGGCGCCGGTGGACAGCATCCCTCCGGTACCGTGCGCCACGGCGATGCGGGCATCGGGGACCTGGGTGGCGCCCCCTTCGTCGCGCAGCTGGCGCACGGCCTCGACGATGAGGAACATGCCGCGCATCCCCGGGTGACAGGCCGAGAGCCCTCCGCCGTCGGTGTTGGTGGGCAGCCGTCCTCCCACCTCGAGACCACCGTCTTCGACGAACGCGCCACCTTCTCCTTTGGCACAGAACCCGAGGTCCTCCACGGTCAGCACCACCGTGATGGTGAACGAGTCGTAGAGCTGGGCGACATCGACGTCTGCGTGAGTGATCCCGGCCCGGGCGAAGGCGACCGGTCCACATTGCGCGGCGGGAGTCACCGTCAGGTTGGGCATGGCCGACAGGTTGAGGTGATGGGTGGTGGCGTGAGCGGCCCCGAGCACGTACACCGGAGTGCCAGGGAGATCAGCGGCGCGCTCCTCCGTGGTGACGACGCACGCCCCACCGCCGTCTGAGATCACGCAGCAGTCGAGCTTGTGAAGCGGGTCCGCCACGAGTCGGGAGGAGACCACGTCATCCACCGTGATCAGCTCGCGCTCTTGGGCCTGGGGATTGGTGGCAGCGTGGCGGCGCATCGTGACCGCCACTGCGGCGAGCTGCTCGGGGGTGGTTCCGAACTCGTACATGTGCCTGCGTGTCGCCATGGCGTAGTTGCCCACCAGCGTGTTTCCCCACAGGGCGTCATAGATCGCCGGTCCCGGGGCGAAGCCGCCCCCGCCGCCACCGGTGCCGAGACGTCGTCCCATCTGGGAGAGCTGGACGCTGCCGTAGGTGACGAGCACCACGTCGACGGCGCCCGACTCGACCGCGTAGGCGGCGTGCTCCACCAGAACCTCGAAGGACGAACCCCCGGAGTTGGTCTCGTCGAAGTAGATGGGGTGAAGACCCAGATACTCCGCCACGCCCGTGGCGTACATCGGGAAGAAGCCGGTGGTGGCGAAGCCGTCGATGTCGGCGAAGGTAAGCCCGGCGTCGGCCAGGGCTCGATCGGCGGCCTGGCCGTGCACGGCGTGCTCCGACATGTTCGGGAGGTGGGGGTAGTCCGACGTCGCCACCCCCGCGATCACGGCGCGCCGTCCTCGGGGTGGGGTCACGGGCGCTCTTTCCGGCCCGACGCCACGGGGGCGACCCGGAAACGGGGGACAGCAAGCTCGGGTCCCATGTCCTCCCATGCCACCTCGACGGCCATGTCCACCGCCACATCGCCCGGCTCGGCATCGACCAGGTTCGAAACGATGCGGACCCCGTCGGCTCCGTCGAGCTCCACGGCGATCACGACGTAGGGGAGCCGGTCCTGCAGCGAGGGGATGAAAGCTTGGCGCACGATGGTGTAGGTGTATACCCTCCCGGTCCCCGGGAGCTCCAACCAGTCCGATGCCGTACTGCGACAACGCGGGCACACCGGTCCCGGGGGATGGCGGGTGTGAGCGCACTGAGTGCATCGCTGCACCACCAGGCGGTGATCAGCCGCCGCTTCCCACCACCCGACGGTGTGCGCGTTGGCCGCCGGCATGGGCATCTCGTCGGGGAACCAACGCGCTGTCATGGCCGGCCCAGGACCAGCGCGCTGGTAGGTACGCCGGCTGCACTCGTGACCAGGCACGTCTCGGCTCCGTCGACTTGGCAGGTGGACTCACCGCGCAACTGACGCACTCCTTCGACAACGTGGTTCAGGCCGTGGATGTAGGCCTCGGACAAACTCCCGCCATGGGTGTTGGTGGGCAGTGACCCACCGGGCCACGCCAGCGCGCCCGACGCTGCGAATGGACCACCCTCGCCTCGCCCGCAGAATCCGAAATCCTCCAGGCTCAGCAGGACGAGCCCGGTGAAATGGTCGTAGATCTCGGCCACATCGATGTCGTGCGGCCCGATCCCGGCGCTGGCCCAGAGCCTGGCGGCCACTCCCCGGGCCCCCGAGCTGGAGTAGTCGTCGTCGGGCATTCCGACATTGGAGTACTGCCCGTGGCCGAAACCCTGCAGCGCACCTTGAGCGGTTCCGAGGATTGCGACCGGAGTCCTGGCGGTGTCGGCGGCACGCTCGGCCGTGGTGACGACCACCGCGCAGGCTCCGTCGTTCTCGAGACAGCAGTCGAAGAGGCGGAATGGCTCGGACACCATGCGCGATGAGATGTAGTCGTCCATCGTCATGGGGCGGTCTCCCATCACGGCGCGCGGGTTCCTCGTCGCGTGGGCCCTCGTCGTGACCGCCACGTGGCCCATCTGCTCGGCAGTCGTGCCGAACCGGTGCATGTGGCGACGGAGGACCATGGCGTACGCGATGGGGGGGCTGAACATCCCGAAGGGCATGGTGAAGGCAACGTGCGCTTCCAAGAGACTCGAGGCGCGGCGCACGTGGGGGATGCGAGGTGGACCGACGCGTGCCGCGATGTTTCCCGGCCCCTGGCCGAAACGTCGGAACTGACCCTGGCACAACGAGCGGTACACGACGACCACCTCGGCGGCACCGCTCTGCACCGCCATCGCCGCGTTGGCGACCGCGGCACAGGCACCACCCCCACCGGGCAGCCACGAAAGGCTCGCGTAGCGCAACTCGCGCAGCCCCAAGTCGGCCGCCATGAACGTGGCGTCGTTGCGATCCTCGGCGAACGACGCCAAGCCGTCGACATCGTCGGGCGTCATCCCGGCATCGGCCACCGCAGCCAAGATCGCCTCCACCGCCAATTGGTACTCGCTGGTACCGGCGATGCCACCCCATTTCGCATACCGGGTCTCGCCCACCCCGACGAGACACGCGCCACGACTCCCCGCACTCACCGGTCCGACCACCGAGTGCGGATCTCGTCGCTGTGTTCCCCGAGCAGCGGGGGTCGCCGGTGCATCACCCACGGGGACCCCTTCGCCAGGAACGGCGCGCCCGGGTAGGTCACCGACCGGTCCAGCTCGGGATGCTCGAGCTCCACGAAGTGGCCCCGGGCGTGGAGGTGCCGGTCCCCGTACACCTCGTCGGGCGACCGGATCACGCCCCACGGCAGCCCCGCTCGTTGACCGAGCTGGTACAGAGTCTCGCCGTCGTGCTTGTCGGCCAGCCTCTTCAGGGCGCGCCACACCTCGCGGTAGTTGGCGGCCCGGTGCACCGGGTCGGCGAAGGCCGGGTCCGACAACGCACCGGCCACACCCTCAGCTTCGAGCATCTCCAGCATGCCGGCGAAGACGTGGGGCCCGAGGAAGTCGGGGTTGAGCGCGGCCACCTGCCGGCCGTCGGCGGCGGTAAGGGTCGGGTGCGGCCCGCGCCGATGCACCGCCCCCGAGCAGAGATAGGTCATCAGGTGCCACTCGGTCATGCTGGCGGAGCATTCGTGGGCCGACACGTCCAGGAGTTGTCCCCGCCCCGACTGTTGGCGCCACACCAACGCGCCCAGCACGGCGATCGCCGCGTACGTCGACGCGGTCCGCCACGCCTGGTCACCGTGGCTGGCGAGCGGGGGGGTGTCATACACACCGTCGGGGCCGGGTCCGTAGCCACATGCCGCCATCGAACCGCCCAGGGCCATGAGCACGAGGTCGTCGGCGAGGTAGTCGGCCCACGGCCCGTCCTGCCCGAAAGGAGTCACCGCGCACACGATGAGACTCGGCCGGCGCGCGTGCAATGTCGCATAGTCGAGACCCCGGGCTCGGGCCTGGGCCGGGCGCAACGTATGCACGAGCACGTCGGCGTGGTCACACAGGGCCAGCACCTCGGCGTCGTCGTGGACCACCACCGAGCACTTACCGACGTTGTCGGCCCAGAACGCGAGGCTTCGGTCAGGCCCCGGCTCGTCGCCGAGGAACGGGCCGATGTGGCGCGACGGGGCGCCTTCGGGTGGTTCCGCCTTCGCCACCACGGCGCCGAGCCCGGCGAGCAGTCGTCCGCAATACTCGGCCGACTCATCGGTGAGCTCCACCACACGGACCCCGGCCAACGCTGCCCCGGCGTCGCTCCCGGGCTGGGACGAGCTCACGACAACACCCCTTCCGCCGATAGAGCGTCGATGTCTTCGCTGCTCATCCCGAGCACGTCACTGAGCACGGTTTCGTTGTCCTGACCCAGACAAGGAGGGCCGCGACGCAAGCTGCCGCCGGTGTGCGGTGGCGTGTCCGACATGCGGAAGGGGACGCCCTCGAGCGGGAGTGGTTCCACTTCGGCGTTGCCGAGCATCGTGTAGTGCCCGCGCGCCGCGAGCTGCGGGTCGCGCTCGAGGCGGTCTGCCGCGTCCTGAACGACGCCGGCCGGAACGCCCGACTTCTGCAGGAGCTCCATGATGTCGTAGCGGTCGCGACCTGCTGTCCAGGTCCCCACCCGTGCATCGAGATCATCGGCGTGCTCGACACGCCCGGTGACGGTGGCGAAGCGGGGATCGAGGCTCCACTGCGGGCGGCCCATCGCCTCGACCAATGCCTCCCAGTGGTCCTGGGTCCGGCACGACACGACCACCCATTTGTCGTCCCCCTTGGCGCGATAGGCACCCGATGGCCCGGCCGGCGGATGGGCGCGCCGATTGCCGGTCGGGAAACCCCGCCGGCGGCTGGGCCGGTTGTTGACCAGGGCATCGAGAAAGAGCGCTCCCGACAGTGCCGTGGCCGGTTCGAGCTGTGAGACGTCGATGTGCTGGCCCGCGCCCGTCCGGCTGCGGTGGACGAGACCGGTCATGACGGCGATGGCCCCGAGGTAGCCCCCCACGTGGTCGAGGTACGAGAACGACCACCCGGCCGGCGGCCGGTCGGGGAGGCCCACCATGAACGTGAGGCCGGTCAGCGCCTGGGCGGTGGGTCCCATCGTCACGTGGTCGGTGTCGGGACCCTCGTGGCCGAACCCGCACATCGACACATAGACGATGTCGGGCCGGATCTCGGCCATGACCTCGTAGGACAGACCCCACCGGTCGAGCGTGCCCGCCGCGAAACTCTCCGTTACGACATCGGAATGCGCGACGAGTTCCTTCAGCAGCTGCAGGCCCTTGGGATGGCGCGCGTTCACGGTGATGCTGCGCTTGCCCCCCGTGTTGTACTTGTAGAAGATCCCTCCCCGGTTTGGGCTCGGGGCTCCGGTGGCGTTGGCGAGGGTGGCGGCCCCGAAGGCTTCACCACGCTCACCGGGCTCGGGGACGAAAGGGGGCATCACCCGGATGGCGTCGGGGAATCGGGTGCTCTCCACTCGGATCACCTCGGCACCCAGGCACCCGCAGATCAAGGTGGCCTGCGCCCCGAAGCCAAGGCGTGTGAAATCGAGGACACGTACGCCGTCGAGCGCCATGGCCGGCGCGCCCTGTCCCCCCCTACCCGGTGGCGTCACGGCGCCGACGATACAGTGATCGCCGACACCGGTGTCAGGCAACGGTGCGTCGGCCCGGCGCCGGTGGATGCCGTCGCCGGCCGGGACGGGAGGGGCCATGCAGCTCGAGGACCTGGTGCTCGTCAGCGTGGACGACCACGTGGTGGAGCCTCCGGACATGTTCGAAGGCCGGATGCCGGCGCGCTTCGCCGAGCTTGCCCCGCGCGTCGACGTGCGGGACGACGGCACCGAGGTCTGGCGATTCGACGGCAAGGAGGCCACCAACATCGGGCTCAACGCGGTGGCCGGACGTCCGGTGGAGGAATACGGGATCGAACCCACCTCGTTCGCGGAGATCCGGTCCGGCTGCTACGACGTCGACGACCGCGTCCGCGACATGGATGCCAACGGGGTCATCGCCTCGATGTGCTTCCCGTCGTTCCCCCAGCTCTGTGGCCAGCTCTTCGCCAAGGCATCGGATCCCGAGCTCGGGCTGGCGGTGCTGCGCGCCTACAACGACTGGCACATCGATGGATGGTGTGGCGCCTACCCCGGCCGGTTCATTCCTCTGTCGCTTCCGCCCCTGTGGGACCCCGGGGCGATGGCCGACGAGGTTCGGCGGGTGGCGGCCAAGGGATGTCACGCCGTGTCGTTCTCGGAGAATCCTTCCAAGCTCAAGCTGCCCAGCTTCCACAGCGACCATTGGGACCCGTTCTGGGCGGCGTGCAGCGACGAGGGGACCCTCGTATGTCTGCACATCGGGTCGTCGTCATCGCTGGTGGTGACGGCACCGGACGCGCCCATCGACGTCCTCATAGGACTGCAGCCTGTCAACATCGTCCAAGCGGCCGCTGACCTGCTGTGGTCGCCGGTGCTCCGGAAGTTCCCGGCGCTGCGGGTGGCCCTGTCGGAGGGGGGGATCGGCTGGATCCCGTACTTCCTCGATCGCATGGACTGGATCTACACCCGCCACCATGGCTGGACGGGTCAGGACTTCGGCAACAAGCTCCCGAGCCAGGTCTTCGCCGAGCAGATCGTCACCTGTTTCATCGACGACCCCGCCGGTATCGAGATGCGCCACCGCGTCGGGATCGACTCCATGTGCTGGGAGGCGGACTACCCGCACTCGGACTCGACCTGGCCTCAGTCGCCGGAGATGCTCGTGAAGTCGCTCGACGGTGTCCCCGATGACGACATCGAGAAGTTCACCCACCGCAATGCCATGCGTCACTACCGGTTCGACCCGTTCGCGCACCGTCCTAAGAGGCAGTGCACGGTCGGCGCACTGCGGGCACAGGCCGTCGACGTGGACGTGACCCCCAGGCCAGGGAACCGACCCCAGGGTCCCAAGATGACCAAGGCCACGGACCTGACGCGCCACCCCGGCACCAACAGGTAGGTCCCGCCCCCCGAGCGCCACCCTCGGCGGACCGCCGCCGTACCGTCAGCGCATCCACACCTCGCGAATGCTCCCGGTTTCGATCTCCGACGACGCACGCCGGCGCTGCTCCCACATCTCCGCACAACTCTCCGCGCAGAACAACAGAACACGTCCGTCGGCGTCGTGTCGCCGGGCGACTGCGGTGGCATGGGTGAGGGGGATGCGGCATACCGGGTCGGGTTCGGTGTCTGGGCCCGGGATCGGCAGACTCAGGCGCACCACGTCGATCGGCTGTTCGAGGCCGCGCACCGAGATTTGGTGGGCCGCCTCGACGACGGCCCAAGGGGGCAGCTCGGGAACGACCGACGCCACCGCCAGTACCTCGTGGCCCACGGCGAGGTCGCAGAGCCGAGCCGCCACGTTCACTGCGTGGCCGATGTAATCGTCGCCCTCGAGGAGGATGACCGTGCCGGTCGTGACCCCGCATTTCAAGGTCACCGCTTCCGGGGCCACGTCGATGGCCGCCGTCATCTCCAAGGTGGCCGCCACGAGCGGCATCGTTTCGGTGCTCACCAGCATGGCGCCGTCTCCGAGCCACTTGGCGATCCGCACGGCTCGACGGGAGCAGATGTCGCGCAGCGCCGCTCGGAACACCCCGAGGACTGCCACCGCCCGTTCGTCGCCTTCGGACTCGGTGAGAGCGGTGAATCCCGACAGATCGAGAAAGGCAAATGTCCGTCGGACGCGCATGTTGGCATGATCGCACCTGGTTCGTTAGGGGAGCGAGCCCAGGCACCACCGCTCAGTCCCGTTCGCGCTCCTCGGTCTCGATGTCGGCCACCTCGGCCAGCCGCTGGATGTGCCGCCCGCCCTCGAACTCCGTGGCGAAGAACACATCAACGATGGCGAGGGCGAGATCCGGTCCCAAGATGCGTGCTCCCAGCGACAGTACGTTGGCGTCGTTGTGGAGCCGGGCCAGGCGGGCCGTGGTTTCGTCGTGGCACAACGCGGCTCGAGCCCCGCGGACCTTGTTGGCGGAGATGGCCTCACCCTGGCCGCTCCCCCCGAGGACGATGCCACGATCGGCGGACCCGCTGACCACGACGCGCGCTGCGGTGGCACAGAACCACGGGTAGTCCACGGGATCGTCGGAGAAGGTCCCGACGTCCTCGACATCGAAGCCTTTGTCGCGGAGGTGGGCCGCGACCACCTGCTTGAGGTGAAATCCGGCATGGTCACATCCCAGGACGACTCGCATGGACCGCCAGCCAAACACTGCTGGCCCATGATGGCAACCGGGAGACACTTAACCTGTCGAGGGTGGACCCCGATCCGAAGGACAGGGGCGCCGATAGGTGCCCCTGGGCCATGGCCAGCCCCGAGATGCGCGCCTACCACGACCTCGAATGGGGTGTTCCTGCGCGCGACGAACAGACGCTTTTCGAGTTGCTCACCCTCGAGGGCGCGCAGGCGGGCCTGTCGTGGTCGCTGATCCTGGCCAAGCGCGAGGGGTACCGGAAGGCGTTCGCGGACTTCGCCCCCGACCTCGTCGCTCGCTTCGACGGCTCCGACGTCGAGCGCCTCGTCACGGATCCCTCCATTGTGCGCAACCGCAACAAGATCGAGTCCACAGCGTCCAACGCTGGCGTAATCGACACCATGCACCGCGCCGGCGACACGCTTGCCGAGCTGCTGTGGTCCTTCGTCTCCAACGAGACAATTCACAATGCATGGACTGACCTCGGCCACCTTCCGTCATCGACCGCGACGTCGAAGGCCATGAGCACCGAACTGCGCCGACGGGGTTTCCGTTTCGTTGGTCCTGTGACGTGCTACTCGGCGATGCAGGCAGCCGGGCTCGTGAACGACCATCTGGTGTCGTGCTTCCGGTGGGCCGAACTCGGCGGGGCGGTAGGGTCGTCGGCGTGAGCGACACTCCGAGGCCCTCGGACGAGACCGGTGCCGAACCCGACGAGTCCGATGGGGCTGATCGCCCCCGGCACGGCAGCGAAGAGGAGATCGACGAGGCCAGTGACGAGTCGTTCCCCGCCAGCGACGCACCCCAGTGGTGGTCGGGCGAGCCCGACGACCGGTAACGCACCGCCCCCTCCGTGCGCATCGGCATCACCGCAGCCCTCACCGATAGGTCGATGCGTGCCGACGCGTTCGCACGCGCGGTCGAAGAACGCGGCTATGGCTCGCTCTACCTTCCCGAGCACACGCACCTGCCGGTGGCCCGGGCCACGCCACCGGCCCTGGTGGGGGGTATGCACCTCGACGATTACAAGCGGACCGTCGATCCCTTCGTGGCCTTGGCGAGCGCGGCCTCGGTGACCGATCGGATCCTGCTCGGTACCGGCGTTGCCCTCGTCGCGCAGCATGACCCCATCGTCCTGGCCAAGCAGATCGCCACCCTCGACAACCTTTCGTGCGGTCGGTTCGTGCTCGGCATCGGATACGGCTGGAACCCGGACGAGGCTGCCGACCACGGGGTGGAGTTCTCACATCGACGCGCCGTGGCGAGAGAGAAAATGCTTTGCATGCAAGCGCTGTGGTCCGAGGACGAGGCCGAGTTCCACGGTATGTACGTGTCGCTTCCACCCTCGTTCTCGTGGCCCAAGCCCGTCCAGCAACCCCGCGTCCGGACACTCATCGGTGGCGGGGGTGGCCCCATCCTGTTCGCCGCCATCGCCGAGTACGCCGATGGCTGGATGCCCATCGGCGGTGCGGGCGTCAGTTCCGCCCTCGAACCGCTGCGCCGCAGTTTCGTGGAGGCGGGACGCGATCCCGACACCGTCGAGGTCGTTCCGTTCGGAACCGTTCCCGACCAGGGCAAGTTGGAGTACTACGCGTCACTGGGGTGCTCCGAGGTGGTGTTGCGCATCCCTTCGGGGTCCGAAGACGAGATGGTGCGCACCCTGGACGACTACACCCGCTTCCTCTCGCGTTGAACCCGAGCGACGCCCGGGGTCAGCGCGGCGCGAGGAGCTCCCCGGCGCGACGCACCGCGTCGGGACCCGACGTGGGCATGTTGAAGATGCAGTAGTCCACACCCGCGGCAGACAGCTCCTCGACCTGGGCCACGATCTCTTCCTCGGTGCCAACGTTGAAGCCGCTCGCGTCCATGCCTTCCGCGCTGCGCAGGAACTCCCACGTGGCCGCGGTCTCCTCGGCCGAGTCCGTGATCACGAGGGTGCTTAGTCGGCTGACCGTGATCGACGCCGGGTCGCGACCCACTGCTTCGCAGTGCTCGTGCAGTATGCGCAGCTTGTGGGCAATTGCGGCTACGTCACCGAAGATGTTGCAGTAGTCCGCATACTGGGCAACCAGTCGCAGCGTGCGCTTCTCCCCACTTCCTCCGATCAGGATGGGTGGCCCACCGGGCTGGACCGGGCGGGGGAGGTTCCTCGCCTCGTGCACCGAGTAGTACCGGCCCTCGAAAGTGACGACGTCGTCGCGGAACATCGCCCGGCAGATCTGCACTGCCTCTTCGAGTCGGTCCATTCGCTCGCCCACCGGGGGGAACTCCACCCCGAGACCCTCGTGCTCGACGTCGTACCACGCCGCACCGATACCGAGCATGGCCCGCCCGGTGCTGATGACGTCAAGGGTGGTGACGATCTTGGCCAGAAGTGCCGGGTTCCGGTAGGTGACGCCGGTGACCATGGTGCCCAGCCTGATCCGGTGGGTACGGGCGGCCAGGCCTCCGAGCAGTGTGTAGGACTCCAGCATGGGCTGGGAAGGGCCTCCGAGTGCCGGCAGTTGGTAGAAGTGGTCCATCACCCACAGCGATTCGAAGCCCCAGTCCTCGGCGCTCTTCGCCTGGTCGACCACCGCCTCGAAAAGCTGGTTGTCCGGTACGCCGAGGGTGAAGTTGGGGATCTGGAGTCCGATTCGCATTGACCGATCATGCTCGACGCGCCCGCCCAGTGCCGACCGGGCCCGCCCGGACCGCCCCGGCTCGCGTCCCGGCGTCCGGAGTGACCTTCAGGAAGGGGACCGCTCGGGTGGTGCGAACACCACCACCGCCGCGAAGTCCTCGCTGATATCGACGAAGGCGTGCAGTTCATAAGCGGGGACAAAGACCACGTGCCCGGGTTCGACCGCGAGCGCACCCGACGGGGTCTGCAGCCGGGCGCGACCCGCGGTGACGACGTAGATCTCGTCCTCGGAATGCGGGACCTGGTCGTCGGTCCCCGCCGCGGCGAGCGAGTACGTGCCGACACTGAGGTGGTTGCTGCGCATGTGCTCCACCCAGTGGGCGCTGCCCTCCTCCGGACGCGAGAAGCGCCCGGCTCCCACGATGCGCCTTGCTCCTCCGACCGGTGGTGTCATCAATGCCCCTGGTCCGTCCAAGCCGGGTTGCGCACCTGGGTCAGCTGCCGATGACGACGACCGAGCGCAGCACCTCGCCCCGCTCCATGCGGTGGAATGCGTCTTCGACCCCCTCGAGCGGGATCGTCTCGGACACGAAGCCGTCGAGATCGAGACGTCCGTCGAGATAGAGGTCGATGAGCACAGGGAAGTCCCTCGAGGGCAGGCAGTCCCCGTACCAGCTGGGCTTCAGCCGTCCGCCGCGCCCGAAGAATTCGATCATGGGGAGGTCGATGCGCATGTCGGGGGTGGGCACCCCGACCTGGACGAGGGTGCCGGCGAGGTCGCGGGCGAAGAAGGCCTGCTTCATCACCGTGGGGTTCCCGACCGCTTCGATGCACACATCCGCACCATTGCCACCGGTGAGGTCGCGCACCTTCTGCACCGGGTCGTCCTGGGCGGCGTTGACGGTGTGGGTGGCGCCGAACCCCACGGCCAGTTCCAGCTTCTTGGGATCGAGGTCGACTGCGATGACCTGGGCCGCGCCCGCCAGGATCGCTCCGGCCACCGCCGCACACCCCACACCTCCGCAACCGAAGACCGCCACCGAGTCACCGAGACCCACTTCACCGGTGAACATCGCCGCCCCGAGTCCCGCCATGACACCGCATCCGAGGAGGCCGGCGGCCTCGGGTCGGGCGCGCCGGTCCACCCTGGTGCACTGTCCGGCCGCTACGAGGGTCTTCTCGGCGAAGGCGCCGATCCCGAGCGCGGGGGACAGCTCGGTACCGTCGGCCAGGGTCATCTTCTGGGCGGAGTTGTGGGTGGAGAAGCAGTACCACGGACGCCCTCGGCGACACGAACGGCACTCGCCGCACACGGCGCGCCAGTTGAGGACGACGAAGTCCCCGGGTGCCACCGAGGTGACATCGGGCCCCACCGACTCCACCACGCCGGCGGCCTCGTGCCCGAGCAGGAACGGAAAATCGTCGTTGATCCCCCCTTCGCGGTAGTGGAGATCGGTGTGGCAGACCCCACAAGCCTGGACCCGCACGAGCGCCTCGCCGCGACCGGGATCGGGAACGAGCACGGTCTCGACAGACACGGGGGCGCCCTTCGACCGGGCGACGACGCCGCGCACTTCGTATGTCATGGTCCTGCCTCCTCGCCCTCGGCGCTGCACGACACGGCACCTGTCGTCCCGACTCGCTGTATGGCGCTTGCCGGCAAGGTACCGGAACGACGCAACGGTGTGGGCGTCTCGCGCCCGCCGATGCACCCGAGGCCCCTGTTCAACCCCGATCCCGGTACGCCCTCGCCACCAACGACACGAACTGGTACAAGCCGTCCTCGTCGGGCGCGAGCTGTCCGGGCACCCAGTGCTCGGAGGCCACCCCTCGCTGCACCGACTCACAGGCGGACCAGTCCTGACGGTTGGTGATGTCCCAGAAGTCGACCGCGTACGAAGGGTCGAACCCGGGCCGATCGAGGTCCTCGGGGGAGAAGGCCCAGCTGCAGCGGATGAGGGTGCGATCGGGCCCGAGCGGCGTGAGCACGTGTGTCATGACGTAGTCGGGATGGAGGCTCAACAACACGTTGGGGAACAGCACGAGGTACTCGACCCGACGACGGGCCCGGGCGTCGAGGCCTCGCAGCGCAGTCCCACCACTCGTGCCATCGAGTGACATCGTGTCGGCCTCGTCTCGCAGTGCCATCCAGCCACCCACCCAAGCACCGTTGCCCGACGCCGGGTAGTTCTCGCCGCTGCGGGGCGGGCTCACGCTGCACAACTCGGGGTGGATCATGGCGCAGTGGTAACACTCCTGGTAGTTCTCGATGACGATCTTCCAGTTGGCTGCCACGACGTATTCGTGACGGGCGCCGACACGCAGTCGTTCGAGCTCGTGCGCAGCGACAAGGTCGTCGAGCCCGGCGAGATGGGTTGCGAGCGACGCTGCCCGGCCCGAAGCGTCGACGAAGACGAGCCCGTGCCACTCCGTCGTCGGGAGTTCGATGAGGCCGTTCTCGTCCGCCCGGAACGCCTCCCACTCGTCGAAGCGCGGTGCGTGCCGCAACGATCCGTCGAGGTGGTACGACCACGAGTGGTACGGGCAGACGACAACGTGCAGGTTGCGGGACTCGCCACATGGCAGCAACTCGTGGCCTCGGTGTCGACAGGCGTTGGCGAAGCCCCGCAACCGCCCGTCCTCGGCGCGCACCAGGAACACCCCGGCTCTCCCCACCGCCTCGGCGCGCTGGTCACCGGCCTCGATGACATCCTCGCTGTGTCCCACGCACATCCACCCGCCGCGCAGGATGTGGCGCTCCTCCCAGTCGAACACGGCCCGGTCGACGTAGGCGAGCCGCGGCAGGAGCCGGCTACGGCCGAAGGGCCTGAGCGCCGCCTCGAGGCCATCGGCGGGAAGCGGAACGCGGTCGCCGTGTATCGCCATGGCGTGAGGATAGAACCCGACCCCGGCGCCGGCGGCGGGGGATCGGAGTCAGGACGGAGGTCGGTGCAACCGGGATTCGACTGCCGTTTGCTGCTCAGCCGGCGGCGGCGAAGACGGCGGCATAGTTGAAGATCCCCGTGACGTAGGTCTGGGTCGAGGGCAGCAGGCCGTTTCCCTGGACCGAGCTCAGGCCCTGGTAGTAGGCGGCCACCGCGAGTCGTACGTTGCCGCCGGCGCGTACCGTCAGGTTGTGAAGGTAGGCCGCGGCCATGGCGATGTTGTCGGACGCGACGCGCGGATCGAGGTTGGGCTCGCCCAGAAGGACACTGCGAGCGAAGTTCACGGTCGAAGGCTCCAGCTGGCACAGGCCGATGGCGCCCGACGACGACGTGGCGGTGGACGTCCAACCCGATTCCCACCAGCACAGCGCTTCGAGAAGGTTCGGTGCGACCGCAGACGCGTTGGCTGCTTGGAGGAAGTCCTGACGCAGCGCCATGCGGTCGGGCCGGGCGATCACTGCGGGCGGGAGCGGGCCCCCCGAGCCCCACCCCGGAGGAAGCGACGGTTCGGTCAAGGCGAGACGGCTTCCGGCGAGCACGAGGTTGGGGTTGGTGATCTTGTTGACCGACACCAACGCCGCCACGGTGGTGTGGTAGCGCAGCGCGATCGAGCTCAGCGTGTCCCCCGTCCGCACCGTCACGGTGATCGGGGGCACTGTGTTCGTCGAAGGCAGGGGCGGGGCCGGCGCGGCCGCCGGAGGGGGCGGCGCGGGTGGGGGAGCGTGCGGTGTGGACGCCGGATCCGGGACGTGCAACACGATCCCGGCGCGGATCCGATTCGGGTCGCTGATCCCGTTGGCCGCCGCCAAGGCTGCGACGGTGGTGCCATAGCGCATGGCGATGGCACTCAGGGTGTCGCCCGGTCGCACGATGGTGGTGGCGACGAAGGCGGTGTTCGCGGCGGCGTTACCGACCGCTCCCAAACCCAACCACGACGCCAGCGCCAACGGTCCCACGGCAAGACCGATCAGAGCCGAGCGACGCGTCCGGATCGGCCGCCTGCGACGTGCGTGGCGAGGCCGGGTCCCCCTCATGCGCACGGGGTCTCTGGGCGCCGGTGAGCGCGGAGGGTCCCGTCAATGTTGCTCTCGATTGGACGCATCGAGACTTCATCGGCGCCTGACGACGCCCGGTGAAGCCATGGTTGGGCCAACAACGCTTCCCCGAGGCGAGGCGGCGTCGGATCACAACGCTGTGATCCAGTCGCGTACGACCGTCGCCACCTGCGAATCCTTGCCGCGCAGGCCGTGATCACCGCCGTCGATCCACACGTGGGTCACGGGCCCCGGGATCGCCCCGGTGGCGACCTCGAGCTCCATGGGCGACCCGAAGGCGTCCCGGGTGCCGGACACGAAGAGGCATGGCAGCTCGAGTCGTCCGAAGTGCTCTGTCCGCAATCGATCGGGCCGGCCGGGAGGATGCAACGGATAACTGACCAGAACGAGCGCAGCCGCCGGCAACCCGTCCGCGACCGCCATCGAGCAGATGCGTCCCCCCATGGACCGCCCTCCCAGCGCGACGCGACGTGGCGCCACATGCCAGGCGCCGGCGACGAGTCGGGCCGCGTCGACCACCGCGGCGATCAGGACGGGCGGCCGATCGGGGGCTCGCCGGCCCGCCAAGCGGTACGGGAAGTCGATCCGCTCCACGTGGACCCCCGACGGAGCGAGCGCGTCGTCGATCGCCACCAGGGCGGGCTGATCGCGCCCGGCACTGGCGCCGGGGGCGAGGATCAGGCCGGCCACGCCTCGTACTGGCGTCTTCGGCGAGGACGGCCGCGAAGGTCTTGCGCGGTTCGGGGATGACCTTTGCCCAGGTTCCGGCACAGGGCCATCCTGGCGCGCCGGGAAGCTGTGCGTCAGGCGGCGGGACCGGTGGCCAGAACCACCGTCGTGCTGTGTTGTTGACCCGACGCGTCGACCCAACCCAACTGCACCCTCTGTCCGGGGCTGTGTCGCGCCATCAAGTTCGTGAGGGACTCGGCGGAGTCGACGGTCTTGCCTCCGAGCGAGTTGATGACGTCCTGGGGGACCAGCCCTGCGGTTGCCGCCGGGGTACCCGGCTCGACGGTGAACACCTCGGCACCGGCGTTGGACCCGGCGTCGCGTACCACGACACCGATAAGCGCGGCGGCGCCGATATGGACGGTATCGGAGGCCTGTCCCGCCATGATCTGTCGAGCGATTGACAACGCCTTGTTGATGGGAATGGCGAAGCCCTCTGTGCCCGACTGGAATTGGAACCCACTCGACGCCGCGGTGTCGACGCCCATCACGACGCCTTGGGCGTTGACCAACGGTCCCCCCGAGTCGCCAGGTCGGAGTGCGGCATCTGTCTGGATCAGGCCCGTCAACTGCTCGGAGCTGCTGTCGGACTCATCGGTGGCGGTGATGGACTGGTCGAGTTCGGTGACGTGCCCGGCGGCGGCGCTGGGCGTCCCGCCCACACCTCCCGCGTTCCCGACGGCGGTCACCGCGGTGCCCACGGCCAACGTCGACGAATTGCCGATCGAGACGGTCCTGAGCGCGGACGCGTCCACGAGTTTCACCACGGCGATGTCCTGCGTCTTGTCGGTGCCCATGACGACGGCGTTGTAGGTCTCACCGTTCCCCACATCAGTGACGCTGATGCTGGTGGCTCCGTCGACGACGTGGTTGTTGGTCAGCACGTCACCCGACGCGCTCAGGACGATGCCGGTTCCGGCCGCCTCGCCACCCTGGAAACCGAGCCGACTCGTGATGTCGACCACGCCGGGGTCCACCTTGGCGGCGACGGTGCCCGTGTCGGACGCCCCCGAAGAGGGCAAGAGGCCGAAGGGTCCCGTGCCGCCCTGGTTCTGAATCGAGGTGCGTCCGATGGCGACCCCGAGCAGGGCGACGAGCACGACGGCGGCCGCCACGGTGAGGACGCGCAGCGGATGGTTCCGGGGCGCTCGTTGGGGGGGCAACCAGATCGAAGGGCCCCCCCACTGGCCCGTCACCCACTGACCGGCGCCCTCCCAGGGTTGCGGCGGACCGCCCGCGGCCCCCGAACCCGGCGGTCCCTCTCCACCTCCGAACCCGCCTGTCTCTGCACCCGCTGGTGACCGGACCCAGATGTGAGGCGGAGCTGCATCGGGGGCAGCCGAGGGCGGCACGAACGGGTGCGGGTGGGGTGCGGCCTCCGACCCGGATGCGTCAGATGCGGGGGGGGAACCGGGCGGAGGGGGGTAGCCGGGGGTCGGCTGGTACCCGGGGGTCGGCAGGTACCCGGGGGGAGGCGGTGGGACGGCGGTCGGCTGGTACCCGGGGGGAGGCGGTGGGACGGCGGGGGAGGTGGACCCCCCGTGGGTATCGGTCCCGGACGGATTCGCAGGCCCGTCGGGGCCTGCGTCCGGGTCGAATGTGTCGCTCAACGCCCCTCCTCGTGGGGGCTCAGGGCAGCGGTTGCGTTGCCGTGTCTACCTCCGAGTAGAGCGCTGCTACCTGTGAGCTTGCTTTGCGGCAGCTTCGGACCCGGCGAGTCTCTCTATTGTGCCCTCCCCCCGACCACTACCGGAACGGCGCGCCGCGCCGCGCCGCCCCGGCGGGGACGGTCGCTTGGGTGACCGAGCCGGCTGCGACCTGCACGGTGAGGTTGAACGAGCCGGGCCCACCCCCTTTGAGTCTCACGTCGTAGGTGCCCTCGGCCAGGGATCCGAAGACCCCCGCATACAACACACGCCCGTTGGCGTGCCGTTCGCGCACCGCGGTGTGGGTCCCGGTCCAGGTCCCCCCACCGGGGCGGATCTCGATCTCCGCCCCGGCCAGGTCTTCTCCTGCGTTCAGCACCAACGCGCCGGCGTGGGGGCCGATGTCGAGCACCACCGAGCCGGGACCGCTGGGCCCTGCCAGTTGTTCCATCGCTCTACGGTGCGACCGACAGCGGCGTCGCCGACGGGTTCGAGTAGCCGCTGTAGGGCGTGCCGAGGTAGGGGAAAGCATCCAGGTAGTGCTGGGTGCCCTTGGCCGAAAGGTCGGTGCCCCCGCTCGTGATCCCGAAGTCCACCGCGCCTGCTGCTCCGTCGGCGGTGAAGGACGGGACGACGAATCCGAGTGTCGCCCCGGCGACGGCCCGCAACGCGATGGTGGCCACGTCGTCGAACACCCTCCGCCCATTGGGCCACCCGGCGACATCGAGGCCCAGGAGCCCCAAGCTGTTGGGGCTCGACGACGGCTTGATCGCCGTGTTGAGCCGCAGCATGTCCGCCTTGACCCCCGTGCCGTTGTAGTTGGTGAACGTCGGCGCCGGCGTGATCACGCCGGCGGGGATCCCGGTGAGGAAGACGGCCTCGATGTCGGGTCTCAGCGCGTCGGCGGAGCTGCCGTTGTACGTGGCCAAACTCGTGAACACGCCCGGGTACAGGACGGGAAGCAACTGCGGGAGCAGCGGCTTGGCGAAGTAGTTCAGGAACGGCCCACCGTCGCTGATCGGCGGCAGCTTGTTCCACCGGTCCTTGTCGCCGATGCCGATGAGCAGCTCGTTGGTCAGCGGGTTGCCCAGGCGCGACAGCTGGGTCCACGGACCGCTTTCGAAGCCGCCCCACTCGGGGTCACTGCCCCACATCCGCACCCGTTGGCGGCTGGCGGTGGTCCACACGCCGACGACCGCGGCCGGGTCGCCCACACCCGACGGGGTACTGCGGGTGAGCTCGTTGACCGGGACTTGCAGAGCCAGCGTGTGCACGTTGACGTCCGCGGTGGAATTCACGCCGGGCATGCCGTTCATGAGCCCCGCGGCCGTTCCGCCGGCGTGGTCGCCCGCGAAGCCACGGAGATCACCGAGATCGAAGACCGCGCCCAAGTCGACGTAGAAGCCTTCGGCCCGCTGCCCTGCGAACACCTTGGCCGAGAGCGGGCCCTCTGACACGGAGTGGACCGCGGCGCTGGCCAACGCGGCGTAATTCGGCGTTGAAAGCGGCCCGATGTTGCACGGCGGGCACAGGAGGCCCGATCCCAAGACGGTGGACGAGCAGCCCCAGCGGTTTCGGGGATTGTGGTCGATCCGGGTGAGGGTGTATGTCTGCTGCCGGTTCCAGTTCGACTTGGACGACGGGGAAGTCAACGCGGTGATCGGGCCGTCGTTGTAGAGGAACGACGCCGGGATGTTGTTGACCGTCCTGAAGCGGAACTGGTAGGTGATGTCGGCGTCGCCGTCACCGTCGTTGTCGATGTGGATCTCGTACAGCACGTCGTCGCCGAACTCGTAGAAGTTCGGGCCGCCGCCGGGCGCCTCGAGCGGGATGTAGTTGGCGATGAGCGTGACGGTGCCGGCCTCACTCGGGTTCGTGCTCATGAAGGCGTAGAGATCGGTGCTGTCGGCGACCGGGTCCTTGGAGATCTCGGGCGCTTCACGGTGCGATGACATGGTTCACTCCAGTTGCTTGTAGGGGTAAGGACTGACGTGTCGAAGAGCTAGTGGATGGCACGCGCCAGCTGACCGGCGAGCTGAGGGTTCCGGACGATCACCTCGCGAGTGCCGTTGAAGAGACTGATCTCGCCGGTCGAGAGGTTGCGCACGTGTGCCACCAACGGCTCGGAGAGATCCGCGGCACCGGTCTCCGCGCCAGCGACCGAGTCATCGGCCGCAGGGGCCTCGGTCTCGGCCGCGCCGAGCAGTCCCGAGAGGCCGGGTACGGCGGACAACACACCAGCGCCCGCGATCGCCAACGACCCTCTGCCGAGAAAGGTGCGTCTGCTTACTCCGGCCATACTCGAACCTCCGTTTCGTGTGGTTCGTGGGCTCGACTTCGCCACGGACGTCTATGCCCGTGCTCGGAATCGATGGGGGTTCCCGGGATCGCATCTCGTGTCCGGGGGTGTCGAGCGGTCTTCGGTGCACAAGGGCCACTTGGATGAGACGCGTCGAGAGTTCGTCATTCTTGATGACGTCGCCCGAAGGGGAGCCCGCTGTGCACGGCATCCGCGAAGGACCCGGCTGCGCCACATTCGACCGGGTACGATGCCGCCATGCTCCGAACAGAGATCGACACCGTCATCGTCGAGGTGCTCCGGGACCGCCGGCTCCTCGCCCACCCGTTCTACCGCCGCTGGGAGGCCGGCACACTCGAACGTGGCGAGTTGGCCGCGTACGCCGGGCAGTACCGGCATTTCGAGGCAGCACTCCCGGTCGTACTCGAAGCCGCGCTCGATCACATCGATGATCCGACGGCGCGACGGATCGTCCAGTCCAACCTCGACGACGAGCGCGGCGTCCCGGCACCTCATCTGACCCTGTTCGACGGTTTCGCGGAGGCCGTCGGTGCACCGGCCGGTGTGGATCCGACGCCGGCGACCGCCGCGTTGGTGAGCCTGTACGAGTCCGCGGCAGATCGGTCAGCAGTGGCCGCATTGGCTGCGCTGGCGGCCTACGAGGTCCAAGCACCGGAGATCGCGGCGTCGAAGGCGGATGGACTGCGCGTCCGATACGGCGTCTCCGACGACGGGGTGCGGTTCTGGGACGTCCACTCGGGGATCGACGAGGTCCACGGCGATTGGATGGTGGAGGCCCTCGCCGCTCTTGGTGCCGACCCGGACGAGGTGCGCCGTGCATCGAGGTCAGCCGCCGAGGCGTGGTGGGCGTTCCTCGACGAACGCGAAGCAGCGGCTCCCGGTGCCATCGCCTGCTGAGGCAGGGGGCCACCACGTGCGCTCGACGTAGGCTCGGTAACGAGGGTCCGTCGTGACGGCCGCTCGATCGGCCGAGACAACGTCGCGCCCGGCGAAAGCGAGCGACAAACTCGCCGATTACCGGGGCCGGCGAGACCCTGCCGTCACGCCGGAACCGGTCCCGCCCCAGGGCCCGTCGCGAACTCGGCGCCGCCGTGGTGCGGCCTCCGGGCCCAAGACCTTCGTCATCCAGGAACACCACGCCCGGTCGTTGCATTGGGACTTCCGGCTCGAGCGCGACGGCGTCCTGGTGAGTTGGGCCATCCCCAAGGGCCTGCCTGTCGACAACAAGACCAACCACCTCGCCGTGCATACCGAGGACCACCCCTTGGAGTACGCCTCATTTGCAGGATCGATCCCGAAGGGTGAGTACGGCGGCGGTGAGGTCATCGTCTGGGATCACGGCACCTACGACGAGCTGAAGTGGTCCGATGACGAGGTGATGGTCGTCCTCCACGGCCAACGCGTCGAGGGAACCTATGTGCTGTTCGCAACCAAGGGCCACGGCCGAGGGCGAGGCAAGGGCGCGAACCGGTCGTGGATGGTCCATCGCATGGACGATGCTCCGGTCGGGTACGAGCCCATGCCCCACGGACTCCGGCCCATGCTCGCCACGTTGGGCTCGTTACCCAGGGACGACGAAGCCTGGGTCTACGAGTTCAAATGGGACGGCATCCGCGCTCTGTCGTATGTCGACGGCGGCCGCATCCACATCGAATCTCGGAACGGCAACGACCTGACGACCTCGTTTCCCGAGCTGCGGGCACTGGGCGAGGTACTGGGATCACGACAGGTTGTCCTCGACGGTGAGATCGTCGCCCTGGACCAGTCCGGTCGCCCCAACTTTCAGCTCCTCCAGCCCCGCATCCATGCTTCGGACCCGGACAAGGCGAAGCGACTGTCGGGGGAACAGCCCGTCGTGTACGTGCTCTTCGATCTGTTGTACGTCGACGGTGCCTCGTTGCTTTCCCAGCCCTACGTCGAGCGGCGCCGTCGTCTCGAGAGCCTCGGCCTCGCCACGGACAAACACGGCCATTGGACGCTGAGTCCGCAATTCGACGGTCCCGGGACCGACGTGCTGAGGGCCAGCGACGAGCAGGGCCTCGAGGGGATCATGGCCAAGCGCCGGGATTCGGAATACCTCCCGGGCAAACGCTCTCCGAGCTGGACAAAAGTGAAGAACGTCCGCACTCAGGAGGTCGTCGTGGGTGGTTTCACGGCGGGCGAGGGCTCACGGCAGGGCCGCTTGGGCTCGCTCCTGCTGGGGATCTACGACCACGATGGGCTCCGGTACGTCGGCCAGGTGGGCACCGGCTTCAGCGAGGCGAGCCTCGAGGATCTCGAGGGCAGGCTCCGGTCCCTGGTCTCGGACCGCAGTCCGTTCGTCACCCCTGTTCCGCGTCGCTACGAAAGCGCGGCGACGTGGGTAGAACCGAAGTTGGTGGGAGAGGTGAGCTTCAGCGAGTGGACCAAGGAGGGCCGGATGCGCCACCCGTCTTGGCGGGGCGTGCGGGACGACAAGGACCCCCGAGAGGTTCGGCGTGAGTCCTGAGCCCGAACGCGTCACCGTCAGCGTCGGCGACCACGAGCTCCAGCTTTCCAATCTGGACAAGCCGCTCTTTCCGACCGGGTTCACCAAGGGCGCCATGCTCGACTACTACGCCCGCATTGCGCCGGTGATGCTCGGCCACCTGAAGGACAGGCCCGTTACGGTCAAGCGTTTTCCCGAAGGAGTCGGCCACAAGGGGTTCATCGAGAAGAACGTCCCCAAGCACGCGCCCGATTGGATCACGACCATGACGCTCCCTCGCAAGGGCACCGGCCGGTGGGGGAAAGAGACCACCTCCCATCCGGGGCGGGACACGACGCGGTTCGTCGTGGTGGACGGGCTCGCCACGTTGATGTGGTTGGTCAATCTCGCGTCGGTGGAGTTCCACACTCCGATGTGGCGCACCGGGCGTGAAGGCCGCCCCCGCAGCCCCGATCTCCTCGTCTTCGACCTCGATCCCGGCCAGCCCGCCACCATCACGCAGTGCTGCCGGGTCGCCCTGCTCCTGCGAGACCGGGCGACTCGCGACGGCATCGACCTGCTCCCGAAGACAAGCGGCTCGAAGGGTCTGCAGCTCTATGCCAGCGTGGAGGCCAAGCGCTGGCCTGCGGATCGCACCAACGGCTACGCCCACACCCTGGCCAAGGAGCTCGAGCGGGACCATCCGGATCTCGCCGTCTCGCAGATGGCGAAGTCGCTGCGGTCGGGCCGGGTGTTCATCGACTGGAGCCAGAACAATCCGGCAAAGACCACCGTGTCGACGTACTCGCTGCGCGCCATGGACCGTCCGACGGTGTCGACCCCTCTGGCGTGGGGGGAGGTCGAAGAAGGGGCCGGTCGCGGGGCCGAGGACCTCCTCGCCCTCAGCCCCGAGGACGTGCTGCAGCGCGTCGAGAGCCTGGGTGACCTGTTCGAGCCGATCAGCGCGTGACCGGAGGACCGGCGCCCTCCGCCGAGACGAGACATGCCAGTGCTCGCCCCGTGTCCGAGCCCGGGGTGTCCGGCATTAGCCTCGACCCGAGACATGTCCTTGGCGCGAAGTCCGATACCCGAAGACCAGACCAGCGGAGGGCTGACGCACCGCCAGGTCCTGATCATCCTGAGCGGGCTCATGTTGGGGATGCTCCTGGCTGCATTGGACCAGACCATCGTGGCCACGGCGCTGCCGACCATCGTCGGCGACCTCCACGGCCTCAACCACCTGTCGTGGGTCGTGACCGCCTATCTCCTCACCACGACCCTGTCGACGCCTCTGTACGGCAAGATCTCGGACCTTCACGGCCGCAAGAAGATCTTCCAGATCGCCATCGTCATCTTCCTGGTCGGCTCGGCGTTGTCGGGGCTCAGTCGGAACATGGACCAGCTCATCGCATTCCGGGCGTTGCAGGGACTCGGGGGCGGCGGCCTCATGGCCCTGGCCATGGCCATCGTCGGCGACGTCGTGAGCCCGCGCGAGCGCGGCAGGTACCAGGGGTACTTCGGGGGGGTGTTCGCGCTCGCCAGCATCGGTGGTCCCCTGGCGGGAGGGTTCCTCACCGATCACCTCACATGGCGCTGGATCTTCTACATCAATCTCCCGGTTGGGATCCTGGCCCTGGTGATCACGAGCGCCGTGCTCCGGTTGCCGCTGCCCAACCGGGGCGTGGAGTCGATCGACTACACCGGTGCCGGCCTCACCGTGGCGGCGGTTACCCCGCTCATCCTCGTGACGGTGTGGGGTGGAAGGACGTTCCGGTGGGGTTCACCGACGATCATCGGCCTCGTCATCGCTTCGTTGGTCATGATCGGTGCCGTTATGTGGTGGGAGCGCAGAGCGAGCTCGCCGATCTTCCCTCCCCGGGTGTTCGCCAAGTCGATCGTCCGGTCCAGCTTGGGGCTCACGTTCTTCGTAGCGGCCACGATGTTCGCGGCGATCATCTACATCCCGGTGTACCTGCAACTCGTCGACGGTGTGTCGGCAACCCGATCGGGGGTGCTCCTGCTCCCGCTCATGGCAGGGATGCTCACGACCTCGATCATCTCGGGACGACTGGTGACGCGCTTCGGCCGATACAAGATCTTCCCGGTGCTCGGGACGGCCCTCATGACGGTGGGGATGTGGCTCTTCACCCACCTGGGGAGCCACACGTCCCTCGTGACCACCAGCGCGTACATGGTCGTCTTCGGTATCGGGATGGGAATGACGCTGCAGATCGTCGTGGTGGCGGTGCAGAACGCAGTGGAGCGGCGCGACCTCGGGAGCTCGACCTCAGCGGTGAGCTTCTTCCGGAACATCGGCGCTGCGTGCGGGACCGCACTCCTTGGGACGGTTCTCGTGAGCCGTCTCGGGTTCTGGTTGCCACGACTCGTCCCCACGCACAGTGGACTCAATCTGTCGCAGTCCTTCACCATCACGCCGGCGGCGCTCCGAAAGCTGCATCCCACCGTCCGAACCGGGGTGGTGGACGCGTTCGTACATTCGCTGCACGTCGTGTTCATCGTCGGCATCCCGCTCGCCGGTCTCGCTCTGGTGTGTGCATTGCTCCTCAAGGACGCGCCTCTGAACGAGACGGTGGCCAAGCAACACCTCGGTCCCGAGCCCGAAGTCGAGCTCGAGCAGGCCCCAGCCGTCGTCGGCGCGGTGCAGGCGAGTCAAGGGTGAGCTGCGGCCACCGCGGGCTCCCGGTAAGGCGCTGTGCCAACGACGCCGGGGTGGAAGGCTCTCGGACCGGAGGGGACTGAGGGGAGGAGCAGTGGAGTTCGTGGGGGCGGCGGCCATCGTCACCGGAGGCGCCAGCGGAATCGGTTCGGCGACGGTAGAGCTCCTTCATGGCGCGGGCGCCCACGTGGCGGTGCTCGACCTCCAGCCCGGAACAGGTCCAGCCGAGCTCTACCTCCGGTGCGACATCTCGGTGGAAGACGACGTCGTCGGGGCAGTCGGTCAGGTCCACGACGCCTTCGGCGGCATCGACATTGCGGTGCTCAATGCGGGCGTCGGCGGATTCGGAGCGCTCGTCGACCTGTCGAGCGCGGAATGGGACCGGGTACTCGGGGTGAACCTACGGGGGACGTTCCTGTGCCTGCGCGAGGTGGGACGAGCGATGATCGCCGGGGGTCGGGGAGGGGGCATCGTGGCGGTGAGCTCGATCTCGGGCTTTCTCGTAGATCGGATGATGGGTCATTACAGCGTGTCCAAGGCCGGGGTGGCCGAGCTGGTGCGCGTGGCAGCGCGTGAGCTCGGACCGTTCGGGATCCGGGTCAATGCGGTAGCGCCGGGGACGACCGACACCCCGATGTTCGCCTCGACGGCGCGGTTGCCCGGTTACCGGGAGCGGGTGGCGGAACGCAGCGCGTTGGGAGAGGTGGGGACCGCCGACGGAGTCGCCCGCGCCGTCACCGCACTCTTGGAGTTGGACTGGGTGACGGGGCAGGTGCTGGCGGCCGATGGCGGGGTATCGCTGTGGAGCCCCATCGACCCGGCCGAGAGCATGGGCCCGTGATGGGGGTTCGCGTCCACCACAGCGCCATCCGTGTCCGTGACACCGACTCGAGCCTGCGGTTCTACCGCGACGGCATGGGGCTCGACGTCCTCATGGATCGCGTCTTCGAGGGCGACTGGCCCACACTGTTCGGCGTGGGCTCGACCCGATTGCCGTCGATCTTTCTCGGCGACCGCCGGCATCCTGACGCGGGTGTGGTGGAGCTCGTGGCGTTCGAGGACGACACCGCCGAGCACCGCGACGCGGCGGGACAGTCCGGCAGTGCCGGGTTCTTCTTGCTCTCCTTCTATGTGGACGTCGACGAGGTCGTCGCGAGACTCGCCACCCTGGGATTCGGTCCGGCCCGACGCATCGAACAGCGCGCGCCCACGGGGTCGGTCGCGATGGCCACGGTGCACGATCGCGACGGGGTGTGCGTCGAGCTCATCGGTGTGCCCCGGTAGGTCGACCGTGCTGCGCAGCGACACCGGGATCCTCACGACCCATGCCGGGAGCCTGCCTCGGCCTCGCGCCCTGGCCGAGATGCACGGCCGAAGGAGCCGGGGCGAGGACGTGAACGTGGTCGATCTCGAGCGGGCCGTGCGTGACGCCACGGCGGACGTCGTGGCCCGGCAAGTCGACGCCGGTATCGACATCGGCAACGACGGGGAGCAGGCGCGCGAGAGCTTCGTCACCTACGTCCAGCACCGCATGACCGGGTTCGGCGGGGTGAGCCAACGGGCCGTGATGCGCGATCTGCTCGAGCATCCCGACTTCCTGGATCTCGTGGTCCCCCGGCATCAGCGCCGGCAGGTGAACTTGATGGCCGCTCCCGCGGCGGTGGACGGGATCGAGTACCGCGACACGTCCGAGGTGGAGGCCGAGTGCGATCTCGTTGCCGCCGCCCCCTTCGCCGAGACGTTCATGACCGCGGCGTCCCCGGGCATAGTGGCCGCGGCGATGGAGAACCGGCACTACGACTCGATGCAACGGTATGTCGAGGCCATCGCCGATGCGCTCGGAAACGAATACCGCGCCATCGTCGAGCGGGGATTGTTGCTCCAGATCGACGCGCCCGACCTCGCCCTGGAACGCCACACCCTTTTCGCGCAACAGCCTTTGTCCGACTTCTTGGCCTGGGTCGACGTGGTCGTCGACGCCATCAACGGCGCCTTGGCGGGGATCGACCCGGGGCGAGTCCGCCTGCACGTGTGCTGGGGAAACTACGAAGGCCCCCACACCCTCGACGTCCCGCTCGAGGAGATCCTGCCCCGGCTGTACCGGGCCCACGTGGGCGCCCTCGTGGTCTCGATGGCCAATCCGCGCCACGCGCACGAGTATCGATGCTTCGAACGCCACCCCCTTCCCGACGGGATGCTGCTCGTGGCCGGCGTCATCGACACCACCAGCAACTACGTCGAACACCCCGAGGTGGTGGCCGACCGCCTGGTGCGGGTCGCAGGTGCGGTCGGAGACCCCCGACGGATCATCGCCGGGACCGACTGTGGATTCGACACCTCGGCGGGGATCGGTGACATCGCTCCGTCGGTGGCGTGGGAGAAGCTGCGCGCCTTGCGGGCTGGGGCGGACCTCGCGTCCCGGAGGCTGTGGCCCGGCGCCGCGCACGCTCCCGGGTCGGCGGAGGGACGAGCCTAAGGTGTCGATCAAGAGACGACTGAGGTCCGGCGACATGCACGTGTGCCGTCTCGGGGACGTCCGTCGTGGGGACACGAGGAAATGAGGGGTCGATGCAGTACGTGAACCTCGGCAGCACAGGCTTGCGGGTGTCGCGCATCTGCCTGGGGATGATGAGCTTCGGCAACGACAGCGACCGCGCCTGGGTACTCGACGAGGATGGTGCCGAGCCCATCGTGCGGGCTGCGGTCGAGGGAGGTGTCACCTTCTTCGACACCGCTGATGCCTACTCCGCCGGCGCCAGCGAGGTGGCGACAGGTCGCCTCGTGTCCAAACTGCTCACCCGGGACGAAATGGTCATCGCCACCAAGGTGTTCATGCCCGTGACCCCGGGCGAGAACGGTGGGGGGCTCTCTCGCAAGCACGTCCTGTCGGCCATCGACGCCTCGCTCAGCCGGTTGGGGATGGACTATGTCGACCTCTACCAGATCCACCGGTGGGACCCCCGCACTCCGATCGAGGAGACGATGGGCGCGCTGCACGACGTCGTGCGGGCCGGCAAGGCCCGCTACATCGGGGCCAGCAGCATGTTCTCCTGGCAGTTCGCCAAGGCCCAACACGTGGCCGAGCGCAACGGGTGGACGCGCTTCGTCTCGATGCAGCCCCACTACAACCTGCTCTACCGGGAGGAGGAGCGGGAGATGATCCCCCTGTGCATCGATCAGGGGGTCGGGGTCATCCCCTGGAGCCCGTTGGCGCGCGGCGTGCTGACCGGGAATCGCACTCGCGACGGCGAGCGCCGGACCACCCGGGCGGGATCCGACCCCTTTACCGACTACCTCTACAGCCAGCCCTCGGACTTCGACGTGGTGGAGCGCGTGGCCGAGTTGGCGGCCACGCGCGGCGTCCCGCCCGCCCAGGTGGCCTTGGCGTGGTTGCTCCACCGGCCCGGAGTGACCGCACCCATCGTGGGATCGACCAAGCCCGGCCACCTCACCGACGCCCTGGCGGCCGAGTCGTTGCAACTCAGCGGGGAGGAGATCACCTCACTCGAGGAGCTCTACCAACCCCATCCCGCGCTCGGGCACTTCTGAGCACCCGCCGCCGACGCGGTGGCCGGCACCGGGGAACCTCAAACCAGGATGCGCTGCTCGGGGGCCCGAACTGCCACGACGGCCAGGACCCGGCCGAGCCCGAGGAACATCCCGCAGCAGATGGTGAGGTCGGCGAGCTCGTCATCGGCGAATGCCGAGCGGAGCCGGCTCCACATCTCGTCGTCCATGCCCTGGTGGTCGAGGGCGAAGTGCTGGGCAAACTCCGCCGCCAGGCGCTCACGCTCGCTCAACACGGTGCTGGAACGCCAGTCGGCGACCTCCGCGTAGAAACCCTCGTCAACGCCGGCGGCCTGGCCGTCGCGGGCGCGGGTGTCCTGACAGACGACACAGTCGTTGATGAGGGCGATCGTCCAGCGAGCGGCCTCCCTCTCGCGCACGGGGAGCTTGCTGTTGCTGTACACGGCTTCGGACAGCGCCCCCATGCCCACCGCCATGTCGGGCCGCATCAGCGCCCAGTCCACGTGCTCGCCGTAGCCCCGCTCGGGAAATGAGATCCGTGCCATGGTTCAACGCTACTACCGGGCCGGTCGCGACGACCCGAGCTGCGGTATCATCGGGGGATTCGGATCGGCCGTGCGCCCGTGCGGATCGCCGACCGGAGAAGGGGGCGGGGATGCGCGCAAAGGTCACCTACGCGGCGTCGTTCTTGGTCGCCCTTGTGGTCGTGATCGGCGCGTCGTCGAGCGGCGCGGCTGCTTCAGGAGTGCGTTCCATACCGCTGGGCGACTACGCCGGGGGCGACAATCCCGCGGGCGTCGCCCAGTTCGGGTACGACACCGGCACCAATCCCGTGTTGGCCACGGACTTCCTGGACGGGTGGAGCTGGGGGACCATCGACAGCGCCAGCGGTGTGGGGGCGTGGAGCTCATCGGGCTATCAGCTCGTGTTGGCGGTGCCGATCCTGCCGGTCCACCCCCGTGCCACCCTCGGCAAAGGCGCGCGCGGTGCCTACAACTCCTATTTCGTGACCTTGGCCCAGAACCTCGTCGATGCCGGCGAAGGCGGTGCATATCTCCGCCTCGGGTGGGAGTTCAACGGCAACTGGTACAAGTGGAGCGTCCGCAACGGCAGGGCCGCGCTGCAGTACGCCGCATACTTCCGCCAGATCGTTGGAGCTATGCGATCGGTACCGGGTGAGGCGTTCAAGTTCGTGTGGAACCCCAACGGCGGCAGCTCCCACGGTCGGCCCTACGACCAGAGCCTGGCGTACCCGGGCAACGCCTATGTGGACTACATCGGCACCGACCTCTACGACGAGTCCTGGGTACAACCACTGACGGCACAGAACGCATGGGCCGGCCAACTCCAGGCGACGTGGGGGCTCGATTGGCTGGCATCGTTCGCGTCTGCACAGGGGAAGCCCATCGTGTTCCCCGAATGGGGGGTCGCCATCCGAAACGACGGCCACGGTCTGGGGGACGATCCCTACTTCGTCAACCAGTTCGCGACGTGGATCGCGTCCAACAACGTGGCGTGGACGAGCGTCTTCTCCTTCGACGCCGACCAGCAAGACGACATCACCGACGGCAGCTTCCAAAGCGCCCTGGCGGCGTTCGAGTCCGACTTCGGCTGATCCATCCCGATCGCCGCCACACTTCCGGGACGAGCGCTCGGGTGTCGAGGCCTGTCGCCGTGTTCGGCGTCCACTGCCGGTCGGTCCACTGCCGGTGGGTCTACAGCCGGTCGGTTCCTTCCCGGTAGCGGGCCCACACCACAGCCGCAGTCTCGTGCGCGTCGAGTCCGGTGTTGTCGACCACGTGCCGTTCGTAGCGGCCGAGGTCGGAGAACTGCTCCCACATGTGGGTGACGGGCTCTTCGTCCAAGAAGGCAGCCGCGAGATGGCCGTCTACCCGTTCCTCGCCCGCCCGGGCGGCCACTCGCGCCAGCGCGACGTCGAGGCCGGGTCGAAGCACGAGGTAGGGGGTCTCGACACCCTGGCCCGCCAAGGGGTCGGTGAGGAGCCCGAGGTACCAGGGACCGACGATGCCGTCGACCACCACCCCGTAGCCAGCGGTGGCGAGTTCCGCCGCCGAGCGGGCCAGGGCCTGCAGCACCGCTCGGTTCTGGGGATCGGCCTCGGGGCGCCACGGAGGGATGAAGCCCTTGACGATCGTGGTCCAGAACCAATCGGACTCGAGACACGCGGCGCGCTCGAAGTGCTGTGCCACGAGCTTGGCCGTCGTCGACTTCCCCGACCCGGGAGGGCCGGTGATGATGAGGACGACGGGGCGGTCCATCGGAGCTCTCTTCCCGGGGGGTTGGTTCTTGAGATGCGGGGGCCGGGACTACTTGAGCGCCGGGTGTTGGCGGGCAAGGAACCCCGCCAGGATCTGTTGCGGGACGAGGCGCGCCACCCCGACTCCCACCTGGTTGCCGACACCGGGGACGACCACCGCCCTGCCCTGGTCGAGGCCCGCCACCGCGATACGGGCGACCTCGGCGGCAGGCAACCACATGAACCTGGGGAGCGAGCTTTCCGCCTCCTCCTTGGTGAACCCCGCCGACTCGGCGAATTCGGTCTTGACCGGGCCGGGGCACAGCGCGGTGAGGGTGACCCCGGTACCCCGCAGCTCGGCGACGACAGAACGACTGTAAGAGAGGACGAACGCCTTGCTGGCCCCGTACGCGGCTTGACCAGGTAGCGGCTGGAAGGCGGCGGTGGAGGCCACGTTGAGCACGGCGCCGCGTCCACGCTCGACCATGCCGGGCAGGAACATGGTGCACAGATCGACGACCGCTTCGACGTCGGTACGGACCATCGCCAGCTCGCGCTCGCGATCGCTGCGGTGCACGGGGCCGGTGGTGCTGAAGCCGGCGTTGTTGACGAGCACGTCGACGGTAAGGCCCCGCTGCGAGAGCGTGGAACTGAGTCCGGCTCGGGCCGAAGCGTCGGTGAGGTCGAGCGAGACGACTTCGGTGCGCACGCCGTGGGCATCGTGCAGTTCGTCGGCGAGCGCGGTCAGCTTTGCCTCGCGGCGGGCCAACAGGGTCACGCCGTGCCCGCGCTTCGCCAGCTCGCGGGCCAGATCGGCGCCGATGCCCGAGGACGCGCCGGTTACCAGCGCCGTGGTGGACGGGGAAGGGCGAGGCAGTGCCATGGCGCGATCGTAGAGGCGGTCGTGACCGGCGATACCACCAGCCCTCACGGTATGGGAAGGGGACGTACCCTGGGCCGGTGCCCGACACCCGGTCGGTCGTCGTGGTGGGTTCCGGGGCCGCCGGTCTGGCGGCCGCGTTGGCGGCACGCGGCGCAGGTGCGGACGTGCTCGTGGTCGAGCGCGCCGCGGCCGCCGGGGGCACGACCGCCCTGTCCGGGGGGGTGGTGTGGATGCCGACCCACGGCCGGCATCGGCCCGCCACCGGCACCCCCACAGCCGAGGCCACGGCCATCGACGACAGCATCGGAGACGCCCTCGCCTATGTGGGCGCGGCTGCCCAGGGCGACGTCGACATGGAGCTCGTCCGGGCCTTTCTCTCCGACGCGCGCCGCGTGGCCGACGAGATCGAGCTGCGCACGCCCATCGAATGGGAGGTGCTCGAGCACTGGCCCGATTACCGGGGAGAGCTTCCCGGGGCCAAGGCAGGGGGACGGTCGTTGTGGCCCCGGGCGCTGCGCCTGGCACCGGAGGTGGAACGGCGCGTCCAGCGGGCTTTCGACCAGCCATCCGCCGCCGGCACGGATCGGTCGGCCCCGGCCAACGACGGCGTCGTCCTGCGTGGACACGTCCGGGGGCGCGCCCTCGTCGGTGGACTGCTGGCCGGGGTCCTCGACGCCGGGGTCGAGGTGCGGACCGCGTCGCGCGCCACCCGACTGGCGGTCGAGGACGGCCGCGTCACCGGTGTCGTCGTCGACGGGCGCGTCGAGCCGGGTCGCGTGGTGCTGGCCTCGGGCGGTTTCCAACACGACGCCGGGCTCGTGCGCGAGTTCCTCGGGGGGGCTCCCATCGTCGCCCTCGGGACGGCCGGCTGTGCCGGGGACGGCCTTCGCATGGCCAGGGAGGTCGACGGCGCGCTGGGCAACACGTCCGAAGGGTGGTGGATGCCGTCCATGCACGTGCCGGGCGAGGAAGTCGACGGCGTCACCCACTATCGCCCGCTGCACGGCGAGCGGGCCCAGCCCGGGGCGATCCTGGTTGATCGGACGGGTCGGCGATTCGTCGACGAAGCCCAGAATTACGGCGACGTGGGCAGGGTCATGCGCACGCGCACCGCATCCCCCGACGACGCGCGGTCCCCGGACGACACGCGCCCGCCCACCGAGATGGGCACGGGCGATCGTCGCTACCCGGCCGCCCCGTGCTGGTTGGTGTTCGACGCCGTCTACCGGGGCCGGTATCCGATCGGACCGCTCGATCCGGGTGCCCCTGACCCCGATTGGCTCACCCGCGCCGACGATCTCGAGACGCTCGGCGCGATGACCGGCCTGCCGTCGGGCACACTGAGAACCGCGGTGACACGGTTCAACGCGGGCGCGGCGGTCGGTTCGGACCCGGACTTCGGACGCGGTTCGTACCCCTATGACCGTTGGATCGGAGACCACAGCGCCCCTCACCCGACGTTGGCACCACTGTGCGAGGCCCCCTTCTACGCCCTCGAGGTCCATCTCGGCTGCATGGGAACAAAGGGGGGTCCGCGTACCGACGACCGTGGCCGCGTCCTGTCCTCGCGTCGCAGTCCCGTCCCGGGGCTCTACGCGGCGGGCAACGCGGCGGCGAGCCCGTTTGGGACGGCGACCGCGGCGGGCGGTGCCACGCTCGGGCCGGCCCTGGTGTTCGGCTTCCGGGCCGGCGAGGGCGCGGTGGAGGACCGGTGAGAGACGACCCCATCCACGACGCTGTGACGACCGACACCCCGCTGCAGCCGGCTCACGGTGCCCGAGTCATGCAGGAACTGCTCGATCTCGACACCCGACCGGTCCCCGCCGTCCTCAGGGCCGTGGGAGACGCGCCACTGGAGACGTCGAGCATCCCCAGGCGGCGCTACACCAGTGGCGCCGTGCACGAGCTCGAGGTCGACAAGGTATGGCGGCGCGTATGGCAGATGGCATGCCGCGAGGAGCAGATCCCCGAGGTCGGCGACAGCCTGGTCTACAGCGCGCCGGGTCTGTCGCTCGTCGTCGTGCGCAGCGGTCCCGACGAGATCCGCGCCTTCCACAACTCCTGTCTGCACCGCGGCACACGACTGCGCAGCCAATCGGGGCGCATCGCCGAGCTGCGCTGCCCGTTCCACGGCTTTACGTGGAACCTCGACGGCACGTTCGTCGGCATGCCGTGCCCGTGGGATTTCCCCCACGTCGATGCGGGCAACTTCGGACTCCCTGAAGCGCGAGTGGGGACGTGGGGCGGGTTCGTGTTCGTGACCGCCGACCCCGGAGCGGCGCGCCTGGAGGAGTTCCTGGAGATCCTGCCCGAGCACTTCGCGTCGTGGGACCTCGGGGCGCGCTACCTCAGCGCACACGTGGTGCGAGTCGTCCCGTGCAACTGGAAGGTGGCGCTCGAAGCCTTCATCGAGAGCTATCACACCGTGGCGGTCCATCCCCAGCTGCTCAAGACGAGCGGCGATACCCAGACCGAGTACGACGTGTACGAAGGGGTGCGGCACATCAACCGCATGATCACGCCCGTCGGGATCGCCAGCGGGCACGTGGAAGAGGTCGGAGAGCAGGAGATCCTCGACGCCATGTTCCTGACCAAGGACGATCCCGACGCCAGGGTCCCCGATGGCGCCACCGCCCGCCAGGTTCTGGCCGAGCGCACCCGACGGCAACTGGCCGAGCGCACCGGAGGCGACTACTCGTCGATCACCGACTGCGAGGCGCTCGACGCCATCGAGTACTTCGTGTTCCCCAATTTCGTGCCGTGGGCGGGGTACACCACCCCGCTGGTCTACCGGTTCCGTCCCCACGGCGACGACCACACCGCAGCGGTCATGGACGTCATGCTGCTCGAGCCGTTGCCGGCATCGGGACCCCGCCCCCCGGCCGCGCCCACCCGGCACCTCGAGCCCGGGGAGCGGTGGGCCGATGCGCCTGAGCTCGGGTACCTCGGGCGCATCCTCGACCAGGACACCGCCACGTTGGCGCGCGTCCAGCGCGGTCTCGAATCGGCCGACGGACCCGACGTCACCCTGGCCCGGTACCAGGAAAGCCGTATCCGCCACTTCCACGCCACGCTCGGCGAATACCTGGGGGACTGAGGGTGTCCCGGCCGGCTGCCACGGACTCGGTCTGGGCCGCGGACGCCACCGAACCCGTCCTCGACACAACGGTGGGGGGCATCCTGCGTGAGGCGGCGCGCCGCAGCCCGCAGACCCCTGCCCTAGTGGTGGGCTCCCCTGATCCGGTCCTTCGCCGGCGCTGGACCTACCGGGAGCTCCTGGCCGACGCGGAGCGTGCCGCGCAGGCGCTCGCGGCCCGGTTCGAGCCCACCGAACGCGTGGCCGTGGTGGCCACGAGCATCCCCGAGTCCCTGATCCTCACCTACGCGGCGGCGTTGGCGGGTCTCGTGCTCGTACCGGTCAACCCCGCCCTCCGGGCCGAGGAGCTGCGGCACGTGCTCGGGCAATCGGGCGCGTCGGGGGTCTTCGTCGAACCCGAGTACCGCGGCCACGACCTCGTGGGGACGCTCGGCGCACTCGCCGGGGACCTGCCCGCGCTGCGAGAGATCGTGGTCTTCGACCACTGGGAACGCTTCGTCTCCGCCGGCAACGGCGCGTCGGCGCTGCCGACGGTCGGGCCCGACGACATCGCACAGCTCGTCTACACCTCGGGCACCACGGGATCTCCCAAGGGCGCGTTGCTCAGCCACCGGGGGATGACCAACGCGGCGCGCTTCGCCGCGACGAGGTTCGGGATGCGGCCGGGCGACGTCTACGTACAGACCATGCCGCTGTTCCACGTCGGAGGACAGGTGGTGTCGTTCCAGTTGTGCCAGTTGTCGGCGACAGCGGTCCTCGTGCGCGCCTTCGATCCGGGGCTCGTGCTCGAGCTCATCGAGGCGGAAACGGCCACGCTCACCTGTGGCGTGCCCACCATGTTGCTGGCCCTCGTCGAGCATCCCGACTTCTCCGGGCGGGACCTGTCGTCGCTGCGGTCGGTGAGCGGGGGAGGGGCGGTCGTGCCGGCCGAGCTCGTGCGTCACATCGAGGACGCACTGGGAGTGCAGTTCGCCGTGGTGTTCGGTCAGACCGAAGCGTGCGGATTCATCTCGCAGACCGAGCTCGACGACGGCGCCGAGGACAAAGGGACCACCCTGGGCCGGCCGCTGCCGGGGGTGGATGCGCGTGTCGTCGATCCCCACTCCGGTGACACCGTGGGGCGGGGCGAGGTCGGTGAGCTCGAGGTGCGCGGACCGAACGTCATGGCGGGATACCACCACATGCCCGATGCCACCGACGACGCCCTGCGGCCCGGGGGTTGGCTCCGGACGGGCGACCTGGTGACGATGGACGAGCGCGGCTACCTGCGGATGACGGGGCGGCTCAAGGAGATGATCGTCTCGGGGGGCGAGAACATCTTCCCCGTCGAGATCGAGAACGTCCTGCTGGAGCATCCCGAGGTGGCCCAGGTGGCGGTGGTCGGTGTCGCCGACCGACGCTGGGGCGAAGCGGCGGTCGCCGTGGTCGTCGCAGCTCCCGGCCTGACCCCGGGTGCGGCCGAGCTCGAGGCGTTTCTCCGGCGGCGACTGGCGGCCTACAAGGTCCCCCGGCGCTGGGTCTTCGTCGACGACCTGCCCCGCACCGCAACGGGCAAGATCCAGAAACACGTGGTCCGGGGTCGGCTGGTGGCGGATCAGTAGAGCGCGGGACCGCAGCGCCACGCCACGCGCCGGTTCGGGTCGCTGCAGCACGCCTACGATAACTTCTGACAAGGAGGTGGCCCGGTGCACGACCTCGTCGTTCGTTCCGGAACCGTCGTCGATGGCACGGGAACCCCGTCACGCAGCGCGGATGTGGCCGTCGACGACGGGCGGATCAGCGCAGTGGGCATGCTCAAGGGAGTCGCCGCCCGCCGGACCATCGATGCCGACGGCGCGCTGGTCACGCCGGGTTGGGTCGACATCCACACCCACTACGACGGCCAGGCCACCTGGGACGAGGTCCTGGCGCCGAGCGCCTGGCACGGGGTGACGACCATCGTCACCGGAAACTGCGGTGTCGGCTTCGCCCCGGCGCGTCCCGATCGCCACGACTGGCTCATCGGCCTCATGGAAGGGGTCGAGGACATTCCAGGAACCGCACTGGCCGAAGGCATTGAGTGGGACTGGGAAAGCTTCCCCGAGTACCTCGACACCCTCGGCGGCCGCCGCTTCACGATGGACGTCGGCACCCAGATCGCCCACGGCGCGGTGCGTGCCTACGTGATGGGCGAGCGTGGGGCGCGCAACGAGCCGGCCGGTCAGGATGACATCGCGGCGATGCGAGCCATCGTCAAAGAAGCCGTGGCCGCCGGTGCACTCGGTTTCTCGACGTCGCGCACCATCGCACACCGGGCCATCGACGGCGAGCCCGTCCCCGGGACCTTCGCGGCCGAAGACGAGCTCTTCGGGATCGGTGCGGCCTTGGGTGAGCTGGGTGCGGGGATCTTCGAATTGGCGCCCGCCGGAGTGGCGGGCGAGGACGTCATCGCGCCGGTCAAGGAGGTGGACTGGATGCGCCGGTTGTCGGTCGCCATCGGTCGCCCCGTCACCTTCGCGCTGCTGCAGATCGCAGATGCTCCGCGGCTGTGGCGCGAGCTCATGGACGAGTCGCTGCGCGCCGCGCAGGAGGGAGCGCAGCTCTGGCCCCAGGTGGCCGCACGCGCCACGGGGCTGCTGACCGGCCTGCACACCTCGTACTGCCTCTTCGACTCGATCCCCGCCTATCAGGCGCTCAAGGCGCGCAACCTCACCGACACGCAGTTGGTCCAGGCCCTGCGTGACCCGGCGGTGCGCGACGCCATCGTGTCGTTCCGGCCCGATCCCGATCACCGCGACGCACTCGACCGCGCCTACAAGGTCAACTTCGTCTTGGGCGTGCCGCCGGACTACGAGCCGGGCCCGGACCGGTCGTTGGCCTCGATGGCAGCCGCATCGAACCGCCATCCACTCGAGGTCGCCTACGAGGTCATGCTCGAGGACGAGGGGCACGGTCTTCTCTACTTCCCCATCCTCAACTACGCCTCGATGAGCCTGGAGCCGGTGCGGGAGATGCTCTTGCACCCGCGTGCCGTGGCGGGGCTCGGGGACGGGGGAGCGCACTGCGGCGTGATCTGCGATTCTCCCCAACCCACCTTCATGCTGTCGCACTGGGCCCGGGACCGCAGCCGCGGTGCACGCCTGCCCCTCGAATGGGTGGTGAAGAAGCAGACGCACGACACCGCGCGTTTGTACGGACTCGGCGACCGGGGGACGCTCGAGCCGGGGATGATCGCCGATGTGAATGTCATCGACTACGAGCACCTGCAGCTAGGCGTGCCCAAAGTCGTCACCGACCTGCCCGCGGGAGGGCGTCGTCTCGTACAGGACGCCGTCGGCTATCTGGCCACGGTCAAGTCCGGCGAGACCACCTTTGAGAACGGGCGCGAGACCGGGGCCCGTCCCGGGGTGCTGGTTCGAGGCGCCCGCTGAGGGTCAGCCGGGCCGGTGACGGACGAGGTAGCGCAGGATGTGGATGTGCTTCTCGGTATCGGAACGCATGAAGTCGATCAACAGGGGCCAAATCGTCCCGCTGTAGGAGCGCAACCGCCGCTGCAGTCGGCGCAATTCGGCTCGGTCCTTCTTCTCCGACGCCAACAGCCTCTTGGTCTGTTTCACGAACTCGGCATCGGCTCCTCCCTCGACGAGCCGGGGCACTGCGGGCCTGGCCTCCCTGACGGTGCCCCAGGCGATGGCGTGGGCGATCTCAGCCAGTACCCGATGGTGCCGACGCTCGTCCTCGACGATGAGGTTCACGAGGTAGCGGGTCACCGGAGAGGGGGCCTCGTCGGCGAAGCGCTCGTATTCGGATAGGAGCGCCCCCTCCTCCTCCCCATGGCGAGTGATCCATCCCACCACGTCGTACTCGTCGACGCTCGCACCGGTGGCCCGCAGCCCGCGGACCGACGATTCGAAGGCCTTCACACCTGACACTCTCGGCGCGATGCGGCCCGGCCACCAGGGTCAAAGGTCCCAGTTCTTCCGTTCGGCGCCACCGGGCTCCGCGTCGGGGTCTCGCGCCAGGCGGGCGCACCGTGCCGCCCGTTCGGGCGCGGCATACGGTGGAGCCATGACCGCCACGTCACCCGACGACGCCACCCTCGTGCAGATGTTCGACACCATGGCGCTCATCGTCGCCACCGATGACGCCCTGCGCGGCGCCATCTCGGCCGGTAGCGCCACCTTGGCCTACTACTCACCGCGAGGCCAGGAAGCCGTCGCAGCGGGGATGGCGGCGGCTCTGCGTCGTGACGACTACCTCGTCACGACGTACCGCGGCCTCCACGACCACATCGCCAAGGGCGTCCCGCTCCGTCCCTTGCTGGCCGAGATGTTGGGCAGGGCCGAGGGCACGGGGAAGGGCAAGGGCGGTCCCATGCACGTGTCGTGGCCCGACGTCGGCCTCATGCTGACCACGGGTGTGGTCGGATCGGGACTGCCCATCGCGACCGGTCTGGCCTGGGCCGCGTCGCGCCTCGGCCAAGGCCGGGTGACCGTCGCCTCCTTCGGCGACGGCGCCAGCAACATCGGTGCGTTCCACGAGGCCGCCAATCTGGCAGCGGTATGGCGGCTCCCGGTCGTCTTTCTGTGCCAGAACAACGGCTACGGCGAGCACACCGCGTTTGCCGACCATGTGCACATCGAACACGTCGCCCAGCGTGCGGCCGCGTACGGCATGCCCGGTGTCACCGTCGACGGCAACGACCCCGAGGCCGTGTACGAGGCCGTGTCGAACGCGGCGGGGCGCGCCCGGACGGGGGAGGGGCCGACCCTCGTCGAGGCCGTGACCTTCCGCCTCTTCGGGCACGTTTTCGGTGATCGCATGGCTTACGTCGATCCCACCGAGCTGGAGGAGGCCTGGAAGCGCGAGCCCGTGGGCCGTTTCCGCCACGCGCTGATCGACCGGGGACTGCTCACCGAGGAGGAAGCCTCGGCGGTCGAAGCGCGCTGCGCGTCTGTTGCGGCGGACACCTTGGCCGAGGTGCTCGAGCTCCCCGAGCCCGGGGAGGACGAGCTCCTGCGCGACGTGGTCGCGCCGAGCGTGGTACTGACGAATCCACTGTCCCACGGGCACCTCGAGATGAGCGTGCGCTCGGCCATCACCCTCGCTCTCGACGAGGCCCTCTCGAACGACGACCGCGTGGTGCTGCTCGGGGAGGACATCTCCGAGAACGGGGTCTTCGGCGTGACCAAGGGCCTCGCCGCCAAGTACGGCAAGGACCGCGTGCGCGACACGCCCATCTCGGAGCAGGCCATCGTGGGCGCGGCGGTAGGCAGTGCGCTCGGGGGGTTGCGGCCCGTGGCCGAGGTGATGTTCATGGACTTCCTCGGCTTGTGCCTGGACCAGCTCGCCAATCACGCCGCCAAGCTGCGCTACATGTCGGGAGGACTGACGACGGTCCCCATGGTGCTGCGCACCGCCGTGGGCGGGGGGCTGCAGGTCGGTGCTCAGCACTCCCAGATGCTCGAGGCGTGGCTCACCCATGTCCCGGGGCTGAAGGTGGTCGTCCCGAGCACCGCCTCGGACGCCCGCGGACTGCTGGCGTCGTGCATCGCGGACGAAGACCCCTGTGTGTTCATCGAGCAGGTCCTCTTGCTGTCGCGCAAGGGTGCGCTCGACCACAAGCCCGTCCCACTCGGGGTGGCCGACGTCAAACGTGCGGGCTCCGACGTCACGGTGGTGACCTATGGGCGCCAGGTGCACGATGCCATCGCCGTGGCCGACGATTTGGCATCGCGCGGCGTCGAGGTCGAGGTGCTCGACCTGCGGTCCCTGGTACCGCTCGACGAGCTGGCGGTGCTCGAGTCGGTGGGCCGGACGCGCCGGGCGGTCGTGCTTCACGAAGCGGTGGTGACCGGGGGCTTCGGCGCCGAGCTTGCCGCGGGGATCTCCGAGGCGCTGTTCGACCGGTTGGTGGCGCCGGTGCTGCGCGTGGGAGCGGTACCCGCCCCGCTGCCCTACGCGCGTGACCTCGAGCGCCTGGCCCTGCCGGGACCCGAGCGACTGCTCGAGGCGCTCGAGTGGGTCCTGGCCTACAAGGACTGAGGCGTGCTGCTGCGGTTGCCGAAGATCGGCATGGAGATGACCGAAGCCGTCCTCGCCCGGTGGCTCGTCGACGACGGCGCGACGGTTTCCAAGGGTTCCGCCCTCTATGAGATGGAGACCGACAAGGTCACGAACGAGATCGAGTCACCGGTCACCGGCAGGCTGCGACAGCTGGCTCACGAGGGTGTGACGTACCAGGTGGGCGACCCCGTGGCCGAGATCGTGGAGAGCTGAGTGCGGCGATCAGGGTTCTCGGCGCTGGTCGGGCCGCGCCGGCGGCAACGACGGCACGAAGAGGACCGGCCGCCCCAATCCGCGGCGCTTGGACTCGCGCATGGCCGTGTCGGCCTGGAGCACGAGCGTTTCGGGGTCGGTGTCGCCACCGCTCGACCACGCCACGCCGATGCTGGCGCGCGACACGGTCTTGACGTTCTTGAGCTGGATCTCGCGGCTGAGTGAATCACCCAGCCGGACGGCGGTCCGCACCGCCTCGGCCGCGGTGGCGATGCCGGCCAGGACGACGAGGAACTCGTCACCACCGATACGGCCGACGAGGTCGTCCTCGCGCACCGCGCCGTGGAGCCGCCGCGCCACCACGCCCAGGAACTCGTCACCGGCGTCGCGGCCTTGCGCGTCGTTCAGCTTCTTGAAGTTGTCGAGGTCGATCAGGATCACCGCAGGACTCGAGCCGCCCCCCGATCCGGCCAGCATGGCCTGGAGCCCCGCCATGGTCGAAGCCCGGTTGTGGCATCGGGTAAGGACGTCGAAGGTGCTGGGTCTGAGTCCGGCGCGCCCGGTGCCGGCGTCTCCTAGGTCGGACGCGCAGATGATCGCGCCCGTGACGGCGCCGCGTTCATCGGTGAGGGCGCGCACGCTCAAGGTGCACTGTCGGACGTCAGCGTCGGCCTTCGACGGTGGTAGCAGCGCGACGGTGATGTCGTCGTCAACGCCGTCGCTCAGGGCCGCGGCGAAGGTCGCGTCGACGAGCATCCGGTCCCGGTCGACGACGGTCGCCAGCTGCTCGTCGAGCGTGGTGGCGCGCGGGCACCCGAGGAGGTCGTGCAAACGGTTGTTGCTGTAGAGGACCCGGCGCTGGGCGTCGACGTGGAGCACACCGACGGGGAGCGCCTCGCCCAGCCGCGCCAGCATGTGCTGTCGGGCTCCGAGCACCTCGGCCGCCGCCTCGAGCACGGTCTTGCCGGGCCGGGCAAAGCGCGGGTCGGCGCCCGGTACCTGGGGGTCGAACCGGACGGCGTCTTCGCCCTCGGCCGCGACGACCAAACCCAGGTAGACGCCGTGGCGCTTGCGGGCGTCGAGGAAGTAGACGACCACGGGTCGCTCGGGGTCAGCCGCAAGGCGAACCGGCGCGCGCGACGCCCCCACGGCGCGGGCCCGCTCCCAGGCGCTGATCACCACGCCGCGGTCGGCGGCCACCACGATGTTCAGGACCGATCGGGCCCGGACCAGGTCGTGCCCGGCCCGCGGGACCGAGTCGGGCATGTCCACCACGAGCCCGTCGGGACCGATGGCGCACACGGTGGCGTCGGCGTGCCGGTCGAGCATCGTCGTCACGGCGGCGTCGATGATCCGCGAATCGAGCCGGCCGTCCATGCGCATCGCGTGGTTATCGACCTGTTTCCGCCCGGCGTTGAGGCACTGACTCCCCGGCGTGCCAAAAACAGGTGATCAGGGAGAAATGGGCAGAAAGTCCTGATCAGGGAGCAAGGATCAAGTTCACAGCCGGAAAATCCGAAATTCACCCCTGTGACGCCTCCTGCTCGACAGGCGCGCTCTTTGGCGCGGCTGTTCATCACCTATGCGGCCATTACGGCTGTGCCCGTCGTGTTGTTGGGCCTGGCCTTGGCTGCGAGCTACGGCTCCGAGGCCACCCACCGCGGCGTATCCGAAGGCCGATCCGAGGCGGCGCTGGTGGCCGAAACGGCGGTCGAGCCCATCCTCGACGGGCGTCCGCTCAGCCAAGGGCTCAGCCCGGCCGAGACGACCGCGTTGAACCGGCTGGTCAAGCGAGCCGTCGGTGACCACAACGTCCTGCGACTGCGCCTGCGGAACCTGTCGGGGTTCGTCGTCTACTCCGACGACGGGTCGGGGTTCAAGGAGAAACCCGAGGACGAGGCCGTCGAGGCTGCGGGCGGGGAGACCGTCGCCACGCTCACCCGCCTCAACGCCGACAGCAACGACAGCGGGCCCGCGGGCCCCAAGGCGGTCGAGGTCTACCTGCCTCTCACGGCCGGGTCGAACGAACACCGCGTGGGGGTGCTCGAGGTGTACTTGCCCTACGCCCCCATCGCCGCCGATGTCAACGGCGATCTCGGCACGCTCTATCGCGACCTCTTCGTGGGCCTCGTGGCCCTCTACCTCGTGCTCTTCGTCATCTCGGTCTCGGTCACCCGGCGCCTGCGCCAGCAGGTCAAGGAGAACAAGTTCATGGCCGAGCACGATGCTCTGACCGAGCTTCCCAATCGCTCGTTGTTCCACCAGCGCGCCACGGAGGCGGTCGTGCACGCCGTCCGGAGCGACTCGCGTGCTGCGATCGCCATCATCGACCTGGACCGCTTCAAAGAGGTCAACGACACACTGGGTCACGACAGCGGTGACCAGCTCCTCACCCAACTGGCGCAGCGACTCGCCGATCACACCCGGCCCCAGGACGCGGTGGCTCGCCTGGGTGGCGACGAGTTCGGCGTCATCCTCTCAGAGGTCGGCGACGCCGAGGAGGTGTTGCGCCGCCTGCGCGACATCATCGAGCACGAGGTCGAGGTGAGCGGGCTCCCCCTGTCGGTCGAGTCGAGCATCGGGTACGTGATCTCGCCCGACGACGGCATCGACGTGGACGACCTCCTCCAGCACGCCGATGTGGCGATGTACGTGGCCAAGGCGCAGCACACCGGCGTGGTGCGCTACGACGCCGAGCTCGACCACTACGACGCCGCCAATCTGGGGCTCATCGCGGACCTTCGGCGCGCCATCGACGCCGGCGAGCTGGTCATGCACTACCAACCCAAGGCCGCCCTCGTCGACGGACGGGTCGAGGCCGTCGAGGCCCTGGTGCGGTGGCAGCACCCCACCTTGGGCCTGCTGTACCCGGACCGGTTCATCCCCATGTGCGAGCAGACCGACCTGATCGACAGGCTCACGACCTGGGTGATGCGCACGGCCCTGAGCGACATCCGCGACTTCGGCGACATCGCCGTGTCGGTCAACGTGTCGGCTCGCACGCTGGGCCGGGCGCGATTCGCCGAGCAGGTCATCAACGTCCTCGCCGCCCTCGACGTCCCGCCGCAGCGCCTCATCGTCGAGATAACCGAGACGGCGCTGCTCACCGACCCACCCCGTGCTGCCGCGGTGCTGGCCCAACTCGACGCGGTCGGTGTGCGGGTGAGCCTCGATGACTTCGGCATCGGACAGACGTCGCTCGGGTACCTGTCGTCGCTGCCGGTCCACGAGCTCAAGATCGACAAGAGCTTCGTCATGGACATGCTCGCCAACCCCGCGCACGCGGCAATCGTGCGCTCCATCGTGGAACTGGGCCACAACCTGTCCCTGAAGGTCGTCGGCGAGGGCGTGGAGACCGATGCGGTCTTCGCCACCCTGCGCGACGCGGGTTGCGACCTGGCACAGGGTTACCTGTTGGCGCGGCCCATGCCCGCCGACCAGCTGCGGGGGTGGCTCTCGATCGAACCGCAGCCCACCTCGACCGCACTCTGAGCGCCGGCGTCGGGGACGAAGCGGGGCGAACCGGCGCGAACCGGCGCGAACCGGCGCGAGCGGGTGCGACGGCAGATCGACGGCATGTCATCCTGGACCGGGCGGTCGGCTTCTGCCCGTCGGGCCCGACGACCGAACAGCCCAACGAGTCCGAACAGGAGGTGCGCCATGCCGCTGCCGTGGAGTGGGCGACTCGCCGGTCGGATCGACGAGCACGTGATCAGGTCGAGCGCGCTGAGTGGGAACCCCCTCGGGGACCCCGTCGAGAGACCTCTGTGGGTGTACGTGCCTCCCGGATACGACCACGACACCAGCCGGTTGCCGTCGATCTACGTCATCCAGGGCTACACGGGTTACCTCACCATGTGGTCCAATCGCGACGCCTATCGCCAACCCTTCCCCGAAGCGGCGGACGCGCTGTTCGCGTCGGGGCAGGCGCCGCCGTGCATCGTGGTGTGGGTCGACGCCTGGACCGCGTACGGAGGGTCACAGTTCGTCGACTCACCCGGCACAGGCCGGTACCACTCCTATCTCTGTGACGACGTCGTGGCATTCGTCGACGCCCGCTACCGCACGCTCGACTCGCCAGCCCACCGCGGCATCCAGGGGAAGTCCAGTGGCGGCTTCGGCGCCATGATCACGCCCATGCTCAGGCCCGACCTCTTCGGGGGGTTCGCCAGCCATGCCGGCGACGCCCTCTACGAATGCTGCTACATCCCCGAATTCCCCAAGATGGCGCGGGCCCTGCGCGACTGGGAAGGCGACGTCGGCGCATGGTGGAAGGACTTCGGGACGAGGCCGGCGTTCACGCGGTCCGAGGATCACCTGCTCCTCATGCTGCTCGGGGTGTCGGCGTGTTTCTCCGCCGACGAGGATGGCACGCCGGTGCTCCCGTTCGACCCCGGCACCGGCCGGCTGCGGGACGAGGTGTGGGCACGGTGGCTGGCATGGGACCCGGTGCGCATGGTGCCCCGGTACGCCGACGCGCTGCGTTCGCTGCGAGCGGTGTGGATCGACGCCGGGACGCGTGACGAGTGGTATCTCGATCTCGGTGCAGTAGCCGTGCGGGACGCGCTGGCGGAGATCGGCGTGAGCGACGTGCACTTCGAGCTCTTCGATGCCACCCATGGCGGGATCGGCTGGCGTTATCCGTTGTCGCTGGCCTACCTGGCCCAGCGCCTGGCGGTCACGAACTGAAGACTTGTTCCACCAGCGTTGCAACCAGGCCCCCGACGAGGGCGTCTGAAAGATCTCCGGCGATCGTCGTCCCCACGTGCTCACTCACGTCGCCACTCAACCTCGACGGTCCGACGGTCACCTTGACTCTCACGAAGTCGCAACCCTCGGTAGCAGTGATGGTCAGCTTGCCCGGACCGCGATCGCCGAAGCGGTCGATCCACAGGGCGAGGTCGAAGCTGCGGGGGACGCGTGCGGGCTGGTCCCGGATCGTCTCGGTCACACGCGCCGTGAGACCCCATTCGGCCAGCATCTCCACGCTGCAGTCGAGGACAGGCCTCAGCTCGTCCTGGCAGAGCCTGCGCACAGCCTCGAACGACTCCTCGGACTGAGACTGCAAAGCGTCTTGGCGCGATTTGCGGGCCGCGTCCCCGGAGAGACCCGATGACACCACGAGGTCGATCCGGGCGTGCCACAACTGGTCGCCCGTGCCGTCACGGGAGATGAAGCCGTCCCAGACGCGTCCGCCTCCCGAGCTGGGAGCTGCGCTCCCCGCCCGACCGCCTGTCGAGTCGGCCACGAGCGGGGTCGGAACCGTGGTCTGCCAGAGCCGTTCGTGACGCGCCTGGTGGTTGGCGAGGTGCATGCGGTCGTCAACGATGGACATGGGCCCCCCGGCAAAGAAGCGGCCGCCCCTAGTCCGGCCGCCTTCGTGGCCCCCACATTGTCAGGCTCGGCTCACCGGATCCTCTATCCAGGGTCAACAATCGCTCAACCGGGAGCGATCCAACCCAGCCCGCACCCGACGGGCCGGGCCGAGATCGGCTCGGCCGCCGCCTGTCAGGCGAGACACGAAAGGGGCTTGCCGCCGTTAAGGGTGATCATGTCGGCGAAGGCCGAAGCAATGTCCAGGGGGTCCCCGGGACGGGCGCCTTGGCATTCGGCCCAGGCGCGGTGCAGGTTGCCGGCGAGGCGCTCGGGATGGGTGAGACCGGCGAATCGACCGAGGTCGGTCTGGCGTGCCGCGTCGAGTGGGGTGAGGCCGGCCGGGGCGGACTCGGCGGCGATCTGTTGCAGGAAGCGGATGTACTCGCCCGCGACATCGATGATCTCGGGACCGCACACATCTCCATGGCCGGGGACGATCACCTCGGGCTCGAGCTCCATCAAGCAGTCGAGCGCCACCAAGGACCCCGCCACCGATCCCATGAGGACGAAGGGGGTGCCCCCATTGAACAACAGATCACCGCTGAAGAGCACCCGGTGCTCGGGGATCCACGCCACCACGTCGTTGGTGGTGTGCGCGGCTGTACCGAAGTGATGCAGCTCCACCTTCAGGTCGTCGACGAACACGTCGAGGCGGTGCTCGAAGGTCACCAACGGCGGTGCGGGTTCGAGCGATCCCCACTCCACGGGCTCCCACAGCCCATCGGGTCGCAGGATCCCCGTGGCCTGAATCGCTTCGCGGCAGCGGTAGTGCCCGATGATCGTGGCGTCGGGCAGGAGGCAATTTCCGTTGGTGTGATCGCCGTGGTGATGCGTGTTCACGAGCATGCGGGCCACCTCGGTGCCGCGACTGCGCCGGCTGCGTTCGCCCTCGACGGCCGCCACAAAGGCGCGCGTGCGCCGTTCGGTCGCGCAGCTGTCGATGCACAACTCCGCCTGGTCGCCGAGGACGAACCCGGTGTTGTTGATCCACCATCCTCCGTCGGGCTGGATGTAGGCGAAGACGCGCTCGGCCACCTCTTGGGTCCTCGGCGGAGGAAGCGCGGTGGTGTCGGGAAGGTCCCGGCTCGTGGAGGTCATGATGTGGTCATAGCACCCTGGGATCGCAGCGTGCGAAGGGCCGCCGACGGCGTCATGGGAACGCTGGCCCGGCTCCTGATCCACGTCTTTTTCCGGGCGGGTCGAGGTGGAACGCGGTGAGGACATCGCGTCGGGCGCACCGATGGTGCTGTGGTGAATCACATCAACGGCCTCGTGGACGGCCTCGTGCTCATCGCCGCACTGGAGCGCTGTCACGGGTTCCTGGGCCCGTCCACCTTGTTCCCAACCGACCAGCGGTTGGCGCGCGCTCGGTGCGCCCGCCTCGAGTCGCCTACTTGTGCACGTGCGCCCGACGGGCGGCATCGACGGCTTCGTCGCCGGGGCCTCCACTCGATGCGTGCTCGGGACGAAACTCGACGTCGAGCAAGGCCGCGAGGCTGGCGCCTACCGACAGACGCAGCGCGTCGAGGTCGTAGCCCCCCTCGAGGAGCAACGCCAGGCGCCCCGGGCCCGGCGCGAAGGCCTTCACCCGACGGGCGATGTCGGCGAAGTCACCGGCGGTGAGGTGCATTCCTGCCATCGGATCGGCCCGATGAGCGTCGTATCCCGCCGAGACCAACACCCAGGTGGGACCGAAATCGTCCACGAGCGGTGCCACCACGTCGTCGAGGGCCTGCAACACCACGTCCCCCGTGGCGCGAGGCGGCAGCGGAACGTTCGCCGTCAGACCGGGGGCGCCGGGCCCCCCGGTTTCGGTGACCCGGCCCGTCCCGGGGTAAAGCGGCCACTGATGCGTCGAGACGTAGAGCACCCGGGGGTCGTCCCAGAAGATCGCCTGGGTCCCGTTGCCGTGATGGACGTCCCAGTCGACGATGAGAACCCGCTCGCCCCGTTCGGCCAGAGCCGCCGCCGCCACCGCAACGTTGTTCAAGAGGCAGAAGCCCATGGGCTCGGCCGCAAGTGCGTGGTGCCCGGGCGGCCGGGCAGCCACGAAGGCCACGTCGCCGTCGCCCCGAGCCAGCGCCTCGACCACCGCCAAACCGGCGCCGGCCGCGAGGAGCGCGGTGTCCCACGATCCCGGGGCCGCGATCGTGTCGGGGTCGAGCGCACCGCCTCCGGCGTCGCAGAAGGCGTGCAGCGCTTCGAGATAGGACAGCGGATGTACCCGTGTCAACTCGTCCTCGGTGGCCCGTCGCGGCTCGAGCTCGATGACGGCGTCGCGCAGCCCCGCCTCGTCGATACCGGCCAGAGCCGCCTCGACACGAGCGGGGCCCTCGGGGTGCCGCGGGCCGACATCGTGGTGGTCGAGCGACGGGGATGCCGCCAGGAGGAGCATCGCCTCACCCTATGACGCCGAACGGCCGCCGTCCCCAAAGGACCGTCGCCGGCTCCAGGGACCGTGGTCTCCGACTGCTCAGGGAAAGCAGCGCTGCTCAGGGAAAGCAGCGCTGGTTAGGGAAAGCGCCTGCTAGGGAAAGCAGCGACGGCACGTCGTGGGCAGCCCGGTTCCTCGGGCCACGCTCCACGCGGAGAGTGCGTCGGCGGTCGGGCCGCACACCCGGACCGCGCTTTGGGCCAAGGCCTCGGTCGCGCCTCGGCGTGCGACCGCGCCACAACCAACGCGGTGCAGCGTGGGGGCCTTGGTGCCTTTGGTCCTTGGTTGGTTCAGCACGAACCCGTCGGGGTGGGTCTCGACCCATGTCAGGTATCCGTCGTGGTCGTGGCGGAACTCGTGGCACAACGGCGTGATCTCGCGCCTTGGCGCGAGTGCACCTTGCACGGCCGACTCCGAGCCGTTCGGGGGCGATCCAGCCGACGGGCGCGACGCGTGAGCCGAGCCCCCCGCACGGTTTGACATCCCTGATGTGGTGCGCCGAGATCGCGGCACGATGACCGGGGGTTTCGGGAGCGGTTCAGCTGAGGGCATGGGTTTCAGGTCGGGGACCGAACCGGACATCGACGGGTGCTGCGAAGGGTCCCCCGACAGCCGGGCGGGCCGGTGCACCGATGACCGCCTCGAGCCGTAGCCAGACGGGTGTGACGCGGCACCGTCTTCGATGGAGGAGACCAGCCGCACGTGCGCTTCGGCCGCCGGCACGGGCACCAAGCGGCCCCCGCGGCCCGAGCGGGCTCGCACGACCGGAACCGCCGAGGGAAGAGGTCGCAGTGCCGCGGCATGGTTGGACAGCAACCGCACATGAGCTTCGTGAGGTGTCCCGCGTCGAGGGTCAGGGATGCGACGTGTCGTGGAACCGAGGGGAACAGCGAGCGCCGCGATGGCGTCGACGAGCGCCCACATGTACTCGGCGGAGCGTCCGGAGGGCTCTTCACCGAAGTGGTGCCACCGCCGCTGTTCGTAGAAGAGGCATCCGCGGAGCTCGTCGAGCGTCGACGGCAAGGCGCGGCGACGGGTCCATTGCTGGAGGACGCGGCTCGCCAGCGCGGGAAGGTCGTCCCAATACCCGTACCCGTCGTAGGAGAGAGCGAAATCCGAAACCGTGTCCCAGGTTTCGCCGCGCCGAGGGACGTCGGAGACACCGAGTCCGGCGTTGGGAACAGCTGACGCCGCGAAGTCACCATCGGGTGCGCGGTTGGGGTCGGTGAAGCGCAGACGTGGTTCGGCCCGCTCGTGGTGGGTCCCATTGGCATGGGCTGTCACCGCATGAGGTGCCACAACCGAAAGGACCGGGGCCGGGGCGGAGAACCGGTACGAAAGCATCCGCATGACGAGGTTCTTGAGGCCCGGGAAGAGGTGGGCCGGTGTGCCCAGCACCGGGGGGCGGTTGGCACGCAGTGCGCTCGGGAACAACGTCATCCCAATTGATATCGGCACCCGTCGACGATGGTTGAGCCACCTCACCCAGTGTGTTCAGGCAGGCGTGGCCTCGGGCACCGCTCTTCGGGGCCGACCACACGCAGCGGCGGCTTCCCGGGTGCGCCGAGACCCTGCGGGAGGCCACCGGAGGCCAGCAGGACACAGCGTTCGCCCCGACCGGGAGGTTGCCCGGGTCGCCCCCCGAAGACGGGGCGATCGGTAGCCTGCCCCGGCAATGCCGCAGGTGGTCGTCGCCAGCTTCAACGTGCACGGTGGCGTTGACGGTTGGGGTCGGCGCTTCGACGTGGTGGACGCCTGTCGGCACATCGAGGCCGATGTCTTGATGCTCCAGGAGTGCTGGTCTCCCGATGGTGGCGAGTCCACCGCCGATCACGTGGCGCGCAAATTGGGATATGTGGCGTCGGAACTGCCCTTCGCCCGAGGGCGTATCGTCGCCCCCGGCGACCCCTTGCCGGACCGTTGGGGCCCGCGGCTCTTGTCGCAGAGCGTGCATGGCCTGCGGCTCGACCGACGGCGCAACACGTCGACCGATCAGCGGGTGCGGCGGCATGGCGCGCGGGACACGGTCGAACGGGGCACGTGGGCGATCGCGACCCTTTCGAGGTTGCCGATGAAGGCCTGGCACACCATCGATCTGGGCAAGCTACCCACCGATCCGGCGCGACGGGGGGCGATCGTCACCGATCTCGAGCTCGAAGGCGCGGCCGCCCCGATGCGCGTGGTGGGCACCCACCTCGCCCATCTGAGCCAGGGTTCGCCACGACATATCGCCGCTCTGCGCCGAGCTCTCAATGCGCTCGTACCCGCGCCCTGCGTGCTGGCGGGCGACATGAACCTCTGGGGCCCGCCTTTGGTGCTCCTGCTGCCCGGATGGTCGCGCGCGGTGCGAGGCCGCACGTGGCCGACCTGGACCCCCAGACCCGTGGCTCAACCAGACCACATCCTCATACGAGGGCCGGTGAGGGCCGAGAACGGGGAGGTCCTGCCCATCTCCGGATCGGACCATCTCCCCATTCGGTCCACGCTTGTGATCGACTGAACAAACTCATTTCAAGCGCGTGACGAATAAGACGGGTATGTTGCTGGGACTCTCATGAAACCAGAGCTGATTGAACACGGGCCAAGGCGAGCAGCTGCCCGGGTACCAGGGATGTCGGAACCTGGCGCCCTTTCGTCTCCCCACCGATGCTGTGCATGCATGGTTTGGAAATAAAGCGAACCCCAGGTTCGCCATCGGCGGACCGCTGCTCCAAGACCCCCGAGAACAAAGAAAGCAGGAGGGCGATACATGCGAAAGAGTCGGTTGAGTCAGCTGGCAGGGATATCCCTGGTTGTTGTGGTGGGTTTGACCGCGGCGGCGTGCAGCAGCACTCCCAAGGCGGCCTCCACGACGACGACGACGTCGGCTTCCAGCGGCGTGCCGGCAGGTCTGAGCGTGAGCTCATTCAACGTCAACTTCACCGAGATGGCGAAGTTGAAGCCACTCGCGTCGTCAGGCCACGGTCTCGTGGGGGTCATCCTCCCCGACACCACTTCGTCGACGCGCTACGTCAACTTCGACGCCCCGTACCTGACCAAGGCGTTCCAGGCGGCCGGGTACAGCTCGTCCGACTTCAAGATCGACAACGCCCAGGGCGTTGACGCCACCGAGCTCGCCGATGCACAGGCGGACATCTCGCTGGGCGCCAAAGTGCTGATCTTCGACCCCCTCGACAGCACCGTCGGCGCTCAGATCCAGTCGTACGCCTCGTCACACGGTGTCGCGGTGATCAGCTACGACCGGGCCACGTTCCAGGGCACCAACACCTACTACGTCAGCTTCGACAACGAGCAGGTGGGCAAGCTCATCGGCCAGGGTTTCGAGTCGTGTGTCTCCTCGTGGGGCGTCGCCAGTCCCAAAGTCTTCGAGCTCGACGGCGGTGAGGACACCGACCCCAACGCAGTGTCGTTCGCGCAGGGCTACAACTCGGTGATCTGGAACTCCACCACGACGCCGTTGACGGCGGGGCTGACCAACAGCAAGGGCTACACCCTCATCGGCGACCAGATCACCCCGGGTTGGGTCAACGCCACCGGTGCCACGATCTTCACGCAGCAGTTCACCGCACACCCCACGATCAACGCCACGGTCGAGGCCAATGACGGCCTGGCCGAGGCTGTGGTCACGGACCTGAAGAACAAGGGTGTCGGTCCCAAGAAGATCCCCACCACCGGTCAGGACGCCACGCTGCAGGGTATGGAGAACATCCTGCAGGGCTACCAGTGCGGATCGGTCTACAAGCCGATCTACCTCGAGGCACAAGACGCCGTCTCGCTGGCGACGATCCTGCGTGCTGGCAAGACTCCGCCTGCAGCCTTGGTGAACTCGACCACCACGCCTCCCCATGGCGTGTCAGGGTCGGCGCAGCCTGCATCCTTGCTCACCCCGACGTGGGTGGACGCCACCAACATGAACTCGACCGTGATCAAGGACCAGTTCATCTCGGCATCCACGCTGTGCACCGCGGTGGGCGCCAGCGTCTGTAGCGCAGCGGGTATCAGCTCGTAACCTGCGCCATCTGGACCTGATGTACGGGACCGTCGCCGCCTCGTGCGGCGGCGGTCCCGCGTCTGGTCCCGTAATGGCGTAGTTTGGGCACGACGAAAGTGACGAGGATGGCCGAAGCGAGCGCCGGCGAGGTTCTTCTGAGGTTGCGGGGGATCTCCAAACGTTTCGGCGCCGTTCAGGCGCTGAGCGACGTGAACCTCGACGTGCCCGCTGGGCACGTCACCGCGCTGTGCGGCGACAACGGCGCCGGCAAGTCGGTGCTCATCAAGTGCGTCGCCGGGGCACACGAACCCGACCAGGGCCACATCTACTGGGAGGGGCGACCGGTCCGGATCCGAAGCGCCCACGACGCGTCGGTCCTCGGGATCGAGACCGTCTATCAGGACCTGGCACTGGCCGACAATCTGGACATCGTCCAGAACATGTTCCTCGGGCGCGAGCGGCTCCGTCGGCACGTGCTCGACGAGGACGCCATGGAGCGAGCCGCGGCGGACACCCTTGCCACCCTGCGGGTGACGTCAGTGCGGTCGATCCGGCAACCGGTCGGGTCGTTGTCGGGGGGACAGCGTCAGTCGGTGGCCGTCGCCAAAGCCGTGATGTGGAATTCGAAGCTCGTGATCATGGACGAGCCGACCGCAGCCCTGGGTGTGGCCCAGACGACCCAAGTGCTCGACCTCGTGCGGCGCCTGAAGGAACGCGGACTGGGGGTGCTCTTGATCTCCCACAACCTCAACGACGTCTTTTCGGTGGCCGACCGGATCGCGGTGCTGCACCTGGGGAGAATGGTGCTCGAGGACAACGCGTCTGTCTTGGACCGGCAGATCGTCGTCGAGTACATGACGACCGGAGGTCTGAACATGACAACGACGGGACCGAGTTCGGGCAATGGAGCTGTCGACCATGGCGCCGGCTGATCCCGGTTCTGGTCCCACCGGTGCCCCCCCGGCACCCGAGGTCGAACCCCCCGTCGATCCGCTCGTCGACCTGACCGCGGCGCCCGAGGCTGACATCCCCCTGGTCCCGGCCGGGATCGTCGCCCAGACGATGGGGGAGTACCTGCACGCCACGACGCTGCGCGTCAGGAGTGGGGAGAGCGGGATGCTCCCCGTCGTCCTGGGATTGGTCGTCATCGTCATCGTCTTCCAGGTGATCAGCCCGCATCACGTCTTCCTGTCGGCCGGCAACGTGGTCAACCTCTTCCTGCAGAGTGCGGTGTTCATGGTGCTGGCCATGGCCCAGACGTTCGCTCTGTTGCTGGGCGAGATCGATCTGTCGATCGGATTCGTCGGCCCGGTGGGTGCGGTCATCGCGGTGCAACTCGTGCAGCCGAGCACGACGAACTGGCCGTGGTGGGCGGCAATCATCATCGCCCTAGCGGCATGTGCGCTGATCGGAGCACTGCAGGGCACATTGATCACCCGGCTCCGGCTTCCCTCGTTCATCGTCACCTTGGCGGGGCTGCTCATCTTCAATGGGGTGTTGCTCATCGTCCTGGCGTTCGGGCCGTTCTCGGGGTACCCCAGCCTGAGCGGATCGCAGCCCAACGTGCGTGCGCTCTACAACCTCATGTGGGGCCACATCAGTCCCCTCCAGGGCTGGATCGTGATGGCGGTCATCGTGGGTGCGCTCAGCTTGAACCTCTTTCTTCGCGACTCGCGTCGACGGCGGAGTGGGCTCGTGGCACCGCCGGTCGGTCTGACGTACCTCAAGATCCTGGGGATGGCGGCTGTCGGCGTCGCCATCGTGGTCGTGTGCAACCTCAACCGGGCCGCGGTCGGAACACTCGAGGGGCTCCCGTGGGCCATCTTCATCGTCGCCGGCGTGCTCGGTGCATGGACGTTCCTGCTCCAGCGCACCCGGTACGGTCGCTACATCTACGCCATCGGTGGCAATCCCGAGGCGGCGCGACGAGCGGGCGTCAACGTGAATGCCATCCGCACGTGGGCCTTCGTCCTCTGCGCGTTCACGGCCGGGATCGCGGGCCTGCTCTATGCCTCGTACCTAGGTGGCATGTCGAACAACGTCAACGGCGGGCAGCTCGTCCTGTACTCAGTGGCGGCTGCGGTGATCGGGGGCACCTCGCTGTTCGGAGGGAGGGGAAGGGCCGCTCACGGCGTGCTCGGCGGGTTGGTGATCGGCGGCATCTACAACGGCATGTACCTCCTGGGACTTGCGGTGCAGTGGGAGTTCATCGTCACCGGTGGTGTGCTCATCGCGGCGGTGACCATCGACGCCCTGTCGAGGCGGGGCACCGTGGCGAGCAGCACCGTCCGCTTCTGAGAGGCCGCTCGCACCCCGAGCAGGTCCCGATGTTCCGCGTCGGCTTGCTCGGCTACGGCCTGGCCGGCTCGCTGTTCCATGCACCGCTGATCGCGGCCACGCCGGAGCTCGAGATCGTCACGATCGTGACGGGCAACGAGGCGCGGCGCCGGCGCGCACAACGCGACTTCCCCGCGGCGCGCATCGTCGCCTCCGCTGACGATGTGTGGCGCAGCGCCGAGGACCACGATCTGGTGGTGGTGGCGACCACGACGGGTACCCACGTCGCGTTGGCGTCTGACGCCGTCAACGCCGGACTCCCTGTCGTGGTCGAAAAACCGTTGGGCCCCGAGGTCGGGCCCGCCCGTGCCCTGGTCGAGCGGGCCGAGGCCGCCGGGGTGATGCTCACGGTGTTCCACAACCGCCGTTGGGATGCCGAGCATCTCACCGTGCGGCGGCTCATGGCGGAGCGGGCCCTGGGTGATGTCGTGCGCTACGAGTCACGCTTCGAGCGGTGGCGGCCCCAACGTGCCCCCGGTGCGTGGCGAGAGGAGCTCGCGTCCGAGGACGGGGGAGGGGTGCTGCTGGACCTGGGTGTGCATCTCGTCGACCAGGCTCGGTCGTTGTTCGGATCGGTCACCCACGTCTATGGCGAGGTGGCGTCGCGCCGCGGAGGATCCGATGACGACGTGTTCATGATGCTGGAGCACGGATCGGGGACGCTCTCGCACCTGTGGGCGAGCGCGGTGGCGGCGGCTCCGGGGCCGCGCCTGCGTGTGTTGGGCAGTACCGCCGCGTATGTGGTCGAGCACCTCGACGGGCAGGAGGAGGCACTGCGCGGCGGTCGCCGGCCCGAAGAGGAGGGGTTCGGCCTCGAGCCCCCGGAACGGTGGGGGCGCCTGGTCCGTGGGGACGAGTGGGAGCCCGTCGTGAGCGAACGGGGGCGTTGGCCGGCGTTCTACGAGGGCGTCGTGCGGTCACTGCGCGACGGGGCACCCCCGCCGGTGGACCCCACCGACGTCGTGGTGACGCTCGAAGTCCTCGACGCGGCCCGGCGCAGCGCGGCCGAGTCGGTCGTGGTGACGCTCTGATCCGTCGTTCGGCACCGGTGGGCCCGGGCTGGTCGGCAGGTATATCCGGATCCGTAATATACGGCACCGGATATGAACCTGATGCAGCGACCGAGGGCGGAACCATGACCAGACCGAAGGTGGCAAACTCCCCGGCCCTGGCCGTGTTGGGCTGCCTCCGAACGGACCATGCACCCCTACGAGACGGCGACCGAGACCGGCGCAGCCGAACTCCTCGACGGGCTGAGCGAGCTCATCAGCGTCCCGGACGAGGAATACCCGCGATTCGAGCCAGGTTTGTCACCGTTGCCGGTGCTGACGCCGTCCACGCCCCGAACGCGAAGACAGGGAGCTCGACATGACCTACGCCATCGAGGCACATGACCTGAGAAAGACCTTCGGGGGAGAGGTACGTGCCCTCGACGGGGTGAGCTTCGCGGTGGAGGAAGCAACCATCTTCGGCCTTCTCGGCCCCAACGGCGCCGGCAAGACCACAGCGGTGCGCATCCTCACCACCATTCTGTCTCCCGACGGCGGCACCGGTTCGGTCCTCGGGTACGACGTCGTTGCACAAGCCGATCGTGTCCGAACCCTCATCGGACTGGCGGGCCAGTATGCGGCGGTCGACGAGAACCTCACGGGACGGGAGAACCTGACGATGGTGGGGCGTCTCAACCACCTGACCCGTGACGTGGTGGCCAAGCGGGCCGTCGAGTTGCTCGAGCAGTTCGGGCTCACCGACGCGGGCGATCGACCTCTCAAGACCTACTCGGGTGGTATGCGACGCCGCCTCGACGTCGCGGCGGCTCTGGTGGCGAAGCCAAGAGTGCTGTTCCTGGACGAACCGACCACAGGGCTCGACCCCCAGAGCCGAGCCGACGTGTGGGCGATGATCGAGCATCTCGTGGACGAAGGAACCAGTGTGCTGCTCACGACTCAGTACCTCGAGGAGGCCGACCGGCTGGCCCGGAGTATCGCGGTCGTGGACCACGGACGCGTGATCGCCGAGGGGACGCCCAGCCAATTGAAAGCGAACCTGGGGGCCACCGTGCTCGACGTCGGTCTGGCCGACACCGAGCTGGCACACCGAGCCGCGCAGATCTTGGGAGCCGTGGGGGCCAAGAGCCCGACGGTGGTGGGGACCGTCGTCGAGCTGCCCGTGGACGACGGACCCCACGTGGCCATGGAGGTGCTGCGCCTCCTCGACCAACACGCACTGGTCCCGACCACGTTCCGGCTGCGCGAGCCCAGTCTCGACGACGTCTTCCTGGCGCTGACCGGCAAGCGCGTCGAGGGCGACGAGGCGGAGACGGCGAACATCTCGACCGACGGTCGCCGCCGGCGCCGCAAGGCAGCGACCGCGGCTGCAACGACGAGTGACGGAGGAGCATCATGACCACGACCACGACCGCCGTCGCTCCGGGAGCCGGGTTCGGCGCTGTGGCCGATCCGGCCATGCCCCATGGTGGGGCACGCCTGCGATGGGCCGTCGCCGACGCCTTGACGATCACCAAGCGGAACCTGATCGCCTATACGCGCATTCCCGAGTCGCTGTTCTTCTCGACGCTGCAGCCCATCATGTTCGTGCTGTTGTTCCGCTATGTGTTCGGGGGGGCGATCAACCCCGGGGAGGGTCTGAGCTACATCGATTTCCTGATGGCCGGGATCTTCATCCAGAGCGTCGGCTTCGGCGGGATCGGCACCGCGGTCGGGCTCGCCGAGGACCTGCAGAAGGGGCTCATCGAGCGATTCCGGGCGTTGCCCATGGCTCGTTCGGCCGTTCTGGCCGGTCGCACCACCGCGGATCTCGTACGCAACGTATTCGTGCTCCTGCTGATGACCGGGGTGGGGGCGTTGGTGGGGTTCAACTTCCCCAACGGCGCTCTCGGCTTCGTCGCGGCATGCCTCTTGGTCCTGTTCTTCGCCTATGCCTTGTTGTGGGGGTTCGCGGTGATCGGTCTCACCGCGTCGAACAGCGAGACGGCCCAGGTCGTGGCCTTCCCCATCCTCTTCCCGCTGATCTTCGCGTCGCCCGCGTTCGTCCCACTGACCCAGATGCCCGGCTGGCTCCGGTGGTTCGCCACCAACCAGCCCATCGGGGCGGTGATCACGGCGCAGCGCTCCCTCATGCTCGGGGCCAAGCACGTGCCCGGCAGCCCCTCGGGCCACGTCCTGGTGGCGTTGGCATGGTCCGTCGGGATCCTGGCCGTACTGGCGCCGCTGGCAGTGTGGCGCTACCGCCGCAGCACGTGACGGGTACCGGCTCGACCTTGTTCAAGCCGGTGCCGCTGTCAGGACCGGTGGCCCCGTGGTGGGCGTCGTCCCGTTGCCCACGCCCAACGAGGAATAGCTGACCGCACCGGGCGGAGTCGTCACGCTGACCGCTTCACCCCACTTGCTGAAGATCATGACCAGCTTGCTCTGGACCTTGTCGATCTTGCCGCTCTGGGTGTACTCGACGGGGAGGTGGGGGCGTGTCTTGGTGACATAGAGGGTGGCGGTCCCCTTCGCCTTCAGGGTCGATCCGTTGACTGTTTCGTTGGTCATGGCTCCGGTGATCCCGATCACCCGGTACCCGGCGCGCGTGAAGGTTCCCGACTCCTGGTGCGGAGCGAAGGCGATATTCGAATCGAGTGCGGACTGCGTGGTGACCGCCACGAAGACGGACTGGTACGGGAGATCTCCCGGGGCGAGGGAGATCCACTGCCCCGCGTGCGCGGCCGCCACCGCCACCGGCAGACCCAATTGGTCCACCATCTGTCGGGCGTTGCCCTGGAAGTAACAGGCGGTGCCGATCACGAGGACGGTGAAGGTGTCGGTGCCGATCGTGATGACCTGCTTTCCCGACGACGGCCCGGCGTCACCGACGGTGGTCTGGGGGGTCTGGCCCTGCGAGGTGAATCGCGACACGTAGTGGAACGAGCCGCCCTTGACCGTCGACCTCAGAGCGGCGCGCACCAGAGCCCGGGCGGCCGGGGAGGCCGGCGTGACCGAGCTCGAGCCCGAGGTGGCGATCAATGCCACCCCGACGCCCACCAGGATGACCACGACGAGGCCGATCGCCACCGCGACGTGTCTCGTCCGGGGAGCCCGCCTCGGGGCGATGGGTTCCGAGGCCGGCGCCGCGGGCACTCCGGCCCTCGACGGCGCTCCGGGCCCCGAGCCCCCGGCAGGCGGCGGTGCGCTCCATGCTGGCGCCGGAGCGCCCAGATGGCCCCCCACCGGGGGATATCCCGGGCCGGCCTGGTATCCACCTTGCGGCCCCGCATATCCCGGGTTCGCCGGGTACCCGGGACCATAGGGCGGAGGCGGTGGGAATCCCGGGGGAGGCGCTGCAGGCCACACCGGCGCCGGCGCGTAGGGGGGCGGTGGGGGCGGTCGGGTCGGCGCCGGCAAGCCCGCGTCGGCAGGGGATTGCTCCGGTGGCACCGGAGGGGTCGGGTCCTGAACGGGTGGTCCGCTGTCGTCCTCCGGCACGCGGTCAGACTATGCCGCGCCGGCACGCCCTCCGGGGCGCGCCGGCGCGGGCGCGCCCCCCGGTTCAGCCAGGGGCTCGGGCTACGACGAGGCGCGACGAGGCCTGAACCCGCAGCACCCCCTCGTGCTCGAAGGGTCGGAGCAACTCAGTGACCCGGGACAGGAATTGGACGCGCGCCTGCTGGGTGCATTCACGCCAAGCCTCGGACAGCGGTGGGAGCGAAGGGTAGACCCGCACCCACTGCGAGACGCTCGGTAGGGCCGCCAACATCCGCACGGTTCGGCACGACACGTCGCTGAACCCGGCTCCGCGCACGAGGTCACGGAGATCATCGGTGCGATGGTACGCGAATGCGTCCAAGAGCACCTCGACGACACCGGATTGGTCCAGTCCGGACTTCACCACAGCATCGAGCTCCGCCGCGAAGGCCGGGTTCTCCTCGATCGGGCCCCAGGTCATGATGCCGAGTCGGCCGCCGGGACAGAGCACGCGCCGCACGTCCTCGAGCATCGCCCGCGGGTCGTCGAAGCGGTGGAGCGCGTGTTGGCACACGGCGATGTCGAAGACGTTGTCGTCGAAAGGGAGCTGTGCCTCTTCCCAGTTCCGCCATTCGACGATGCTGGTCACGTCGATGCGCCGCGCCGCTTCGACTGCGGCGCGCGACGGGTCGATGCCCACGACGGTGCCGGCCGGGCCAACCACATGTGCGGCCATACGAGCGAAGATCCCGGTACCGCAGGCTACGTCGAGCACGCGCGCGCCTCGAACCACGACCAGCGAGTCGAGAGCCCGCTCGGCAAAGCGTCGTCCGAAGACCGGATCGAAATTCTGCGCATAGACCGATGTTGCGGCTTCGTCGTCGTAGGTCCCCGTCCGGTGTGGGGTTCGTGTTGCCAACCGGGCGGCTCGCGCCAACGGACCCGACGAGTCGTCGGTGCGCGTCGGGCCGGAAGACACGCCGATGGTGACGTCCCCTCCGGGCCTGGTGCCGTGCGTGTCGCGGCCGGTCACCACAAAGCACGACGCTACCGGGCACGTCATGGAAATTGGTGGACGGTGCTCGCTCCCGCGACGCGTCGCCGGTGCGGTGTGAGACCGGCGTGGTGACCAGTCGCAGCGCGACGGCGCTGGTCGTCCACGATGTCGCAGTGCCGCGGGCGCTACGACTGAGCTCCCAGCAAACCGGCGGCGCGAAGGTGTGCGGTGAGCGAGCCGAATGTGGCGTGCGCGTTGGCACCGCTCGTGGACGGCATGACGTAGACGGGCCGTCCCCCGAGCCGCTGTGGTTGGGGCCCCGCCGTGGCCTTCCTGTCAACCGCGGCGCGCCATCCCGTCAGGCCGACGAAGCACACCGCGTCGGGCTCGAGCCAACGCACCAGTCGCTCCACCCGTGCCATGCCGGTCCGGTACTCGTCGCGAGTCAAGGCGGTGGCGTTGTCGGTCGCCCGCTTGACCAGATCGGTCATTCCCACCCCGTGGGCGAGCATCGCGTGCGATGCGTCGCGGTCGCGCGTGACGAGGTCGGCGTGGCGTGCCGCGGGCCAGAAGCGGTTGCCGGGCCGGGCGTACCCGACTCCGGCGTCGGCGGAGTAGAGGCTCGGGTTGAGCCCGACGACGAGCAGCCTCATCCCCGGCCCCACGACATCGGGCAGTGTGCGGGCGCGCACCGTGGAGGCGCGCACGTAGTCGCCGTCGAGTTCGGTCCCCAACACGTCGAAGCCGGCTCCGACGAGGACGTCACAAAGGGTGTCAGGCGTCCACGCCGCGAAGAAGCGGCCTCCGATCCGATCGGCGGCCAGTGCGTCGCCCTCGTATTCGCCCGCCAGCACCTGGATGTCGAGAGGAGCACCTACCACCAAGGTGCGGTGAAGATCGGCCAGCGCAGCCGGGAGCCGCGCCCGCGGCATGTGGAGGTAGCTCATGTGCCCCCACCCGCCGCGCAGACTCCGGGTCGCGAACGGCAGCGCCTCGAGGTCGCCTTGGACGAGGAGGGCACCGGGGACCTCGGCCGAGCATCGGTCGAGCATCGACCGAGCGGCATCGAGGCCAATGCACGGGGTGCCGAGGTCGCCGGTGTAGCGGCCGGCACCGCACCCCAAGTCGATGCGCAGCGCGCCAGAAGACACTCTCGCGGCCAAGGCGCGCGCCTGGGTCCGTTGGAGCGCCGGATGGTGCTCGGCCCATTCGAGGCCCCGCTCCTCGTAGATGTCGACGGTTGTCCGGTCCATGGCCGTTCATTGTGCCCCTCGCAGCGGGGGAGTCGACGCCGTATGGTCAGGCGATGCGATTCGGTATCGACGTGGCCCAGCAGCGGATGGAATTCGGCGAGATCGTCGAGCGTGTGCAGTTCAGCGAGGCGCTCGGTTTCGACGGTGCGTGGGGATTCGATCATTTCGTCCCCATGTACGGCGAAGGTCCAGGCAACTGCTTCGAGGGGATGACGACGTTGGCGGCGCTCGCCCGCGCCACGACGACGATCAGGCTCGGACTGCTCGTGACGGGGGTCACCTACCGTCATCCCTCGGTCCTGACCGCCGAGGCGGTGACGGTGGATCATGCCAGTGGGGGCCGCCTGGAATTGGCCCTCGGGGCGGCCTGGTACGACGCCGAGCACCGTCAGCTCGGACTCCAGTTCCCGCCGACGGGCCGCCGATTCGACCAGCTGGAGGACGCTCTCGAGATGCTGACGCGCCTCTTCACCGGAGAGGTGGTGTCGTACGAGGGAAAGGAGTTCAGCCTCGACCGCGCCCAGATGCGGCCCGTGCCGGTGCAGCGACCCCATCCGCCCATCTGGATCGGGGGCTCGGGCCGGCGCCGTACCCTTCCGCTCGTAGCCCGATGGGCCGACGTGTGGCACACATGGGGGTCTCCGCAGCAGCTCAGCGTGCTGTCGGCGGAGATCGACCGACTGGCACAGGCCGTTGGGCGCGATCCGGCCTCCATCACGCGAGCGTCGTCGCTTTCGCTGTCGGCACCCTGGGACGAGGTTCGTCGCGACGCCGAGTCGATGCGTGACGTGGGTATCGGGTACCTCGTATGTGGCTGGCCCGAGGAGGGACGGGCCCGGGTCGAAGAGTTCGCCACAACGGTGATGCCGGAGTTCGCCTGAGACTGAGCCACGCGCCGCCCGCCCCGGAACCACCGATCTCGTCGCCGTCGGGGCGGGACCCGGCGCCCGAAGTCGTCAGAGGCTCAGTGGCCCCCGAATCGGGGATCTCGACCCTCGAGCATGGCGCGCACGCCTTCGACAGCGTCGGCGGTGCCCGCCAACTTGGCCTGCTCCGCCAGCTCGTGTCGCATGGCCTGTCGTGCTGCGTCGGCCAGGCCGTGGCGCAGCGTGGCTCTCGTCGCGTCGACAGCCAGCGGAGCGCCCGCTGCGATCTGCGCCGCAATCTGCCGTGCCGCATCGATCTCGTGACCAGCGGGGACGACCAGCTGGGCGACGCCCGACGTTGCGGCCTCGGCCGCGCCGAGGCGTCGTCCCGTGAGCAGGAGCTCGGAGGCACGGCCGGGTCCGGCGGCACGGGGCAAGGTCGTGCTCAGCGCGAAGCCAGGATGGATACCGAGCCGGACGAAGTTGGCCTGAAACCACCCGAGCTCGCCCACCACGCAGACGTCGCATGCCAGCGCCAGCCCGAACCCGGCGCCGATAGCCGCCCCTTGGACCGCGGCCACCAACGGGAGAGGCGCATCGAAGATCCGCACGGCTTGCTGGTAGAAGGCCGATGTCTGCGCCTCGAATCCACCCCGGTCGGTAGGGTCCGGTGCGTCGCCGGAGCGGAAGTCCGCCCCAGCGCAGAACGACCGGCCTTCCGAGCACACCACCGCCGCCCTCGCCACGGTGTGAAGCTCCTCGATCGCGTCGGCCAGGGCGCGCAGCACCGGCTCGGTGAGGAGGTTGTGAGGTGGTCGGCGCATGGTGACGACGGCGACCCCGTCCTCTTCGTGCACCGACACTCCGCTCTCGGAGCCTCGGTCCGCACCAGATGGCACGCCGGAGAGAGGCGGGGGTTCTCCCTGCGATCGGCGCGGTACCAAGGGTTTGGGTGCTACCCCCGGCCGCGCCGGCGCGCCCGGCGGCCTTTGAGCATGGCCGTCTCGGCCGCGGCGATGAGATCATCGAGCGAGTCGTGTTGGTGAAGATCGGCGAAGCCCACACTCGCGGTCGAGCCCGGAGCCTCTTCGGACAGGATGACGGCGAACTCCTTGAACCGGAGTTCCGCCGTGGGCATGTCCGAGCCGGGGAGGGAGAAGAGGAATTCGTCCCCGCCGAGCCTGGAGATGACGTCGTAGGACCGCAACGTCGCCCGCAGCGCAGCGGTGACCTTGCGCAGGACCTCGTCTCCGGCGCGCGAGCCGCGCGCGTCGTTCACCACTTTCATCCGGTCGACGTTGAGGTAGCCGAGGACGAACCGCTCACCGCTTCGTCGGCAGCGATCGATCTCGCGCCCCAAAGCGGCGAATCCGGCTTGTCGGTTCAGGACCCCGGTGAGCTCGTCGCGCGTGAGCCGGTCGGAGTCCCGCGCTAGCTCCATGGGGCTGTGGCGTGGCGACGGCGCGACGTCCACGGGCCGAGGCTTGACATCGGGCGCGGTCATGGGAGCGGGGACGGGCGAGGGCTCGGGGCCCCGTGCCGGTGCGACGTCGGGTGCCGCCACGCGGGCGGGGTGGTCACCTGCACCCTGTTGTCGTCGCAACGCGCCGATCGGCGTGGGGGGTGTGAACGCGGTAGGCCGACGAGCTCCAAGGGCTTCGGTTCCGGGCCGAGATTCGGCGGACTCGGTGTCGTCGCCCGACACGACACCACGTACAAGATCTGCCCACAAGGTAACGATCTCGGTGACCTGATCGGCCACGAGGTCCAAGATGGCGGCCCGCTCGGCCGGATCGAGGTGGCGAAGCTGGGCGTGCAGCTTGGTGGCGCCGTCGGACAGGGCAGAAGCCACCTTCAAGAGCCGTTGCGCGGAGACCACAGGTGTGTCCTCGGAGGTCACGACGGGCGTTCCTCGCTCACCAGGGATGGCGGAGAGCCGTCTGCGACCCATGCCTGGATCGTCGTCCGGCTCGTGCATGGCAATTCCCCCGTTTAGTCGTCACCGATCGTGAACGCAAAACTACATTACTGTTACTTCCGAGCCCCGGATCCCGTGACCACAACACTCCTGGTGAGGACGCTGGTCTGCCAAACGTCCGAAGACCGTCGGCGGACACGCCGGGACGATTCAACAGGTCCGAGCGCGCTCGATGCATGGATCCAGGGTCTCGAAGGCGGCCGGGACGTCGTCGGCAGACAGGGCGAAGAGGAGTGCCGACACGGCGTCGGCGCCCGCTTCGGCGTAGCGCTCGGTGATCGATGCGTCGAGCGGTTTGAAATACGGACACACCGTCACGGTGATCTCGGCGCGCGTCCGTCCCTGGTCGACGAGAAGCTCCTCGAGGTGCGCCAGCGCGTCGGGAAGGTCCTCAGGGGCGCGGTTGAAGGTGTGCCAGCCCTGTCCCACGCGGGCCGTGCGGCGCATGGCGGCCTCGCTCTCACCACCGATGTGGATCGGAGGATGGGGATCCTGTACCGGCTTGGGGTGCAGGTTGCACGGCGCAAGCGTGTAGTGGGTGCCGGAGAACGACGACGGGTCGTCGCACCACAGGGTCCGCAAGACCTCGAGATACTCGTCGGTGCGCTCGCCGCGTCGTTCCCAGGGCACGGCGACCGCCTCGAACTCCTCGCGCAGCCATCCCACGCCGACACCGAGGTCCACGCGCCCGTTCGACAGCCAGTCGACGGTGGCGACCTCCTTGGCGCTGTAGACAGGGTTGCGCTGGGGCAACAAGCACATGGCGGTCCCCAGCCGTACCGAGGTCGTCACGGCGGCCAAGAACGCGAGCGTCGTGAACGGCTCGAGCAGACCGGACCCGGGTGGGATGGGCGCTTGGCCGTCATCGGCGTAGGGGTACTTCGAGGCGTAGTGCTCGAAGGTCACGACGTGTTCTCCGACCCAGATGGCGTGCACGCCGCGCGCCTCGGCTTCGCGCCCGACGGCGGTCAGGAACTCGGGCGTGGCAAAGGGATTGGCGGTGGGCAACCAGATGTCGAAGTCCATGTGGCTCCTAGCGCGGTGGCTGCTCGTTGATCCGGAAGACCGGGTGTTCCGGAGCGATGCGCCGTAGGTCGTCGTCGCTCGAATCGGCCGAGACGCCGCCGAAGAACCTGCCCACCTCGAACTTCCAGCGCCGGAGGTAGGCCCGCAGCACCGCCACTTTGTCGTCGTCATCGACCTCCTGAGCGCTGAACTGCTCCACCCGGTGCCCCACGACGAGCTCGCCTTCGTGTGCGACCCGGAGGTTCCGCACCCATTCGGTCTCGCCCCGGGGCGCCACCAGGTAGCGGAGGTCGTCGAGGGAGAGCACGTTGACCGGGGTGCTCCGCCACTGGCCCGATTTCCTACCCCGCACCCGCAAGACCCTCGAGCCCCACACGCTCAGTCCCAGGCGCGTCATCCCGGCGACGGTCGAGTTGAACAACTTGTCGAACCATTTCGGCTTTTCGTAGTGCGGCACCACGTCATCATGACAAGGTCGTCGAGCCCTGGCCACCGTGGCGGTCCGGTGCTTCAGCGCATGTGGATCCCGCCGTCGACCATCACGATCTCGCCCGTGACGTAGCGAGCCCCCACCAGACCGAGGATCACGTGCGCGATGTCCTCGGGGGTGCCCGAACGCCGCAGGGGGGCTTGGGCGCGCACGAACTCCCGCACCACGTGCCACTCGGCGGTCCATGGGGTGTCCACCAGGCCCGGTGCCACCGCGTTGACACGGATCTCCGGCCCGAGCACGTTGGCGAGGAGGGTGGTCATGTGGCTCACCGCCGCCTTCGATGTGGCGTAGGGGATCGAGCTGCCTCGGGTGGTGTGGCCCGCCACGGAAGACACGTTGACCACCACCCCGTCGCCCCGGGCCCGGAGATGGGGAACGGCCGCCACCGTCACCTGCCAGGTGCCGATGACATTGACGTCGAAGATGTGCCGCCACACCTCGGGCGATGCGGCCTCGAGGTCGGGGTGGGGGATGACCTGCGTGGTGCCGGCGTTGTTGACGAGGATGTCGAGCCGACCGTGTTCCTCGATGGTGCGGGCGACGAGGTTGCGGGCCTGATCGGCATCGGCGATGTCGGCCTGGAGGTAGCTCGCCCCGGAAAGCTCGGCCGCGAGCGCCCGCCCCGCTTGTACCGACGAGGCCGAATTCACGACCACGACGGATCCTTCGGAGGCGAGCATCCGGGCCGTGGCCGCCCCGATGCCGCTCGACGACCCCGTGACGAGGGCGACCTTGCCCTCGAGGCTTCCCGGCATTGTGTCTCCCCGTCTCTCTGTCGCTCTGTCT
>Ga0209415_10000459_pt1 | contig 75285 bp, 61 predicted proteins | sample PeaSoiSIISIP2007_FD_187696 | JGI IMG/M metagenome (GOLD analysis project Ga0209415, IMG submission 187696) | Peat soil microbial communities from Weissenstadt, Germany - SII-SIP-2007 (SPAdes) (version 2) | ecosystem: Environmental > Terrestrial > Soil > Wetlands > Peat | place: Germany...
CCATCCTGATCGCCTTCCTGATGCCGCTGGTGCTGCTGCTGGTGCTCGGCTTCGGCATTTCGTTCGACGCCAACCACATGCCCGTCGCACTGGTGGCCGAGGCGCCGGAGGAAGCGGTGCGCGGTCTGCTCCAGGCGATGAATGCCTCGCCCTATCTCTCGGTGCAGCGCGCCGCGAGCGTGCATGACGCCGAGGCCGCGCTCGCCACCGGCCAGGTGCGCGGCATCGTGGTGGTGCGCGAGGATTTCGCCCAGCATCTGCGTCACGCCGCGGATTGGCCGGCAACCGCGGCGCTCGACGTCAATGCCACCGATCCGAACACCGCACGCATCCTGGAGGGCTATGTCAGCGGCGCCCTGGATGTGTGGCTGTCAGGCCAGCAGCGGGAGCAGCGGCTGAGGTCGGGGGGCGGCATCGATTTGCAGATACGCGACTGGTTCAACCCGGAACTTCGCTCGGCGGACGCCATCGTGCCAGGCGTCATCGCCATGGTGATGACGATGGCCGGCACGCTGCTGACCGCCGGCGGCGTATCACGCGAGTGGGAGCACGGCACCATGGAGAGCATGCTCGCCTCGCCCGCACATCTCGGCGAACTGATCCTGGCGCGATTGGGCTGCAACTTTGCCCTGGGCGTCGGCAGCATGCTGGTGTCGCTGCTATTAGCCGTGTTCCTGTTCGGCGTGCCGTTCCGCGGCGGACTTTTCCCCCTGGCCCTCGCCGTGTCGCTGTTCCTGGTATTCGCGCTCGGCTGGGGCCTGTTCATTTCGACGCTGGCGCGCAATCAGTTCGTCGCGTCGCAAATGGCATTCCTGACGACGATGATGCCGGCGTTCATGCTGTCCGGCATGGTGTTCGACATCGCCCAGATGCCGCATTGGCTGCGTCTGGTCACCTATCTCGTGCCGGCGCGTTATCTGGTCTCTATCCTGCAGACGTTGTTCCTGGCCGGCGATGTCTGGGCGGTGCTCCTACCGAACCTGGTCGCCCTGGCCGTGGCGGCAACGCTGGCCGTGGCCGGCACGGTCCTGGTGACGCGGCGGAGGCTGGATTGAGCAACACGACTGTCATTGCGAGGAGCGCAGCGACGAAGCAATCTCCCGCGGGAGAAGCCGCCGCTCGTCAGGCGGGGCATTGCTTCGTCGCTGCGCTCCTAACAAGAAAAAAGGAGAGCTTTACTCCGAGAGCGCGGATTTGCAGAATTTTTTCATTCAGGGCGGGTCGGCCGCCGCCGGCCGGTGGTCAACTCGCAATGACAGGTGCGCGACGGGTCGCCGTCTGATGGTCCACCGCATCCTCGCATTGATGTTGAAGGAGCTGTCCGCGCTCTGGAAGGACCCGAAGACACGGCGGATCATCCTGATTCCGCCGCTCGTGCAGGTGGTGCTGTTCGCCTACGCCGCCACCTACGATGTAACCAACGTGTCGCTCGGCATTTGGAACGAGGATTCCGGTGCGCAATCTGCTGAACTGGTGCGCCGCTTCGCCGCCTCACCCGCCTTCCACGTGGTGGCCGCGCCACAGTCACCGGCACAGGCGCGCACCGCGTTGGACGCCAAGCAGGTCGCCGCGGTGCTGCACCTGCCGCAGACCTTCTCGGCCGACGTGCTGGCCGGGCGCATTGCACAGGTGCAGTTGCTGGTGGATGCGCGCCGCTCCAACACCGCGCTGCTGTTGCAGGGCTACGCCGCGGACATCGTTGCGGACTATGCGTCTTACGTGCATCCCGGACGCAGTCCGGTGGTGCTGCTGACGCGGGATTGGTTCAACCCAACGCTGGAGAGCACCTGGTTCATCCTGCCCGGCCTGGTCTGTATATTGTCGATGATCATGGCGCTGCTGATCAGCGCGCTGGCGCTTTCGCGCGAACGCGAGCTCGGCACGCTGGAGCAATTGCTGGTGACGCCGTTGCGCCCGCTGGAGATCTTGTCCGGCAAGGCGCTCCCCGGCATCATAATAGGTTTGCTCAACGCCAACATCGTCGCCGTCGCGGCGCTGCTCTGGTTCCGCGTGCCGTTTCGCGGCGACCTGGCGCTGCTGGAGGCGATGCTGCTGCTGTACGTGGTCACCGGCACCAGCATCGGCCTGGCGATTTCCAGTTTCGCGCGCACCCAGCAGCAGGCGATGCTCGGCGTGTTCGTGATCGCGTCACCGATGATCGTGCTGTCCGGCTACGCCGCGCCGGTGGAGAACATGCCGCCGATCGTGGAGTTCATCGGCCGCGCCGATCCGGTGCGCTACATGCTGGTCGCCGCCCGCGGCCTGTTCCTGCAGGACATGCCGCTGGCAGTGGTATTGCAACAGGCTTGGCCGATGGCGCTGATCGCGCTGGTCATGCTGGTGGTGGCTGGCGTGGCGGTGCGGCGGGCGGTGGGATGAACCCCCACGAAACCTCTTCCGTGAAGCCGACCATCGCGGCGCGACGCGCCGGATGAGGGTGCCGCGAGCACATAGCCCCTTTTGCGCATAGCGTGGCGCCGCGATAGCCTCAACCCGCCGCCGTGCGGTGCGTCGATCCGCTTCGCGGTTCAACCGCTCGGCACGGGCGACGTTATTTCCTCGGAGGAACGCATGTCAGGCAACAGCGCCTACCTCACCGGCCTCGACCGGAACCAGGCCAACTACGCGCCACTGACGCCGCTGACGTTCCTGGAGCGCGCGGCCTACGTCTATCCGGACAAGCCCTCGGTGGTGCATGGCGACGAGCGCTACACCTGGCGCGAGACCTACGCCCGCTGTCGCCGCCTCGCTTCCGCGCTGGCGCGCCGCGGCATCGGCCGCAACGACACCGTCGCAATCATGGCGCCGAACACGCCGCCGATGTACGAGGCGGCATTTGGCGTACCGATGTGCGGCGCGGTGCTGAACACGCTGAACACGCGGCTCGACGCCGAGACCATCGCCTTCATGCTCCGCCATGGCGGCGCCCGCGCGTTGATCACCGACCGGGAGTTCTCGCCGGTCATCGGCAACGCACTGGCATTGCTCGACACGAAGCCGCTGGTCATCGACATCGACGACCCCGCCTGCCAGGACGGCGCTTTGGTTGGCGAGACCACCTATGAGCAATTCCTGGCGGAAGGCGATCCGGACTATGACTGGCAGCCACCGCTCGACGAGTGGGATGCGATTTCGCTGAGCTACACTTCGGGTACCACCGGCGATCCCAAGGGCGTCGTCTATCACCATCGCGGCGCGCATTTGAACGCGGTGAGCAACATCCTCAACTGGGGCATGCCGCACCACGCGGTGTATCTCTGGACCCTGCCGATGTTCCACTGCAACGGCTGGTGCTTCCCCTGGACCGTCGCCGAGCGCGCCGGGGTCAATGTGTGCCTGCGCCGGATCGAGGCGAAGGCGGCGTGGGACGCGATCCGCGCGCATGGCGTGACGCATATGTGCGGCGCGCCGATCGTCTATTCCATGCTGATCAACGCACCGGCGGAGTTGCGCGCCGGCGTGCGCCAGCGCATCGCCGGTCAGGTCGCCGGTGCCGCGCCGCCCGCCGCCATCATCGAGGGCGCGGAGAAGATCGGCATCGAACTGACCCATGTCTACGGGCTGACCGAGGTGTACGGCCCTGCCTCGGTCTGTGCCAAGCATGCCGCGTGGAGTGCGCTGCCGATCGATCAGCGCGCCGAGCGCAACGGCCGCCAGGGCGTGCGCACACCGCTGCAGGAAGCGATGGCCGTGCTCGATCCGGTGACCATGCAGCCGGTGCCGTGGGACGGCGAGACGATGGGCGAGATCATGTTCCGCGGCAACATCACGATGAAGGGCTATCTGCGCAATCCGGTGGCGACTGAAAAGGCGTTCGACGGCGGCTGGTTCCACACCGGCGACCTCGCGGTGATGCAGCCGGACGGCTACGTGAAGATTCGTGATCGGTCGAAGGACATCATCATCTCGGGTGGCGAGAACATTTCATCGATCGAGGTCGAGGAGGTGCTGTACCACCATCCCGCTGTGCTGAGCGCCGCGGTGGTCGCGCAGCCGGACGAGAAATGGGGCGAGACCCCCTGCGCCTTCATCGAGCTCAAGCCGGACGCCGCGGTGGGTGCCGAGGAGCTGCGTGCGTTCTGCCGCGAACGGATGGCGCATTTCAAGGTGCCGAGGACATTCGTGTTCCGGGAGATTCCGAAGACCTCGACCGGGAAGATTCAGAAATTCGTATTGCGTGAGGTAGCGAAGTCCGCCAGCGCGATTACCTGACCCGCACACCTCTCCCGCCTGCGGCGGGAGAGGTTGAGGCGCGAAGCGACGAGGGTGAGGGGCGTAACGCACGAACCCACCGTGCGGTCCACCCATCACCCTCGGTGTTCACGCACCTCGCGCGGGTCTGCTTCCCGGCCCAACTCCACTTCGTGGACGAGGTGTACCGCCCCGCAACTGAAACGCACACAACGCCGCCACCATCACCGCGCCGCCAGCCAATTGCAGGCCGGTCACCGCCTCGCCCAACAGCGCGAAGCTGAACGCCGACGACAGCACCGGCTCGAGGTTCATCGCCAGCGCGGTGCGGAACGCGCCGACCCGCGCGGTGGAGACATAAATCCACAGCGTGGACAGCGTGGTCGTGATGCCCATGCCGAAGAACGCCACCCAACCGCCGGTCGTCAGCGGCGGATGGAACGTCCCGGTGAACAGCGATGCCGCGATGAACACCAGCGCCGCGGGCGCCAACGAATACCAGGTCGTCACCCGCGCATCGGTGCCGCCCAGCGCCGCGCGCGTCACCAGCAGTCCGGCCACCCGACAGATCGCGGCACCGAATGCCGCCAGCACACCGATCGGCTCCAGCGCCGCCGGCTGCGTGCCCAGCATCAGCGCCAACCCGCCGAACGCCGCCAGCGCGGTCGCGAAGCTGCGCCAGCCAAGCCGCTCCAGTCCGAGCGCGGCAGCGGCGATGCCGGTCACCAACGGATAGACGAAATACGCCAGAATAGCGATCGACAGCGGCAACACCTGGATTGCGAACAGCAGTCCGAAGATGTTGGCGGCATACAGGACGCCAAGGCCGATACTGATCAGTCGCGCCCGCGCCGAGTGGGGAACGCGCGGCGGCGCGGCGCGCAGCCAGAACCAGAAGAAGCCGGCCGCCAGGATGCCGCGCAGCGTGATCAGCGACAGCACATCCATGCCGGAGGCGAACACCACCTTGCTCAGCACGTCGGCGATGCTGAACGACAGCGCGGCGCCGATGCCGGGCGCGTAATCGGCCAGCCGCGGTTCCGCCGCGGCGATGGCTGTCGCGGTGCTCATGGCGGGGTCAGCTTTCCGCCAGCACCCTCAGACAGGGCGGATCGCTCTCGGGATCGACCTCCACCAGCGCTCCGTCCGGCACCGCCTGGGTGATGTCCACGGCGAACCCCGAGATCATCGTGAAGTCGGCCAGAGCAGCGCCCTGCACCATGATGGGGTTCACCGCGTTCAGCACCAGCGCCGCCGGCATCACGCCACGTGCGTGCATCTCGTGCAGCATCCATGCCGTCGCCACGCCGCCTTTGGCCGCATCCAGCACCAGCACGCGATCCACGTAGGACCGCCCGGCCAGCTTATGCTCTGGCCGCGAGAACACGCCCTTCTGGCGATCCAGGTCATAGCGAGCGGAAAACCCATCCTTCGCCACCAGCGCACGGCCTCGCACGCGCTTCCCCATGGCGGCCGACGCCGCGAATTCGTTCATGGACCGATCCTCCCGCGAAACGCCGCTTCGACGCAGGGTGCCACGGAATGCAGCGCGGGCGATAGCCGTGGCCGTCGACGATGCTGGTCGGTATCGCCGGGTTGGTGGCCGGCGCTCGTCCTCCGGCACGGCGGCGAGGCGCTTCGGCCATTCCACCCCGGTCAGGCGGAACAGCCCGGGGCCGGCCATGATGCGCGCCTGCCACTTGTAAGGGCGACGGCCTTCAAAGTCTGGAAAGAGCAGATGGGCGCCTGACACACAGCATCATACGGCGTCCTGCTCTCGATTCTCAGCCGATACGCGGCCCCGATCGGCCAGGTTGACCGTACATGGCCGCGGTGTCAGCGGGCACGACGCTGGACATCCGCAAGCTGACCCGCGATGCTCGGCCTGACCAGGGGGAGCCGATGCGAGGGACGATTCTGCAGCCCGGCGGCCGATTGGACATCGACACCTATTCCGGATTTGAGCGCGACGTGCTGGCGGCGATCGAGGCTGGCGCGCCGTGGCTGGTGCTCGATTTCTCCGATGTTTGTTATCTCAGCAGTGTTGGGGTGCGGGTGGTGATGATGGCGACGAAGCGGCTGCGCGCCGCCGGCGGACGTGTCATCGTGTGTGGACTGCGACCGCTCATTGCCGATGTGATCGAGATCAGCGGCTTGAACGCGATCCTGGAGATCTACTCCGATCGCGAAAGCGCTCTGGCGACGTTGCCCTGACGCCGCCATCCGCGACCACGATCATGCAGTACGGCCGGAATCGAGGCTGCTGGCCATGACCGGGATCGAGGCGATCGCTTCGTTTCTGGGTGGACTCGGCCTGTTTTTCACCGGCATCAGGAGCCTGTCGGCGAATATGTTGCAAATCGGCGGCAGACCGATCCGCCAGGCTGTCGCCGGACACGTGCACAATCCGGCGCTGGTCGCGGTGGTGGGCATCGCCGCCGGTGCTCTGCTGCAGAGCAGCAATAGCATTACCTTCATCCTGGTCAGCATGATCACCGCCGGGCTGCTGGAGATCATTACGGCGATGCCGCTGCTGCTATGGGCCAATCTTGGCACCTCGGCACTGGTGGCGGTCGCCGCGATCGATCTACGCCTCGTAACACTGCTCGCGCTCGGTATCGCCGGCATTTGGCTGTATGTTGATCGCTCCAGCGGAACGACGCGTCGGCAGGTCATGGAAGTAGTGCTGGCCATTGCCGTGCTGTTGCTCGGACTGCAGATGCTGCGTACCGGCGCCGCGGGGCTCCGCACCAGTGGCGCGGCGTCAGACGTTATGACGCTGGCCGAAGCCTCCGGCGTGGGCGCGTTCCTGCTTGGCTGTGTCGTCACACTTTTTACCCAATCCTCTTCCGCGACCGCAATCCTCGCGGTGTCCGCGACGCAGACCGGGCTGATGCCGTTCCAAGGGGCAGTGCTGATGGTGCTGGGGGCCAGCGTCGGCTCGGGCGTCAGCGTGGTGCTGATGGGAACCAGCGCGCGCGGCAACCAGCGGCAGTTGGTGTTGTTCCAGGGGATCACCAAGCTGCTTGGCGTCGCGGTAATCATGCCGCTGGTGATCGTCGAGCGCGTAACCGGCTGGCCGCTGCTGTTGCGGGGCGTGCAGGCGGCGGCTGCCGATTCGGGCCAGCAAATCGCGCTGGTCTACCTGGCCTGCCAGATGGCCGCGCTGGCGGTCTGCGTCATCCTGGCCCGACCCATCCTCCGGTTGCTCGCCGCCATCGCGCCACCGTTGGAGGCGGAGAACCTGGCGCGCCCGCAATTCATCTACCAGGCGGCAGTGGGCGATGCCGACATCGCACTGATCCTGGCGGAAAAGGAACAGGCGCGTGTGTCGGCGCACCTGGCGCCGGCGCTCGAACAGGCCGATGAGGTTGCCGCCGCCAGCATTGCGCACTTGTGCGGGGAAGTTGGCGGCTTTCTCGGCAGCATTGCCGGTTCCAACGATGGCGCTGTCGCGGCGCTACCGCGCACGGTGCTCGACCGGCTGGCCAACCTTCAGGCGCGCAACGAGGTGCTGCGATCGTTGCACGAGACGGTCCACCAGATCGCCCGTACGCGCGGCGACCTGCCGCCCGGGCCGGCGGCCGCGCTGGCCGACGCGCTGTCGCAAGGGCTTGGCGCGGTGCTGATGTGCGTCGACGACGCCGCGCGCACCGGCGCAGCCAACGACATCGCGCTGCTGAAGCAGATCAGTTCCGATCGCAGCAGCGTGGTCGACGCGTTGCGCCGGCGCCTGATCCAGGCGGAAAACCAGGAATTGGTCTATCGCCTGACCAGCCTGTTCGAACGCGCCGTCTGGTTGGTGGGACGCTATGCCTTGCTGTTGGAAGCGGGAGCGGACGACTGATCGGGCCGCCTGGGGTGACGATGTTGCGCGACCCCGCCAGCATATCCGCCTCCTCTCCCCAACCCCGCTCGCACAAAGGGGAGGGGCAAGGATTTGGCCAGCGCCGCCTCGTCACCGACCAGCCACGTGCGATCAGGTTCGGCCGGATGCCGGCCAGAGTTCTCCTCGTCCGGGAAACTTTGGGACGGGCGGCGAAACGGCTTGGCCGGCATCTCACGGCCGCGTAATGTGCTTAGGAATTGATCGGGGCGCGCAACCCCGGCTGGTGCCGCGTCGAACGAGCTGACCTCACCGGGAGGTGTCTCGGCGCTGCCTCTGGGGGAGTTCCGCCGATGGCCTTCACCAACAGCGTCTCGACCGAGGCGCACCTCAACGCCGACATCGCGATCATGGACGGGACCGTGGGCAACTACGGCACGATCACCCTGACCGCCGGTTTCACCCTCACCTCCGACCTGACCGACCTCGACCTCGGCACCGGGTCGGTCACGATCAACGGGAAGCTCAACACGCTTGATGGTGACGGCGAGTTCCGTGGCTTCGTGGTCAACAGCGGTAACGTCACGCTCGAGGACCTGACCGTCGCGGCTGCGCTGGCACAGGGCGGTGCCGGCGGAGCAGGTGGCAAGGGTGGCGGCGGCGGCGCGGGTCTCGGCGGCGGGTTGTTCGTCGCCGCGGGCGCCGATGTCACGCTGGCCGAGGTCAGATTCTTCATCGATACCGCCGAGGGCGGCGCCGGTGGCACTGGCAGCGGTGCTACCCTAGGGGGTGGCGGCGGCGGCGGCATGGGGGGTGCGGGCGGCACCTCCTCCGGCGCACCCGGCGGCGGTGGTGGCGGAGTCGGCACCGCCGCTACGGGGGGTGCGGGCGGAGGCGGTGCCGGCCAGGCCGGCGACGCGGCCTCGCTTGGCGGTGGCGCTGCCGGCGGCGACACGGGCGGCATCATCGGGCCTGGTATCGGGGGCTATAGCGGCGGCGCCGGCGGGGCTGACGGCGGCGGTGGCGGCGCAGGTGGTATAACGACCAACTTCGGCCGGCTGATCGGCGCAGGCGACGGCGGTGGTGGGGGCATCTCTGGCACGGGCGCCACCGGCGGCTTCGGCGGCGGTGGTGGCGGCGGCTTCAACACCGGCGCGTTCAGTGGCGCGGGTGGCTCGGGTGGGTTCGGCGGCGGTGGCGGCGGCATCGGCGGCGCGGGCGGGTTCGGGGGCGGCGGCGGCGGTGGCAACGGCGCCGCCGGGTTCGGCGCGGGGGCTGGCGGTGGCACTGGGGGTGGCGGCGGCCTCGGGGCGGGCGGCGATGCCTTTGTCGAGGCGGGCGGCACGCTGGTCATCGAGACAGGCAACATCGCTGCCGGAGCGGTAGGCGGCGGCTCAGGGGCAAACCAGGGATCGGCCTTCGGCAGCGGGTTGTTCATCCAGGGCAACCAGACCGTTACGCTGGCACCACCAGCCGAACAGACGCTGACGATCAGCGGCGTCATCGCCGACCAGACCGGCTCCGGTGGCTCCGGCACTCTGGCTGGCGCTGGCAGCCTGCTGATCGACGGCGCCGGCACCGTCGCGATGGATGCCGTGAACACCTATACCGGCGGCACCACGATTCAGGCGGGTGTGCTCGATCTCTACAGGGTCGCGCCAGCCGGTGCGGGACCGATTCGGTTCAGCGGTGCCGGCACGACACTGCGGATCGAGGCAGGGGTAACGCTGGGCAACACCATCATCGCCTTCGTGCCCGGGGACACGATCGACCTGGTTGGCGTGGGGCTGGAGACGTTGGCGGTCGCGGGAAACGGCAACGTCCTGACGCTCAGCGGCGGCAGCAGCACGGCAACGCTGGACTTCGATTCGCTAGCGAACAAAGGCTTCCGGTTTTCTGGCGATGGCAACAGCAATGCCGGGACCGACCTGATTGTCTTCAACACGGGCTTCACCGTCGCGAGTGAGACCGATCTGAACGCCGCGCTGGCGGCGATCGACCTGACCGGTACGCAGTCGCTGCCAAACACGTCTTACACGATCAGCTTCGACGGCGACATCGCGCTGAGCACGGACCTTTGGGCCATCAACCTCGCCAGCGGCGACACGCTGACGATCATCGGCAATGGCCACACCCTGGACGCCGGCGGGGCGACTCGCGGCTTCTTCGACTACACCGGTGCTGTCGTGATCGACAATCTGACGATCGCCAACGCAGTGGCGACAGGCGGCACCGGGAGTGGCGGCGGGGCTGGCCTGGGTGGCGGGCTGTTCGTCGCCGCGGCCGGGACGGCGACGCTAAACGGGGTGACGTTCTACGGCGACCAGGGGGTCGGCGGGAATGGCGGAAGCGCCTATCTTGGCGGCGGCGGCATGGGGGGCAATGGCGGCATCGCATCCATCGGCGGCGCCGGCGGCGGTGGAATCGGTCAGCAGGCAAATGGCGGCTACAAGAGTGGCGGTGGGGCGGGCATCGTGCTGGGCGCCGCCGCCGGTGGGAGCAATACTGCTTATGCCGGTGGACTGAACGGCGGCGGTGGCGGTGGCGGCACCTTCACCTCCAGCGGCGCCGGCGGCGGGATCGGTGGTGGCACCGGCGACCGCACCCCAGCCTTTCTTGGCGGTAGCGGAGGTTTTGGCGGTGGCGGCGGTATCGGCACCTCCTTTGGAGGCAATGGGGGCTTCGGCGGCGGCGGCGGCGGCGGCGGCAACGGCGGCGGCGGCCTCGGAGGGTTCGGCGGCTTCGGCGGTGGCGCCGGCAGCGAGGCCGGTGGGCATGTCGGCTTGGCGTCATACGGCGGGTTCGGTGGTGGCTCCGGCCCCAGCGGCGTCTATGTCACCAAGGCAACGACCGGTGGCGGTGGCCTGGGCGCCGGTGGCGCAATCTTCGTGCAGCAAGGCGGCGGCCTGAGGTTCGGGACCGGCAGCGTCTCGGGCGGATCGGTCCGCGGCGGCATGAGCTACTATGGCGGCACGAACGGTTCGGCGTTCGGCAGCGGCCTGTTCATCCAGGGCAACCAACAGGTCACATTCGCCCCCGCCCTGGGCCAGACGCTGATGATCAGCGACGTCATCGCCGACCAGACCGGTTCGACGCACCAGGGGGGCAGTTCGCAGGATGGAACGCCGTTCGGCGGCTCGGGCAGCGTGCTGATCGACGGCGCCGGCACCGTCGTGCTGGCCGCCGACAATACCTACACTGGCGGTACCACGATCGAGGCGGGCGGGATCCTCGATGCGACCAACGCCAACGGGGCCGGCACGGGACTGGTAGTCCTGAATGACGGCACGCTGTTGCTGCCAGGCACTATCCAAGCCTCGGTCACTGTCGTCGGCTCTGGCAACGCGATCATCGTCACCAGCGACGGCTTTGTTCCCTCCGACTGGTTGTCTGGAAATGGGACCCTTGCCCTCGAGGCCCAAGCCGGTGCCGCTGCAGTCATCGACGTCAGCACCGGTACCGCCGGCCTGGGCGCACTCACTCTGGGCCCCGCTGCGCCCGGCAGCGCTGGTTCGGTCTCGATGCAGGTGCAGGGCAGCGGCGCTTTCACCGCAACCGGCGCCCTGGTGGTCGGCGATGTGGGCTTCGCCTCGCTCGACGTGCTCAACGGCGGCTCGGTCGGCGCCAGCAGCCTGACCCTCGGCCAGCAGGTCGGCGGCTTCGGCGATGTCGTGCTTGACGGCGCCAATAGCGACCTGACCACCACCGGGACGGCGGTGATCGGCGCGGCCGGCCAGGCGCAGCTCAGCATCGGCAGCGGCAGCAGCCTGATAGCCAACGGCGGCTTCACCGTTGGCACTCACGGCATCGTCAGCCAATTCGGCGGCGTGCTCGACCCGGCCAGCCCCGGCATCAACGACGGTTCTATCGGCGGCACCGGCACGCTGGTCGGCGATGTCGAGAACGACGGCACGATCTACGCCCAGGGCGGCAGTTACGAGATCGACGGCGCGGTCACCACCGGCAGCGACCTCACCGGCGCGCTGGTAGTCGATGCGAACTCCGATCTGGTGCTCGATGCCGGCGTGGACGGTGGGCAGCACGTCACCTTCGCCGGTGCCAACGGCACGCTCACCATCGCCGATCCCGCCGACTTCCACGCCACGGTGTTCGGCTTCACCGCCGGCGAGACGATCGACCTGTCGAACCTCGGCAGTGTGAGCTCGGCGAACCTGCTCCCCGGCAACACGCTGGAGGTGGTGGCGGCGGGGCAGACCTACGACCTCGCCCTGGACCCGGCGCAAAGCTTCTCCAGCCAACCGTTCGTCACCGCTCCGGACGGCGCCACCGGGACCGACGTCACCAACCAGACGCCGTGTTTCCTCGCCGGGACCCGCATCCTAACCGATCGCGGCGAGGTGCCGGTGCAGGACTTGGCCGTCGGCGACCTGGTGGTGACGCTGTCGGGCCCGGCGCGGCCGATCGTCTGGATCGGCGTTGGCCGCGTGCTGGTTGCGCCCGGCCGGCGCAGTGCCGCCACACCGGTGATCGTGCGCAAGGGCGCGCTGGCCGACAACCTGCCGCGGCGCGACCTGCACATCACCAAGGGCCACGCGCTGTTTCTGAACGGCGCGCTGATCCCGGCGGAGTGTCTGGTGAACTACCGCTCCATCCTGTGGGACAACCGGGTTGGCCAGATCGCGTTCTACCATATCGAGCTGGCGCAGCATGACGTGCTGCTGGCGGAGGGTGCCGCAGCCGAGAGCTATCGCGACGACGGCAATCGCTGGCTGTTCCAGAACGCCAACAGCGGTTGGGCGCAGTCCCCGAAGCCGCCGTGCGCGGCGGTGCTGACCGGGGGCGCGGTGGTGGATGCGGTGTGGCGGCGGTTGCTGGACCGCGCCGGGGCGCGGCCCGAGGTGACGCTGACCAGGGAGCCGGATCTGCACCTGCTGGCGGATGGGCAGCGGGTGGAAGCGGTGCGCCGGCCCGGCGGCTGCCACGTGTTTCGTCTGCCGCGGCGACCGCGCGCGTTGCGGCTGGTGTCGCGGGCGGCGTCGCCGGCGGAACTCGGGCTGGCGCCCGATCCTCGGGTGCTCGGTGTGGCGGTGCGGCAGGTGCGGCTGTGGCAGGGTCGGCGGCTGCACGTGCTGGAGGCGGCTGACGCATCGCTGGCCGAGGGCTTTCACGCCTTTGAACCGGATAACGGGTGCCGCTGGACCGACGGCGACGCCGTGCTGCCGGCGGCATTGCTCGCCGCGATCGGGGGCGCCTGCCAGTTGGACCTGCTGGTGGCCGGCAGCATGCGCTATCCGCTGCTCGCCGGGGCCGACGAGCGGGCCGCGGCGTAGCGCACAGCGGCCGGCTTGCCCGGCTCGTTTGAAGGTGCGATCAGGGCAAGCCGGGATATCTCCGGCTGTTGCAACACAATGGATCGCATGGCTTCTGATGCACTGACGCTGGCACTGGCTTTGCCGACGCGTTCATCTCTGGCGCCATGTTCCTGGGCTACGTGTCGACCTCCTCGGCCTGGGCCATGGCCTCGGTGGCGGCGCCGACGAACTGCACGGCGTCGCTCGGCTCGATGCAGAATTTCGGCGGCTATCTGGGCGCGCTGGCGCCGATGATCACCGGCTTCATCGTCCAGGGCACCGGGTCCTTCGTGCCGGCACTGCTGTTCAGCGCAGCGGTGGGGCTGGTCTGTGCGGTCGGTTACCTCATCATCATCCGCCAGCCGATCACCGCGGCCCAGCTCGGGGCGGAGGGGTGACGCCGGCGGCCCCTTAAGTCTGAGCCGGTTTGCCGCGCGGGAGCCCGGAGAATATGCTCCCCGCCCCGGAGGGCTTGGGTCGCGAGGCGGGGGGAGCAGGTGTAACGCTTGGCTTGGGATTGTTCCTCAATGTCGTGGACATCGCGGCCAGGCAAGGCCCCGTCGCGATGCTGCCGGGTCGGCAAGGTGCGAGGGGCTGCCATCGGCGCTCCGCCGGATATTTTCACAAGGAAATTTTGACGTGCTACAGTGACTGGGCGGTGCAGCCGGAGACGGCGATGACCGTCAAGGAAATGCCCGGCCGGCGTCGGCTACGCCAGTTGCATCGAGCGAGAGGTCCTATGGCGAAGGTGTTAGAACCCGAGTTCATCGCAAGCACTGCCGGACAGGTGGCGGCGGAACTCGCGCGCCGTGGCGTTGCACCAGAACAGCGCGTGACGATCACGATTGAACCGGACGAACCCGACGACTGGATCGCCAAGGCGCGGAAGTTCGCACGGCCCAAGGTGATCGCCGAGGGTTGGACGGACGCGGACATCGACCGCATCATCAAGGAAGAGCGCAAAGCTGTGCAACCTCTTCTCGGATGAGGCTTGTCGTTGACACCAACGTCTTTGTAAGCGCTGCGCTCAAGGAGTTGTCGTGGCCCGGGAATACCATTCGTTGGATTGGGAGCTACGGTGGACTGCTCAAAACTGGCGTCACAGAGCAAGAAGTCATGGCTGTCTTGCGGCGGCCTCGCCTTGCTCCCAAGATTGCACCGTTCTTTCTCGATAACCTGCGCCGAATGTTTGCCGTTGCCGAGCTGGTGACGATTGTCGAGCCGGTGACAGGATGTCGCGATCCGGACGACGATAAGTCTCTGGAGCTTGCCGTGAACGGCCGCGTCGAGGTGATCGTCTCCGGTGACGTTGATCTGCTGGTGCTCGACAGCTTCCGGGGCATCCCGATCATCACTCCGGTAGCCTTCGGTCACGCGCGAGCCATGTGATCATCGGCGTCGTCTGCGGCAGCCCCGCGCGCTCCCCGGAACATCTCCGCAAAAAAATTACATCCACCCATGCCCATGCGCGGGCCGGCGACCTCATTCTTCGTCGAGCCTTTCGACTGATTGTTTGTTGATGACAGCACTCGATTTTAAGAATTTTATCATGACCTGCTCGAGTTGGTGACAAAGTTTCGGGTCCTTCACTTCTATATACGATCCAAAATGAACAATCGGAGTTCTGAACCAAAACGTATTCAAGTGACTGCGGAGCCTGTTCGATATGTTCTTCGTGGCCTTTCCAACGTAAATCGGGCGCTGACTGATATCGTAGAGTACGTATACACCAGAACATTGAGGCCAGTCTGGTTGCGAGTGCGGCTCGAAATCGGTCAGACTGCCCAGGCCCATAATGGCCTGCTCTTTTTCCGTTTCCGTTACAACGTCTGGAGGAACCACCTGCTTGAGTGCCGTTGCCAGTCTATCCCTGGTAGCAGCTTGAGGATTCTGACTCTTGCCACTTTCTATATTGTAAATGGCAACGGAAGAGATTTTCGCTGACTTCGCTAGCTCGGGCACGGACATTGCTGCTTTGGTTCTCTGGTCGCGGAGCCAGCCACCAAAACTCGAAACCTCGCTGTCGGGTGTGGCTGGCACCCTCTCGTTCCGCGCACCGGAAGACCGCGATGCCCTCTTCAAAGATAGGGGGCCGAGAACCTCTTCAAGTCTGATCTTGTTGGCTCCTTTGGGCTGTGCCCCTGCCTCCCAGTTCGCAATCGACCCCTGAGCTACACCCAACTTATCGGCAAGTCCCGCCTGCGTTAGTCCTTCCCTCTCGCGCGCACGGCGGATGCGCTGTCCCAGGATTTCAATCATAGTTTGGCGGTCCCATTTTCTTCGAGCCGGAGGATCGACCAAAACGCGCACGGGCGCGCCGCTCAAACTCGCTTGGTCTGACAGCTTTCTTCATCCGTCTGCACATCATACGCCGCCGCCCTGATCGCGGCGAGAATTCCACCGCGTCGCCGCACGGGTCACGGCCTGGTGCCAGTGTGACCGTCGCTGCCGACGGGGATGCTTGCGCCGGTTCCTTAACCTTGGCAAGCGCTGCGTTCGCCGCCTCGGTCTCCCTCGCCCCAACCCGTCGCAGTCGGCGTCAACAACGCGCTCGCCTCTGCGGGCAGTGCGTCATCCCATTTGCATTATTGCCGTCTGCCATCCGCCGCGGACCACTACCTCGCCAGCGATCAGACCGCCCCGGGTTGCCCGCCTCCATCCAAGGTGCCATCAGGTCCGCCCAACGCGCCCGTCGAGATACTCCCCCCCTGACCCCCGCATGCCTGACACCGTGATCGCCCAACACCTGACCGACGATGCCCCGCCCCAGGCAACGCGCCGCGCCGCCGATGCCCTCGCGCGTCGCCAGCACCCGGATGGCCACTGGCTTTTCGAGCTGGAGGCCGACGCCACCATCCCGGCCGAATACGTGCTGCTGGAGCATTTCCGTGACCGCATCGACGCGCCCCTGGAAGCGAAGATCGGCGTCTACCTGCGCTCGATCCAGGGCGACCATGGCGGCTGGCCGCTGTTTCACGACGGCGCCTTCAACCTGTCGGCCAGCGTCAAGGCGTATTACGCACTGAAGGCGATCGGCGACGCCCCCGACGCACCGCACATGGCCCGCGCCCGCGCCGCGATCCTGGATGCCGGCGGGGCCGAGCGCAGCAACGTCTTCACCCGCGCGCAGCTTGCGCTGTTTGGCCAGGTGCCGTGGCGCGCGGTGCCGGTGATGCCGCTGGAGATCATGCACCTGCCGCTATGGTTCCCGTTCCACCTGTCGAAGGTGTCGTATTGGTCCCGCACCGTCATCGTGCCGCTGCTGGTGCTGATGGCGTTGCAGCCGAAGGCCCGCAATCCGCATGGCGTGGAGGTGCAGGAACTGTTCCGCACGCCGCCGGCGCAGGTGCGTGACTGGATCCGCGGGCCGTACCGCTCGGGCTGGGGACGATTCTTCAAGGGGGTCGATTCCCTCCTGCGCGTCGCCCAACCATGGTTTCCCCAGCGCGGCCGCGACAGGGCGATCCGCAAGGCGGTGGCGTTCGTCACCGAGCGGCTGAACGGCGATGACGGGCTGGGCGGCATCTATCCGGCTATCGCCAACAGCGTCATGATGTTCGACACGCTCGGCTATGCCCCGGATCACCCGGACGCCGCCACCGCCTGGCGCGCGGTGCGCAAGCTGCTGGTCGAAGAACCGGACCGCGCCTATTGCCAGCCGTGCCTGTCGCCAGTGTGGGACACCAGCCTGGCCGGCCACGCCATGGCGGAAGCCAGGGCCGACACCAACGCTGCCTGCTTGTGGCTGGCCGGGCGTCAGGTGCTCGACGTGGTGGGCGACTGGTCGGTGCGCCGCCGCGGGCTGCGTCCCGGCGGCTGGGCCTTCCAATACGCCAATCCCCACTATCCGGATGTGGACGACACCGCCGTGGTCGGCATGCTGCTGCATCGCAACGGCGATCCCGCGTTCGCCCCAACGATCGACCGGGCCCGAGAATGGATCATCGGCATGCAGTCCTCCGACGGCGGCTGGGGCGCCTTCGAGCCGGAGAACACCCACCTCTACCTCAACCACATCCCGTTCGCCGACCACGGTGCCCTGCTCGATCCGCCGACCGCCGACGTGACCGCGCGCTGCGTCTCCTTCCTGGCGCAGATCGGCATGGCGCCGGGGCACGACGTGCTGTCCCGGGCGCTCGGTTTCCTGCGGCGTGCGCAGGAGCCGGAGGGGAGCTGGTTCGGCCGGTGGGGGACGAACTACATCTACGGGACGTGGTCGGTGCTGTGCGCGCTGAACGCCGCCGGCGTGCCGCAAGACGATCCGATGGTGGCGCGCGCGGTGGATTGGCTGGCCTCGGTGCAACGCGAAGACGGCGGCTGGGGCGAGGACGAGGAAAGCTACGGCACCGCCCCGCACGGCCGCTACAAGGAGAGCACGCCGAGCCAGACCGCCTGGGCCGTGCTCGGGTTGATGGCCGCCGGTGCGGTGGACCATCCGGCGGTGGCGCGTGGGGTGGCGCACCTGGCGCGGACCCAGCGCGCCGACGGGGAATGGTCAGAGCAACCCTACACCGCGGTCGGCTTCCCGCGCGTGTTCTACCTACGCTACCACGGGTATCGGCTGTATTTTCCCCTGCTGGCGCTGGCGCGATATCGCAACTTGCGGCTGGGCAATGACCGGCGGGTCGCGTTTGGATTTTAGGCGGTGGAGATCTCGTCCGCGTTCGGCGGGCTTGGGCCGCGAAGCGGATCAACGCGGCGCGCAGCACCGGGTGAGGGTGATCGGGTCGCCCCGCGTAAAACTTTCCTTCACCGGTCCCCGCGCACGATGCGCTCATGGCGACCATTCGGGGCGGCTGGCTGCGTTTGGGTTGGATGCCGGCCGCGGCACTCTCACCCGGCGCGCTATGCGCCCCGTGTCGATCCGCCGCGCGCCCTTGGTCCACTTCGTGGCCCAAGCCCACGCAACGGGAGAGGTTCCGCTATATCGCCGTGATCGTCCTGTCGGCCACCGTGCTGCTATGGCCGGCCCTACTGAACGGCTATCCGATCGTCTTCGACGACACCGGCACCTACCTCTCGCAAGCGGTGCACCGCTATCTCGGCTGGGACCGCCCGGCCTTCTACAGCCTGTTCCTTTTCCCGCTGCACCTGACGCTGACCACCTGGCCGGATATCGCCGCACAGGCCCTGCTGGCCGCCCACACCCTGCACCTGACGCGGCGAGTCCTGCTGCCGGCTGCCTCCCCCTGGTGGCTGGTGCCCTTCGTCGCCGCGCTCACAGTGACCACCGCGTTGCCGTGGTTCGCGTCGCAGCTCATGCCGGACGTGTTCACGCCGCTGCTGATCCTCGCGCTGGCGATGTTGGTGCTCACGCCCGAACGCCTGTCGCGCCACGAGCGCCTCTGGCTCGTGCTGTTCGCCGCGTTCATGATCGCCGCGCAGCAATCCAGCGTGGCCCTGTCCCTCGCCCTGCTTTTGGCGCTGACGCCGCTGCGCCGGATGCTGGGTGCGGCCGCGCCGCTCGGCCGCACCGGCCTGGCGCGGCTCGCCGCGCCGCCGCTACTGGCGATGGCGGCGCTGGTCTCGGTCAACCTGATCGGGTTTGGCCGCGCCGCGCTGTCCCCCTTCGGCAACGTGTTCATCCTGGCCCGGGTGATCTACGACGGCCCGGGCATGGATGTGCTGCGCCGCGACTGCCCTGCCGCCGGCTGGCGGCTGTGTCCGTTCCTCGACCGCTTCCCGGCGTCGTCCGACGAGTTCCTCTGGCTGCCCGACAGCCCGATCATGCTGGCCGGCGGCCACAAGCTGATATCCGCCGATGCCGACGCCATCATCGCCACGGCGCTGCGCGCGGAACCCGAAACCGAGCTGCGCGCCTGGCTGCGCAACGGCATCGTGCAACTCGGCCGCTTCGCCAGCGGCGACGAGCTGCATGCCGGTCCGCTCACCGTGACGCCATGGATCGTGCGCGACTTTCCCCCCTTCGAGTGTGCCGCCTACGCCGCCGCCCGCCAAACCAACGGTCGCCTAGCGGTGCCGGACTGGATGCAGGCACTGCACAGGGTCACCGCCCTCGGTGGCCTCGCCGGATGCGGCATCGTGCTGGTCGTGGCCCTGCGCCGTCGCCACGTCGCCGCTGGCTTCGTCGCCGCGGTATTGCTCGCGGTGCTGGCGAATGCCTTCATCGCCGGTGGGTTGTCCACGCCGCATCACCGCTACGGCAGCCGGGTCATGCTGCTGGCCCCCGCGGTGGCGATGCTGGGTGGCGCCGCGTTGGCACGCAGGCGCACCGCCACGGCATGACCCCGGCGGGCACTCGCAACGTCTTCTGGTCCGGGCTGGAGGCGGCGGTCGCCGGAGGGCTGTCCTTCGTCTCGGCCTTTGTCATCGCCCGGCTGATCGGCCCCGGCGAGTTCGGCGTCGCCGCCGCCGCCGTCGCCTTGCACGTGATGCTCTGGGTGGGGGTGAACGCGCTGTTCGCCGATGCGCTGGTGCAGTGCGCTGCGTTGGACGACACGATGGCAGCGAGCGCGTTCTGGGCCTCGGTCGCGGTGGGCGGGCTGTGCGCCGTGCTACAGGCTGGCGCCGGCTGGCTGGTCGCCGCCAGCCTGGGAGATTCCCGTCTGATCGCCATGTCCGCCCTGCTCGCACTTCCGCTGCCGCTGGTGGGTGCCGGTGGCGTCGTGCAGGGGCTGCTGACGCGGCGGCGCGCCTACCGCGTGCTGGCCGGGCGAGCGATCATCGGACAGGGCCTCGGCACAGCAGCCGGGATCGCGGCGGCGCTCGGCGGCGCCGGAGCCTGGGCGCCGGTGCTGCAGCAATGCGTCACCTCGGCCGCCGGCGCGCTGGCGCTGCTGCTGCGCGCCGACTGGCGGCCCCGCGCGGTGTGCCGCTGGCAGAAGGTGCGCGCACTGCTGCACGTCGGCGTGCCGCTGACCGCCAGCACACTGGTGCTGACCGCGCGCTATCGGCTGTTCGCGCTGCTGCTCGGCGGCACCGCCGGTGCGACCGCGCTGGGCGAGACCCACATGGCCTTCCGCCTGGTCGATACGGTGCGCGAGCTCTGCTCCACCGCATTGTGGCGGCTGATGCTGCCGGTCCTGGCGGAGCGCCAGCACGACGTGCCGACGCTGCGCGCCGCCGTCGACCGGCTGCTGGCCCGGACCAGCACGGCGATGCTGCCGCTGTGCGGAGCCATGGCGCTGTGCCTGCCGACGCTGGTGCACCGATTGCTCGGGCCCGCCTGGAGCGCGTCCGGCGTAGCGGCGGAGCCGCTGATCGCGCTGATGGCATTGCTCGTGCTGATGTTCCCAGCGGGGGTCGCGGTGGTGGCGCGCGGCCAGACCGGGCGCACGCTGTGGGGCACCGTCGCATGCCTGCTGCTGACCCTGGCGGGAGTGGCGTGGCTGCGGCCGGGCAGCGCGGTGCAGGCGGTGTTGGTCTGGTGCGGCGCGCAGGTGCTGGTGGCGCCGTATTTGCTATGGATAAGCGGTCGCGCGGTGGGCACCGGACCGCTGCGTCCGCTGCGCGCCGGGCTGGCGATGGTGGCGGTCACGGTCGCGGGGCTGGTGGCTGCGCTGGCGATCCCCTGGATGGTTGGCGAAAACGCTGCACCGGTGCAACTGGCCTTGGTGCGGGTGGCGGTGTTTGGCGCGGTTGTCCTGGGAGGCATTGCGTTGGGCAGGCGCTCGCGCGAGCTGGCCGCGATATGGTGGAGGCCGCTGGCGATCGGCGACCCTCGACGGCATTGAGTTGGGGCAGGCTCGCGGCGTCTTTTTCGGCCCAGCAGCCTACCGCGATGGCGGCGGCAGCGACTGCTGCTGCACCGGCGCGTTTGGCTGCAACTGCACCGGCTGCTGTCCCCCGTACCCCTGGCCCGTCGGCGGATAGGCCGGCGCATAGCCCGGCCCGGTCTGCACCGGCCCCGGTCCGCCCGTCGGCGGCGGTAGTGGCGCTGCAACCGGCAGGGCGGCGGCGGTGCCGAAGCGCGTCAGCACCTCGCGCAGCGGGTCGGCACCGCGATTGGCCGCCACCATCTGGATCACGATCTGCCGCGCCGCATAGGGCTGGCCGTAGTACGCGGCATTCCAGTCGCTGAGGGTCGACATGATGCTGCCCTCCACCGACACGCCGCCGAACAGCCCACGCGTTTCGGCGAACACCACGATGTCCGCACCCACTGCCGCGGTGGTCGCGCCGCCCACGCTGCCGCCGATCGTCGCAATCGCGACCGAGGCGTCCGCGCCCAGCTTGAACTGGCTGTCCATCACCGCGTTAAGCCCGCGCTGGGTCATGATCATCAGCATCAGCGCGCTGTCCTCGATGCCGATCTGGAACCCGACGCTGCCGCTGCCGATGCCGTAGAAGGCGGGATACGACCAGGTGCCGTTGCCGGCCCGCGCCAGCAGCACGCAGTTTCCGCCCGAGCCGCCGATAATGAAGCCGGCCTTGAACACCCGCGGGCAGATCATCACCGCCCGGGAGCGCTGCAGCACGTTGCGCGGATCCTGCGACACGGTCTGCGTCATCATCTCCTGCAGGGCGAGGGTGGCGCGATCCACCAGGGTTTGCGCCTCGCCCTGTGCACGGGCGAAGCCGGGGGCGAGCAATGCCGCCATGGCGATGGCGGCCAGCAGGAAGCGGCGCATGGCGAATCCTCCTCGGACAGCGAATTGGGGCTTGCATAGCGCGGATACCCCGATTCGCGGTCAAGTGCCGCAGCAAATGGCCGAATTTACGGCGATTTTCCGGTCAATAGCCGGGGAGTTCGTTGACGCAGACCACGCGCCAGCCCTCCGGATAGCGCTCCAGGCGGGTCAGCGACAGGTTCTGCACCGCGAGATGCAGCGCGTTGTCCGGGCCGATGCACAACGCATGCGCCACCGCCGCGCGGATCGAGCCGCCATGCGCGACGGCGATCACATCCTCGCCGTCATGGGCCTGCGCCAGCCGCTCCAGCGTGGCACCGACGCGGGTGATGATTTCGGCCATGCTCTCGCCGCCCGGCGGTTTTTCTTCCCCGGCCAGCGGCCAGAAGGCGTGCTTGGGCAGGGTGAGGCGCGCGGGCAGCTCGGCATGCGGCAGGCCCTGCCACTCCCCCAGGGATTGCTCAATAAGGCCGGGTTCGACGGTGAGGGAGGCGGGCGGGTAGCCGGCGGCGAAGATCGCCTCGGCAGTGCGCCTGGTGCGCGCCAGCGGCGTGACGATCCACCTTGCCTCCCGCGGCAACCGCTGCGCCAATGACCGGTACATCGGCCCCTGCTCGAGCAGGGTCGTCTCGCACAGCGCGACGTCCATCACGCCATACAGGATGGCACGGGCGTTCTCGTCCACCAGGGCGTGGCGGATCAGCCAGAAGCAGGTCTCGATCACGGGGCGGGGCGGCGTGCGGCGCTGCCGGAGCCGAGCCAGCGGGGCGTGCCGTCCTGTGGGAGCCGAGTCCGCGCGGCCTTGCCGCTGTTGCGCATACGCCTTCTCCAGTCGATCGTCCGTGGTGAGCAGGAGCGCATAGATGATGCCTGGCTGTGGCGCCAGCCGGCCGGGGGGTTTGGCTATCCGGCGTGGCTGGACGTCCTTGCGCTGCCGCTTTGCATGGGGTCGTTCCGCGCCACAACCCCGAGTCACAGCCGGCGCGTCGGCGGATGTCGAAGGCGCTTTACGTACTTCGGCGGCCTGCTACTAGACAGTGGCCGCTTCAATAGCTTTGGTGAGAGCGGGAGTAGGCTGTCCCGGTGCTATATTCCGAGGTAGGCCGCTTGCACCTGTTTGTTGTTTGCCAACTCGGCGCTGGTGCCGTGCATTATCATCTTGCCGCTCTCCAGAACGTAGGCCCGTTGCACCAGCGTCAACGCGCGGCTCACGTTCTGCTCGACCAACAAGATTGCCGTACCCATCGCGTGGATCTCTTGGATTTTCTGAAAGGTGACGTCGGTCACGACCGGTGCGAGCCCTAACGACGGCTCGTCGAGCATCAGCAAACGCGGCTTCAGCATCAGGCCGCGGCCCACCGCGAGCATCTGCTGTTCGCCGCCGCTCATCGTTCCAGCGAGTTGCTTTCGACGGTTGGCCAGCACGGGGAAGATATTGAAGACCAGGTCGAGGGTGCGGCTGCGGTCGGCCTTGGCACTCGGGATGTAGGCCCCGATCTCGAGGTTCTCTTTGACGGTCAGTTCAGGGAATACCTGGCGGCCCTCCGGTACATGGGCGATTCCCAGTTCCGCGATCTTGTACGGCGGCAACGAGGCGATGCTTCTACCCAGGAAGGTGATGCTACCCGATGTCAGCCGCACGAGCCCCGAAATCGCTCGCAGGGTGGTGCTCTTGCCGGCCCCGTTTGCTCCCAGCAGTCCGACTGCTTCCCCCTCGCCGACGGCGATGCTGACGTCGACGACCGCCGGAACAGATCCGTAACCGGCGCTTACCCCGAACAGCGCTAGCATTGAGTGTCTCCAGGGGCAGCACTATGCACGTAGCCGGTTCCCAGATACGCGCGAATCACTTGTTCGTCCGCAACGACCTCCCGGGGATTGCCCTCGGCGATCTTCTGGCCATGGTCGAGCACCACGATGTGACGCGCCACCGCCATGATGGCGCGCATCACATGTTCGACGATGACGATGGTCAGGCCGCGGGTCGAAAGCTTTCCGACCAGCGCGACGGCTTGATCGATCTCTGCGGGGTTCAGCCCGGCCATGACCTCGTCGAGAAGCAAAAGCCGAGGCTGCGTCGCCAGCGCGCGCGCCAACTCGAGCCGACGCTGGTCTATGGTGGTCAAATCGCGCGCCGGGATGTGCTCTTTGGCCGACAGCCCTGTGAAGTCCATTGCTTCACGGGCTCTCTCGCGCGCGACTTCGGGCTTCCTGTCCCGCAGGAAGGCACCGGTCATCACATTTGCCAGGACTGTCATCCTGCCAAACGGTCTTGCTACCTGAAATGTACGTGCCAGGCCGTGTGCGCATATATCGTGCGGCCGCAAGCCCACGAGTTCGCGACCGAAGGCAAACACCGAACCTGCATCGGGGCGGTGGTAACCGGTTATCAGGTTGAAACTCGTCGTCTTGCCGGCGCCGTTTGGCCCGATCAGCGCGACAGTCTCGCCTTCGTTGACCGAAAAGCTGAGATCCTGGACGGCGCGCAGTCCACCGAACCGCTTGCTGAGGTCATGAACAACGAGCGCCTCAGCCATCGAGGGAGGCTTCTCGCGCGCGCACCGGGCCAGCATGAACGACGCGTGCGTACGCATCCGTCAGAACGCCGAGCAATCCACTTGGTCGCCATAGGATCACCGCGATCAGGATCAGGCTGTAGACCGTCAACTGCACCCCGCCATGGCTGCTGCCAAGCCAGCTTTGCAGCAGAGCAGAGGTCGCTTCCAACAAGACGGTGCCGACGACGGGGCCCCACAACGTCCCGATCCCTCCAACGATCGACACCAACGCCACCTCCACCGAGATGTTGAAGCCGAACACGGTATTTGGATCGATGAAGTAGATGTACTGGACATAGAACGTGCCGGCCAAAGCGGTGAGAAATGCGCTGATCAAATAGGTGTTCCGCTTGATCCGGAGGGCGTTCACTCCGATCGCTTCGGCAGCGTCCTCATCCTCGCCGACAGCGACCAGGTAGTATCCCATCCGCGATCGCTCGATCCGGTAAGTGATCGCCAGCCCGATTGCCAGCATCACGAGCGCGATGTAGTAGTACGCGGCCTTCGCATCGAACTGCATCATCAACGGCGAGTTTCCGAGGTTAGGCATGGTCGTGCCCTCGGCGCCCCACGCGAAATCGCGAAACTTGAGAAAGAGCAGCATCAGGACTTGCGCGGTCGCGATCGTGGCGATGGCAAAATACGGTCCGCGCAGCCGGAAGCACACCGCGCCGATCGGCAGGCTCGCCAGCATCGCCACAACCCCGCCCGCCAACATCCCGATCCAGGGAGAGACGCCGAATCGTATCAGCAGGATCGTCGAGGTGTAGGCGCCGAGCCCAAAATACGCGGCATGACCCAACGAGAGCTGCTTGGCGTAGCCACCCATCAGGTTCCAGGCGACGCCGATAAATGCGAACAGCAACACCCTGATGAAAATGTCTATAGCAAAATGACTTGGCACTGCCAGGGGAAGCACGAGTACGATCAACGCGAGCACGCTGAGCCAAAGCGCGGCTGAAGTGCGCAGCTTCGGCATTATCGTGTCCACCCTCCGAAAAGGCCACTCGGCCTGAAGGCGAGTGTCAAAAGAAGCATCAGAAACACCACGATCAACCCCGAGTCGGCGCCGACGAACTGAATTCCCAGCGATTCTGCGACGCCCATCATCAGGCTGGCGATCAGCGCGCCGGTGACGTTGCCCAGCGTCCCCAGGACGACGGCAACGAACGCCATCAGCACAAACACCTGGCCAACCATCGGATAGGCTGGGTAGAACGGCATGAGCAGCGAACCGGCGGCACCCGCCAGTGCCAGCGCCACACCGACGGCTACGCAGAACACGCGATCGGGATTGATGCCCATCAGCATCGCCACGTCACGGTTCTGCGCCGCGGCGCGCATTGCCTTGCCGAGATCGGTGCCGCGCAGGAACAGCCAGAGGGCCAGGCTGAGCAGCATTGCGACAACGAAGGCGATAAGTTTTGCCACCGGGACATAGACTGCGCCGAGATGGATCGCCGTCTCCGTGTACGGAGTTTGCACCGTCCGATAATCCGCCGTGAACAACAGCAGCATAACATTCAACAAAAGCAAGGAAAGTGCAAAGGTCAGGAAGATCTGAGGCATGTCGCCGAGTGCCAGGACCCTGCGGATCAGGAATTGCTGCAACAGCACGCCGACGACGAACAGGGTCGGCATCGTGACGACAAGCGACGCCAGGGGATCGATCCCGAAGCGAGTCGCGAGGAAATAGCTGATATACATGCCGATCATCACGAACTCGCCCTGGGCGAAGTTGACGACCTTCACCACGCCGAAGATCAGCGTGACGCCGATGCTCACGAGCGCATAGATTCCGCCGATGAGCAGGCCGTTCACGACGGCCTGTGCCACTGTGGCCAGCATTGGTCCCGCGACGGCGCTAGGCTTTCATCAACGCCGCACGCGCATCTTCCTTGGGAAACACGGTCGCCAGATCACCGTGTTGCCACTGCACGCCCACCGGATGGGCGTAGATATTCTTGCCGTCAGGGCCGAACTTTACTCTCCCGCCGGGACACATCGCGGCGTAACCTTCTGAGACGTCAAGTGAGGCGATGGCATCGCGCACTTTTTGCGGATCGGTCGACGCCGCCTGCTCGAGTGCGTCGGCGATCATGAACGTTTGTGCGACCAGACCACCGGCGTACTCGAAGAGAAATTGTCCGTACTGCTGCTTGTATACCGCATTCACCTTCTGGGCGTTGGCGTCGATGTCGTGGTTCCAGTGCGCCACGCCCAGCAGGCCGTCCGCGAGATTCCCCACGTTCTTGTAGAAGTCTGGAATAACGAACCCTCCGGAGCCACCATTGATGGCAACCTGGAGGTCAGCCTGTTTGATCGCGCGGATGATCAGAATCAGATCGTTCAAGTAGGAAACCGGGAACAACATGTTCGCGCCCGAGGCTTTGACCTTGTTGATCAAGGGGCTGGCATCGGTCAAGCCGGCTGAGTACGGCTCGAACAAGACGATCTCCACGCCCTCGCCGGGGGCCTGTTCGCGCAGGCCCTTTGAGGTCGCGGTGCCGAATGCGGTGTTCTCGAATACCACCGCCACTTTCGGGTTGTCGCTTACCAGCCTGGCCATTCGCAGTTGCGCCTGAGCGAACTGCGAAGCGCGCGCGAAAGGCGTGAAGGTGTAGTGGCGATCCTTGTTGAGCTGGTCGGTGCTCGAGCCGGTCAACAGCGGCACTTTCGCGCGTTCGGCTACCTCGCTCGCGATCAGCGTCAGGGCACTGGCAAAGCAACCGTGAATCGCCGATAGCTTGTAGCCGCTGATCAAACGATCAGTCTCCGTGCGCGTGACGGTGGTATCGCTCTGCACGTCGGAGATGATCAGGTTCAGCTTGGCGCCACCCAAAGCCTTGATGCCGCCGGCATCGTTGACCATCTGGACCGCGAGCCTGGCGGCATTGACGCAGCCTTGTCCAATTTGCGCGAAACTTCCGGTTACCGGGTAGAGCGCCCCAATATTCACGAGTTCTGCCGCCCCGGACTTGCGCGGTGCGGCGAGTGCTCCGGCGGCCAGCACAGCGCCTGCGGCCCTGGTGAGGAAATCTCTGCGGCCGTGCCACCTTGCGAAGGCCTGGTTCCCTGACGTTTCCATCTTCATCTCCCCGACTGTTGTTCTTGGCGACCGAGTTCGCCGCACCATGCGCGCGATGGCACAGCGCCTTGCAGCGCATGGGATGGCTGCGACGGTCACAGGCGCGCCGCCGCCGCAATCGACAGCGGCCCGACCCCCAACGTGGTATACGACATGATTTGCAAGATTGTAAACAATTCTTTTCCGCGCTATCCAAGGGGCGTCTGCCCAGGTGCGGCAGCGCCATGAGAGGCCGCGAAGCATGGGACGCGCGATCATGGCCAGCCGGTCTGGAACCACCCCCTGTGGCAGAGAAGTTGCCGCCTGGATTGGACCAGGCGTCTGAGGCGCGGAAAGATCGAAATGGCCCAATACAGACAGAGGTCCAAGAATGGCGTGGCAGCACGAGTGCCGTCGCCGGAGGGTTCAGCGGCGCATCGGCAGGGGCGTGAACCGGTGTCGAGGCCACCCAGGCGGGAGCACGCCATGGCCAATGTCATCGCGGCGGGTCTGGAAGAGGACATCGTCTTAGGTCGGCGCCACCCCCGCGAACGCCTGGTCGAGCAAGATCTCTGCGACCGCTTCAACACGCACCGCGGCGACGTTCGGCTCGCTCTGTTCGAGCTTGAGAAGAAGGGAATCGTTCAGCGCATCCCGAATCGCGGTGCGATCGTGCGCGATCTTACGCCGAGGGAAGTGATGGAGATCTACGCAGTGCGCGAGGAAGTGGAGGTCATGGCCGCACGCATTCTCCCGTTTCCGGTCGATGCAAGCGACCTTTCCAAGCTCGAAGAAATTCAGGAGAGGCACAGCCACGCAATAGACAGCGATGACATGCGTACTGTGTTCTACGCCAACCTGCATTTCCACCAGACCCTGTTCGCGCTTTGCGGGAATGCGTGCCTGATCGAGACGATCCGGCAACTCGAGCAGAAAGTCTATGGAATTCGGTTTTATGCCAACGCCTTTCCCGAGGCACTGGATCGCGCGCGCCGCGACCACGTCGACATGATCGAGGCGTTGCGTGCGTCACGCCGCGACGACTTGACCGAACTCACGCGGCAGCATCTGAAGCCATCACCGCAGGCCTATATCCGCGCCTATGAACGCCGCTTCGGCAATTCTGGCCAGGGACGATGTGTGGATTCACGGGAATGATGTTCGGGCAGGGCCAGTCGCGGCAACCAACACGGCCGGTCACTCCCCGATGCTCAGCAGTGCCCCGCGCACCCGCGCCTGGTGGAACTGCCGTGCGAACAGCGCCGCCGCCGCCAACAGCCACACCACGTTCAGCGCGAATGCCGCGGCCAGGTGGTCCCAGCGCACCACGCCGTTCAGCAAGATGCCGCGCATGCCCTCGAACACATGCGCGGACGGCAGCGCCCACGCCAACGGCTGCGCGGCGCGCGGCAGCACCGACACCGGATAGAACACCGCGGAAAACGGTGTCAGGCCGAACAGCACCGACCAGGCCAGCGCCTCCGCCCCGGCGCCGTGCCGCAGGATCAGCGACACCACGGCCAGCGCCACCCACCAGCCCATGATCATCAGATTGGCGAAGAACAGCACCAGCACCGGGCCGAGCGCGAACAGGTTGTAGGCATACATCGCCCAGGCGATCAGGATCGCCGGCAGCACGCCGGCCAGCATGCGGATGATCGACATGCCGATCAGCGCCGCCACCAGCTCCCACGGGCGCAGCGGACTGACGAACACGTGGCCGAGGTTGCGCGACCACAGCTCCTCCAGGAAGCTGATCGCGACGCCCATCTGGCTGCGCAGCGCCACTTCCCACAGTAGCACGCCGCCCAGCAGCGTGGCGCCGGCGAGCGCGGCGCCGCTGCCCATGCGGGCGGTAAGGAAACGCGCCGTGAACCCCCAGATGCACATCTGCAGCACCGGCCAATAGGCCAGTTCCAGCACCCGCGGCCAGGAGTGGCGGTACAGCGCAAGGTGCCGGTACAACATCCCCCAGATGCGGCGCGCGCTGCTACGCATTGGCGTGCGCCTGTGCGCCGCGGCGGTCGCGGGCGATGTCGAGGAACACTTCCTCCATGTCGTCGCGGTCATAGCGCTCCAGCAGTTCCTGCGGGCTGCCGCGATCGACGATGCGGCCGCGCTTCAGCATCAGCACGTGGCTGCACAGCCGTTCCACTTCCGACATGTTGTGCGAGGCGAGCAGAATGGTGCAGCCGCTCTCGGCGCGGTAGCGTTCCAGCCAGGTGCGCACCCAGTCGCCGGTGTCGGGGTCGAGGCTGGCGGTCGGCTCGTCGAGCAATAGCAGTTCCGGGCGGTTGATCAGCGCCTTGGCCAGCGCGACCCGGGTCTTCTGCCCGGCGGAGAGCTGGCCGGCGGGGCGGTCCAGCAGCTCGCGCAGGTCCAGCTCGTCGGCCAGTTCGCCGATGCGCTGCGCCAGGCGGGGGACGTCGTACAGATGGCCGTAGACCCGCAGGTTCTGCGCCACGGTCAGCCGCTGCGGCAGCGACACGTAAGGGGAGGAAAAATTCATCCGCGCCAGTGCGGTGAAGCGGTCGCGCGCCATGTCGTGGCCGAGCACGCTGATTGTGCCGGCGGTCGGCACCAGCAGACCGAGCAACATAGCGATGGTCGTGGTCTTGCCGGCGCCGTTGCCGCCGAGCAGGCCAAGCGTCGCGCCGACGGGCGCGGCGAAGTCGATGTCGTCGACCGCCAGCACGTCGCCGTAGCGCTTTGTCAGGTGGCTTACCCGGATGGCGTCCATGCGGGCAGGGATTAGGGCGAGCACGTGTCGGCGCCAAGGGTCGGCGGGGACCGCCGGGGGCAACCACGACTCCCCCTCCCCTTGTGGGAGGGGGAATGATGGCCGGTCCCGGTCACATCTGCGAATAACCCGATCCCGGGCTGTCCACTCCGCGTCCCGCCGCTTCGGTGATCCAGCCGAACTCCCGGAGGATCTGCTGGCTGTAGGTCACCCGCCCGTTCACCTTCGCCGCTCCCTCGCTGGCGAGCAACAGCGCGGCACGCGCCATGAAGGAGGGGTGCTCGCCCCTCGGGTCGTTGATCCCGGTGACCAGCTTGTGGAACACCGTTCCCGGCGTCGGCACCACCTTGGACGGCGACACCGCCGCGACGGTAATGCCTTCATATTGAGCGAGTTCCTGCGCCAGGCCCTGGGTGAATCGCTCCAGCGCCGCCTTGGTCGCGCCGTACATCACGCCGCCGCGCACCGTCTGGTCCGCGTACGGCCCGCGCCCGGGGCCGATCGCCGCGCCGGAGCTGATGTTGACGATCGCGCCGCTGCGCCGCGGCACCATGTCCTTCAGCACTTCCTTCGCCAGCATGAACGGCCCGTGCACGTTGACCGCGAAGCTGCGGACCCAGCGCTGGGTCGGATAGTCCTTGGTCGGAATGTAGTAGTTCAGCGCCGCGTTGTTCACCAGGATGTCGATCGGCCCATAGGCGGCGCGCGCCTGCGCAACCATCGCGACGCAATCCGGTTCGGTCGAGACATCCGCCGTGACCGCGGTGGCCTCGCCGCCGGCGGCGCGAATGCGCTGCACGGTGCGCACCAGCGAGCCTTCCAGGCGGTGGTCACCCTCGTTCAGCGTGCGAGCGGCGCAAACCACCTTGGCGCCCTCGGATGCGAACAGTGCGGCAATCGCCTCGCCGATGCCGCGGCTGGCGCCGGTAACGATCGCGACCTTGCCAGTCAGCTTGCCCATAGTGACCTCTCTTTCTGTTGTGCGGGTCGCATTGTCCGGCGCGCGCGGCGCGGCTGCAACTGGGTCGATTGCCGGGTGCCGCGGAGCGGGGTCGCGGGCCGCGCTCGTCACGGGTATGTCTGACCCGCGCCCGCCACGGGGCCTCCTTTTAGTGCGAGTTGACCACCGGCCGGCGGCGGCCGACCCGCCCTGAATGAAACCACGCCGGTCGCAGGAGAGCTTATTTCTTGTCAGGCGAAAGCGAAGCAATCTCCAGCCTGGGCAGCACGATGCTGAGTACATCCCCAGGCGGGGGACTACTTCGCCTCCGCCTCGCAAGACACAAACTCCCCCTCCGCTTGTGGGCTTGGGCCGCGAAGCGGACCAAGGTTGGGGGGAGGGGAGCCTTCTTCCCTCCCCCACCACCAGCGAGGTTTCATTCATGGCGCATCGGCCGTTGCCGGCCGGTGGTCAACTCGCAACGACAAGCGGGCGGGACCTCGCAACAACGAAGCAGGCGGCCTCGCGATAACAGCGAACCGACGACGGCGCCGGGCCTTCCCCGCCACCGCTTGGTTCTGGCATCCTGCGACCCATGGACGCGGCGGAACTGCGCATATTCGAGGCGGTGGCACGGCTTGGCGGCATGGGCCGCGCCGCCGAGGCACTGCATACCGTGCAGTCCAACGTCACCGCCCGCATCCGCCAACTCGAGGAAGCGCTCGGCACCGCGCTGTTCCGCCGCCACGCCCGTGGCGTCGAGTTGACCGCGGCCGGGCGCCGCCTGCTGCCCTATGCTCAGCGCGTCGCGCGGCTGCTGGAGGACGCGCGCCGCGCCGCATTGGACGACGGCACGCCGCAAGGCAAGCTGGTCATCGGCGCGCTGGAGACCAGCACCGCGCTGCGTCTGTCGCGGCCGCTGGCAGCCTATGTCGCCGCCTGGCCGGACGTGGACCTGACGCTGCGTACCGGCACCACCTGCGAACTGATCGAGCAGGTGCTGGACCAGCGGTTGGAGGGCGCCTTCGTTTGCGGTCCGGTCGCCCATCCCGACCTGCACGCCACGCCGGTCTTTACTGAGGAGCTTGCCCTGCTCACCGCTCCCTCGGTCGGCTCCCTGGATGCGCTGACCGCGCGCGGCGACGTGCGCATCGTGGTGCTGCGCGCCGGCTGCTCGTTTCGGAAGCGACTCGAAGAACTGCTGGCCCGGCGCGGCATCGCCGCCCCGCGCGTGCTGGAGTTCGGCACGGTGGAGGCGCTGTTCGGCTGCGTGGCAGCCAATCTCGGCATCACGCTGCTGCCGCGCGCTCTGGTCGGCCCGGTCTGCCAGGAGGGACGCGTCGCCGTGCACGCGCTGCCCCCCGCCGACGCGCTGGTCGAGACGGTGTTCATCCGGCGGCAGGACGCCCATCTGTCGAGTGCGCTGGCCGCTTTCCTGACGATGCTGCGGCCCGCCTCAGGTGTAAGGGTGGCGGCCGAGTAGGGCAGGGACCTGGCGCCTGGAACCTCACCAGGGAGGATGCCTTGTTCGACCTCGCGCCCTGCGGGAACCCTTGGAATGGCAGATTTCCACGGGTTTTTGCATGGTTGCCACTGCAGGAGTGGAGGGGTTCCACCCTCACGCTCACCCCGCTTCGTTACAGGAATTTCCCTATAGTTTGATTGGCCGCAAGGCACAGCCAGGGACGGCGACGACCGTCAAGGCAATGGGGCCTGCCACGACGACACGGCAGGCGCTTTCTTCACCCAAAGCTGCCGGGCGCAGCAGGGGCGGCGCTGTGTGGCGCCGCCCCTGTAAAGAATCCCGACAGCCCCTATTGGGCGCGCTTGCGGCGGATCAGGCCGAGCCCGGCCAGGCCAGTGCCGAGCAGGGCAAGGGACACAGGTTCCGGAGCGTTATAGACGATGTTTTCGGCCAGCCAGTAACCAGAGTTGCTGGGAACCCCGGAGATGTCCACCGCTGACACGCCGGCGAGATTAAGCGTGTAGGGTGTCAGGGTTTGCGTAATGGTCAGCGGACTTCCGTTGATGGTGAGCGTCTCGGTTGGGTTGCTGTCGTACCAGGAGATTGCCATCTCGAGGCTGTTGAGGGTGAACGTCCCCCCACCGGTCTTGGTGATCGCCAGATAGTCAGGCGAACTGAACCCCGCGAAAATGAGATTGTTGTTGCCGTCGCTGTTCGGGGAGCTGGTGTCCCAAATATATGCGTATGTTCCGTTATTGGTGAATGTCAACCCACCGACGCTGGTGGAGCTGAAATCTACATTCAGCGGGGAGTATGTGGTGAACGTGACCACCGCAGCGTGGGCCGATCCAGCGGCTCCGAGGGCCAGAGCGGTTGTGGCGGCGAGTAGGAGCTTTCTCATGTTTGGTCCCTTATTTTGGAAAAGAAGACGTTAATGAGCGTAAGCAAGACCAATGCCACCTCCCAAAATTGATCGAAATCAGTCATTTAGTTACATTCCGACTGGAAGTCTCGGCGGAAGTGTAAAATATCCTGACAACTTCCTTTCCGTTGCCCGGCGCAACAACCGGCGCGCGCCTCGCGACTATCCGTTTTCGGAGCAGGCAAAAGTCGATCTCTGACCCTCCTCCCGGCGCCAGTCATCGCCGCCAGAGATGCCGCACATCACAATTAACCGTTTTTCCTGATCTCCCCCGCGCGCAACGATGCAGCAAGTCAGCAGGGGAGATCGACCCATGAGCGTCGACAGCCAAGGTGCCTCGACCCGCAGCCTGCGCGTGGCTGGGCGTGCAACCGGTTTCGGCGTGGCGTTCGGCGGGATGCTCGCGCTCGCCGCCGGCATGGGGATCGGACGCTTCGTCTATACGCCGATCCTGCCCGACATGGCGGCGGCGCTCGGCCTGAGCAAGTCGGCCGCCGGCCTGATCGCCTCGGCCAACTTTCTCGGTTACCTGGCGGGCGCCCTGCTGGCAGCGGTGCCGCATCTGCCGGGCGGACGCCGGACCTGGTTCCTCGGCGGCCTCGCCGCGAGTGCCGCGACCACCGCGGCGATGGCGCTGCCGGATGCCATGCTGCCGTTCCTGCTGCTGCGCTTCATCGGCGGCGTGGCGAGCGCGTTCGTGCTGGTACTCGGCTCGGCGCTGGTGCTCGATCAGCTTGCCGTGCTCCACCGGCCAAGCCGCGCCGCGCTGCATTTCGCCGGCGTGGGCGTCGGCATCGCCGCCTCGTCCGTGCTCGTGGACGTGCTGCAGGCGGCTGGCGCGGACTGGCGCTCGCTGTGGCTGGCGTCGGGCGTCGTTGCGGCACTCGCCGTCCCGCTTGCGGCATGGCTGGTGCCGGATGCGGCCGGCGGAGCGGCGCCCGTCCCGATCGCCAAAGCCCGAGAGCGCCTGCCGCGCGGCCTGGGCGCCCTGACACTGTGCCACGGCCTGTTCGGTTTCGGCTACGTGGTGACGGCGACGTTCCTGGTTGCGGTGGTACGCGCCGCCCCGCAGGCACGCGCCCTGGAAGCGGTGGTGTGGCTGGTGGTGGGCCTGGCCGCCGCGCCTTCCACTGCTGCCTGGGGCCGGATCGCCGCCCATACCGGCCCGCTGCGCGCCTATGCGATTGCGTGCCTGCTGGAGGCCATTGGCGTCGCCGCCGGCGGCCTGTGGTCCACGGCCGCCGCCGCCCTGCTCGCTGCGTTCCTGCTCGGCGGCACCTTCATGGGCATCACCGCGTTGGGCTTCGCCGCTGCGCGCGCGCTGGACCCGCGACATCAGCGCCGTTCTTTCGCGCTGATCACCGCCGGCTTCGGCCTGGGCCAGATCGCCGGGCCGGTCGTGGCCGGCATCCTGCTCGACCGCACCCACAGCTTCGCCGCACCGTCATTGCTGGCTGCGGCCGCAGTGGCGATCGCCGCGGTAATCGCCACCAGGGTGGCGCGGGATGAACCCACGCCGCCGCCCCCGTCGTTGCGAGGAGCGTAACCCCGGTCATTGCGAGCAACGCGCCGACGAAGCAATCTCCCGCGCTGGTAGCGGGCCCGTTTGAATTCGGCCGGCTCGGCTCGATCTCCGCTAATGCCGACACAATCGGTTGGCCTGGCGCTGGACGAGAGCGATAGACCCACGAGCGGCCATGCCGGCGGCCCTGAGCGGTGCGGGAGTCGCCGCTCAGGGCCGCTGGTTTCAGGCGTTGTGGTTGGTCGCCTACGGCGCTTCCACGATCACCTGCCCATACATCCAGGGATGCAGCGTGCAGATGTAGTAGTACGTGCCAACGTCCTTGAAGGTGATGCTCTTGGAATCCCCTTTCGCCAACGCACCGGTATCCCACTTGCTCTCTGCCCCGCCCGGCGCCGGGGTAGCGGTCGCGGTGTGCACGATGTCGCCGACGTTGGTGAAGGTCACCGTGGTTCCCGCCTTGACCCGCGTGCGGGCCGGCCAGTAGGCGTACTCGACGTTGTTATCACCGATCTTGATCGTGCTGGTCCCGTTAGCGATCGGCCCCAGCGGACCGGCGATCCTCGACGGCGGCTGCGGCGGCGGCAGCGGCGCCAGCGTCCCGTTCATCCCGAACACCCACACCGCGTCACCGGTGGCGCTGCCCTGAATCGAATTGCCGCCCGCAACGATCGCGATGTACTCCTGATCGTCAACCTCATAGACGGACGCCGGTGCATCGGCTCCGAACCCGGTCTGGAACTTCCATAACACGTCGCCTGTCTTGGCATTCAGCACGACGAAATTGCCGTCGGGCTCGCCGCGCAGCAGCAGACCGCCGGCGGTGACCGTCGAGCCGCCGCCACCGCCCATCCGATACGGCATCTGGTGCTGCCAGGCGATCTTGTTCGTCCGGCTGTCGATTGCGGTGAACGTGCCCCCGAACTGCGAGCCGATCGGCGCCGACTGCGTGCCTCCCACATAGCGCTGGCCGTTCTTGAACGTGTCGCCATACCGCAGGAACGTGCTCGAACGGATGGTGCCGGGCACGTAGAAAAAGCCGGTATCCGGGCTGTACGGCATCGGCGACCAGTTGGTGCCGCCCTGTCCGCCGGGCTGGATGACGACCGGGGTTTCCCAGAACGACTGGAAGATACAGCCGGGCTTGTCAAAGCCTGGTGTCGGCGGCGCGCAGGTCGGCACCGTGTTGTCGCCGATCGGGAAAGGCTGCGTTGCGGCGGTAAACTGCCTGGGTTCCTGCGGCACCGGCTTCTCCTCGATGCCGATCAGCGGCTTGCCGTTGGTGCGGTCGAGGATATAGACCCACCCGGTGCGTCCGGCTTCGGCGATGCCCTTGCGTGGCTGACCGTTGATCACCGTGTCGAACAGCACCACCGGGCTCGCTGCGTCGTAGTCCCAGATGTCGTGGTGCACCTGCTGGAAGTGCCACGCATACTGGCCGGTCTTGGCGTTGATCGCCATGATCGAGGCGCAGAACAGGTTGTCGCCCTCACGCACTGCCCCGTTATAGTCCGGCCCGCAGTTTCCGGTCGCGAAATAAAGCAGGCCGAGCTCGGGATCGACCGCGGGCGTATTCCAGATCGTCGCCCCGCCGCGCATCGCCTGGTCGCTGCCTTTTGGCCAGGTGTCGCTGCCGACTTCACCCGGCGCGGGCAGCGTGTAAGCGCGCCACAGGATCTTGCCGGTCTTGGCATCGAGCGCGGTCAGTCGCCCGCGCGTGCCGAACTCCCCGCCCGCGATGCCGCTATAGACGATACCGTCATAGTAGAGCGGCGCGCTGGTCACGACATAGCCGTTGCGCCAATCCTCGATCGGCGTCTTCCACACCTCCTTGCCGGTGTTGATGTCGAGCGCGACAACGTTGGTATCGAGCTGACCGAGGAACAGCATCCCCTCGCCCATCGCAAGGCCGCGGTTGAGCCAGCCGCAGCACACCGTGCTGATCGACTGGTCGATGTGCGACCAGCGTTCCCACAGCATCTCGCCGGTTTTCGCATTGAGCGCGAAGACGTCATCGTTGCCGGTAACGACATACATGATGCCATTGCGGATCAGCGGCGTCGCCTCCGCCGAATACTTGCCGCCCACGCCGGAGCCTTTGAGGCGGGTCATCCAGGCGCCTTTGAGCTGACCGGCGTTGTCAGTGTTGATCTGCTTCAGCGTCGAATAGCGTTGGTTGGTCAGGTTGCCGCCATTCGTCACCCAGTCCTTGCCTACCGGGCTCTTCAGCAGTTGGTCGATTTCGGGGTCTGCGGCCCGTGCGGGCGCACCGCCCAGGCAAAGCAGGCAGAACGCCACGGCTAAGGATACGAATCGGCTGCCGCGATTGGACATGTCGTTTCTCCCTCGGAATCCTTGACGATATTCTTTTTGGGCATAGCCCCGGACTGGCCGGGCTGCGGGGGCAGGATGGTTGATTGGGCGGTTTCTGGCAAGTGGCCAGGGGCTGACGGGCCCGAGGCTGACAGTGGGCCGAGACTGACAGTGGGCCGAGGCCGATCCGAACACCCGCTTCCAACCCGTTGCAGACATTCAAACTGGCCCGCTACTCCCGCACGGTGAGAGCATGCAATTCCCGGGCATACGCCCAACCGGCACCCTGGCCGGCGGCGGCTTCGTCCGCGAGGGATTGCTTCGTCGCCGCTATCGTCGCATTGACAAGGAGACGAAATTTCCGAACTCGCCGGAGGTGCATCACGCTCACGCAAGCTATGCCCGCGCGAACCTGGCCTGATGACGCACTGCTGCTGGTCGCGCACGGGGCAACGCGCTTCGCCGATGCCGGGCGCCTGGTGCACACCCAGGCTGAAGCGCTGCGCGCGCAGGGACGTTTCGCCGAGGTGGCGGTGGGTCTGCTGAACGGCAAGCCGTCGGTGGCGGCAGCGCTTGCGGCACTCTCTCCGCATGTGGTGCACGTCGTGCCGTTCTTCATGGAGCAGGGCTGGTTCGTGCGCGAAGCAATACCGCGGGCAATGGCGGAAGGCCACGGCCACACGTTGCGCTATCATAACCCGGTGGGCGTGCACCCGGACATGGCGGACCTAGCAGTGGCGCGAGTGCAACGAATCTGCGGCGCCGAAGCCACACGTTTCGCGGTGCTGCTGGTCGGGCACGGCTCGGCGCGCGCGCCCGGCCGTCCAATGGCGTTGCATCGCCACGCCGAGGCGCTCTCCCGCGCGCGGCATTTCGCCCAGGTGCGCGCGGCGTTTCTTGAAGAACCGCCACTGGTGGCGGACGCGTTGCGCGAATGGCGCGCGTTGCCGGTCGCGGTGGTGGGTTGGTTCGCCGGCGAGGGCGGCCATGTGCGCGAGGACCTGCCGGCATTGCTCTCTGCCGAACGTGTGGCGCGTGGCGACGTGGGCGCGCCATTGCTCGATCTGCGTGTGATCGCCGACGATCCGGCGATGCCACGCATCATTCTCGATCAGGTCGCGCGCGGCATTCCCGCTCCCGCCACAACGGGTGAGCGCTAGCGTGGGGCTGCCGTTGCCCCCCAGCCTCTACGCTGACACCGCGCGTCCAGCGCCGGCAACGCCGCCACTCGACGGCGACAAACGCGTCTCCGTCGCGGTGATCGGCGGCGGCTTCACCGGCCTGTCAACGGCATTGCATCTGGCGGAACGCGGCGTCGACGTCGCGGTGCTGGAGGCGCACGAGCCAGGCTGGGGCGCATCGGGACGCAATGGCGGCCAGGTCAATCCGGGACTGAAGCACGATCCCGACACGGTCGAACAAGACTTCGGCAGCGATCTCGGCCGCCGCATGGTGGCGTTGTCCGGCAACGCTCCGAACGCGGTGTTCGAATTGATCGAGCGGCACCAGATCGACTGCCAGGCATTGCAATCCGGCACGTTGCGCGCCGCCATTTCCCCCCGTGACGCCGCGGGCATCCGCGCCACCGCGGCGCAGTGGGCGCGGCGCGACGCTCCGGTCGCGTTGCTGGACGGTGCGGCTCTGCAACAGACGACCGGCACCCCGCGCTACGCCAGCGCCTTGCTCGACCGGCGCGGCGGACAGGTGAACCCGCTCGGCTATGCGCGCGGCCTGGCGCAGGCGGCGATGCAAGCGGGCGCTGCGGTATTCGGCGGCACGCCGGCGCAACGCGTGCAACGCAGTGGCGCCTTGTGGCACGTGGAGACGCGGACCGGCACTGTACACGCCGACAAACTGGTGCTGGCGACCAACGGCTATAGCGACGATCTGTGGTCCGGCCTGCGGCGCAGCATCGTGCCGGTGTTCAGCGCCATCCTCGCCTCCGAAACTCTGCCCGAAATGCTGGCGCGCGACATCATGCCAACACGCTCGGTGCTGTACGAGATGGGCCGCGTCACCGTGTATTACCGGCTGGACCGCGACAACCGGTTGCTGATGGGCGGCCGTTGCCTGCAGCGCGAGATCACTGCCCCGCACGAGCTGCGCTATCTGGTTGACTACGCGCAACGCCTGTGGCCGGCGCTGCGCGGCATCGGATGGACCCATGCCTGGAGCGGCCAGCTCGCGGTGACGCGCGACCACTACCCGCACGTCCACGAACCGCATGACGACGTGCTGGTCTGCCTGGGCTATAATGGCCGCGGCGTTGCGATGAGCACGGCGATGGGACCGCAACTGGCGCGACGCCTCATGGTTGGGCGTGCCTCTGAACTCGACATGCCGATCACCACCATGCGGGAAATCCCCTTCCACGCGCTGTGGCGTTCCGCGGTGACCGCGCGCATGATCCATGGCCGCATCCGTGATTGGCTCGGGCTTTGATGGGGAGGAAAGAATGTTCGCTTACGTGGGCGGGTACACGACGGCCGACCGCGCCGGCCGTGGCGATGGCATCCATGTCTATCGGATCGACGCGCAAAGCGGCGCGTGGACGCATGTGCAGCATGTCGACGGCGTGGCAAACCCGTCGCTGTTCACGCTGCGCAACGACCGCCGCGTGTTGTATTCCGTGCATGGCGGCCGCGACCATGTGAGCGCGTTCAGCATCGATCCTGCGTCGGGCCGCCTGATGCTGCTGAGCCAGATGCCGTGCCAGGGCAACAATCCGGTCGATGCAGCGCTGGATTCCGGGGCCCGCCATCTGGTCGTAGCGAATTACGGCAGCGGCAGCGTGGCGGTGTTGCCGTTGGAGCCGGACGGGCGGCTGCTGCCGGTGCAACAGCTTTACCAATTGCCTGGCAAGCCGGGGCCGGATGCGGTGCAGCAGGCGTCGTCGCATCCGCACGCGGTGATCTTCGATCCGACCGGCGGCCACGTCATCGTGCCCGACAAAGGCTTCGACTGCGTCTTCGTGTTTCGCTTCGATGCAGTGACCGGACGCATCGAGCCAAGCGCGCAGGGGCCGGTGGCGTCGCGCGCCGGCGCGGCGCCGCGGCATTGCACATTCCATCCGTCGCTGCCGGTGCTGTACGTCAACAACGAGCTGGACTCCACCGTTACGGTTTATGGCTGGGACGGCGCGACCGGCGCGCTGGCGGACGCGCAGGTGATTTCCACCTTGCCGTCGGAGCATGCCGGTAAGAACACCACGGCGGAGATCGCTGTCACACCGGATGGGCGGTTTCTTTACGTCTCCAATCGCGGCCGCGACGATATCGCGCTGTTCTCGATTGCCGGCGACGGGCGCCTGAGCTTCCTCGGCAACACACCTACCCGCGGAGCACGGCCACGCTTTTTCACGTTGGACCCGACGGGCGATTTCCTGTTCGCCGCCAACCAGGAGAGCGACGACATCACCGCATTCCGGGTGAACAAGGCGAGCGGTCAGATCACGTCGACCGGACAGCGCATCAGCGTCGGCAGCCCGTCGGCGATCACACTCATTGCGGGGTAGTCGCTGCCCTGTGCTTTGGATCCGCAAGCGGGCGGAATTCGACGGTGTGACCGGAGCAAGACATGACCGATGACGACCTGCCGATCGTCGACGCCCACCACCATTTGTGGGATCTGGAGGGGCGCATTCGTTACCCGTGGCTGACCGACAACAGCCACATGTTCCTGGGCGACTATTCGCGCTTCCGGCGCACCTATTTACCAGACGAGTATCGTCGCGACTCGGCGCTGCACAACGTCGTCGCCACGGTCCACGTGGAAGCCGAGTGCGACCGCAGCCAGCAGGTAGCCGAGACCGAGTGGCTGACGGCGATGCACGCACAGCACGGCATGCCGAACGCGATCGTCGCGCATGCCTGGGTGGATACGCCCAATGCCGAGGAAATCATCGCCGCGCACTGCAAGTTCCCGCTGGTGCGTGGCGTGCGCTCCAAGCCGGTGATCGCCGATGGGCCGAATAGCAGCGTGCGTGGTCAGCCTCGCAGCTTACAGGATCCGAACTGGCGGCGTGGCCTGGGATTGCTGGAGCAATATGGCCTGTCCTGGGATCTGCGCGTGCCCTGGTACCATCTGGAGGAAGCGGCGGAAGTCTGCCTCGAGCATCCCTCCATGCGCATTGCACTGAACCATACCGGCTATCCGCTCGACCGCTCGCCGGAAGCGGTTGCCGTGTGGCGGCGCGGTATGCGGGCGCTGGCGGCCTGTCCGAACGTGTGGTGCAAGATCTCCGGGTTCACCGTGCGCAACCAACCCTGGACGGTGGCGCTGCACGGCCCAATCATTCGCGAGACGATCGCGACGTTCGGCGTCGATCGCTGCATGTTCGCCTCCAACTATCCGGTGGACGGGGTGAAGGCGAGTTGGGACTGGATCTATCGCTGCTTCAAGCAGATCGCCGCGGATATGCCGGACGCCGACCGTCGCAAGTTGTTCGCCGACAATGCCGTGGCATTCTATCGCATCGTACTGCCGTCAGGGGGGAAGTGACATGGACCTGCATTTGCGTGGCAAGACGGCGCTGATCACCGGCGCCTCGAAGGGCATCGGCTATGCCGCGGCCGAGGCGCTGGCGGAGGAGGGCGTGAACGTCATCCTGGTGTCGCGCACCCAGGCCGACCTCGATGCGGCACGCGAGAAGATCGCAGCACGACACAACGTGCGTGCCGAGGTGCACGCGTTCGATATCTCGGACAGCCGCAACGTCGATCGGCTGGCCGCGCAGCATCCGGATATCGATATACTGGTGAACAATGCGGGGGCGATCCCGGGCGGCAATCTGCAGGAGATCACCGAGGATCGCTGGCGTGCGGCATGGGACCTCAAAGTGTATGGCTACATCAATATGTGCCGCCGGTTCTATGCGTTGATGAAGCAGCGCGGGCGCGGCGTGATCGTCAACGTGCTTGGCATGGCGGGCGAGCGGATGGATTCCACCTACATCGCCGGCTCGACCGGCAATGCCGGGCTGATGGCATTCACCAAGGCGCTGGGCGGCGCCGCGTCCGCGGACAAGCTGCGCGTGGTCGGCATCAATCCGGGCGCGGTCGCCACCGACAGATTGGTGACGATCATGAAGAAGCGCGCGCTGGACCGGCTCGGTGATGAAAACCGCTGGCAGGAACTGATGACGCCGCTGCCCTATGGCCGCGCCGGCATGCCGGAGGAAATCGGCTGGGTGGTGGCATTTCTCGCTTCCGACCGCTCGGCCTATACCAGCGGCACGATCATCACGATCGATGGCGGCGCTGCCAACCGCGGGCCGATGTTCTAAATGCCCATCGGGCGGCTATAGGGTCGGGTCACCTGCTAGCGGCCCAATCGGCCTTTGCAGTTTGATCATCCTCTGGAGGCTTGCACGGGAAGATTCAGTAACAGCCAGAATTCATCAAACGAGGAGGTAATTTCACGCCAGCAGACCTCTAAGCCCGCGTTACCGCCGCGGAACTCATTAGCAACGACTCGAGGACTGTCCGGGTCGCTCCGATAGTCCAGCACAAGCCACAAATCGTCGCCATAATAGCCGCCGCCAAAAGGTAGGCATCGCTCGACATCGAGCCACGGAAGGTCTGGGACCGAACTCAACGAGCCCCGCCCGAGGTGATCACGATTCCAGCTTCGGGCAATGCTAGGCCGCACTGGCCCCCACTCCCCTCCAGACCCACTCTTGATGTCCGCGAGCGATTGGATCAATTCAAGGCGTTGGAAATTCAGGAACGGCGCCGCTTTGCGGAGCCCGGCCGTTTCGAGTTGGCCAGACGGCCAACGGCCGTCCTCGAAAGCGGCGATCATTGTGGGCGGTAGAATAAACGTCATAAACCGCGAGTCCCCCCTCGATGGACAGCCAATTCGGTGGCCACGAAGGCAGGATAGCCACTGAACCAGGCGTTCAGCAACAGCGATAACGCTGGGACGACGGCCGGACTGCCGCGATTGCGGCCTTCAGCCGATTCACCCGCTGGGTGTTCCCCGCAACTAACACCATGATCGAAGCAAGATATCGATATTCATGGAAGATTTGCCTGACTTGTACAAGTCTTATCGTCGTTCATCTAGGAATTCCGGGCTGAACGCCTACTTTCTCTCCCACTGCGCTGGAGAGATGTACTTAGCCAGCGATCACCTTCTCCGCGCGCAGCACCGCGATCTCCTCCGCTGAATACCCATGTTCGCGCAGGATCGATTCGCTATGCTCACCCAGCGCCGGCGCCACGCCGCGCGGCGAACCGTCCGCGAAGGCCGGCAGCCCGATCAGGTTCGGCATCGGCATCGCCTGCGGCACTTGCGGATGCTGCAGCCACGCCACCGCGCCGCTCTTTTCCACATGCTCCTGCCGCAAGAATTCCGTGTAGCTGTTCAACTGCTCATGCATGACACGCTGCGCCGCCAGCCGCGCCGACACCTCCGCCGTCGGCAACGACACAAGTAGCGGCCGGATCACCGCACTGATCTCCGCCGCATGCTCGCGCCGGCCTTCCACAGTCTGCAACAGCGGGTCCGCCGCGAAAAGTGGCAGATCCAGCGCCTTGCAGTAGCCTTGCCACTCGAATGGCCGCACCACCGTGACAGAAATCCACCCGTCCGCTGTGCGGTGCACCCCGTTCGGCGGCACCACCGGCGTAACGACGCCGCCTTCGAGGTACGACGACATCAGCCGCGTCACCTGCAAGCTCGCACCGCCCTGCATCAGGCTGGCCTCGATATGCCGTCCGTGCGTCATGTCGCGTCGCGCATGCAAGGCCGCCGCGACAGCGGTGAACGCATAGAGCGCCGTGCTCATGTCGATCGAAATGATCGGGACGCGGTGCGGAACACCGTCCTCGCCCTTGTTCTCCGCCATCAGCCCGGTATAGGCCTGCAGCACCGGATCCATCGCCGGCCGTTCCGCCAGCGGGCCGGCCTGGCCAAATCCCGAGATCGACAGGTAAAGAATGCGCGGCTCACGTTCCGCCACGTCGGCGTAGCCGAAGCCCAACCGTTCGATCACGCCAGGCCGGAACCCTTGCAGGAACACGTCGGCGCCCGCGATCAGCCGCCACAGCGCCGCGCGCCCCGCTGCCTGCTTCAGGTCGAGCGCGATGGAACGTTTGCCCAGGTTGGACGGAATCGAATATGCCGTGTTGTCGCCGTAACGCACGCCCAGCCCGCGGCTCCAGTCGCCGCCTTCCGTTGGCTCCACCTTGATGACATTGGCGCCGTACTGCGCCAGCAGCATCGCGCAATACGGGCCGGCCACGCCTTGGCTGAGATCGACCACCTTCAGGCCCGCATAGGGCGTCTCGTAACTCATGCCGCAAATCCTTCCCCCGATTGCCGCCGCGCCGCAGTGCGGGCAAGCTTGCCCGCCACAAGCCGCATTGAACAGGAGGCGACGACCATGATCCACGTGCTTGCCATCATCACCACCAAGCCAGGAATGCGCGACCAGGTGCTGGCGGCGTTCCGCGCCAACATGCCGGCGGTGCACGCCGAGGCCGGCTGCATCGAATACGGGCCGGTGATCGATGCCGATTTCCCGGGCGCGAAGTACGGCCCCGATACGTTCGTGGTGGTCGAGAAATGGGAAAGCCCCGATCACCTGAAGGCGCATGCCGCATCGCCGCACATGGCCGCCTATGGTGCGAAGACCCGCGACATGCTGGCCAACCGGGAAATCCACGTAATGGCGCCGGCGGCCTGATCCGAGTGCGTTTGCCGGTGACGACGGTGTAGAGTGACGCGGCCATCCCGGCCGCGTCACAAACCGGCGATCAGATGTCCGTCCGCCCCGTCATGCTGGCGATCGTGTCGGCCTGACGGATCGCCAGCGCGACGAGCGTCAGCGTCGACTTGCGCGGGGCGCCGGTGGCGAACCCGCCGCCGCCCGGTCCATCTGGCCCGCGCGGAGTCCTGCTACTCGGCTGCCAGCGCCTTCGGCTGATCCGCATGTTTGGCGCGCAGCTTCTCCATGACTTCCCAGTTGGTGTAGCCGGTGAAGCCGTTCTCGTCAAAATACAGCACCGCGCCGTGGCAGATGAACAGGTAGGTGGTGTCCTCCAGCGCCGTGGTCGCGTCGTGCAGCACGCCTGACGGCTCATACACATAGTCACCGGCGTTCAGCACGCCGTCGCGCACCTGCAGCTTGCCGGACACGATCAGCACATGCGCCCCGGCGAGGTGCTTGTGCGGCCGGGCCGCGTAGCCCTTCTTCCAATGGTGCAGCGACGCCCAGGAACCCGTTTCGGGCCCGACCCAGAGCACCTTCACCGATGACATCGGCGATTGTTCGATCCAGGGCGCATCCGACCGCACCAGCGTGTCCTGGATGTTCTGGAAGACCGGCCTGATATCCTGTGGCAATGGCATGTTGGTTCCTCCCCGATGAAGCGTCGCACCAGTCTGTCCGCCCTTGCCGGGCGGCGCAACCGCGACAGCACCCTTGGCGCAGCGCTGGCTGCCGCTACACTGATCCGAACCAGGTCAGGAGGAAACGATGGACCTCAGTCTGTCCGAACAGCATCGTGCCTTGCAGTCACAAGTTCGCGCGTTCATCCGCGACCATGGCCACAAGTCGCCGAAAGTCGGCGGCGGGCGCAAGCGTCCGGACCAGAAAACGCTGGATTGGCAGAAGCTGCTGGTGGAGCATGGCTATGTCGGCCGCACCATTCCACGCGACTACGGGGGCTTCGGCGCGCCACTCGACGTGATGGAATCGGCGGTGATCGCCGCCGAGTTCGCCCATGCCAATGTCTATGCCGGCCTCACCAACCAGGGCATCTCCATGCTGGTGCCGACATTGTTGGAAGTCGGAACCGAAGCCCAGAAGCGCCAGTGGATCGGTCCGACGATTCGCGGCGAGGTCATCTGGTGCCAGGGCTATTCCGAGCCGGGCTCCGGCAGCGACCTCGCCAACGCGCAGACCAAGGCGGTACTGCAGGACGGCAACTGGATCGTCAACGGCCAGAAGATCTGGACCAGCTCGGCGCATTATGCCGACTGGATGTTCCTGCTCTGCCGCACCGAACCCGACAAGCCGAAGCACGAGGGCCTGTCTTATCTCTTGCTGTCGATGCGGTCGCCCGGCCTGGAGGTGCGGCCGCTCAAGACCATGACCGGCCGCAGCGAATTCAACGAAACGTTCTTCACCGACGTGAAGGTGCCGGCGGACCAGATCGTGGTTGGCCGCGGCAAGGGCTGGTACGTCGCCAACGTCACGCTGAAGCATGAGCGGCTGATGATCGGCGATGCCGGCAAGATGACGCACCGGCTCGAACAGCTCATTCACCTGTTGCAAAATACCGAGATCGACGGCCGCAAGCTGATCGGCGTTGCCGAGTACCGCGACCGGCTGCTGAAGCTGCAAGGCGAGGTGCTGGCCTGGAAGGCGCACAACCTGCGGCTGCTGACCGAGGCTGCGCAGGGCATCGATTCCGGCGTCAAGCGCATGATCGTGAAATACGGCGGCACCATGCTGGGATTCCGCCTCGCGTCGCTGGCGGTGGACGCGCTGGGCGCCGCGGGACTGCCCTATGAGCCACAGGGCGAGGACGCCGAAGACGACGACGCCACCACCTGGAACATCGATTACATCTACGATGTCGGGCTGATGATCGGAGGTGGCTCCAACAACATCCAGAAAAACATCATCGGCGAACGCGGCCTGGATCTGCCGCGCGAGCCGAAGGTGCAGAACGCGGCGGCGATCGGGAGGGGCTGATGGAATTCGCCCTCAGTCAGGAACAGCGCCTGTTCGATGATTCGTTGCGCAACTACCTCGCGGACCGGTTGCCGATGGAACGGCTGCGTGCGCTGGCGGAAACCGGCAACGGCTTCGATCCGGAACTGTGGCAGGGGCTGAACGAACTCGGCTTGCACGGCCTGCTGGTGCCGGAACGTTTTGGCGGTGCCGGGCTCGGCGTGCTGGATGCGGCGGTGGCGGCCGAGGCGCTGGGCAACGCCGCCGCGCCGCTGCCGTTCGCCGGCACGGTGATGGCGACGCTCGCGTTCATGCTGTGCGCGACCGAAGTGCAGCAGGACGACTACCTGCCGTCCATCGCCGCCGGCGAATCACGTTTCACCGTTGGCTTCGCCGGTCTCGCGGGTCAGACGGGTGCTGCTAACCTGACGCTGGACGGCGATCGCCTCTCCGGCCGCCTGACCGCGGTGATGGACGCCGGCGCACCGACCAACGTGATTGTTTTTCTGCGCGATGGTACTGCGGCGGTGACGGACGCCGCCGCCGCGACGCTGACCGTGCATCGCAGCGTCGACCGCACCCGGCCGCTCACCGACATCGTATTCGACAACGCGCCAGCGAAACGTCTGGACGCGGCGAACGACAAGCTCGCGGCGGCACGGCGCGTGCTGGATGCCGGCCGCATCGTTCTGGCAGCCGACACGCTCGGCGCGGCGCAACGCATGCTCGATCGCGCCGTCGCCTATGCCAAGGAGCGGGTGCAGTTCGGCCGCATCATCGGCAGCTTCCAGGGCGTGAAATACATGCTAGCGGACTGCGTAACGATGCTGGAGCCGTGCCGCGGCCTGGTGTGGTACGCCGCCCACGCGCAGGACGCGATGCCGGACGAGGCGCGGCTGACCGCATTGCACGCCAAGGCGCATCTCGGCGATGTTGGCCGCGACGTCGCCCGCATCACCACGGAAGCGCATGGCGGCATGGGATTCACGGATTTGCTCGGCCTGCACTACTGGTTCAAGCGCATCAGCTTCAACCGCCAGGTGCTCGGCGGACCGGAACGCTGCCGCGAGGAAGCCGCCGACCTGCAAGGCTGGACATTGCATGCCTGACATTGATATCGCGCCGCTGCGCGCGCAACTCGGCCGCAAGATCGTCGATGCGGACGTGGCAACCGAGGCGCCTTTGCGCGGCATGACCGTAACCTTCGACCGCGACGAACCGCCGCCGCGGCAAGGCGAACCGGTACCCCCGGGCTGGCACCTGGCGTATTTCCCGGAAGCCACACGGCGCCGCGACCTCGGCGAGGACGGATTGCCGCTGGAACGCGGCGCGTTGCCGAAGATGCCGTTGCCGCGGCGCATGTACGCCGGCGCGACGCTCACCTTCCATGCGCCCATTCTGGTCGGCGATGCATTGCGGCGAGAAACTGAATTCAGTGACGTGCAATTGCGCCAGGGCAGCACCGGCACGCTGATCCTCGCCACCCAGACGCGGCGCATCTACACGCCGCGCGGCCTGGCGGTCACTGAAGATTCGCACAGCGTGTTTCGCGAGGCGGTGCCTCCGGGCGCGCAATCAGGCATTCCCAAGCGCGAAACGCCACCGGCAGACACGATCTGGCGCCGCATCCTTGCACCCGATGCCGTGACCCTGTTCCGCTACTCCGCGCTGACCTTCAATCCGCATCGCATCCATTACGACCGGCCCTACGCCATGGGCGTCGAAGGCTATCCCGGTCTGGTGGTGCACGGGCCCTTCTCACAGCAATGTTTGCTCGATCTGCTGCGTGATTCCGCGCGGCGGCCGATCCTGCGTTTCGACATGCGCGCCCGCGCCCCGTTGTTCGACACCGCGCCGTTTGCCGTTATGGGCCGGCCGTTCGGCGACAATGCTGCGGAACTCTGGGCGATGACGCCGGAAGGCACCATCGCCATGCAGGCTACCGCGACGCTGGGCTAGGCGTGCGAACGACCCAGCCGCCCCTGGCGTGCAAGGCGCGGGCCCCTGGCGACCGACAGCAACACGTCGAGATCGGCTACCAACCGCTCCAGCGCAGCATTGTCCGCGGGACCGAACTTTGCCTGGTGTGCGCGAACACGCTGCAGCAGCTCCGCCGCCAGCACATGCAATCCGACGAGCGTCGCCGCCTTGTCGGCAAGCCGGTCCGCGTCCAATGCAGCGACCACCGCCTCGGCCGATCCGGCGAACACCGCCGTAAGCGCAGTAATACCGCCAAGTGACAATGCCGCGTCGTCGCTATCTTCGCCGCGCGCTGCGAGCTGGGTCCGCAGGAAGCGGAATGCGCCAAGCAGGGTAGACGTGCCGACGGCGTCTTCGATGTCGCGAAATGGCAGGGCCATGGTCTCGTAGGCAGCACCCTCGGGTCCGAGCAATGCCGACCGCGGGACGTGCACGCCGTCAAGCACGAGGCCGCAATGGCGTGACGGACGCAGCGCGTGGAATGCCGGCATGTCCTTCAGCGTCATGCCCGGCGCATCGCGCGGCACCAGCAATGCGCTGTAGCGCTTGCGACCGTCCTGTTCCGCGGTGATCGCCAGCACGATGAACACATCGGCCGACGGGCCGTTGCTGACCCACGCCTTCTCACCGGTGATGCGGAATCCGTCGCCGTCTGGTTCGGCGCGCGTGGTCAGGTGTTTCGGGTGCGCGCCCACGCGCGGTTCGGAAATGGCAACCGACGCCGCGCGTCCCAGCCATGCGGCGCGTTGGGCCGCGTCACCAAACCCGGCGATGAAGCAGCGTGCCACCAATTGCCGCCCGCCCCACACGCCCGCAACACCGGGCAGGCCGGTACGCTCGACCAGCGCCGCTTTCGTGCGCGCGATCGTTGCGTAATTGCCGACGGGAGACAGCAGGCCGGCTACCGCCATGCCGTCGAACGGATCGCGTTCCACGTCGCCGCAGCGCCCCAGCCACGTATCGATTTGTTCAGCAATATCGTTTGACATGCCGCATCCTGACGGCGTGGCAAGCATGCATCAAGAGGGCGTGTGTCCCGCCCCCATTGCCAACCCACACCACCTCGGGTGTAGCCTGCGCCCGTCCCGACCCGGGCCAACAACATCAGGAGGACCGGCCATGCTGCTCGGTTATTTCGCGATGCCCTCGCATCCCCCGGAGAGAGGCCTGAAGGAAGGCCACGACTGGGATCTGCAGACGCTGCGCTGGCTCGACGAGCTCGGCTACGACGAGGCCTGGATCGGTGAGCATTACACCGCGCCGTGGGAGCCGCATCCCTCGCCCGATCTGCTGATCGCCCAGGCGCTGCTGCAAACCAAGCGCCTGCGCATCGGACCCGGCGGCTTCCTGCTGCCCTATCACCACCCCGCCGAACTCGCGCACCGCGTGGCGATGCTCGACCATCTCTCCGAGGGGCGGTTGAATTTTGGCGTCGCCGCATCGGGCCTGCCGACCGACTGGGCGATGTTCAACGTGGACGGCATGGCCGGCGTCAACCGCGAGATGACGCGCGAGGCGCTCGACATCATCCTGCGGCTGTGGAGCGACGAACCGACCTTCACCCACACGGGAAAATTCTGGACCGTTACCAAGCCGGAGCCGATGTTCGGCTTCCTGCACCCGCACATCTATCCGTTGCAGAAGCCGCATCCGCCGATCGGCGTCGCCGGATTCTCGAAAAGTTCGGACACGCTGAAGCTGGCCGGCGAACGCGGGTTCTTGCCGCTGTCGCTGAACCTCAACCCGGCCTATGTCGCCAGCCACTGGGAGGCGGTGGAGATCGGCGCCGCGCGCTCCGGCCGGACGCCCAACCGCGCCGATTGGCGGCTGGTGCGCGAGGTGTTTGTAGCCGATACCGATGCCGAGGCGTGGAAGCTCTGCGTCGACGGCATGATGGGCCGCATGATGCGCGAATATTTTCTGCCGCTGCTGGGCAATTTCGGCTTCCTCGAATACCTCAAGCACGATCCCGATGTGGCAGATTCCGATGTCACGCCGGAATACTGCGCGAAGCACAACTGGCTGGTCGGCTCGCCGGCGACGGTGGCGGAGAAGTTGGAACGGATTTACCACGAGGCCGGCGGGTTCGGCGGCCTGCTGGTGTTCGGCTTCGACTATCTGGAGAACCCGCAGGCCTGGCACCGCTCGCTGAAACTGTTCAAGGAGGAAGTGGCGCCGCGCGTTGCGCATCTGGTGCCGGGAAGGAAGGCGGCGGCCGAGTAACGGGGCTGCACTGACGCTTGGCGGCGGTGGGACCAAGCCGGCACGCCGGCACCAATACAAGTCCGGCGCCGCGCCGACACCGCTCATCCAGGATGCCGTGATCCGGAACGTGGAAGTGTTCGGCGAGGCGTGTCGCAACGTCCTGTGACATCATGCGAAGTTCGCCGCCGCCCACGGCGCTGTCCGGTGGCGGTCGCCCTATGAGATGCGCAACGCGCTGACACGCTGGTATTTCAGCATCGATCTCGTCTGGACCTGGACGACGGTCCAAGGCGGCCTGCCCGATGTACTGGACGTTATCAGTCCTCTTGTGGTGTCGGGACTGCCGTGCGTATCGTCGGGCCGCTATCCCTTTCCAGGAACCGACCATGAGCGACGACCCGAACAGCATTACCTCGCGCTTCACGCGCACGCTCGACATTAAGTTCGAACGCACGGCGGAGGATGTGCGTGAGATCAAAGGCCGGGTCGGGGCGCTTGAGGAGCGGTATGCCAGTATCTCCCGGCGTCTTGACTCGATTGAACTCCGGGTCGAACGGATCGAGCGGCGCTTGGACCTGATCCACGAATCCACTCCATGAGCCGCGTCCTGCACCGTTCCGGTGCCATCCCTCCCATCGCCATCAGCGGCGAAGGCATCTTCCTGCAGCTCGCCGACGGGCGGAAGATCATCGATGCGTCGGGCGGCGCGGCGGTGGCCTGCCTAGGCCATGGCAACCGGCGCATCGCCGAAGCGATCGGCCGTCAGGCCGCAACAATGGCCTACGCCCACACCGGCACCTTCAGCAGCCAACCCGCCGAGGACCTTGCGCATATCGTGCTCGACGGCGAACCCGGCGGGCTGACGCACGCCTATTTCTGTTCGTCCGGCTCGGAGGGCACCGAGGCGTCGCTGAAGCTGGCACGCCAATACTTCGTTGAAATCGGCCAGCCCCAGCGCGTGCATTTTATCGCCCGCCGCCAGGGCTATCACGGCAACACGCTCGGCGCGCTCGCCGCCGGCGGCAACATGATGCGCCGCGCGATCTACGAGCCGATTCTGTCCCCCGCGTTCAGCCTGGTGTCGCCCTGCTTCGCCTATCGCTTCCAGCGTGACGATGAGACCGACGCGCAATACGTTGATCGCCTCGCCGACGAGTTGGAAGCCGAGTTCCAGCGCCTCGGCCCCGATACGATTGCCGCGGTGCTCGCGGAAACCGTAGTCGGCGCCACCACCGGCTGCGTCACCGCGCTGCCCAACTATTTCCAACGCATGCGCGCGATCTGCGACCGCCACGGCGCGCTACTGATCCTCGACGAGGTGATGTGCGGCATGGGACGCACCGGCACCATGCACGCCTGGGAGCAGGAGGGGATCGCGCCGGACTTGCAGGTGGTGGCGAAGGGGTTGGGCGGCGGCTACCAGCCGATCGGCGGCGTGCTGATCGGCCGGAAGATAATCGATGCCATCGCGCAAGGCTCCGGCAGCTTCATGCACGGCCACACCTACCAGGCGCACCCCGTCGCCTGCGCCGCCGCGCTGGAAGTACAGCGCATCATCCGGGAGGACAACCTGCTGGACAACATCCGCGTCATGGGCGCCCACCTGGAAACCGCGCTGATCGAGCGCTTTGGCAACCACCGCCATGTCGGCGATATCCGTGGCCGCGGCCTGTTCTGGGCGCTGGAGTTCGTCACCGACCGCGCGACGAAGCAGGAATTCGACCCGGTGCTGAAGCTGAACGAGCGAGTCAAGCGCGAGGCACTGGCGCGCGGCGTGGCGATCTACCCGATGGGCGGCACGATCGACGGCAGGCGCGGCGACCACATCCTGGTCGCGCCGCCCTACATAGCCACCGCTGCCGACATCGACACGATCGTCGATCGGCTCGGCGACGCGGTGGACGCGGCGGTTGCCGTGTGACGCCACCGGCACCGGGATAAACCGTATGGCATCTTGTTGCATGGATCGGTCACTATTGGCGACGACCGCTCGGCTGCGTAGCGGTAAGTGCTCAATCCTGGACCCTGGACGCCTGCCATGCCCTTCAAATTCAATGCCGCCGGCCGCCATCACATTCCGCGCCAGCGCCAGCGTGTCACCAACTGGTCGGAGTATGATGCGGCATTGCGTCAGCGCGGCAGTCTCACGGTCTGGGTGACCGATGAGGCGATCACAGCCTGACAGGCCGAGCCACGCACCACCCGAGGTGGTCAGCCACGATATTCGCAGTTGGCGATCACGACGGCGCTGACCCTGAGAACGGTGTTCCGACCGGGGCTGAGACAGGTCGAAGGGCTGATCGGCTCGATCATTCGTCTTCTCGGTCTCGATCTCGCGGTTCCTGATCATTCCACTTTGAGTCGTCGTGCGGAGAAGCTGCAGGTGGTGCGCTTCGCTAGCGGCACCGCCCTGGCTCATTTGTTGGTGGATAGCACAGGCGTGAAACTGTGTGGCGCCGGCGAATGGGTGGTCGAGAAGCACGGTACAAGCCGACGCCGGTCATGGCGTAAGCTGCACATCGGAGTGGACGCCGATACAGGCCAAATCGTCGCTGCGTCTTTGACGACCAACGACGTTGATGACGCCTCGCAGGTTGGCGTATTGCTCGATCAGATAGGTGGTTCCATCGCGTCGTTCGTTGGGGACGGGCATATGACCAGGAAACCGTCTATACCGATGTCACCGCTCGCCATCCGGAGGCCAAGGTCGTTGTCCCGCCACGCGCGACGGCTGTGCCGAGTCCCGGATCACCAAGCGCACCGACGCAGAGGGATCGCCATCTGCGGGCGATTGCGACGTACGGTCGAATGCGGTGGCAGAAGGCATCGAACTACAACACGCGTGCCAAAGTCGAAGCTTCAATCGGTCGCTACAAACAGGTGATCGGTGATGGGCTACGGTTTCGAAAAGATGATCGTCGAACGACCGAGGTGGCTATTGCTGTTACGGTGACGAACGGCATGCTTAGGCTTGGACGCGCGAGATACGTCCGCATTGCATGAACGCAGCTAGGGTAGGGACAGGTGTGTCTACTGCCCTGGTCCATGTAACACGATGTCGCTGGGCGGTCCTGCGCCTCCGCTATGCGGAACGTCAGCCGACCGATCGCCCGCCTGTCATAGGAACAGGTTACCGACCACACCGATCCGAGGGTCCGCTTTCCGCCCAGACCGGACCGACAGTCGGGTTAGATCCGTTTTGCAGTCACCGTTACCGCCGTTCCGGCGCCACCTCCGGCACCGCCAGCCAGACCCACACCAGGTTGGCCAGCAGCATCGCGGCGGTGAGGGCGAACACCCACTGGATGCCCCAGCTCGCCGCCACCACCCCGCCGGTGGCCGGGCCGGCGGCGTTGCCCACGAAATAGGCCGAAGACACCAGCCCATAGACAAACCCGCGGCTGCTCGACGTGGTCAGCCGCCCGACCAATGAGTTCGCCGCCGGCAGCACGCCGCCGACGAACAGCCCGAGTCCGAACCGCTCCACCACGAACGCCCAGTAGCCCAATGGCAGCGCCTGCGGCGCGGTGAACAGCGCCGCCCCGAGCAGACTGATCATCAGCACGCGTCGGTAGCCGATGACGTCGCTCTTGCGGCCGAGGAACGGCACCGCCAGCACGCCCGCCAATCCGGTGACGGAGAACGCCAGGCCACCGAGCGTGGCGAGATCGGGCCGCGCTCCCACCATGTCCTGCACGTACAGAGTCACCACCGGCTGCACCGCCTGGGTGGCGAACTGCGCCATCAGCATCACCACAATCAGTGCCAGCAGTCCGGAAGATCGGGTCACCAGCGACAGTCCGGACAGGATGGAGGCGCGTTGCCGCCCTTTCTTGGGCGGCGTGAACCGCTCGGGTACGAACCACAGCGTGCCCAGGAACGCCACCATCGAGATGACGCCGCCGAACAGGAACGGCAGTCGGTAGCTGCCGGTGATATCCGCCACGCCGCCGCCCAACACGGGGCCGATCAGCGAGCCGACAAGCTGGCCGGTGCCGAGCCAGCCGAGCGCCCAGCCGATGCGGCTCTCCGGTACCTGCGTGGCGACCAGCACGGTTGCCGCCGAGTTGAACCCGGCCAGCGCGCCCATGCCGGCCCGGAACCCCAACACGTGCCAGGGGCTGGTCGCCACCGCGATCAGTGCGGTGAAGATCGCGATGCCGAAGGTGGAGCGCAGCACCATCAGCTTGCGTCCGTAGCGGTCGGCCATGCTGCCCCAGATCGGCGCGGTGAAGATGCCGATGAACGAGGTGACCGAGGCGATCACCCCGGCCCAGAGATCGATCGCCTGCGCCGAATGCACGCCCAGGTCCGGCAGGAACAGCGGCATGATCGGGCTGGTGATGCTGAACGAGATGCTCATCACGAACTGCACGCCGACCATGGTCCACAGCGTGCGCTGCCAAGGCGGCCCGGTCTCGCCGGGCGGCGCCGTCTTGCCTGTGGTTTCCCCCATAACCGCAGCATTCGGAGGAATTCCGGCGATGTAAAGTCGAGCCAGTGCTGTCAGCGACGCTGCGTGGCCAAACTGTCATTGCGAGCAGCGGTAGCGACGAAGCAATGTCCTGCCTGGCGAGCAACGGCCCCGCTCCCCCGGGGAGATCGCTACGTCGCTACGGCTGCTCGCAATGACATCGGGCCGGAGGAGACCTTAGACATGCACACCGAAACGCCCCACACTGAACCTCCCCGCGACGAGGGCACCGCCTACAGCTTGCCGCTGCCGTCATACGACGCCGAACTTACCGAGGTGCGCCGCGGCACGCCGATGGGCGAGCTGCTGCGGCGCTATTGGCATCCGGTCGGCCTCACCGCCGACGCCGGTGCCACCCCGCGCCAGGTGCGCGCCCTCGGTGAGGACCTGATCCTGTTCCGTGATGGCGCCGGCCAGCCGGGTCTGCTGCATGCGCGCTGCTGCCATCGCGGCACGACGCTGTATTACGGCCGGGTCGAGGCGACCGGCATCCGCTGTTGCTACCATGGCTGGCTGTTCGACACCGAAGGCCACTGCCTCGACCAGCCCTGCGAACCGGACGGCGGCCGCCAGCGCGGGCGCATCCGGCAGCCGTGGTATCCGGTGCAGGAGCGTTACGGGCTGTTGTTCGCCTATATGGGACCGCCCGAGCGCAAGCCGATTCTCCCTCGCTACGAATGCCTGGAGGTGATGGACGCAGGGGAATTTGTCGAAGCCGATGACACGTCGCTCGGCGGTGGCGGACCGGCGATCATCCCCTGCAACTGGCTGCAGCATTTCGAGAACGTCGTCGATCCGCTGCATGTGCCGATCCTGCACGGCGCGTTCAGCGGCGCGCAGTTCACCGCGGCGATGGCGGCGATGCCGCAGGTAGATTTCGAGGCGACCGACACTGGTGTGAAGGTGCACTCGCAGCGCCCGGCCGAGGACGGCCGCGTGTTCCACCGCGTCACCGAGGTGATGCTGCCGACCCTGCGTGTCGTGCCGAACCCGCGCGTGGCGCAGTTCGCTCGCGTCGAATCGATCGGCTGGGTGCTGCCGATCGACGACACCTCATTCCGCATCTACGTCGCCGGGCGGGTGCGGCAGGCGGGTGACATCGGCCGCATGCGCTCGAAATTCGCCGGAAGATTCTGGTGGGAGCTGACCGAGGCGGAGCATCGCGCAATGCCCGGCGACTACGAGGCACAGGTCGGGCAGGGGTCCATCACGCTGCACGCGGAGGAGCATCTCGCCAGTTCCGACCGTGGCATCGCCATGCTGCGCCGGCTGCTGCGGCGGCAGGTTCGAGCGGTAGCGGAAGGGCGGGATCCGGCCGGAACCAGCTTCGATCCCGACGCGCCGCCGGTGGTGTTCGAGGCCGGGAACTACGTTCGCGATCGGTGAGCGGACCCCTTTGTCATGGGCCTTGCGGTCATTGCGAGGCGCGCAGCGACGAAGCCTTGGTCCGCTTCGCGACCCAAGCCCGCGGGAGATTGCGTCGCCGAGGCGCGCTTCGTAATGACAGGAAAGCCCCGGCGATTCCGGTCAGGCCGAAAATGCTCTAATCTGCCGATCCGCCAGCCTGGCTGGTGACAAGTTCCGCGCTCGGACGCGATCCCCGTTGCACCAGGGACCCTGTGTCCCGCTCGGAGAGATCGGCGAGCAGGGACCACACCCTGGCGGGGTCCATCGGCACGTCGGGGTCGTTCAACAGATGGTCAAGTTCGTCAAGTTTCCGGGCGTAGTCGTCCTGCGTCATAGGATGCACGTCTCCTGCTCTCACAGATCGGTCCGAGTCTCCGCACGAATGTGGCGGCGATCAGGCGCAATCATGACGATAGGAGTCTTACGGTGCAGTTAACTGGGGCGAACCGATCACACTGGCGACAGCACCGCCGGCGCCAGGGCGGCGACGCGGGCAGCGGGGTGGTCGGCGTTGCGAAAGCTCAGCTCGCCGCCCGGGGCGGCGTGCGGCCGGGCAGGCCGAACAGCTCGAAGCGCGACGCGCAAGTGATGGCGACCACCGCACGGGCCCCGGGACAGGTCAGGAACCGACGGGCCTCGCCTTCCAGCGCCACCATGTGGCGCAGCGAGCGCCACTCGCCGCGGTCGGTATCCTCGACGAACTCCGCGGCGACGCCATCGCGCGACAACAGCAGGTCGAATGGCGCGTCGTCCTGCAAGCCGGCAAAGCGCACGGCGAAGCCGCACTGACGTTGCAGCGCCGCGATGCGCATCAAGTGGAACACCGGCACCAGGGTCGCGTCCCCGGTCAACGCGGCCCGCAGCGTGGCAGCCAGGCGGTCACGCCCAGCGCGGGCAGAAAGGGGGGCAAGGGCCACGATGTCGCCGGCCAGACCCGCCAGACGTCGTCCCGTGGGCGACGCGGACCTCTCGGCCGGGTAGCGCGGCCGCTCGATGATCAGTTCGATGGCATGGCGCTGGCGAATGGCCTGGCCGGCCCTTGGACCGGCTGCCGCCCGCCGGCAGATCTCGGCGAGCCGCATCTCCCAGAACTGCTCGCCGACGAGTGCGATAAATGCGTCGCGGAGGCGAGGATCGGACGGGCCCGGCACGGTGGGAGGGACAGTCGGGGGCACATGTGCGACGCGGCCCGACCGGGCGCGTTTATTCCCGACCGCCAAGCTCGGCTGTCGTAACCCAATGTTGTGCGAACGATCGGTCCGTTCAACCGATGAACCGCACCAGCTTCCCGACCGGCGTGCCCAGCACCTCGTCCTCCCGCATCACCACGTTGCCACGCACGATGGTGGCGACCGGCCAGCCGGTGATGTCCATGCCGGCGAACGGCGTCCAGCCGCAGGGCGAGACGATCCACGACTCCTCGATCCGCCGCCGGCGCTGGAGATCGACCAGCGTGAAGTCCGCGTCGTAACCGGCGGCGAGGCGCCCCTTGCCGACCGCGCCATAGACCCGCGCCGGGCCGGCGCACAGCAGATCGACCATGCGGGTCAGCGACAGCCGGCCGGCATTCACGTGGTCCAGCATCACCGGCACAATGGTCTGCACACCGGTCAGCCCGGCAGGACAATCCGGCCAGGGCAGCTGTTTTTTCCCTCGCGCATGCGGCGCGTGGTCGGAGCCGACGGTATCGACGGTGCCGTCATTGATCGCCCGCCAGCTCGCCGCCTGGTGTTCCGGCCCGCGGATCGGCGGGTTCATCACGCCGAAGCCCTGCAGCCGGTCGTAGCAGTCCGGCGCTACCTGGGTGAGGTGGTTGACCAGCACCTCGCAGGTGGCGATGTCGCGGAAGTCCTTCAGGTAGTCGAGTTCTTCGGCGGTGGAGACGTGCAGGATATGCGCCGGCCGGCCGGTGGCACGGGCCAGCGCCATCAGCCGCCGCGTGCCGAGGAACGCGGTCTCCACGTCGCGCCATTCCATGTGGCAGCGGTAGGGATCGCCCGACTTGAACAGGTGCTTGCGGTCCTGCAGCCGGTATTCGTCCTCGCTGTGGTAGGCGATGCGCCGCCGGCCGGAGCGCATGACGCGCTCCAGGTGCTCGTCGTCCTCCACCATCAGGTCGCCGGTGGAGCTGCCGGCGAAGATTTTTACCCCGCACACGCCGCGGCCGAGTTCCAGCTTCGCCAGCTCCGGGATGTTGGTCTTGGTGCCGCCGACATACAGGCCGATGTCGCACCAGGATTCGCGCTCGGCGTAGTCTTGCTTCCAGGAGAGGCGCTCGGCGTCGGTGATCGACGGCGCGGTGTTCGGCATGTCGAACACCGCGGCCAGCCCGCCGAGCACGGCGGCGTGGGTGCCGGTGGGAATACTCTCCACCGCCTTGTCACCGGGGTCACGCAGATGCACGTGCGGGTCGATCAGGCCGGGCAGGACGAACAGCCCCTTGGCGTCGATGGTCTGGTCGGCGGTGGCCTCGGCGGGCACCCCGAGTGCCGCGATGCGCCCGTGGCGCACGCCGACGCTGGTGGGCTCGGTGCCCCAGGGCAGCACGCATGTGCCGTTGCGGATCAGCAGGTCGAAATGCGCTGGCATGGGAGGCACCTTTGCGGTGGCTGGGTCAGGATCGCCATGGCGGCGGATGGGTCAAGATGGGTGGGTCGAGGCGGGCGGGTCGAGCGGGGGAGGTCAAGCGGGGTCGGTCAACACGTGTGGATCAGAGGGGGCGGGTCAACACGGGTGGGTCAGGCGGCAAGCCGAATCGTCGCAGTGTTAACGCGATGCTAGCTTGTTGCGCGCATTCCTCCAGCGGGGACACCGCGCCGGTCGGAACGGCGCGTTTCCCGCATGAGCCAGTGGCACGATGTGAGGCCGAGGTGCGCGATGCAGAAGCCAACTCCTGGCCCGGTCTGGCGGATCCTGGGATGGGTCCTGGTGCCGCTGTACTACCCGGAATACCGCAGGCTGCTGATCCGGAGCTATGTGCTGACGGCGCGCCTGGAACTGTTGTGCACCGTGTTCGCGATGATCTCGCCGTTCGCCACCCCCGCCTTGCTGCGGGTGATACGAAGCTGGCTCGACCGGCTGCGTGAGGACGTGGCGGAGTTCGGCCGTCGGGTCCGCATGCCGCGCGCGCGAGTCACGTTGCCGTGTTCGCACGTCACGCCGCGTGTTGGCAACGACAGCGGATTCCAGAATCCCTGGACGTAAGAGTCGCGGCCACTGCCTCGCTCTTTGCAATGACACGGGGCGCAGGCGACGTGCGCGCCAGCGATGCCGGGCACAAGCGCGTTGCGACGATTCGAAACGTGCGGGCCGCCCCAGGCCCGCGTATGGTTCTGCCGTCGGCTGATCGAAGCGGCTGGAGGCAGCATTCATGCGGCGTTTCATCCTGGCGGCGATTCCATTGCTGGTGCAGGCGGCCTCGGCGGCGCCACCGGAAAATGCCGACCCGGCGCTCGCCCCCTGGTTCAACGACCTGCGGCAACCCTGGACGAATGCGTTGTGCTGCTCCATGGCCGACTGCCGCCCGACCGAGTCCCGTACGCAAGGCGACCACTACGAGGCATTTGTCGGGGGCATATGGCGCGTTGTACCAGACGACAAGGTGCTGCAGCGCAGTGACAATCCGACCGGACATGCGGTTGTATGCTGGACACCGCAAGCCGGAATTTTATGTTTTGTCCGAGCGCCGGAGAGCTGAGCTACGACGCGGCGGTACGTGCGACGATGCTGGAGCCGGAAAAGCAATGACCCCCGCACGCACGAAGGCGTTTGAGCGGGGGTCGGTTTGCGAAGCTATACTTCGCGCTCGGGCTGATGATGCCCGGCTATATCTTGGCCTTACGGGTTCTGCTGCCGGTGCCAAGTTGGCCGACAACCCCTAGCATCCCAGGTGGAGTCATGCTGCTTATGCACCCTCCTTTCCGCTGTTTGCAATGATACACTTGTGCCGGAGCGTGGCGTTGTCAAGCCCTATTGCGCGAGGTCGCGGCAACCGACCGATTTTTTTTGCGACCCTCCTGCGCCGCAACATCCGTCTTCCGATGTAGCGGACGGACCGAGATCCGCCGGCACCCCAGTTCGCGTAGCTGTTTGCCCCCCGCGCGCGCGTCCAACGTTGCGTTGCATCTCGCGGTGACGCGGCGGCACGCGTTGCAGGTTCAGGCGGCCGACAATATGGCGCGCAGTGCCACGAGCATTGAACCGCATAACAGGTGCAGCCTCGCCCAGTGCGATTACCATTCGGTTAAGGCAACACCGTGTCTGCGATAACCTGCCCTGCTCGAAACAGCCGCACGCGTCCTGCTGTCAATGGGTCAAGCCATGGCCCCATCTTTTGCCGCCATCCACCGCTGCCGCGCCGCTGTCATCGCCCCTTCGTTGCTGCTATAAAACAAGTCAAGCATGAGATCGAATGCGACGGCAAGCGCGCTCTCGGGGTGGTCCACCGGGAACCGGCCCAGCGACCACGACGCTGGGTAAAACGGTCATTGACTTGGCTGTGCCACGGATCGAGCCAGCGGCGCGCCGACAATGCAGCGACACAGAAGCTGCACCAGGTTGCGGATGCGTCGGTGGTGAGAGTCGCAAGCTTGGAAGCTGACACCGGTAAGATTCGCGCCGGCTATTGTTCCGCCGCCATCCGTTCGGCCAGGCGCATGAACAACGGCACCGCCGCCGCCAGGTCGGCGAGGCGGACCTGCTCGGTTGGCGTATGTGCCTCGGCGATGTGGCCGGGACCGAGCACGACGCACGGCGCGATCGCCTGCAGCTCAGAGGCATCGGTGCCATACGGCGCGGTGTGGGGCGGTTTGCCCGCGATATCGGCGCACAGGCGGACCAGCGGATGGTCCGCCGGCAATTCGGGCGGGAAACCCTCACGCGCCTCGGTCACCGCCACGCCGGCCCGGGCGGCGGCGGCGCGCACCGCGTCCAGCACCGGGGTGGGATCGACCTTCGCGGAGTAACGGAACTTGATGCGCGCCGTCGCCAGTGGGACCGTCACGTTGACCGCCGCGCCGTGGTTGTCGATCACCAGGTTGAAGTCGCTGAACGGAGGATCGTAGTCGGGGTCCTGCAAGCCGCGATCGCTGTGCAGCCGCTCGAACAGCGCCTGCATCTCGACCAGGAACGGGATCAGCGCCCAGTTGGCGTTGCGGCCCTTGCCGGTGCTGCTGTGCGCCTGCACGCCGCGGGCGACGCAGGTGAAGCCGATACTGGTCCGGTGCCCGCGCACCGGGATCAGGCCGGTTGGCTCCACCACAACGATGCCGCGCGGCTTCACCCGGCGCAGCAGCTCGGATTGCGATGCGATCAGCCTGGCGCCCTGCTTGGTGGTCTCTTCGTCGGTGGTGATCAGCAGGGTGACCGGCACCTGCGCCGGCAGCGCCCGAGCGGCGACGATGGCGGCGGCGACCGGTCCCTTCATGTCGGTGCTGCCCAGGCCGTGCAGCATGCCGTCGGCGTCGATCCGCGCCGACCAGGGGTCCTCCTGCCAGCCGGTGTCGGGCACCGTGTCCATGTGGCCGGACAGCGCCAATCCTCCTTGGGCCAATCCGCCATGGTCGTTGCCGCCCCCCGGGCCCCGATGCGCCACCAGGACACGCTTCGCCACTCCGGCTGGGTCGGTGTAGTCCAGTCGCTCGATCTCGAAGCCGGTCAGGGCAGCTTCGATCCGCTCGGCGACCAGCAGGTTGGACACGAAGCTGCGGCTGTCCAGCGCCACGAGATCGCGGGCCAGGTCGGCCACTTGCGCAGTCAGGTCGGACATGAGGTTGGTCTCGCAGTTTGACACGCTACTTTGGGCACGCGCCGCGCCGCGGCTCAAGGGCAGGCGAACGCCGGGCACGCAAACGGGGGCAAGCATGCTGCGACCGGTCAGCGAGCCGGGCACGGAGCAAATCGGCGCGACAACCAGGATCCGTTGGTGCAACGGCGCCCTTGGCCATGCTACATTGGGCCGGTCGCAGAACGAGCCGGATCAGTCACGTAAGGAGGCCAACCATGGCTGCCAACGAGAAGTTCTTCGCCGATCCCGATAGCCGGAAGGTGGCGCTCGGGCTGCAGACCGGCGGCAAGGAAATCTGGCTGAACCCGACGGGCAGCGAAACATACGCGTTCCGGAGCGGCGGCGTGTTGGATCCAAAGCGGCACGACATCGACCATGGCACGGCGATCTTCAGCTTCACCAGCGTCACCAGTGAACTCAAGTGGATGATTGGGCGCGACTGGTGGGTGGAGCGCCGGGAGCTGGATCAGATCATCCGGTTTTCACAGATCAACAACGTGTCCATGGGGCACGCGATTCGCGTGCTGTGCTGTGTTCCGTTGGAGTGGGGCAACAAACTGAACTTCCTGATTGCGGCCCGCACCAAGGTGACGCTCGCCGCCTGGCGGGGGCTGGCCAACTCAGCGGCGGCGTCGGCCGACCTGGTCAGCCCGACCGGCCGCGTGATCGGCAAAGCCGGCTCCGAAACACCGGCGCGCAACGACATTGCCGCGTGGCGCTGCTGGCAGCTCTACATTCCAGGTCTCAAGGCCCTGGGGGAGGATGCTACGGCTTGGCTGACACTGGACGGCCAATACCAGCTCGGCGACGCCGCGACCTGGATTTACGCGTAAGCCCATGCGGCCGGAAACCACGCCGGGTAACGGTCCCTCACGCCGCGGACCACAGGTTCGGCAGCACCCTGGCTGAATAACCCGAGACGAACTCGGTCGCCGCGCCGGTGGTCGGATCGAAGCCGTGCCGGCGCACGGTGCCGATATTGCCACCGTAGAGATGGATGGAGATCGACGGCCGGTCCGGCAGCGCATTCGCGACGGTGTGGATGTCTCCCAGCCGTGGGGACACGGCCTGCACCATGCCGGGTCGCAGCCAGGATAGTTCGCCGGCAATCAGCGCGGCCCTGGCGGGCTGGCGGGTGTACGACACGGCCTGCTCCAACCCACGCAACATGCCGACCAGGCCCCACATCAGGTGGTCGTGCACCGGGGTCCGCTGTCCGGGACCCCAGACGAAGCTGACCAGGGTGAAGCGGTCGAGCGGATCGCCATACAGCAAATATTGCCGATAGTGGTCCGGGTCGGCGGCGGCGAAGGGTTCCGGGAGCCAGTCGTCATGCGCCACCAGCCCCTCGAGCAAATCGCGGGCTGGCTCGAGCACCGCGTCCTCAGCATTGCCCTGGTGTTCGACCAGCCGGGTCATGGCGGCGATGCAGTCACGCAGGCGGGCGATCGACATCGGCAGGTTCCCTCCGCGAGATGCTGCTGGAAGATTATCGCCAGATCAGCGCGATCGGAAGGGAGTTTTCCCCCTTTGACCCGCAAACGGTGTGGCCATCTTCCAGAGCGTGCCCCGGGCGGCAACTTTTCCGCGAGGGCCACCAATCGCTATCGCCACCGGCGGTCGGAATTTGCAATATTATGCTGCACTGCAACAGGAGGCAGCGATGAGCAAGCGACCGGGATCCAGGCCGTCACAGGGAACGCCCACCGTCGCGTTGATGCTGCAGGGCGGCGGGGCGCTGGGCGCCTACCATATCGGCGCCTATCAGGCGCTGGCCGAGCATGACCTGCATCCGGACTGGGTGGCGGGGATCTCGATCGGCGCGATCAACGCCGCGATCATCGCCGGCAACCAGCCGGACGAGCGGGTGGAGCGCCTGGCGGCGCTATGGGAGGCGATCTCCTGGCCGGACCTGCCGGCTCCACTGGCGCTGACGCCGTTGCAGACGCTGCACAACATGGCCAGCAACGCCGAGGCGCTGCTGTTCGGCCAGCCGAATTTCTTCACCCCGCGCCCGGTGAATCCCTACCTGCGCGCCCCCGCGCCACCGCAGGAAGTAAGCTTCTACGACACCTCGCCGATGCTGCTCACGCTGCGGCGGTTCGCGGATTTCGCGCTGATCAACGACCGCGCGGTCCGGCTCAGCCTGGGCGCGACCAACATCGCCACCGGCGACCTGGAATTCTTCGACAACCACCGGCAGACGATCGGCCCGGAGCATGTGTTGGCCAGCGGCTCGCTGCCGCCGGGTTTCCCGGCCACCCTTGCGGACGGCAAGCTGTACTGGGACGGCGGCTGCGTCTCCAACACGCCACTGGATGCGGTCGTCGACGAGCCCGGACCTCCCCACCTGGTGGTGTTCCTGATCGACCTGTGGGATGCCGCCGGCCCTCCGCCGGAGACGATGAACGACGTGCTGTGGCGCACCAAGCAGATACAGTACGCCAGCCGCGCGGCACACCAGGTCGATGCGGTGGCGACCACGGTGAACCTGCGCCACGCCATGCGGCTGCTGAAGGCAGCGGGGGTGCCGGACGTGGCGGCGGTGCCGGACGATCCGGTGCTGACGCCGCGTCGGCTGGACATTGTGCATATCGTCTATCGGCCCGAGGCAGGGCAGATCCCCAACAGCGACGCGGAGTTTTCACGCAGCTCGATCGCCGAGCGGCGGGCGGCGGGGTATCGCGACATGCAGGTCGCGCTGGCGGCGGAGCCGTGGCTGCGGCAGGAGCTGCCGGCACATCTCGGCGCGCTGGTGCACCGGGTGGAGCAGGGCAACGTGGTGACCCGGCCGGAGCCCAATCTTCGGACGATGACCGACAAGGTCCGGGGGTCCTGAGGCGTCCGCGGCAGGTCGGTGCAAGCGGCGCAAGGCGGCGAGTTTGGTGACCGGCAATTTATTCGCCGTCCCCCGACCCGGCGGCCAATTCATAATTCTGGCACCCAGGACCCGATTGATCCGCCACTGAATTATGCAAGCCGAGATTAGTTTCGGATGACGTTTTAATTTGCGATACGTGGGAAGCTGGCAGCCTGTCGGACTTAGCGCTTCTACGCAACTATTGGAGCGCCGGCACGATGCGCAAACGGGTGCCGCCGCTCGATGGGTTGGTGATCGGCGTGTCGCAGGTCTAACCAGCGACCGCAAACCGTTGAGACAGGTCGGCATCGTGGCGTCTGTCGGTGGGCTGATCGGCCTCGGGGGTTGCGGTTCGCACCGCGCGGAGCACCGACTGACGTAACTCCGTCACGGCGTTGTTCAGCGCGGCGGCGTTATCCCGCACATCGCCAGCGTATATGCCCGTCTGCTTGGCCTCGACCGAGACGTCTGTGTTACGTTGGGACATCTCGTTAGCGGCGGATGCCGTCTCGGCCACGTTGCGGGCGATCTCCGCGGTCGCCGTCCCTTGTTCCTGCACTGCCGCGGCGATCGACCCGGCGATGGCGCTGATCTCGCGGATGGTTTGCTCGATCCGCGCCACCGCGGCGACCGAGGCTCCGGTCGCGCTGCGCACCTGACCAATGTGCTCCGTGATCTCCTGGGTGGAGCGGGCGGTCTGGGTGGCGAGCGCCTTCACTTCCGAGGCGACCACGGCGAATCCCTTGCCGGCATCGCCGGCGCGCGCCGCCTCGATCGTGGCATTCAGCGCCAGCAGGTTGGTCTTGGCGGCGATCTCGCCGATCATGTCTGCGACCGCGCCAATGCGTGCCACCTGCACGTTCAGCGCCTCGATGGTCGAGCGCGTCTCGCTACCGGCGGCGACGGCGCGGCCAACCACCTCGGTGGACTGGGCCACCTGGGCGCCAATCTCGCGGATGGAGGTGCTGAGCTGTTCTGCGGCGGTGGCCACCGTTTGCGCGTTGGACAATGCCTGGGCGGAAGCGGTGGCCGCACCGTGGGCTGAATTGCCGGTCCGGACGGCGGAGGCACTCATGTCCTCAGCGGTCGCTGTCATAGCGGTCGTGCGCGTAGCCACCTCGTGCAGAACCGTCGCTGTCTCGGTCTCGATCTTGTCCGCCATGGCGACCAGGGCGGCTTGCTTGGCCGCTTCCGACTGCGCGCGCTCCTGCTGCTGTTCGGCGGCGAGATGTTCGGCCCTCACCATGTGTTGCTTGAAGATCAGTAACGCGCCTGCCATCTCGGAAATCTCGTCGCGTCCATTCTGCGGAATAGTGGCGTCGAGGTTGCCGGCGGCAAGCTCCGCCATCGCGCGGCGCAGCGCCGTCAGGCGGCGCGCCACCATGGGTCCGACATAGAACACGGCGATCAGCAGCGCGATGATCAGGCTGGCCTCAGCGATGCAAATCAGCAGTGCACGGCCGTGCGCAATGCTGTGCCGCGTGTCAGCGGCGGCTTCCTTGGCAGCCTGTTCATTATGCTCCACCAGCGCCGCCACCAATGGCGTCAGCACGTCGGCGAGTTTGCGGTTGGCGGCAAGAATAGTTTCGCCGGCGATGACCGCCTCGAGCTCCTGGCGGCGCAGATCGAATATGTTGGCCGGACTGCTGCCATAGTGCAGCAGATCGGCGACCGGTGCGACCAACGCGGCGGCGGTCGGTGTTGCCTTGAGTGTATCGAGCGCTTTGCCGATCCTTCCGGCCGCGGCCGCAAAACTGTCGCGCACCGGCGGCAGCAGGTCCTTGTCCGGGATATTGGCGGCATCCGTCAGCAGCCCCAGCGTCAGATTGGTATCGGCGCGCAGATCGAGCATCGCCTGCAGCGCGCCGAGTTGCTTGTCGGCGATGTCGGAAAGCCGCTGCTGGATCACCTTGGTGTCCGACGCGTCATCGGTGGCACTTTGCAGCCCGGTGACGAGTGTGAAGTTGGTATCGTCGATCAACGGCGTCAGCTTCTTGTCGAGCGCGTCACCGGTGGCGCGGATCGCCGTCGCCGTTGCCATCCGCCGGTCCCGTAGCGCGAGCCGCTGCCCGACCGCGGCGGACATCCGATCGAGATTGCCGCGGATCTCGCCCGCCGTCTGGCGCAGTTCCACCGTCGCCTGTTTGCCGCCCGCGGTCGCGGCGAGCGCGTCAATGACCTCATCAAGTGCGTGCTGGTTGCCCGCCAGCGCCGCCACCGCCGTGTCGCGTTGGCGCATGTCGGTAGCGGCCAGCACCGCCGGCGCCGCGGACTCGACCTCCGCGCTGCTTTTCGCCAGTTTGAGCGATAGGCTCATCGCCGGCAGATTGTCCTCCGTGATCCCACGCAGTGTCGTTCCGACCTCGTTGTAGGAGAGCATTGCCACGACGGCCGCCATGACGGTCAGGCCGGCGACGCCGCCGAAGGCGAGGAACAGCTTGCCACGGATGCCAAAGCCGCGGCGGCGGATGGCGCCCGGGCCACGCCCGGTTTGGTCGGCGTGTCGCATGCGCATGAATCGGGCCAATCAGCCGCCGGCTTTGGCCAGCCGTTCCACCGGCTTGAAGCTGCCATCAGGCTGGATCACGATGAGAAAGACCTGGCTCGATCCGCGGTTGTTGGCTGGGCCGTAGACGAGTTGCATGCCGCCCAGGTCGAAGCTGCCGCTCTTTGCGATTGTATCGAGCAACGCCTGGCGGGTGATCTCGCCCGGGATCTTGTCCAGCGCCAGCACTATCAAGCGACCGACAATGTAGCCTTCGAGCGACACGAAGTTCGGCTTGGCATCCGGCTCCGATGCGTGCAACGCGGCCTGGTACTTGCCGACGATGCCAACCGATGGGTCACCGGGGAAGGGCACCACTTCGGTGACCACCACGCCTGCGCCGGCCGGCCCGACATCCTTGGCCAGCGCGTCGGTGCCGACAAACGAGATGTTGACGAAGGTTGCATCGAGCTTGACCAGGCGGGCGAGCTTGATGAATTCCGCCGAGGGCTGGTAGGCGCCGATCATGATCACCGCCTGTGGATCGCCCTTCTTGATCGCCAGCAGGGCGCCCTTCACCGCAGTGGTGTTGCGCTCGTAGGTGCCCTCGGACACCAGTTGCATGTGCCGCTTGTCGAGCGCGCGATGGACGCCGGCCAGCCCGGCCTGCCCGTAGGCATCGTCCTGGTAGAAGATGGCAATGCGGGTGACGCCGAGGTCTGTGGTGAGGTGTTCCACCATCGTCTCGGTCTCCTGGAAATAGGAGGCGCGGACGTTGACTACATTGGGCTTGTAGGGATCGCGCAGGAATTCGGCGCCGGTGAAGGCGCCGATGAATGGCACGCCTGCCTCCGCCGCGATCGGCTGCACTGCGGCCGAGGTCGGCGTGCCAACCGAGCCAACCAGCGCGAACACCTTGTCCTCATCGATCAGTTTCTTCGCCGCGGCGATCGACTTGTTGGGCTCGTAGCCGTCATCGGCCGAAATCAGCTCGAGCTTGTGGCCCTTGACGCCACCGGCCTTGTTGGCTTCGGCGAACGCGGCCAGCAGCCCGTCGCGCATGCCCTGGCCGAGCGCCGCGGCCGGGCCGTCCAGCGCCGCCGCCTGGCCGAGCACGATCTTGTCGGCGGTGAGGCCAGTCTCCGCGCCCGCGGGCGGGGCAAACGCCAGCGTCACGACGGCCAGGCCGAGTGCGGCCCCAACCAGATACTTCGTTCCCATGACGGGCTCCATGCGCTGTGCCGCCGCGGCGCGCTGTTTGCGATCGCCGTGGCGGGGAAAGTATCGGGATCGAGTGTTTCGGATGCGTTAACGAGGCAATTGCGCCGGAGCCGAGAGCGGCAGGAATTGCGGGGTTTTCACGTCCGGGTCCGCTGCGACGCGTGCCGGCCCGATGCGCCGCGGAATATCGCGATCCATAGCGCGATGCCACGCTGTCCGCACGCGTTTCGCCGAGCCAGTGCATCGATCGGCTGCAGGTGCCGCTGTTGGTCGCGCATGGGACACGCGATCCGCGCATTGACCGACGAACGGGAAAGCCGCGCCCGTGCAGCGGGGTTGTGCCGCGAAGCGGATCGACGAGGCGGGTGAGCGCGGGTGAGGGTGGAACGAGGCGGCCCGATCACTCTCGTCGCTTCGCGCCTCAACCTCTCCCGCCGCGGGCGGGAGAGGTGTAGTCGATTTCCGCACGCATCTCCGAAGGCACCCGACCATGTACCTCCCCGAACGCTGTCACCGCACACTGATCATGGGCCGCAACGGCGCGGTCGGCGCCAACCATCCTCTGGCGACGCAGGCAGGCCTGGACGCGCTGCGCTCCGGCGGCAATGCGGTGGACGCCGCGGTGGCGATCTCGCTGGCGCTCGGCGTGGTCGAGCCGATGATGTCCGGCCTGGGCGGCGATGGCTTCTACCAGGTGCATACCGCGAAGACCGGCGAGACGCGGTGCTGGAACGGCACCGGCGCGGCGCCGTTCGCCGCGACGCCGGAGCGCTTCGCCGCGCGCGGCATGGCGGTGCGTGGGCCGCTGAGCGTCTTGACGCCCGGCGGCCTGGCCGGCGTGGCGGCGATGCACGCGGTGCTCGGCGTGCTGCCATGGCGGCAGTTGTGCGGCCCGGCGATCGCGTTTGCCCGGGATGGCTTCGCCGCGACGCGCAATTATTGCCACTACGCCGCCGAGGGACGCGCCGTGCTGGCGCCCGATGCGCGCAGCCGCGCGGTGTTCCTGGCGGGCGCCGATACCGGAGCGCCGCCGCTGGCGCAACTGATCCGTCAACCGGACCTCGCGCGCACGCTGGAAGAAATCGCGCAGGACGGGGCCGAAACGTTCTATCGCGGCCGGCTGGCGCGGCGTCTGGTCGCCGGGATGCGCGCGGCCGGCGTGCTGGTGGACGAACGCGACCTGGCCGAGTGCCAGCCGCAAGTGCAGGACCCGATCGGCATCGCCTATCGCGGTTTCCGCGTCACCCAGACACCGCCGAATTCCACCGGCTTCACCCACTTGCAGATGCTGAAGATCGTCGAACGTTTCGACCTCGCCGCGCTCGACCCGGTGCAGCGCATCCATCTGCTGGTGGAGGCGAAGAAGCGCGCCTTCGTCGACCGCGAGCGCTACGGCACCGATCCGCGGTTCGGCGACGTGCCGTTAGACCGGCTGCTGTCGGATGCCTACGCCGACGAATGTGCGGCCGCGATCGATCGCACGCGCGCCGCGGAGATCGCTTTGGCGGAGCCCGAAACGGCTGGCGACACGACGTATTTCTGCGTAGTCGATGGCGAGGGCAACGCGGTGTCGGGCATCCAGAGCCTGAACTCGCTGTTCGGCTCGGGGGTTACCGCCGGCGACACCGGCATCCTGCTGAACAACCGCATGTCGTATTGGCACCTGGCGCCAGGCCACGCCAACCGGCTGGTACCGGGCAAGCGCGTGCGGCATACGATGAACGCGCCGATGGTGTTCAAGGACGGCCGGCTATGGGCGGTGGAGGGCACGCCCGGTGCCGACAATCAGGTGCAGGTCAATCTGCAGGTGCTGACGGCAATGACGGATCTCGGCGCCGATCCGCAAACCGCGCTGGAAGCGCCGCGCTGGACGTCGTCGCAGCGAGGCCAGGGGGCCAACTGGCCGCACGAGAGCGACGGCCGCCTCACCATCGAGCCGGAATTCGGCGAGGGCGTGCTGGCGGGGTTGGAGCGGCTCGGGCATCGGCTGTGTCGCGTCGGGTCGCTGGAAGGGCCGTGTATGGTGCAGGCGATCCGGCTAATGGAGAGTGGCGTGCGCGTGGCCGGGTCGGATCCGCGGCGCGACGGCTGGGCGGGGGCTTACTAGCACCTCGGCACAGAGGTTTTGACAGGTTGCCGGAGCGTTCTTCCTGGCCGCCCGAGGCCACAACCGCCCGGTTTTGGTGAGGAGGATCGGCTTACTGCCGAAGGACCGCTTTGGGTGGTGAGCGGACATTCCCGAAAGGCCACTGTCTGGCGCGCCGACCATCCGGGTAGGCATGTATGTGTACTGTTGCCGTGGAACATGACGGGTAGGCAGAGCAAAGGGATGATCCCGGACAGATTCTTAGACGTCCATCGCTGGTGGTGCCAGTATCGAGGAAGACCAGGATATCCTTGAGACTCAATCGCTCCGCCGGTTGATATCAGGCAATCTCGTACAGCATGAATTCGTCGGCGATGCCGCGCAGCATGCTCGGCCGCCGTGACGGCGTAAGTCCAGCGGCGGCGAGCACGGCCGCGACCTTCGCGTCATCGACCACCGCGGCGGTGGTGAGGATCTGCTGTGCAAGGGCACTACCCTGCACGCGCGAAGCTATATTGACGGTCTGACCGAAATAGTCCTGCCGGTCGTTGAGCGTCACCGCGAGGCAAGGGCCTTCGTGTAAGCCGATCTTCAGCAGCAGGTCACCGTGGCCAGCTTCGGCGTTCAGCCGCTCCATCGTCTCGCGCATGCGCAAAGCCGCACGCATCGCGCGATCCGGTGTCGGGAAGGTTGCCATGACCGCATCGCCGATCGTCTTGACCACCGCTCCGGCCTCAGCGGTCACGATCTCCCGAAGCGCGCGGAAATGTGATTGGACCATTTCGAACGCCACCAGGTCTCCGACCCGCTCGTACAATTCGGTGGAGTTGCGCAGGTCGGTGAACAGGAAGGTCATGCTGGTGATCTTGAGTCGCTGATCCACGTTGAGCGTGTCGGCGCGGTAGATGTCGCGGAACGTCTGGTTTGACAGCAGTCGCTTCGCGGTCAAGAACGGCTTGCGTTTGCCAAGCATGTCGTGCAGTGCGTCGCCCGCGATCCATACCGCCGGCAGCACTCGTGTTTCCGTGCGGTTCTCCACCGATAGGCGTAGCGGGCCCGGCTGCATCTCCATCGTGCCATGCGGCGCCTGGACGTTGTTGTAAATCAGTGAGAATTGCTGGCGCTCGCGCGTCGGCGCGCCCTTCACATCGATGAACTGCGCGGAATGGGTGACTGGTTCGAACACGATAATGAATTCGGCGGGCAGTGTCAGGGACAGGATCGCCTTCTCACCCGCCGGGAGTTCCACGGAATCGAGCGTGACGCTGTCGACCAGCTCAGCGAGCCCGTCTTCGGGAATATCGCGGCCCGAGCTCCAGAACACCTGGCGGAAATACTCCACAAACGGCAGCTCGTGCGGTGTGTGCGCGGCAATCCGGCGCACCCGCGGATTGACCGTGAAGGTAACCTCGACCATTTCGTCGAGCGTCGGCTCATAGCCCTCGGCACAAAGCGCACAATGATATTCTTGCCGGTTCACCGACTTCAGCGACGCGCCGGTGTCGAGCACACCGGAGCAGCCCGGACACACCACGTTCCACGACAGGTCGAGCAGCCTGAGCCGCGAGGCATGCAGGAAGCCGGCGATCACGCGCTCCTCATCCAGCCCCGTCCTGGCGGCGAAATCCAGCACATTGACGCGGCTGAGCTCGCGATCCGCTCCGTCGCGCACGACCCGTTCAATCGCCGCGACAACATCTGGATCCGCGGATTGCCGCAGCACCGCAAACTGGGCTTCAGTGTCGCTCATCGCAACCTCCGGTCTTGATCCCATGCGTCCCCGGATCAGCGCCGAAGCGGACGCCAATAGAAGTACACTGTAACAGGGAAGGGATGACCGAACAATTCGCGGCTTCGCTGGTGGCGGTTCTCATTTTAGTGAGGTGTTGCGCTCTCCACGCCATGCTCGGCCATACCTGAGCATCTGTCGCGGCACTGAGGATCATGAATTGACTCACGTTCACGCAGTACGAGCTGTCAGCGATCCTCGGGTTAAGCCCCATGACCGCGCACCGTACGCGGGGTGAAAGCGGGCACTGCCGTTATCCACTCGGGTCAGGCGTCTCATGGGAAGGTCCGCATTGGGTCGATTGCGGCCATCCGCCCCGGGGCCCATCCCGACTGACGGACGGTCCGGAACACAGAGACCGCCTCGCCCGGCAACCTGTCAAAATCTCTGTGCCGAGGTTCTAGGCGCTTAAGGGCGAAGCCCGACCAAAAGTATGTCGATGGTCAGGCAGCATGCCCGAGATCATCGACGCCTGGCGGATGACTGGCGACGTGGACGACCTGCTGCACGTCGTGGTGCCGGACATCGCCGCCTATGACGATTTCTATCACCGCCTGATCGGCCAGGTGAAGCTGCGCAACGTGAGCAATCGGTTCAGCAATGGAACGGCTGAAGGCGGCGCTGCTGCCGGTGTAAGACTGGCCTTCGCGCGTCAGACGGGTTAGCCGTTGCGCAACAATGAGGAGTCCCCGGCCATGAACGGCGCCGAAAGCCTGGTCCATACCCTGCTGCGCAGCGGGGTCGATACCTGCTTCGCCAATCCCGGCACATCGGAGATGCATTTTGTCGCGGCGCTCGACCGCGTTCCGGGGATGCGCTGCGTGCTCGGGCTGTTCGAGGGCGTGGTGACCGGCGCGGCGGACGGATATGCGCGCATGGCCGGCAAGCCGGCGGCGACGCTGCTGCATTGTGGGCCGGGGCTGGCCAACGGCCTGGCCAATCTGCACAACGCGCGGCGCGCCTCGACGCCGATCGTCAACATTCCCGGCGACCAGGCGACCTATCACCGGCCGCTCGATGCGCCGCTGACCGCGGATACCGAGGGTTGGGCGCGCGGCGTCTCTGGCTGGGTGCGCACCGCCACCTCGTCACGCACGGTGGGGGCGGACGCGGCGGTTGCGGTACAGGCGGCGCGCACCTCGCCGGGGCAGATCGCCACGCTGATCCTGCCGTCCGACACGTCCTGGGACGAGGGCGGCGTGGTCGGCGAGCCGTTGCTGGTACCCGCGGCGCCCACCAGCGCGCCGAGCCAGATCGACGAAGCCGCCGCAGTGCTGCGCCGCGGTGGCGCAGGGGTGCTGCTGATGCTGAGCGGGCCGGGTTTGTCGGAGCAAGGCCTGGGCTACGCACATCGCATCGCGAAGCATACCGGCTGCCGGCTGATGGCTGGCGGTTCCAACGCGCGGACGGCGCGCGGGCAGGGGCGCATCCCGGTGGATCGCGTGCCCTACGTGGCGGAGACCGCGGTGAAAGCACTGGCCGGAACGAAGCACCTGATCCTGGCCGGCGCACGCAAGCCGGTGACCTTCTTCGCGTATCCCGGCAAGGTGCAGACCTCGGTGCCGCCGGATGCCGACCTGCACGTGCTGGCGCGCCCGGAGCAGGACATCGTGGATGCGCTGGGACGGCTGGCGGAGGCGGTGGGCGCGCCGAAGCTGGCGAAGCCGGATAACGGGCCCCGGCCGGAGGTGGGGCGCGGCGCGCTGACGCCGGAATCGGTGGCGAGCACCGTGGGCGCACTGATGCCGGAAGGCGCGGTGATCGCCGATGAATCGGTAACGTTCGGGCGCGGCTTCTTCCCGCTGACCAAGGCGGCGCCGCCGCATGACTGGCTGAATGTGACCGGCGGGGCGATCGGCGG
>Ga0209415_10000460_pt1 | contig 75258 bp, 69 predicted proteins | sample PeaSoiSIISIP2007_FD_187696 | JGI IMG/M metagenome (GOLD analysis project Ga0209415, IMG submission 187696) | Peat soil microbial communities from Weissenstadt, Germany - SII-SIP-2007 (SPAdes) (version 2) | ecosystem: Environmental > Terrestrial > Soil > Wetlands > Peat | place: Germany...
GAGGCTCGCACCGGCCAGGTCGACGTCCCAGTGCGGGAACCGACGGAGCATCTCGTCGAGCACGATGCGGCCTTCGAGCCGGGCCAGGGCCGCGCCGAGGCAGAAGTGGATGCCCTGGCCGAAGGTGAGCGTCGGGCCGTCCTGCCGGTGGATGTCGAACCGGTCGCCCTCGGGAAACCGCCGGTCGTCGCGGTTGGCGGAGCCCACGAGGACGATCACCACGCTGTTCTCGGGGAGCTTCTGCTCGCGGATCTCGACCTCGCCCGACGTCACCCGCGCCGTGTGGTGGGCGGGCGGCTCGAAGCGCAGGATTTCCTCGATGGCGCTCGGGATGAGGGAGCGGTCTTCCACCACCTGGCGACGCTGGTCGGGGTGCTCGGCCAGCACCTTGGCCGTCCAACCGATGAGCCGGTTGGTGGTCTCGTTGCCCGCCCCCGAGATCACCTCCAGGTACGTGAGCAGCTCCTGGCGCTCGAGCCTCCTGGTGGTGCCGGTCTCGTCGACAAACTCGGCTTGGAGCAGGTCGGTCATGAGGTCGTCGGACGGGTGGTCGGTGCGCCAGTCGATGTAGTCGGCGAACACCTGCCCGCTGAGCAGTCCCTCGCCCGAGACCTCCATCGGCTTTCCGGCTTCGGTGCGCAGGTTGGCATCGGCGTGGTCGCGGATGGCCTCCTGGTCGGACTCGGGAATGCCGAGGAGCATGCTGATCGTCTTCATCGGGACCTGGGCGCCCAGGTGGGCGATGATGTCGAAGCGGTCGATTCCCACCAACGGGTCGAGGCACTGGACGCAGAACCGTCGTACCTTGTCCTCGAGTTCCGCCACCCGCCGGGGCGAGAAGACCCGCGACATGAGCCGACGGTGGATGGTGTGGGCCGGCGGATCCTCGAAGATGAACACGCCCGGGGGCAGTTCGATGCCGGCCCGGATGAGCTCGAGGATGCCACCCTTGCCGGAAATGAAGGTGGTGTTGTCGAGCAGAACCCGCTCCACGTCCTCGGCGCGGGTCACGGCGTAGAAGTCGTGGACGTCGTTGTAGTAGAGCGGCGTCTCCTCCCGCATCCTCCGGTACACGGGATAGGGGTCGGCGATGATGTCGACGTCGTAAGGGTCGTAATAGACGTCGCTCCTCTTCGCAGTCTCCACGTGCCACCCCAAGAGGACAGTGCCGGAACCGTGCCAGCAAAGAACCGTGCCGTAAATTGGTGACAGAACTATGACACTAAAATGGCGAGGTGTGCAACCCCGTTGCCGCCGCCTCCGGCCTGCGCGATATTTAGGCGTCAAAGTAATGGCGACGCGGCATCGCCGACGAGCGAGTCGTGCGGTCCCGACACCCGTGAGAAGGAGGCCTGTGCTGCCGTGATCGATCCGACGACGATCAACTTCTTCCGCGACAGGGCGGTCCAGGACGACCCCTATCCGTATTTCGACGCTCTGCGGTCCCTGTCGCCGGTGTGGCAGGAGCCCCGCCATGGCGCGTACATGGTGACCGGATACGAGGAGGCGCTGGCCGTCTACAACGATGCCGCCCACTTCTCTTCGTGCAACACGGTGGCGGGGCCGTTCAAGAAGTTCTCGGTCCCCGTCGTTGGCGACGACGTCAGCGACATCATTGACGGTCACCGCCACGAACTGCCCTTCAGTGATCAGCTCCCCTCGTTCGACCCGCCCCGCCACACCGACCACCGCAGGCTCTTGATGCGTCTGCTCACGCCGCAGAGGCTCCGGGCCAACGAGGATTTCATGTGGCGGCAGGCCGATCGGCAGCTGGACGATCTCGTCGGCGGCGGTACGAGCGAATTCATCGGTGGCTACGCCGAGCCCTTCACCCTCGTGGTCATCGCCGATCTCGAGGGCGTGCCGGAGTCGGACCACGGCAAGTTCAAGGACCACCTGTCGGCTCTTCCGGGCCAGCTCGCCGACAAGCCACTCGAGTTCCTCTATGACCAGTTCACGGCGTACATCGAGGACCGACGCCGAACGCCTCGCGAGGACATCATGACGGCCATGGCGACGGCGACGTTCCCTGACGGTTCCCTCCCCACAGTGAACGACGTCGCCTTGTTGGCGGCGAACCTCTTTGCCGGAGGCCAGGAGACCACCGTCCGCCTGCTGTCCTTCGCTCTGCGGCTCATCGCCGAACGTCCCGACATCGAGCATCGCCTCCGCCAGGACCGCGACCTCATCCCCAACTTCATCGAGGAGACGCTGCGCTACGAGAGCCCGCTGCGGAGCCAATTCCGCATGGCCCGCACCAAGGTGGCCGTGGGCGGCGTCGAGATCCCGGCCGGCAGCACGTTGATGCTCTTGCCTGGCGCGGCCAATCGCGATCCCCGGACCTTCCCGAACCCCGACGAGTTCGACATCGAGCGATCCAACGCGCGGCTGCACATTGCCTTCGGCCACGGTATCCACCACTGTGCCGGCGCGCACCTGGCCCGGGCCGAGGGCCGGGTCACCATCAACCGGATCCTCGACCGTACGGGTGACATCGGGATCTCCGAGGCGGCGCACGGGCCGGCCGGCGCCCGTCGGTATGACTTTCTGCCCACCTTCTTCCTGCGCGGCCTCGACAGCCTCACCCTGGAGCTCACGCCGCCGTAGGTGGGCTTGACTTCGTATCCACCGCGTCGATCGGATGCCGGGCGCCCCGGAGGTTGTCCCTTAACCGGCGGGCCTGGCAGGGGCGCCCAGCATGAGCTTCACCTGGGAGGCCGGCGGGCCGGCCGTGGTTCCGCCGTCGATCGCCAACACCACCCCGGTGATCTGGGCGGAGCGGTCGCCGGCCAGGTAGAGGACGGCCTCGGCGACGTCCTGCGTCTGCCCCCGACGCGGCAGCGGCTGGGTAAAGCGGGTCACGGTGTCCATGTCGTAGGTCGTCATGCCGGTCTGGATGTTGCCGGGAGCGATGGCGTTGACCCGGATGCCGTATTGCGCGATATCGACGGCGATGGACTTGGTGAGGTGGATCACCGCCGCCTTGGCCGCCCGGTAGGTGGCCAACCCCGAGCCGGCGCTGATGCCGGCGATCGATGCGCAGTTCACGATCGAGCCCCCGCCGTGATCCTTCATGTGGCGGGCGGCCCGTTGGCTGCCGAGCATCACCCCGAGGACGTTCACGTGCATAACCCGGTCGAAATCCAAAAGGTCGTCGTGGAGGAACCGGACCATGGCGCTGGCCACGCCCGCGTTGTTGAACATCACCTGGAGCCCGCCGAAGTGCCCAACGGTGAAGTCGACCAGCGCCTGCACCTGTTGGGCGTCAGCCACGTTCGCCTCGCAGAAGGCGGCGGCGTCGCCGAGCTCCTCCGCCAGGGCATGGCCGGCCTCGGCGTCGATGTCGGCGATCACCACGCAGGCTCCCTCCTCGACGAACCGCTCCACCGTGGCCCGACCGATGCCGCCGGCGCCCCCGGTGACGATGGCCACCTTGCCCTGCAGTTCACCCATGGACGGGCTCCCCGGATCGCGGCCTCACGTTGGGTTCTGAGGTGCACGCTGTTGGCGTCATTGGAGCTCCTTGTCTCGAGGAGACCACGCGGGCCCGGCTCATGAGTCTCGTTGTGCCGGTGCCCGGCCGATGACACCCTCGGCCTCGAGGGCGGTGATCTCCGACTCGCTCAGGCCGAGGCCAGCGAGGATCTCAGAATTGTGCTCGCCGAGCAGGGGAGCGTGGCGCCGGTGCAGCTTGTCGGGGCCGTTCGAGAAGCGCATGGGCAGAGTGCTGTGACGCGCGCTGCCGAACACCGGGTGGTCCACAGTCTCGAAGTACCGGCGGGCCTGCAACTGGGGAAGCTCACCCTGGTGATGTGGCTGGGTCACCACGGCGACGGGCACACCTGCGGGCCACAGCCGATCGACGACCTCCTCGGCCGTGCGGGGCTCACACCACGCCTCGATCTCCCGGTCGATCAGATCCTGGTGCTCGAAGCGCCCTCGTGAGGTGCAGAGCGAGGCGCTGGTCGCCCACCCCGGACGTCCGAGCGCCTCGGTCAGCGCCTTCCACTGCTCGTCGGTCTCCACGGCCAGGGCGACCCAGCAGTCACGACGGCCACGCTCGTCCGTGCCCGCCGTCCGGTAGAGGTTCTGGGGGGCGGCGGTGGGACCTCGGTTGCCGGCCCGCTCCAGCAGCCTCCCGTAGGCGGAGTATTCGATCACCTGCTCGGCGGTGATGTTGACGGCGGCGTCGACCATGGCCGACTCGACGAAGACGCCCTCACCGGTGCGGCGCCGGTGCTCCAGGGCGAGCAGCAGACCGACCAGAGCATGCATCCCGGCGTTGGGATCGCCGATGCAGTACGGCTCGAGCGGCTTCTGGTCGGCGTGGCCCGTCATCCAGGTGAGGGCCGAAGCGTCCTCGATGGTGTAGGCGAACGCCGCGTTGTCGCGCCAGGGCCCGTCGAGGCCGAAGCCCGGCATCCTGACCAGGATGATGTCGTTGCGGATGGCGCGCAGCGCCTCGAAGGACAGCCCGGCCTGGTCGAGGACCCGTGGCGTGTAGTTCTCCACGACGATGTCGGTGGTGGCCATCAGTCGGCGTAGCACGTCCATGCCCGCCTCGGAGCGGAAGTCGAGCGTCAGGCTCTTCTTGTTGGTGTTGATCCCCGAGAAAATGGGCGAGCGTTCCCACCATTGCGCTTCGGTCATGGGGGCGCCGAGCATGCGTGTCCCGTCCAGCCGGGTGGTCGACTCGAGATGGATGACCTCGGCGCCCAGCATGGCCAGCACATGGGTGCACACCGGCCCGGCCCAGAAGGCGGTCATGTCGAGCACCCGCAACCCGGCGAAGGGCAGGGCGGCGGCACCGCCGCCCCCGTCCCTCGTCGACGTCGGGCGCCGGCGGATGGCGTCGTCGGCCACGTGCGTGCCGAGGCTCGGTGCCGGTGCGGCGCCACGCAGCTTGGCCGGGTGCATCCGGAAGGGCGGACTGGGCTGAAGGAACCGTCCTGTGGGGTCCGGTCCGAACGCCCGTCGTGCCTCGAAGTGGTCGAGGTGGGGGAGGTTGGCCCCATTGGCGATCACGGCGTGCGGGAGGCGGAAGGCGCCGGCCAGGTCGGCGATCTCGTCGACGGTGTGGTCGGCGAACCACCGGTCGATGACCGGGGCCAGGTGCCCACGCTCACGGAAGAGCGATTTGTCCTCCATCCAATCCGCGTGACCGACCATGGCGCAGAAGTCGAGCCACTGCTGGCCCGTGCCGACCCCGACGCCGATCATCCCGTCCTTGGCCATCGCCACCCCCGGCGTGACCACCGATCGCTTCGACCGGAACGGGCGGCCGAGCACATCGACGTAGCTGACCGGGTAGTAGGTGAGGCAGAGGGCGAGGGACTCGAGCACCGAGACATCCACGATCTCGCCGGACTCGTTCCCTCGCATCTGCGCCACCATGGTGCCGACGGCGGCGAAGACACCGGCCAACCAGGAGCCGACCTGGCCACCGACGAAGACGGGGGCGCGCTCGGGGTCGCCCCGCCCGAGCCCGATGATCCCGCCCGACCACGCCTGCAAGGTGAATTCGGTGGCCGCCCGGTCGCACCAGGGGCCCTCGAGGCCGAAGGGCGTGATGGCGGTCACGGTCAGATGCGGGTGGTCGCGCACAATGGCGCCGGGGCGCAGCGAGGGGAGCTCGGCCAAAGGCGATCCCGGTGTCCACACCACCGCGTCCGCCCCGTCGAGGATGGCCCGGAGCCCCTCGAGGTCGGTCGGCTGGGCCGGGTCGGCCACCATGCTTTGTTTGGAGGCGGCCAAGAACTGGAAGAGCGCACCATCGTCGCCCTCGGCGATGTGGGCGCCCGACGCCGACCACCGGCGCAACGAGTCGCCGGCCGGCGCCTCGATCTTCAGGACGTCAGCCCCGCCGTCGGCCAGGATCTTGGTGCAGTACCCGCCGGCGATCCCCGTCGACAGGTCGACGATCACCCAGCCGCTCAGCGGCCCGCCCGACTCCGGCATGGGCGTCGGTCACTGCGCCTTGCGACGGCCGGACTTGCTGAGCCGGAACTCGGGTGGGAACTGGTCATCGTTGACTTTGACCGCGTTGCCGAGCCCCGACTCGTAGACCTCGCGGCCCAGCATCAGGTCCTGTCGGTCGGGCTTCACCGCCCCGCCCATCGACTCCAGCATGGCGCTCATGATGCTGCCCATGTACTCGCCCTGATACTGCTTCATCATCTGGAAGAAGGTCTTCTGCATGACCACCGCATCGACGGGGCGGGAGAGCGAGCAGGCCTTGGCGTACTTCGCCACCTCGTCTTCGAGCTCCTCCCGGGGGACGACGCTGTTCACGAAGTTGCAGTCATACATTTCGCTGGCGGTGAAGGGGCGGCCGGTGAAGACCATCTCCTGGAACTTGCGGAGTCCCATCGTCATGGCCCATGCCCACATGCGCGGTCCCCAGCCGACGTAGCGGAAGGCGGGGTGGCCGAACAGGGTGTCCTCCGAGGCGATGACGAGATCGGCGTCGGCCGCCTGGTAGAAGTGCCAGCCGTAGCAGTAGCCCTTGGCCTCGACGATGCTGATCTTCTTGAAGTCCTGCAGGGTACGGCATCCCGATCGGGGATCGGCATACCAATATCCGAGAGTGGCACCAGACCCCCGATAGGTCTTGCGCGGCGGATAGCTCACGTCCTCGCCGTCGAGCCCGAGCTCCTCGCGCAGCGCCGCCTCGGGAGACTCGGCCATGAGGTCGGCCAGCTCGGGAAGATCGGCACCGGACCCGAAGTCGTCGCCCTCACCCCGCACGACGAGCACCTTCACGTCGTCGTCCACGTTGGCCAGATCGAGCAGATGGGCGTAGCGCAACCGCATGGCGATGGTCGGCGCGTTGAGGTGGCCGGGCCGGTTGAATGTGATGGTGGCGATCTTGGTCGAAGGATCCTTGTCGTAGAGGAGTACCTCTTCGGGATCGGGCTGCGGCTTCTCGGTCATGGCTCCTGCTCTATGTCTCGGTAGCTACTGGGACCAGTGCGGCGCCGACGTCAGCACCTCGGACCCATTGTCGGTGATGCGCACCGCCTCCTTGCGGAAGACGGTCCGATGATCATTGCCGGTGACCTGCGCGGTGACCGCCAACACCATGCCGGGCTCGAGCACCTCGCGTGCCGCCGTGTGCGGTAGCTGGGCGGTGACCACCGGGGTGTCGAAGCCCAGCCCCAGGCCAGAGGCCACGGGGAACGGCGGCGGCACGTGACCCGCCGCCTCGTAGGCGGCGAGGAGGACGCTGCACGGCGATCCGGGACGGCAGGCCTCGAGCAGCCGTCCCCACACGTCGTCGGCCTGCCGGTAGAGGTCCTTGGTGGTGGCGTCGACTGCGGTCGGGTCGGCCGGCCAGGTGCGCCCGACCTCGCCGGTGTAGCCACCTGCCACCACCCCAGCGTCGAAGGCGACGAGGTCACCCACCCGCGCCGTCGCCGTGGCGCGCCGGCTCGGCGGCCCGGGACTCGAGGCGATCCACACCACCTGCTGGCTAGCCGGCGTCGTGACGCCCTGGCGGGCCATGACGTCCATGAACACGGCGGCCAGGTGGTGCTCGGACACCCCGGGCCGCAATTCGGCCACGGCGGCGGCCAGAGCCGTCTCGGCCACGGCGAGAGCGGTGCGGATGGCGTCGATCTCCTCGGGCGCCTTGATGCGCCGGGCGGCCTCCAGGGCGGGCTCGGCGTCGACCAGGGCAGCCGACGGGAAGATCCTCGGCAGCAGCTTGGCGAAGCGCGGCGTCAGGGAGTCGGTCCCGATCCGCCGTGCCTCGGCCAGCCCGTCGATGTCCTTCAGCCAGGCGAGCAGCTTGCCCGGGTTCCAGGTGATGCCGAACAGGTGGTCGTGGGGGATGTCGTCGGGGATCCCCTCGTCCCACGAGCTCACCAGGTGGACGGCCCCGGTCGCTCTCACCACCGCGCACCCCGGTCCGAACGGTCGGGTGCCGGCCGTCCACAGTCGCTGGGCGCCGGTCACGTACCGAGCGTTCGCCTCCCGCCCGAGCAACAGTGCGTCGATGTCGTGCTCCTCCATGGCGGCCAGCGCCCGTCGGCGCCGCGCCGTCCGTAGGGCCTGCGCGTCGGCCAGGACCTCAGTCGCCATAGGGGTCGTAGGGGTAGTCGGTGAGCGGGATCCAGCCATCCTCGGTGATGGCGATGACCTCTTCGGCCCGGTAGCCACCGGCGCCGTCCTCCCATACGAGAGGCTCGAGGACGAGCACCATGCCGGCGGCCAACACCTGCCGCTCGTCGTAGGCGTCGCCCAGGTCGGTGCCGATGAACGGAGATTCCGCGCTTTCGATCCCGAGCCCGTGGCCGAGGTAGAAGTGCTCCATCCACGGACGCCGGTCTCCGTCGCTGGCAGACACGGCGGCGCGGGTCAGATCCGCTCCGGTGGCCCCGGCCCGGGTCACGGCGAGCACCGCCTCGACGATCTCGCGCCAGGCTCGAAACTGTGCCTGCTGGCGCGGGGTTGGACTGGCACCCACCAGCCACGTGCGTCCGAAGTCGGAGGCGAAGCCTGCGTAGCTGATGCCGGTGTCGACCCACAGCAGGTCACCCTCTTCGAGTTCGCGCTCTGTGGTGAGCAGCGGGCAGGCGATGTCGCCGTGGGTCGTCCACGGACCGTCGGCCCGGCTCGCCGGCATCACCTGCCAGATGGGATCGAGGATGTTGGCGTCGGCCCCGAGATCGAAGGCGGCCCGGAGGAACCGGGCCGTGAGCTCGTTCTGGCGCATGCCCGGGGCCAGCGATGCCTGCGTGGGAGCGATCGCCTGCTCGGTGATGGCCAGGGCCCTGCGCAGGAAGCCCAATTCGTCGGGCGTCTTGATCAGCTTGGCCGCGCCGATGACGTCGTCGGCGCTCGTCGGCTCGGCTCCCGGGGAGAACAGCCCGCAGACCCGGTGCAGGGAGCCGGGGAGCTCGTCGATGGCCACCCGGGCCCCGTGCGGCACCAGCTCGGCGACCATGCGGGCGAAGGCCTCGGCGCCCTCGTCGAACTCCGGGTACACGGGCCCGTGAACGTGGTCGTCGGGCAGCCCGAGATCGAGCGTTCCGAGCGCGGGATAAGTGGTGAAGAGGTGGGGACAGTCGTCGTCGGCGGTGACGACGGCGACGGGGCGCTCCACATTGGCCCGTCCGGGGTCGCTGAGCGACCACCGGGCACCGGTGGCGTACGAGACGTTGCTGTTGCCGAGCAGCACCAGCGCGTCGGCACCCTGGTCGGCCATCGCCTGCTGCAATCGGACCCACCTCCCGCGCTGCATGCGCGCCAGGTCGGGCTCAAGCTCGACGGAGACAGCGACGGTCAAGACGACAGACCGAGAAAATCGAGGACGTTGCCGCTCACGATGCGGGCGGCCTTCTCCGGTCCCACGGCGCCGACCACGGCGGCCAAGGACTTCTCCGAGTATCCGAATGTGCTCTCGTTGTGGGGGAAGTCGGAGGACCACATCACCTTGTCGACCCCAATCCGGTCGACGAGGTCGAGTCCGAGCGGGTCGTACATGAAGGCCGACATCATGTGGGTGTCCCAGTAGTAACGGATGTCGTGCTGAAGATCGGTGTCGAGCATGTGCCGGAAAGAGGCGTACATGTGCTCAGCATCCTGTATCGCGGCCGGCACCCAGTTGATGCCTCCTTCGAACCAGCCGATGCGCAGGGTGGTGTGCCGGTCCAGCAGCCCCGTCAGCACGTAGCGACCGAACATCTCACGGAAGGAGGCGGCGTTGTGGATCATGCCCACCGCGTACATGTTCGAGGCGCAGGGCCCGGACAGGGGCGCCTCGCCGATGTGGTGCGCGATGGGCAGACCCGACTCCTCGATGGCCTCCCATACCCCCCTCATGGCCGGACCGTTGTAGTCGAGGGGCTTCCCGTCGGGCCCGTTGCCGGGTTTCAGGGGGAGGACGAACGTGCGCACGCCAAACGACTTGAGCTCCTCCAATGTGCGCCGGGCGCCGTCGGGGGCCCACCAGTTGATGAGCCCGACACCGTAGAACCGGCCGACGGACCGCTCTTGCAGGTCGGCCAGGTACTCGTTGTAGACCCGAAAGCACAGCTCGCGCACCTCGGTGTCGGGGTAGTAGAGCAGTGCCATCAGGGCATTCGGGAAGGCCAGCTCGCGGGTGACGCCGTCTGCCTCGAGTTGCGCCATGCGGGCCTCGAGGTCGCCGGTGCTCGACCCGGGCAGGGGGTCGTACTGGGTGAGGACACCGGTGAACTCCTTGGGGAGGAACTGCCGGTCACCGGCGGCCAGATTCCAGGCGTCGTCGCGGTAGATGACCCGGGGAACGCGGTCTTTGAGCGGCGCAGGGGCTCGGTCGTAGAAGATGTCCTCGGAGAGCGAGATGTGGTTGTCGGCTGAGAAGACCTCGGTCCCGGCCGGCAAGCCGAGCGACGCCGAGGCGGCATGCCCCCGGCGGTCCTTGGGCGGGCCGAGTCCCTCGGGCGGGTAGACCTTGAGCGTTCCACCATCACGCGCCATGCCCCATCTCCCCTCCACGGCGCCGATCGCGCAGACGACGCTTCACCGTATTACTTCGACGTCGTAGTGTTGTCAAGAGGCGCCGGCGACCGGGCGCCGGGAACGATGCGAAAGGGAGGGACCGATGAGTGACCCCCGGGCGGCCGGCGTGGATTGGCTCGACAAGCTCGAGCTGGCGGAGCTGGTGGCTGTGCTGTCGTCGGCCGTCGATCGGGCCGATCGTACGCGGATCGCATCGTGCTATGCCGAGGAATCCTTCGATGACCACGGCGCGTTCAAAGGCAGCGGCCGCGCCTTTGCCGAATTTGCCTGCCGGCCAGGGTCCATGACCCGCATGCACCATCTCCTCGGGCAATCGGTGTTCGACGTGCAGGGCGAGGAGGCATGGGGCGAGACCTTCTTCGTCTTCCACGGCGCCGCGGGGACCTCGGCGGTCTCAGGTTGCGGCCGGTACGTCGACTACTTCCGCAAGATCGAAGGCAGGTGGAAACTGATCTACCGGCGGGTCGTGCCCGACGAAAGCCCGACCGGTGACGATCCGACGGCGTACTGGCAGGCCAGGCGTGACCGCAGGGACCCGAGCTATGACCACCTGCGGTGGCCCGAGGATGGCGGAGACGCCACCTGAAGACGGCCCGGTTCGGGTGCGCCGACCGGGCCTGTGTACGATCTTCGGCGATGCCCTCGCAACGCAGCCTCTCGTTCGACCCGGTGCTGGCCGCTCGCGAGGTGTGGAAGTCGAAGGGCTGGGGCGAGGCGTCGACGGGCATGGCGGTGGTCACGTCGATCATGCGGGCGCACCAGCTCTTCCTGGCCCGGGCCAACGAGGTCCTGCGGCCTTTCGACCTGACCTTCGCCCGCTACGAGGTGCTGGCCTGGTTGGCTTGGAACGCCGAGTGCGGCTCCCTGTCGCTGTCGCAGATCGCCGAGCGGCTTCAGGTCACACCGGCGACGGTGACGAGCGCCATCGACCGGCTGGAGTCCGACGACCTGGTGCGGCGGATGCCGCACCCGAGCGACGCACGGACGACCCTGGCGGAGATCACGACCCGGGGCCGGCGCACGGTGACGGCGGCCACCGACGAGCTCAACGCCAAGGTATTCGAGACCGTCCAGCTGTCGCGGACCGAGCTGGAGCAGCTCATCCGCCTGCTCGTGAAGGTCCGCATCGAGGCGGGCGACTTCTCCTCGGCCGGCGCCAAGAACGCCGGCGCCAAGAACGCCGGCGCCCGCAAGACCTCCTGACCGCTCGCCTGCGGATCAGTCCCCGCGATGGAGATGGGCCAGGAAGGCCCGCGACCAAGCCGTCAATTTTCGGGGCACGAAGTAACCGGTCTCGTCGTTGATGGCCTCCCAGTGCTCGGCCACGTCCTCCACGGTCGGTAGCCCGTCAGGGTGGAGGTACCCCTGGGTGGAAGCGACGAAGATGCGGGCGAAGCGGCCGGCCCCCGCCGTGTAGATCTCGCCGCTCACCGGGCAGTCCTCGTGGGCCAGGAAGGCGGCCATGGGGGCGACGAGCTCGGGCGACATGGATGTCGCCATGGGATCGCCGGTGCTGTCGTCGTCGCCCTGACCGGCCATGCGGGTGAAGGCGGCGGGGGCGATGCAGTTCACGGTGATGCCGTGACGGGCGCCGGCGAGCGTGGCGCTGCGCATCAGCCCCACCACCGCCGCCTTGGCGGTGGCGTAGGACGTGTTGTCGGGGAGGCCGAACATCCCGGTGGACGTGGTCAGGACGATGCGGCCGTAGCTCTGGGCCACCATGTGGGGCCAGGCGGCGCGCAAGGTGTTGAAGGAGCCGAACACATGCACGGCCAGGTGACGCTCCAGGTTCTCTGCGTCCACCTCGGGCAGGCCGGCCCACCGCATGATGCCGGCGTTGTTGACGAGGACGTCGATCCGTCCGAGGCGGTCGAGTGCGGTGCCGACGAGGGCCGTGGCCCCGTCCTGGTCGGCCACGTCGTTACTGTCGGCGACCGCCGTACCCCCGGCCGCGACGATCTCGGCCGCCACGGCGGCGGCGGGCCCGCCGTCGGCGCCGTCACCCTCCATGGAGCCGCCGAGATCGTTGACCACCACCGCGGCGCCGCGCTCGGCCAGCAGCATGGCGTAGGCGCGGCCAATCCCACGGCCGGCCCCGGTGACGACGGCCACGCGGCCTTCGAAGGAGAGTGGGGTCACCCGCGTGCAGTCGCCCGAGACGGAAACGGCCGAGGTGCCGTGCTCAGGCGGGGACCGGTGCCGTGAAGCCCAGCAACCCCCCGAGGGTCCCACCCAGAATGGCGGCCCGCTCGTCCGTGGGCAGACCGGCGAACTGGGCGGCGATCAACTCCCGGCTGCCGCGGAACGTCCCCTCGGCGTGGGGATAGTCGTTGCCCCACACGATGGCCGACACACCGGTGATGTGACGGGCGGCCACCGCCACCGGGTCATCCTGAAACGACACGTGGAACTGGCGCCGGACGTACTCGCTGGGTGTCAGCGGGTGCGGCCACTTCTCGTTGAGGCGGAAGAGCTGGGCCATGTTGGGCTGGTCTGCCGCCGGCCGGGTCTCGTCCCAAAGGCCGAGCCACCAGTCGGCGTCCTGGCCGATGCCGGTGACCCAGCACTTGTCCATGGCCCCCACCAGCGACGCCAGCCAGTGGGCGTTGAATTCGATCAGCGCGAAGTGCAGGTCTGGGAAGCGCTCGGCCACGCCGCCCCCGATCAGTTCGCAGATGACCTGCTGCGGCACGATCGTGCTGTAGATGCACTGCGTGATCATCCGCTTGGACGCCGACTTCGCGGTGATCGGCTGGTTGACCTGCGCGGCGTTCTCCATGACGACCTTCAGCGTGGTGGATTCCGGGTCGTTGACCTTCACGCCACCGGTCTGGGTGTGGATGAAGACGTGCACGCCGTTGGCTTGGGCCGCCGCCCACACGGGGTCGTAGTCCGGCGAGTAGTAGGGCTTGGGCGGCACCGCCGGCAGCAGGATGGCCCGGAACCCGGCGGCGGCGACGCGCTCGATCTCGGCCACGGCGTCACCGATGTCGGTGATGGGGACCGGCGCCGTGGGAGCGATGCGGGAGAAGTAGGGGGCGAACCGCTCGATGACGTAGTCGTTGTAGACGCGGGCGTGCGCCATCGACAGCTCGTGGTCGTCGGAGAAGAGGCCGAACAGCGACAGGTTTGGGTGCATGACGGCCACGTCGACGCCGTCGAGGTCCATGTCCTCGAGGATCATGTCGGGGTCGCCCTCCGGCATCCGGCCGCCCGTCTGGCGATAGCGGGAGATCGTCCAACCATCGAACCCCGGCGTGTGCAGTCGCCGGAATACCCGCGCCCCTCCCTCGACGAGGGGCTCGATCTCGAAGTCCTCCTCCCACACGCCACGGTCCCGCAGATGCGACGGCAGCCGGGTCCTGAAGAGATCGGTGGGCTCGAGAATGTGCCCGTCGGCGGAGACGACCAATTCCTTCTGTGTCATGCCCGCTGGCCTTTCTGCGTTGGTCCGGTGCCCGGCACGGGGGCGACGGCGCGCCACGCGTCGGGCACGTCCCTCGTCGGCCATGGTAAACCAACCGGTCGGTACAAGCAACGGACCGAATAGGCGCCTGGGCAGGAGAAGGAGCAGACGTGGCGAAGCGATGGAAGCAGCGGCCGCCCGGTTCGACGTGGGGCGACTGGGGCGATGAGGACGAGCTCGGGCGCATCAACCTACTCACGCCCGACAAGGTGCTCCAGGGTGTGCGCGAGGTGGAGGCCGGGATCAGCTTCTGCCTCAGCCTGCCCCTCGACTTCCCCGGCGGCACGGCGCTGAACCAGCGCCGCCCGCCGCCGGTGCTGGCGCCCACCGAGGACATGGGGGGCAACGCCGGCACCTTCTACAACGTCCATATGAAGGACATGGAGGAGGGTGACCCGAAGTACGTCGACGTGTGGGTCGACGACGTGGTGACGCTGTCGCTGCAGTACTCGACGCAGTGGGACTCCCTCGCCCATGTCGGTGCCGAATTCGATGCCGACGACGACGGTGTCGAAGAGGCCGTCTACTACAACGGCTATCGGGCCGGCGTCGACCTCGTGGGGCCCCAGCCCGACGCCCGGGGCGACGGGGGCCGCCACCTGTGCTTCGCCCACCATCTCGGTCTGGAGCACATGGCCGCCACCGGTGTCCAGGGAAGAGGGGTGCTCGTGGACCTGGCCCATCATCTCGGTCACGACTGGCGGCCGGTGGACCTCAAGACCCTGCAGGAGATCATGGCCGCCGACGACGTGGTGGTGGAGCCGGGAGACATGCTGCTGCTACACACGGGCTTCGCCACCAAGGTGCTCGAGTGGAACCGGGAGCCCGACCCGGTGCAGATCCACCGCATGTGCGCGTCCCTGGACGGCCGCGACCCGGCGTTGCTCGAATGGATCGCGCAGTCCCAGATCTCGGCGCTCGTGGCCGACAACTATGCCGTCGAAGCGCTCATCGGCAGGGACAAGGACCCCAGCCGCCACTCGTTCCTCCCCGTCCACCACCTGTGCCTGTTCCGTCTGGGCGTCCCGTTGGGGGAGATGTGGTACCTGCACGAGCTGGCCGGGTGGCTGCGGGCGCACGGCCGGAGCCGGTTCCTCCTCACGGCGCCGCCCTTGCGCCTACCCGGCGCAGTGGGATCGCCGCTAAACCCGGTGGCAACCGTCTGACGTCGCCACCGGGCCGTGGTCAGGCGGACGATGTCGAAGAGTCGGCCGAGCGCGCCAGCCGGAAGGCCTTGTAGCCGTTCGCCACCACCTCGTCGATCATGGCGAAGAGCTTCGGCCGGCCTCCGGAGTTCAAGAGGTATTTCTTGGGCTTGCCCGGGATGTTGGTGCCGAAGTAGTAGCTGATCTCGCCGAAGGTCGACTTGGCCGCGCCGCGGTCGATCATGGCGGTCCACCGTTGCTCTGCGGTGGGCTCGACCTCGACGGAGTCGTAGCCGCGGTCGCGCAGGTGGACGAGCGTGTCGGTGACGAAGTCGACCTGGTCGCCGTTGTATCGGGGGTTGTTGCCGGCGGCGGCGTGGGGGCCGCCCGGGAAGAAGAGGTTGGGGAAGCCTGCTGTCTGGATGCCGAGGAACGTCCTCGGTCCCTCGGACCAGTGCTCGGCCAGCGTCAACCCGCCGCGTCCCACGATGCCCATGCGCAGCAGCGCTCCCGTGCCGAAGTCGAAGCCGGTGGCCCACACCACGATGTCGAATTCGCGCACGCCGTCTGCCGTCTCGATCCCCGCGGCCGTCATGTCCACGATCGGAGTCTCCTGCAGGTCGACGAGCGACACGTTCGGCTTGTTGTACGTCTCGTAGTACCCGGTCACGAACGGCGGGCGCTTCTCGCCGAATCGGTGGTCCTTGGGGATGAGCTTCTCGGCCACGGCGGGATCCCGCACGATGCCGCGCACCTTGTCGGCGATGAACTCACACCACTGCGCGTTGGCCCGATCGTCGAACAGCACGTCCGTGTAGTGGCTGATCAGCTTCGAGAATCCGGGGCTCCTCCACATCTTCTCGAAGAAGGCCCGGCGCTCGGCCGGCGGGTCGTCGGTGGAGGCCCGGTCGTGGGGCTGGTGCAGGAACCCGGCCGGCGACGTGTCGAGGATCTCCTTGATGGCCTCGAACTCCGCCTGCAGGTGCGCCTGTTCCGCCGCCGTGATGGGTCCGTTGTTGAGCGGCGTGCACCAGTTCGGCGTGCGCTGGTAGACGGTGAGCGAGGCGGCCTCCTCGGCGATGAGCGGGATGATCTGCACGCCGCTGGAGCCGGTGCCGATCACCGCCACCCTCTTGCCGGTGAAGTCGACCGGCGTGGTCGGCCAGAGGCCGGTGTGGTACGACTCACCGCCGAAATCATGGCGCCCCGGGATGTCGGGGAAGTACGGGACCGAAAGGACACCGGTGGCAGCCACGAGGAACCGTGCCGAGGTGGTGCTGCCGTCGCCGGCGGTGAGCGTCCATGTCCCCGATGGCTCGTCGTAGGTGGCGGCGGTGACCCTTGCACCGAGGTGGATGTGGCGGTCCAGGTCGAAGCGGTCGACCACGTGGTTGAGATAGCGCTCGATCTCGGGCTGCTCGGCGAAGTGCTCACACCACGACCACTCCTCGAACAGCTCCTTCGAGAAGAGATAGGCATAGGTATAACTCTCCGAGTCGAAACGGGCCCCCGGGTAGCGATTCCAGTACCAGGTCCCGCCGACCCCCCCGCCCGCCTCCCACAGCTCCGCCGAGAACCCGGCCTCCAGGGCGCGGTAGAGCTGGTAGATGCCGGTGATGCCGGCGCCGACGACGAGGACGTCGACGTCAGGAGGGCGGGGATGGCCGTATGCGCGCCCGGTGAGCGGCGTCACGGTTCTGTGCTGTTGTCCGGCGCCATGTCGTTCCTTCTCCGGCGCTTCGTGCGTGATTGCGGCCCGTTGCGCGAACCTCGTATGCAAGAATCGGAATTGGCGTTTCTTGTACCGATCGGTACGATAGCCGCTTGAGCCAGGTGCGTGGGAGGGAGGGAGATGGCGATCGTGGACCGGAAGTGGTCGGCCCTCCCCGTGCCCTTCGCCATCGAGGTCCCCGACCGGGTGCCGAAGGAGCGTTACTACGACCCGAGCTTCTACCAGCTCGAGGCCGAGCTGCTGTGGTCCCGGGTCTGGCAGATGGCCTGCCGGCTGGAGGAGATCCCCGAGCCGGGTGACTTCGTCGAGTACGAAATCCTCGACCAGTCCGTCGTGGTGGTGCGGGCCGAAGACAGATCGGTGCGCGCCTACCAGAACGTCTGCCGCCACCGCGGCGTGAAGGTCGTCGAGGGCCGGGGGACTCTCAGGTCCGGGTTCACCTGCCCGTTCCACGGGTGGTGCTACGGCCTCGACGGGGCCAACACCTTCGTGTCGCAGTCGCGGACGTTCTCCGAGCACAACCTGGAACCCGGCGACATCGACCTGACGGTCGTCCGCTGTGAGACGTGGGGCGGCTGCGCCTGGATCAACCTCGACGACAGCGCGCCGCCGCTGCGCCAGTACCTCGAGCCCATCGCCGGCATCCTCGACGCCTGGAGGGTGGAGTCGCTGCGGGCCGAGTGGTGGTTCGCCTGCCGGCTGCCTGCCAACTGGAAGCTGGCCCAGGAGGCGTTCGTCGAGCAGTACCACGTGCTGGAGTCGCATCCGCAGCTGCGCCTGCCCGGGCGCTATCCGTCGCGTGACGGGCGGTTCGACCCCAAGGTGTTCGTAGAGTCCGAGCTCGAGTACCTGCGCCTCATGAGCGAGGGCATGGCGGGCATGGTGCATGCCAGCGACGTGCGCATCGCCGAGAGCATCGCCGACATCGAACTGCCCGTGGACCCCAAGCTGGCCACGGACCTCTGGAACCACACCCTCAACGACGAGGTGGTGCGTCAGCACCGAGCGGCGGGGCACGACATGCCCAACATCAACCAGCTCCAGGAGCAGGGGATCAACGAGCCGATGGCCTACTGCTTCCCCCACTACTTGGTCCTTCCCATGTACAGCAGTGCCGCCGCCTACCGATTCCGGCCGCTCGGTCCGGAGGAGACGCTCATGGAGATCTGGTCGCTCACCCGCTTCCCCGAGGGCACCGAGCGGCCCCGGCCCACCCCGCCCGAGGTGTGGGCCAACGACGATCTCCGATGGCCGCCCATCCCGGCTCAGGACTTCTCCAACCTGCCCCGGCAGCAACGGGGTCTGCACGCCAAGAGCTTCCAGTACATGCGCCTATCGGAGAAGGGCGAAGGCCACATCTCGAACTATCACCGCATGATCGACGGCTTCCTGGCCGGGCTGGCCTGGGAGCGGCTGTTGCCGGCCATGAGTTCGATCAACGTGCACCCGCTCGAGATGCCGGTGCTCGACCTTCACTTCTGATGGGCGGTACCGCCTCCTTCGCCGAGGTCGCCGAGGGGGTGCGGGCCACTCTGGCCGCTTACACCCAGGCCCTCGACGACGGGCGGACCGATGACGTGGTCGCCACCTTCTGCCCTGACGGAGCCATCGAGATTCCCGGGCTCGGCACCCACGAGGGTCACGAGGCCCTGCGGGCGGCCTACGACTCGTGGAAGCCGCGACGGCCCCAGCGGCACCTCGTGCTGAACACCCTCGTCACCGACGGCGGCGCGGACGAGGCCAGGGCCACCAGCGACGTGATCTTCACCGTTCTGGGCGACACCGGCTGGACCATCGCCCTGGTCGGGCGCTACGAGGACGTCCTCCACCGGCACGACGGGGAGTGGCGGTTCCACCGGCGGGCCGCCGCCTTCGTGCAGCCCGAACCCCGACGGGAGGCACGATGACCGACTTCGACGCCGTCGACTTCTTCCGCGACCAGTCGGTCGTCGCCGACCCCTACCCGTACTACGACTTCCTGCGCCGCCAGTGCCCGGTGCACCGTGAGCCCCATCACGACGTGATGATGGTCACCGGGTACGAGGAGGCACTCGCCGTCTACCACGACCCCGGTCTGTTCTCCTCGTGCAATTCGGTGACCGGCCCGTTCCCCGGCTTCCCGGTGCCCCTGGAGGGTGACGATGTGAGCGACCTGGTTGAGCGCTACCGCGACCAGCTGCCCATGAGCGACCAGGTCATCACCTTCGACCCCCCCAAGCACACCGATCACCGCGGTCTGCTCATGAAGCTCCTCACCCCGGCGCGCCTCAAAGAGAACGAGGCGTTCATGTGGGACTACGCCGACCGTCAGATCGACGAATTCATCGACAACGGGCAGTGCGAGTTCATCTCCGAGTTCGCCAGCCCCTTCGCCATGCTCGTCATCGCCGACCTCCTGGGGGTTCCGAAAGAGGACCATGCACTGTTCCGCAAGAATCTCAACCGCACGACCGGGTTGGGCAGCACCGGTGACGAGACCTTGGCGCACAGCCCTCTCGAGTTCCTCTATTCGCAGTTCTCCATGTACGTCGAGGATCGCCGACGCGAGCCGCGCCACGATGTCTTGAGCGGCCTGGCCACGGCCACCTTCAAGGACGGCTCGGTCCCCGAGGTCATCGACGTGGTCCGGGTGGCGGCCAACGTCTTCGCCGCCGGACAGGAGACGACCGTGCGTTTGCTGGCGGCGTCGCTGCAGTACCTCGGTGATCATCAGGACCTGCAACAACGGCTCCGGTCCGAGCGCCACCTGATCCCGAACTTCGTGGAGGAGATGCTGCGGTACGAGGGCCCCGTGAAGGGCGACTTCCGCCTGGCCCGCCGGGCGACCAACGTCGGAGGGGTGGAGGTCCCGACCGGCACGACGGTGATGGTGCTCAATGCGGCGGCGAACCGCGACCCTCGAAAGTTCGAGCATCCCGATGCGTTCGACCCCGACCGTGAGAACGCCCGGCACCACATCGCCTTCGGCCATGGGGTGCACGTCTGCCCGGGGGCGCCGCTCGCTCGCACCGAGGGCCGGGTCTGCCTCGAGAAGTTGCTGGACCGCATGACGGACATCCGGATCTCGGAAGCCGCCCACGGTCCGACCGCCGACCGTCGCTACTCGTACGTGCCGACCTACATCCTGCGGGGGCTGTCCCGCCTCCACCTCGAGTTCACACCCGCCACGGGGTAGAAAGATGCCTACCATGCGATTCGGCCTCGACGTAGCCCAACAGCGGATGCCGTGGGACGAGCTCGTCCGCCGGGTGCGGCTGGCCGAGGACCTCGGCTTCGACGGCATGTGGGGCTTCGACCATATGCAGCCGATGTACGGGGAGGGGCCGGGGGCGACGTTCGAGGGCATGACCACCCTGGCCGCTCTCTCGGGTGTGACGTCGCGCATCCGTCTGGGACTGCTCGTCACCGGGGTCACCTACCGCCACCCGTCGATGCTCGCCATGGAGGCGAACACCATCGACCACGCCTCGCACGGGCGCCTCGAGCTGGCCGTCGGGGCCGCCTGGTTCGACAAGGAGCACCACGAGCTGGGCATCCCCTTCCCGTCGACGGCCGAGCGCTTCGACCTGCTGCACGACACCCTCGAGATCGTGACCCGTCTGTTCACCGGTGACGTCGTCACCTACGACGGCCGGCAGGTGTCGCTGCACGGCGCCCGGATGCATCCGCTTCCCGTGCAGCACCCCCACCCACCCATATGGATCGGCGGCACCGGGCCCGTGCGCACCCTGCCGTTGGTGGCCCGCTACGCAGACGTCTGGCACGCGTGGGGTTCGCCCAATTCACTGCGCGAGGCGAACGCCCGCGTCGACGAGCTGGCCGCCGAGGCCGGTCGTGATCCGTCGGCCATCATGCGAGCCGGGTCGCTGTCGCTCGACGACCTCGACGTGGCCCCGAAGCACGCGGCCAAGTGGTCCGACGCCGGGTACGGCTACCTGGTCTGCGGCTGGCCCGACGCGGGCGACGCCCAGGTGGAGGCCTTCGCCCGCGATGTCATGGCGGAATTCGCTTCCTAACTGTCTCGCCCGAGAGGATGGTATCTGATGCGGATCGGGCTGATGGTCGGCCCCGAGCGGGGACAGTATGCGACCAAAGTGGAGCGCATGCGCTCCGATGCCCGGTGGGCGGAGGAGGCCGGGCTCGACACGGTCTGGATCCCTCAGATCCCCGACGAGTTCGACGCGCTCACGTGCGCGGCGCTGATGGGCGACGTCACCTCGCGCATCGAGGTGGGTACCGCCGTGGTCCCGGTGCAACCCCGCCATCCGGTGGCCCTGGCGCAGCAGGCCCTCTCCGTGCAGGCGGTGTGTGACGGGCGGTTCTCGCTCGGCCTTGGCGTCTCGCACGACTGGATCATCGACGGGATGTTGGGTCTGCCCTACGAGCGCCCGGTGCCGACCATGCGCGCCTATCTGGACGTGCTCGACCGGGCACTGACCGGGCCCGGCACCGTCGACGTGGAGAACGAGTTCTTCCGCATCCACCAGCCCCTCGACATCACCGACGTGGTACCCACCCCGGTGCTCATCGCCGCCCTGGGGCCGCGCATGCTCGAGCTCTGCGGCACCCGCACCGCTGGCACCATCCTGTGGATGGCCGACGAACGGGCCGTCGCCACCCACGTGGTGCCAGCGCTGACCCGGGCGGCCGAGGCAGCCGGCCGACCCATGCCCCGGGTGGTCGCCGGCATCCCCGTGTGCGTCTGTCTCGACGAGGAGATCCCCCTGGCCGTCGAGCGCACGAACCGCATCCTGGCCGAGGCCGAGGTGTCGCCCAACTACCAGAAGCTCCTCGAACACGGTGATGCCCGGGCCGTGGGCGACATCTTGGCCGCCGGCAGCGAGGCGACGATCGAGAAGCGGCTGCAGGCCTTCGCCGACGCCGGCGTGACCGACGTCTCGATCAGGGTCGTCCCCATCGGCCAGGGCCGCGACGAGCTCGTCGCCTCCTTCAAGCGCACTCGCCAGTTCGTGGCGTCGCTGGCCGCTCGCCGTCCGGTGGCCTGACCCGGTCGGGGCGTGGCGGCCGTCCGATGCTCAGTCGGGCATGTCGAGGAAGCGGCGAGCCAGACGCTGGAGCTGTGCCCGCAGCGTCTCGTCGTCGAGGTCGACGACCAGCGGGTGCATCACGGCACCGCCGATCGCCGCCGTGAGCATCGCCGCCGGGACCCGGTCCTCCGGCCCGGCGCGCTCACCCATCAGGATGCGGTAGAGGCGGTCCATGACGTCCCGGAACGGCGGGTGGTGGGAGAAGAACCTGATGATGACCGGGTCCCCGAGGAGAGTGCTCTCCATGCGCCGGCGGGCGACGGCCAGATCGATGATGCGAGACACCAACACCTCGCGGGCGTTCTTCGGGCTCCCCTCGGCCTCGGCCGCGTCCACGGCGGCTTCCACCAGGGCGAGCTCCGTCTCGGCGGCGGCGACCACGATCTCTTCTTTGGTCTGGAACTGGTGGTAGACGGCGGCCTTGGTCACGCCCACGGCGTCGGCGATCATCTGGAGCGAGGTGCCGCCGACCCCGTGCTCGGCGAAGAGGTCCAGCGCGGCGTCGACGATCCGCATCCGGGCAGGACTGTGGGCCCTTCGCCCCGGAGGGGACATGGGGACCGGTCCGATCGAGCTCATCAGACAGACAGTACCGCCGGGCCGCGACGGGGCTAGCCGATCGGCTATCCTGGCGGAGCCGATCGGCTCGTGGCGACGGGAAAGGAGCCGCTGGGCCCGGAGCGAAGGGGGACGACGTGTCGGAACCGACGAACGACCAGCAGCTCGACGAATTCCTGGAGCTGCGCAAGCCGGGCGCCCACCTGGAGGAGGGTGTCGTCGCCGACGATTTCGTGTTGATGCTCGGCGTCGACCTGACGAACTTCCCCAAGTTCGCCCGCGTCGACGACAGCGTCACGTACCCGAAGACGCACCTCGACATCCGTGACCAATTGGACGTCACCTCAGGGGCGGAGCTCCCTGACTACAGCGGGCCGTACCGGGCCGACTTGCGGCTCACCGACTTCTCCAACGAGGCGCTCGCCACCAAGTTGCTGCCCTGGAGCGAGCGTTACCTCCAGCTCTGCGTGGACGGCTGGGCCACCGAGGTCGCCAAGCGGTACGGCACCGAGACGATGCACGAGATCGAGTGGGCGGCGTGGAACGACCAGGTGGTCCCGGAGCTCGAGCGCATGAGGGGCGAGTTCCTACCCGCTCATGTTCGTCTTCACGACCCCAACGCGGACGTCGGTCCGGAGAAGCGTGTCGGCACCCGCGTTGTCTATGCATGGCCGTTCACGGCCCCGGAGGAGTGGACAGCGCTGTCCAAGGAGCAGCTCGTCCGCTGGCTCCTCGGGAGCCACGAGTACCTCCTGCAGTGCATCGAGGCGTGGGCCACGCAGATTACCGTTCGCTACGGCCTCGACGTGATGTTCGACATCCAGTGGAACCTGTGGGGCAACGTCGTTCTCCCCGGCGTCAAGGAGCTCAAGGTCGAGTACCTCGGCATCGACGGCAACACCGTCGCCGACTGGATGAAGGACCTCCAGCTCGATGCCACGGCACTGCCGGGCAAGGCCTTCGACGTGTCGTTCGAGATGCCCGAATCCGACGTGGGCATCATGACCTTCAACCGGTGCGTCGCCGCCGATCAGTGGGAAGGGATGGGCCGGCCGGACATCTTGGAGAAGAACTGCCATTCGACGTGTCCCAAGTCGATGATGGTGACGACCAAGATGTACAACCCGAACATGAAGGTCGACATCCTCGCCATCCCTCCGCGCCGGGATCCCGGTGACGTGTGCTGCAAGTGGCGCTTCAGCATGCGGACACCCGACGACCCCGAATATGTCCCTGTGGAGCTGAAGCCGAGCAAGCCGACCGGGGCGCCGACATCCTCGCCGTCGTAACTAGAGGGGGAGCGGGGGCGGTAGGCGCCGGCGGGTGAGCACGTGGCGACCGAGGTCGGCGGTGAGCGCCCGCGCCGAGCCGAACAGCTCGTCGAGGACCAGCACCCGGCGAACGTATCGGTGTAGGGGATGCTCGGTTGTGAAGCCCATGCCGGCGAGGACCTGCTGACAGTGACCAGCCACCGTGCGCGCCGAGCGGCCGGCCAGCGCCTTGGCCATGGCTGCCGTCTCACCGGAGCCGTCCTGCCACGCCGCGTCGAGTAGGGCGCGGGCCGACTCCAGCGCCACCAAGGAGTCCGCCAGCCGGTGGCGCACCGCCTGGAAGGCGCTGATCGGGCGGCCGAACTGCACCCGGTTGAGCGCATGGACGCGAGCGAGCTCGAGCATGGCGGCCGAGGCACCCACGAGCTCGTGACCGACGGCCAGGCGGGCGCCGGTCACCGCCGTGCTCCACCCGTCACGGTCGATCGGTGTCACCGGGGCCACCACTATGACCGCCCCCGTCACCTCCACCAGACCGAGGTCGGGGTCCATGCCCCGGACCGGCCGGCACGCCAGCTCCGCCGTCTTCACCACCGCCACGAGCTCGCCGTGACGAGCCCTCACCACGACCAGAGCGGTGTCCCTTCGCAGGAGCCGGGATGTCCCGAGGCCTTGCAGGACCACGCCACCGGCGCCCTCGTATGCCGGCGGTTCGGCCCGTCCGAGAGCGGGGAAGACGATGGCGGCGTCGGGTGCGGTGTCGGGCCCCAGCGCATGGGCGACCACGTCGTCGAGCGCTCCGCTCGTCACCGCCGCCCGGCCCTGGTGCTCGAAGAGCAGTGACACCGCGGCGCGCCGGTCGTGGGCCAGGGCCTCGTGCCAACCGAGCTCGAGCAACGCCGCGTCGAGGGCGGCGCCGCTGTGCGCCTCGGTGGCGTCGCGCAGGGTCCGGTCGAAGAGGTCGAGCTCGGCCGGGTCCATCAGCGGTCAACGCCGAGATCGAGCAGGCGCCGGGCGATGATGTTGCGCTGGATTTCGGCCGTGCCGCCGTAGATGGTGGCCGCTCGGGAGAAGAGATACTCGCTGCGCCACCGCGATCCGCCCGGATCGTCACCGAGAAGAACCTCCGGAGCCAGACCGGCTTCGACGATGTCGAAGACCGCCTGTTCAGCGCTGGCCACGAGTACCTTGTCGATCGACGTCTCCGGACCGAGGCGCTCGGCAGCGGCCAGCCGGTACAGGGTGGCGCGCGACCGCGCCCGGAACGCGGCGAGCAGCTGCACGGCGGCACCGAGCGCCGCCGGGTCGAGCGCGTCGGCGGGCACGACCTCGACGAGGTCCTGCAGGCGCCGGTGGAGATAGGCCGCTTTGTGCCACAAGGCGGTGCTCCGCTCGAAGGGCAGTAGGTCCATGGCCACGGACCATCCCTCGTCCTCCTGGCCCAAGGTACGGTCGAAGGGCACGGCCACGCCGTCGAAGAACACCTCGCAGAACTCGGGTGCGCCGTGCATCGTCTCGATGGGCCGCACGGTGATGCCGGGGCTGTCCATGTCGACGAACAGGGCGGTGATGCCGCCATGGGCGGAGCCGGGGGCCCCGGTGCGGGTAAGGAGCACGCAGCGCTGGGCGTACTGGGCCAGGCTCGTCCACACCTTCTCCCCGGTGACCCGCCAGCCGTTCTGCTCACGGATGGCCCGGCAGGCGAGCGCGGCGAGATTGCTGCCCGTGCCGGGTTCGGAGAAGCCCTGGCACCACGTCTCCTCCCCGCGCAGCAGCCGGGGGACCATCTCGGCCGCCAGCCGCGGCCGCGCGTGGTCGATCATCGTGGGGGCGAGGGTCTCGGTCATCGAGTAGATGCCGGGTTCGACCAGGTCGCGGCCGGTGAGCGCCTCGCCCAGGTAGGCGCGCAGCATCGGGGAGCCGCCGAGACCACCCACCCGTTCGGGCCAACCCCAGCGCATGAAGCCGGCGTCGTAGGCGAGCCGCTTCACTTTCTCCAGCTGCGCCATGTGCTCGTCGAGCGTGCCTGTGGCGCCGTCCGGAGCCAGGGCGGCAGCATGCTCGTCGAGCCAACCGTCCAGCGCGTGGCGGAAGTCGTCGAGCTCCATGCTCAGTCGGTGGGAAGGGGCCGGGTCGGGTCGTGCGACCGTCCACTGTCGCGGGCACCACTCTTGCGGATGAAGGTCATGGCCCGGGTGTGCAGGCGCCAGCCGTCGGCGGTTCGTCGATAGCTGTCGGTGTACCAGCCGATGCGCATGTCGTGCGTCTTCTGCTCCACGAAGCACAGAGGCTGCTGCCCGTGACCGGTATCGCCCTCGAGCTCGAGCACGGGGGGGCCGACGAGGAACAGGCCCTTCGGTGCGGCGGCGACGAGCGACGCGAAGTCCGACAACCGGTAGGTGTCGCCGAAGGCGCTGTAGCTCCCGTCGGCGGTGAAAACCTCCATGACCGACTCGACATCGTCCTTGGTCATGGCGAGGGCGTAGCGAGCGAGCAGCTGCTCGATCTCGATGACGTCCTCGCCCAGCGCGTGCCTCATCTCAGCCATCTTCGATGTCGTAGACGACGTGGACCGCTGGTGCCGTCGGCACCGACTGGCAGGTGAGGATCCAGCCGTCCGCCACCTCCTCGGCCGTGAGGGCGTTGTTGACGAACATCGAGACCGACCCTCTTACCAGCCTGGCCATGCAGGTGGCGCAGTTGCCTGACTCGCACGAGAACGGCGGCGACATCCCCATCTGCCGGGCCGTCTGCAGGATGGTGGTGCCTTGGCGGTGGTCGGTGGTGTCGCTCCGACCGTCGAGGTCTACGGTGACCTGGGTACCGCCGACCGCCTCGGGAGCCAGGGCTGCCGCTCCGCCCGGCAGATCGGCCTGGGTGAAGCGCTCGATATGGATCCGACCCTTCTCCACGTCGAGCGTGCTCAGGCCTCGTTCGACGATGTCCATGTAGGGGCCGGGACCGCAGATGTAGAACTCGCCGACGGCGGTCGCCGTGGCGAGAGCGGTGACCGTCTCGGGGGTGAGCAGCCCGTGCTCCACGTCGTAGGAGTGAACCACGTCGAGCCGCTCCGGGTGGAGCCGTTGCAGCTCGCGCAGCTCGGCGTCGAAGATCACACCGGCCTGGTCGCGATTGGCGTAGTGGAGCCGTATGGTCCGCGCGGTGGTGGCCAGAGCCGTCTTGAGGAGCGAGAACACGGGGGTGATGCCACTCCCGGCGGCGAAGGCGACCAGATCGGCACTCGTGTCGGTGAGCTGGAAGAATCCGGTCGGTGGCGCCAGCTCCACCATGTCACCGGCTCGCACGTGGTCGTTGATCCAGTTGGACACGATCCCGCCCGGCACCCGCTTCACCGTCACGGCCATCTCCTCGCCCAGGGCCGGAGACGAGGACATCGAGTAGCAGCGCATCTCGGAGATTCCGTCGATCTGCACCCGGACGTTGCAGAACTGGCCGGAACGGTAGGCGAAGGTGTCAGACAGCTCGGACGGGACCTCCAGGACCAGCGACACGGCGGCCGTCGTCTCGCGAACCACGCGGTCGATCCGCAGCGGGTGGAAGCCGTGGTCGCGCAGCGGTCGCGCCGCGCTGAGGGTCGGCTCAGGCCAGGCCATTCCCCCACGATAATGGGGTTCTCACTAATTGCCAATGAGGCTCGCATCCCGGGACCCGGTCGTGTCATAGTGCCGGGGGAACCGACGAGGAGGGGACGGTTGGTGACTGCCAGCGGCAAGGCCGCGGAGCGGTGGGGCCTGCGGACGGTGCCCGCCCCGCTCGTCCGCCGCTACCGCGCCGAGGGGTGGTGGACCGACGAGTCCCTCGGCGCCATGGTGGCCACCGGCCTGCAGGAGCGGGCCGGTACCGCGTTCCGGGTGCGCTCGAGGACCCGGCCGTGGGCGGGGACCCTCGGCGACCTCGACGCCGCCGCCCGGGCGCTCGCCGGCTCCCTGCGCGCCGGCGGGGTGGGGCCCGGTGACGTGGTGGTGTTCCAACTCCCTAACTGGGCCGAAGCCGGCATGACCTTTTGGGCGGCTGCCTACCTGGGGGCGGTGGTGGTCCCCGTCGTCCACTTCTACGGGGCCAAGGAAGTCGACTACATCCTCCGGGTCACCGATCCCGACGTGGTGGTGACGGCCGACCGGTTCGGGCACAGCGACTATCTCGGCACCTACGCCGAGCTCCTGGCCGGATCCGACGCCCGGTGGCTGGTGGTGGGCGACACGCCGCCTGACCGGCTGCCTCCCGGCGCCGTCTCCTTCACCTCGATGCTCGACCACGAGCCGATCGAGGAACCCGCCCCGGTCGACCCCGACACGCCGGCGCTCGTCGCCTTCACCTCGGGGACGACGCGCGACCCGAAAGGGGTCGTGCACTCGCACCGCACGATCGGCTTCGAGAGCCGCCAGCTCGACTACATGTTCCCCGGCGGTGGACCGCCCGAGATCGTGGGAGCACCGGTCGGCCACTTCATCGGCATGGTCAACGCCTTCCTCGGCCCGCTGCTGCGCGAACGGCCGGTCAGCCTGGTCGACGAGTGGATCCCCGGTGAAGTCCTCCGGCTCATGCGCACCGAGGGCCTCGGCGTGTCCGGTGGGTCCACGTACTTCTTGCTGAGCCTCCTGGACCATCCGGACTTCGGCCCCGAGCACCTGGCGCTGATACCCTTCGCCGGCCTCGGTGGCTCACCGGTGCCGGTGGCCGTAACGCAGCGGGCCACCGCCCTCGGCATCGCCTGCTTCCGTTCCTACGGGAGCACCGAGCATCCTTCGGTGACCGGCTGCCTCCTCGACGACCCGGAAGTGAAGCGGTGCACCACCGACGGCCACGTGCTTCCGGGGGTGGAGATCCGGCTGGCCGACGACGGCGAGATCTGGAGTCGGGGGCCCGACCTGTGCATCGGCTACACCGATCCCGCCCTCACCGCCGCCGCCTTCGATGCCGAGGGCTGGTACCGCACCGGCGACGTCGGACTCCTGGACGAAGACGGATATCTCAGCATCACCGACCGGATCTCCGACGTCATCATCCGGGGCGGCGAGAACGTGAGCGCGCAAGAGATCGAGGAGCTTCTGCTCGGTCTGGACGCCGTGGCCGAGGTGGCGGTGGTGGCCGAACCCGATCCTCGCCTGGGCGAGCGGGCCGCCGCTGTGGTGCGGCTGCGGCCCGGCGCCGAGGTGCCGACGCTCGAGCAGGTCCAGCAGCATCTGGCCGGTGTGGGTCTGGCCCGCCCGAAGTGGCCCGAGTCGATCTACGAGGTGGCCGAGTTCCCCCGCACCCCCTCGGGCAAGGTCCAGAAGTTCCGCCTCCGCCAGCAATTGCGGGACGGGATCCGGCCCGGGGTCCCGTCCACAACGTAATTCTTCATTTGCCGATATGGCATTCTTAGCCCGGTCGGGGCGCTGGCCGGCAGGAGCGTAGGCCGGGAGGAGAGCGAGATGCACGGCACCGAGTTCATCCAGTGACGGTTGTACCGACGGCGCGAACGGCAATCGTCACTGGTGGGGCCTCGGGCATCGGCCGGGCCGTCGCCGAACGGTTGGCCGGTGACGGGCTGTCCGTCGCCCTCGTCGACCGGAATGGCGGAGCGGCGGCGGCGGCGGCCGAGAAGATCGCGGCGTCGGGTTCGAGGGCCATGGGCGTGAGGGCGGATGTCACCGACCGGGCCGCCATCGCCGCCGGTCTGGCGCAGGTGCGCGAGCAGCTGGGTCCGGTCACCGTGCTCGTCAACTCCGCCGGTCTCGACGGGTTCGATGCATTCCTGAAGATCACGCCGGAGAAGTGGGATCGCCTCCTGGCCGTGAACCTCACCGGCACCTTCAACATGTGCCAGCTCGTCCTCCCCGACATGGTCGAGGCCGGCTGGGGCCGGATCGTCAACATCTCGTCCTCGAGCACCCACGGGGGTCAGTCCTTCATGGCGCACTACGTATCGTCCAAGTCCGGGGTGAACGGCCTCACCAAGTCACTCGCCTTGGAGTTTGGTCCGAAGGGCATCACGGTCAACGCCGTTACCCCCGGGTTCATCGACACCCCCATGCTCCGCGCCGCCGAGCAGAAGGGGCTGCTCGGCGGCACCGTCGAGGAGCACGAGGCGCGGACCCCCGTGCGTCGGGCGGGACGACCGCAGGACATCGCCGCCATGTGCGCCTTCCTGGTGCGCGACGAGGCGGGATACGTCACCGGACAGATCATGGGGGTCAACGGAGGACGGAACACCTGAGATGGCTCGCATCCCCCCGGTGCCCCCCGGGCAGTGGCCGCCACAGATGCGCGAGGTGATCGCCGCCTTGCGCCCGGCCGACCCCCGTTACGAGCCGCCGTCGCGAGGCGCCGGCCGGCCGGCCGGGCTGAACATCCTCGGCACGCTCGCCCACCACCCCGCCCTGGCACGTGCCTACCACGTGTTCAACGGGCACGTGCTGTTCGCCACCACCCTGTCGGAGCGGCAGCGGGAGCTGGTGGTGCTGCGGGTGGCCGCCGTCCGCCGTGCCGAGTACGAGTGGCGCCAGCACGCCGTGCTGGCCGGAGACGTCGGCATCGGCGAGGAGGAGCTTCGGGCCGTGGCCGAGGGGCCCGACGCCGCCGGGTGGGAGCCGCTCGAGGCGGCCATGCTGCGCGCCGTGGACGAGCTGGTGGCGGGCGCCACCGTCTCGCACGAGACCTGGACGACGCTGGCCGGGTCCCTCACCACCGAGCAACTCATGGATCTGGTTTTCACCGTGGGTGCCTATGACCTGCTGGCCATGGTCTTCGGCGCCTTCGGGGTCGAGCTCGACGACGACCTGGTCGCCCGGGTTCCCCCCTCGCCCTTCGCCGGAGACCAGCGGCCGGCGCCGACGTGAAGAAAACGGTATTCTCGTTCATAAGAGGCCGGTTATCGCGGCCACGGCTCGACGGACGGAGAGGTGCGCCATGGCGGATCCACCGCTCGGCATCCCGGTGTTCGATGCGGACAACCACCTGTACGAGACCCGGGAGTCCCTTACCAAGTTCCTCCCCGACCGCTACCGGGGGGCGATCGACTATGTCGAGGTCCGGGGACGCACCAAGATCGTCGTCCGGGGCCAGATCAGCAACTACATCCCGAACCCCACCTTCGACGTGGTGGCCCGCCCCGGCGCCGAGGAGGATTACTTCCGCCACGGCAACCCCGAGGGCAAGAGCCGCCGGCAGATCTTCGGTGAGCCGATGCGCTCGATCCCGGCCTTTCGTGAGCCCGGCCCCCGCCTGCAGCTCATGGACGAGCAGGGTCTCGATCGCACCCTCATGTTCCCCACGCTGGCCAGCCTGGTGGAGGAGCGCATGCGCGACGACCCGGAGCTCATCCACGAGGTCATCCACGCCCTGAACCGCTGGCTGTACGAGACGTGGCAGTTCGACTACGAAAACCGCATCTTCTCGACCCCGATCATCACGCTGCCCATCGTGGAACGGGCCATCGAGGAGCTCGAGTGGGTCGTGGGCCTGGGCGCCCGGGTGGTGCTCATCCGTCCGGCACCGGTGCCCGGCTACCGCGGACCACGCTCGTTCGCCCTGCCGGAGTTCGACCCGTTCTGGCAGAAGGTGGTCGAGAACGACGTGCTCGTGGCCATGCACTCCTCCGACAGTGGCTACGAGCGCTACACCAACGACTGGATGGGTGAAAGCAGCGAGATGCTGCCCTTCCAGCCCCAGGCTTTCCGTATGCTCCAAGCGTGGCGGCCCGTCGAGGACGCCGTCGCTTCCCTCGCATGCCACGGGGCGCTGTCGCGCTTTCCGCAGCTCAAGGTGGCGGTGATCGAGAACGGCAGCAGCTGGGTGGAGCCGCTGCTCAGACGGTTGGCGGACATCTACAAGAAGATGCCCCAGGACTTCATCGAGGACCCCGTCGCCGTGGTGAAGCGCCAGGTCCACATCAGCCCGTTCTGGGAGGAGGACCTCGGGGCCCTCGCCGGGCTCATCGGGGTCGAGCGCGTCCTGTTCGGATCCGACTTCCCCCATCCCGAGGGTCTCGCCGACCCGGTCAGCTATGCCCAGGAGCTGCACGGCCTTTCCGAGGACGCCGTGCGGCAGATCATGGGCGGCAACCTGGCCCGGCTCATGAACATGGACGACGCCGTTCCTGCATGACGGGGGACTGGCCGAGCATCCCCGCCTTGGTCCGGTCGGCCGCCGCCGCCCACCCCGGGCGGGAGGCCGTGATCGACGGGGAAACCAGCCTCTCGTATCCCGTGCTGTTCGAGCAGGCCCAGCGGTTTGCCGGTGCGGTGGTGTCGTCGGGGTTGGCGCCCGGGGACCGCGTCGGCATCTGGGCCTACAACAGCGCCGAGTGGATCGTCGCCGCGCTGGGCCTGTGGCAGGCCGGCTGCGTCCTGGTACCGGTCAACACCCGGTTCAAGGGAGGCGAAGCCGCCGACATCCTCGGTCGCAGCGGTGTGCGACTGCTCGTCACCGTCACCGACTTCCTCGGCACCGACTACGTCGAGCTGCTCCGCGGCGCCGACCTTCCCGCCTTGGAGACGATCGTCGTCGCCGCCGGCAGCGTGCCGGAGGGCACCGAGTCGTGGGTGTCGTTCATGGCCCGGGCCACGGCGGAGGCGGTGTCCGAGGCCGAGCGCCGGGCCGCCGCCCTCGTGCCCGAGGACCCGTCCGACATCCTCTTCACCTCGGGGACCACGGGCCGGCCCAAGGGCGTCGTCCAGACCCATGGCCGCACCTTGCGGGTCGGCACCGACTGGGTGGCCATGACCGGACTGCAGGCCGACGACCGGTACCTCATGGTCAATCCCTACTTCCACATGTTCGGGCTCAAGGCCGGCATCCTGGCCTCGATCGCCGCCGGGGCCACCATGCTCCCCCAAGCGGTCTTCGACGTGGACGCCGTCTTGACCCGGGTGCAGCGCGAGAAGGTGACGGTCCTGCCCGGGGCGCCCACGCTGTACCAGTCCATCCTCGACCACCCGGGCCTGACCGGCTACGACCTCTCCACGCTGCGCGTGGCGGTCACCGGGGCGGCCGACATCCCCGTGGAGCTCATCCGGCGCGTGCGCGACGAGCTGCCCTTTTCGTTGGTGGTCACCGGCTACGGCCTGACGGAGGCCGGAACGGCCACGGCGACCTCGCCGGAGGACGACGCCACCACCGTGGCCACCACCGTGGGCCGGCCCCGCCCGGGCTTCGAGCTGCGCATCGCCGACGACAAAGGCAGGGACGTGGCGTCCGGCGCCGCCGGCGAGATCCTCCTGCGCGGCGGGAGCGTCATGTTGCACTACCTTGACGACCTCGAAGCCACCGAGGCCGCCCTCACCGTCGACGGCTGGCTCCGCACCGGCGACCTCGGGACGGTGGACGACCGGGGTTTCCTGCACATCGTCGGCCGTTCCAAGGAGATGTTCATCGTCGGCGGGTTCAACGTGTACCCGGCCGAGGTCGAGAACTTTCTGCTCGAGCATCCGGGGGTCGCCCGAGCGGCGGTGATCGGCATCCCTGACCGCCGCATGGGCGAGGTGGGCATCGCCTTCGTGGTGCCCCGACCGGGCGCGGCTGTCGAGGCGTCCGACGTCGTCGAGTGGGCGAGAGGGCGAATGGCCAACTACAAGGTCCCGCGCCTCATCGAGATCGTGGACGAGCTGCCGCTCAATGCCACGGGCAAGGTCCAAAAGGACGTCTTGCGCCGGCGCGCCGCCACGGCACGCCCGCGGCGGGGGCCGTGATCAGTCAGGCCGGTTGGCCCGCGCCAGCAGTCCCCGGGCGATGACAAGGCGCTGGATCTCGTTGGTGCCCTCACCGATCATCATGAGCGGTGCGTCGCGGTAGTACCGCTCGATGGGGAGATCGGTCGTGTACCCCACGCCGCCGTGGATGCGCATGGCCTCGGTGGCCAGCTCGAAGGCGGTCTCGCTGGCGAAGAGCTTGGCCATCCCGGCCTCGACGTCGCAGCGGAGGCCGGCCATCCTGCGCTCTGCCGCGTTCTTGGTGAGCAGACGCGACGCTTCCAGCCGGGTGGCCATGTCGGCCAGCTTCAACTGGATGGCCTGGTGCTCAGCGATGGGCTTGCCGAAGGTGGTGCGCTGTGACGCATACGCCAGTGCCGCGTCGAAGGCGGCCCGGGCCACGCCACAGGCACGCGCCGCGATGTTGATGCGGCCCACCTCGAGCACGCCGAGGATCAGGGGGAGGCCCCGTCCGGCTTCGCCCACCAGGTTGGCCACCGGCACCCGGTGGTCGACGTAGGCCATCTCCACGGTCTCCACGCCCCGGTACCCGAGCTTGTCCACGTGCTTGGACACCGAGATCCCCTCGAACGCCGGGCCCGGCTCCTTCTCCACGATCAGCGCCGAGATGCCCTCTTCGGTGCGCGCAGCCAGCGCCACGATGCCGGCTCGCTCGCCGTTGGTCACCCACGCCTTGGTGCCGTTCACGACGTACTCGTCACCGTCGCGCACCGCCTTGCAGGAGATGTTCCGTGTGTCGCTGCCGGCATCGGGCTCGGAGAGCGAGAGCGCCCCCCGTCGCTCCCCGGTGGCCATCACCGGTAGCCAGCGCTGCTTCTGCTCTTCGCTGCCGTGCGCCGCCAGCAGGGTCGCCACCATGGTGTGGGTGTTCACGACGCCGGTCAGGCTCATCCAGCCGTACGCCAGCTCCTCGATGACGGCCACATAGGTGAGGAGGTCCAGACCGAGGCCGCCATAGCGCTCGGGGATGGTGACCCCGAACAGACCCATGGCGCGCATCTGCTCGACGATGTCCGTCGGGAACTCGTCCGCCCGCTCGAACCCGGCGGCCACAGGCACGACCTCGTTCGCCACGAACCGGCGGACGGTGTCGATGATCTGTTGCCTGACCTCGACGGCGTCGTCCGGCTCGGCGTCGTCCGGCTCGGCGTCGTCCGGCTCGGCGTCGTCCGCCCGGGGGGTCGTAGCCATCCGAGAAGCCTACAAGTCGGTTCCGTTGACAGTGATATTCGAAAACGAGAATACTGTTCTCATATGGGGCTGGGGCCGATGCACGGCGGGATGGCACGCGCTGGCCGTGAGCTGGGCGGACGCGTCGCCGTGCGTTCTCCCGAGCGCTCCTGGAGCTTCGCCGAGCTCGACCGCTGGGCCGACGCCCTGGCCGGGCACCTCGTCGCCGCCGGGGTGGGCCCCGGTGCGCGGGTGGCCGTGCTCATGGCCAACCGGGTGGAGTTCGTGGTCGCCGTCCACGCCGTGAGCAAGCTGGGGGCGGCCACCGTCCTCATCAGTCCGGCCTGGAAGGCGGCCGAGGTCAATGCGGCCGTGGCGCTGACCGAGCCTGTCCACGGCGTGACCGATACCGAGGGCCTGGCCCTGCTGGCCGGACCGCTCGGGCGTCGGCAGGTCACCGACGTCGACGATCCGGTCGTCGTCGCCCTGGCGGCCGGCGGGTCCGCACCGCAGCGCGGCGCGGTGGCGGCCGACAGCGAGGCGGTCCTCGTCTTCAGTTCGGGGACGACCGGCCTCCCGAAGGCCGTCCGTCACACCCACGAATCGATCGGACACGCCACCGCCCACTGGATAGGCGCCCTGGGCCTGAGTGCCGACGACCGGCTCCAGATCGCCACACCCCCCTCGCACATCCTCGGGCTGCTCAACCTGCTGGCCTCCATGTCGGCCGGAGCCACCGTGCGCCTGCATCGGCGCTTCGACCTCGACGAGGTGCTGCGGTGCATCGGGGCCGACGGTATGACCATCGAGATGGCGGTGGCGCCGATCGCCCTGGCCATGGCCAACCACCCGCACCTCGAGGACTTCGACCTGTCATCGCTGCGCTACATCATGTGGGGCGCCACCCCCGTCACCGAGCACGTGGCCCGGGTGGTGACGGCCCGGACCGGGGTGCGGTGGCTGCCGGCCTACGGCACCAGCGAAGTGCCCGTCATCGCCGCCAACCCCGTCGACCGACTCGAGGACTGGCGCCTCGACTCGGCCGGGCTCCCGCCGCCGGGGGTGGAGCTGCGTGTGGTGGACATCGACACCGGCGCCACGCTCGAGCCCGGTGGCACCGGGGAGATCCAGGTGCGGAGCCGATCGTGCATGGCCGGCTACCTTCCCGACGTCGCCACCGCCGAGTCGATGGCGGACGGCTGGTACCGCACCGGTGACGTGGGATACCTGGAGCCCGAGGGATGGGTGCATCTCACCGACCGGCTCAAGGAGATGATCAAGGTCAACGGCTTCCAGGTGGCGCCGGCCGAGATCGAGGCCGTCCTCCTCGGCCACCCGGGCGTGCTCGACTGCGCCGTGTTCGGCATCGCCGACGAGCGGGCCGGGGAGGTGCCGGTCGCCGCCGTGCGTCTCGATCCGGCGGCGTCGGTCAGCGAGGAGGAGTTGCAGAAGCTCGTGGCCGACACGCTCGCCACCTACAAGCAGCTGCGCCACGTGATCGTGGTCGACGCTGTCCCGAGATTGCCGTCGGGCAAGGCCTTGCGCCGGTCGCTACGCGATCAATGGCCTGCTCTGCTCGGCGCGCGCGCGGGGGCGTGATGGACGTCCGTCTGTCTCCCGAGCAGCACGCCCTGCGCGATGCCGCGGCCCAGGTCGTCGACCGGCTCGGCCCGGACACGGTGGTCGGCCTCGACGACATCGAGCGAACCGGGCGCCTGCGCGCCGCCGTCGACGCGTCGGGCTGGCTCGAGCTGCGACAGCGCGCCGAGGGCGACGGACCGCTCGCCTCGGGGGTGGAGGTCGCCATCGTGGCCGAAGAGCTCGGCCGCGGACTGGCCGACGCGCCCTTCGTGGGCCCGACCATGGCCGCCGAGCTGCGCCGACGGGCCGGCGCCGGGCCCGCCGTCGAGCCCGAGACCGTGCTCCTCGACAGAACCCTGTCGTCGGCGGCGTTCTCACGCAACGGTGAAACACCGGCGGGCGCGTCAGTGGACGCCACCCCGGGGCAGTCGGCGTTGGTTCTTTTGGGCGACGACACCGCCGCCCGGTGGCGCCTCGGCCGCGTCCCGCTGCGAGCGGGGGACAGCCAGCTCGACCTGACGCGCCGCACCGCCGTCGTCAACGACGGCGCCGTGCTCGCCGGGCTGGAGACGCCCGACGCCCTCGGTCAGGACGACGTGGACGTCTGGACGGCGCTCGGGCTCGCCCTCACCTGTGCCGATCTGGTCGGCGTCATGCGCGGCGCCTTCGAACTGGCCCGGTCGTACGCGTCCACCCGCCGACAGTACGACGCGCCCATCGGATCCTTTCAGGCCCTCCAGCACATGCTGGTCGACGCCTATGTGGCTCTGGAAGGTTCGCGCAGCGTCGCTCTGCACGCGGCGTGGGCCGTCGACGCCCTGGCCCCACCCGACGCACTGGCGGCGGCGGCGGCGGCCAAGGCTTACTGCGCCCGGGCCGCGCTCGGCGTGTGCGAGACGTCCGTTCAGGTGCACGGGGGCATCGGCAACACCTGGGACTGCCTGGCTCATGTGTTTCTCCGACGCGCCCTGCTCTCCGTCGAGCTGTTCGGAGGGGCCGACACCAACGTCGCACGCGTGCTCGCCCATCACGGAATCGGGACACCGGCGGGGAGTGGTCATGGACTTCGGTGACGACCCCGTCGAGCGCGCCTTCCGGATGCGTCTACGGGCGTGGGTGGCCGAACACAATCCGGGGTTGCCGACATCCTCGACGGACGACGGCTTTTGGGAAGGTCAGGCCGCCTGGCACCAGTCGCTGTACGACGCCGGGTTCTTCGGCATGTCGTGGCCGGTGGAGGTGGGGGGCCAGGATCGGCCGAGCGTCTTCGACGTCATCGTGGACGAAGAGCTCGCCGCCGCCGGCGCCCCGCCCCGGCCGAGCGTCGGCTACCTGGTCCAGGGCCTCCTCGAACACGGCAGCGACGACGTCAAACGTCGCTTCCTCCCCGGCATCGTGAACGGCCGCGACCGGTGGTGCCAGGGCTTCAGCGAGCCCGACGCCGGATCGGACCTCGCCTCTCTGCGCACCCGGGCCGATCGACACGACGACGACTACATCGTCCACGGGCACAAGGTGTGGACGAGCTACTCCGATGACGCCGAGTGGTGCCTGCTGCTGGCCCGCACCGACCACGACGTGGCCAAGCACAAGGGCATCTCGGCTTTCGCCCTCCCCATGCGCCAGCCGGGCGTGCAGCAGCGGCCCCTGCGCATGATCAACGGCATCACCAAGGAGTTCGGCGAGGTCCTCTTCGACGGGGCCCGGGTGCCGGCGGTCAACATGATCGGCGGCCCGGGCCAGGGCTGGGCGCTGGCCATGACCGTGGTCTCCCATGAGCGCGAGCCGGGCGAGCTCGGCTACGTGGGCCGCTACACCAAGTTGGTGAACGAGCTGGCCGCCCGGGTCCGCAAGGAGCCAGACGCCTACGGGACCGAGCAGGTGCAGCACCTCGGATGGGCCATGGTGGAGGCGGAGATGCTCCGGCTGCACGTGCGCCGGCGGCTGTCAGACCGGCTGACCGGTATGTCCCACGGCCCCGAGGGATCGGTCGACAAGCTGCTTATGACCGAAGTCGAGCAGGTCGTCGGCCATGCCGCGCTGGCCATCGGTGGCACCGGCGTGGGCTCGGACGACGACACGTGGCTCAAGGTGTACCTCTACAGCCGGGCCCAGAGTGTCATGGGCGGCACCTCCCAGATACAGCGCAACCTGGTGGCCCGGCGCATCCTGGGACTTCCGGTCGCATGAGCACCTACGACGTCGGGCCCCACATCCAGGTGGACGCGGAAGGGACCGTGCGCGTCGTGCGCTTGGACCGCCCCGAGCACCTGAACGCCACCAACCACGAGCTGCACGCCGGGCTGGCGCGGTTGTTCCCGCAGATCGACGCCGACGACGAGGTGCGGGCCGTGGTGCTCACGGGCAACGGGCGGGCCTTCTCGGCCGGGGGGGACTTCTCCTATCTGGATGAGCTGGCCCGTGATCCGGTGTTGCGGCGGCAAACCCTGGCCCACGGCCGGCAGATCGTGACCGGCATGATCGCCTGCCGGGTGCCTGTGATCGCCGCCGTGAACGGGCCCGCCGTCGGGCTCGGCTGCAGCCTGGTGGCGTTGTCGGACATCGTCTACATGGCCGAGAGCGCGCATCTCGCCGACCCCCACGTCATGGTCGGGCTGGTGGCCGCCGACGGAGGGCCCGTCACCTGGCCTTTGCTCACCAGTTTGCAGCTGGCCAAGGAGTACGCCCTGACCGGCGAGCGCATCCCCGCCCGCCGCGCCGCCGAGATCGGGTTGGTGAACCACGTGGTGCCCGATGACGAGGTGCTGGATCAGGCGCTGGCCTGTGCAGCCAAGATCGCCGCGCTGCCGCGCGGTGCGGTGGAGGACACCAAGCGCGTTCTCAATCTGCATCTGGAGCGGGCCGTGCTGGCCACCCTCGACTTCGCTCTGGCCGCCGAGGACCGTTCCTTCGGGTCGGCCGAGCTGCGGGCCAACCTCGACCGCCTATTGGATACGGGCCACGACGCCAAAGAGAAGCGAGCGAAGGACTAGGGCGGAGATGCACGTCGGTATGGTCACGTTTCAGGCCCCGACCAGGGTCCCGTAGAGGAAGGTACCGTACATGGCACACTTCGAGAAGCCGGCCGAAGGAAGCTGGACCGAGCACTACCCCGAACTCGGCACCGGCCCGGTGTCCTATGAGGACTCCATTTCTCCGGAGTATTACGAGCTTGAGCGCAAGGCCATCTTCGCCCGGACATGGCTGAACGTGGGGCGTGTCGCGCAGGTGCCGCGGGCCGGCAGTTACTTCACCCGTGAGCTGGCGGCGGCGGGGACATCGGTCGTCATCGTGCGGGGAACGGACGGTGAAGTGCGGGCCTTCCACAACATCTGCCGACATCGGGGCAACAAGCTCGTGTGGAACGACTACCCCCGCGAGGAAGTCTCGGGCATGTGCCGGCAGTTCACCTGCAAGTACCACGGATGGCGCTACGACCTCCAGGGGGCGTGCACGTTTGTGCAGCAGGAGTCCGAATTCTTCGACCTCGACAAGACGCAGTACGGGCTGGCGCCGGTGCAGTGCGAAGTCTGGGAGGGATTCGTCTGGGTGAACGTCGATCCCGACAACACCGTGTCGGTGGCCGAGTATCTGGGACCTCTGGGAGCAGGACTGGAGGGGTACCCCTTCGACAAGATGACCCAGGTGTACAAGTACCGGGCGCACGTGGGGTCGAATTGGAAGCTCTTCATCGACGCCTTCGCCGAGTTCTACCATGCGCCCGTGCTCCACGCCCGCCAGGCCGTCGCCGACGAGTCGCGCAAGCTCCAGGGTGTCGGTTACGAGGCGCTCGCCTACCAGGTGGAGGGCCCCCACGGCATGGTCTCCTCGTGGGGCGGCATGTCACCCCCGAAAGACATCACCATGGTCAAACCCATCGAGCAGAAACTGAGAAGCGGGCTGTTCGGGCCGTGGGATCGTCCCGACATCGAGGGACTTGACCCGCTGCCGCCCGGTCTCAACCCGGCCCGCAGCCGGGCGTGGGGCATCGACTCCTTCGTCTTCTTCCCGAACTTCATGCTCCTGGTGTGGGCGCCGGGGTGGTACCTCACCTACCACTACTGGCCCACGTCCTTCAACACCCATATCTTCGAAGGCACCTTGTACTTCGTCCCGCCCCAGAACGCGACGGAGCGCCTGCGCCAAGAGCTGGCGGCGGTGACGTTCAAGGAGTACTCGCTGCAGGACGGCAACACCCTGGAGGCCACGCAGATGATGCTCGAGACCCGGGCCGTCACCACGTTTCCGCTGAACGATCAGGAGATCCTGCTGCGCCACCTCCACAAGACGGCCCACCAGTACGTGGACGCCTATCAGAACGGCTTGAGCGTTCCATCGACGCCGGCCCCCGTGCCGGCGGCGTCGTGAGTGAGGAGGACCAGATGCCCGTTCTTCCGTCCGAGTTCTCCGATCTGGAGCCGTTCGCCGATTGGTCCCTGGCGACAGAGGCGGAGCGCTATGCCAAACGTCTCTCGTCCTCCATGGCGGAGCTGCAGGCCTTCTACGACGCCGCCTTCCCCCGCCTGGAGGCGATTCTCTCCTCTCTCGACCGATTGGAGCTGAAGAGCCTGTCCGAGCAGTGGACCCGCCTGCTGTGGCTCTCCTACTCACTCGTGAACGTGTCGTTCCCGGTCGAGGTCTGGCGCCAACCGCGGGTGCCCGACAGCGGGGCGACGGCCATGGACGTCGTCGTCGAACCGGCCGTTTAGGCCTGACGGTACGCTGATAGTCGTGAGTGCTCCCGAAACGGCCGAGGACACACCCCGGGACGAGGGGGTGAGCTGGCGCGAGCAGGCGGTGGCGCGCTCGCTCGACTCAGCCCGTAGCCGGGCGGAGAACCGGGTGCAGCGCTTCATCGACGCCGCCCTCGAGTTGATCACCTCCAACGGGGGCAAGGACTTCACTGTGCAGGAGGTGGTGGAGCGTTCGGGGCAGTCGCTGCGTAGCTTCTACCAGCATTTCGACGGCAAGCACGAGCTGCTCCTGGCCTTGTTCGAGGAGTCGGTGCTTTCCACCGTGCAGTACCTCCGCGAGCGGATCAGGGACGAGTCCGATCCCCTCGACCGGCTGCACCGCTTCGTCGTCGAGTACTACCTGGCCTGCAATCGTCCGACCGGCGAGAGCGCCATGCCTCGCAAGGGCGCACCGCCCGTCGTCACCGACTTCGCCCAGCAGCTGCTCACCGAACGACCGAAGGAGGCGGCTCGAGCGTTCGCCCCGTTGGTGGACATGTTCCGCCAGCTCCTCGACGACGCCTTGGCCGCGGGCGTGGTGCGAACCGGGCTGGGGGGCCGGGCCGCCGGGATGGTGCTCGAGGCGGTCATGTTCAACGCCTTCTCGTCCACCATCGGCGGGACGTCCGCCCGCAGCGACGACAACGTGGCGGCCGAGGAGCTGTGGGACCTGGTCGCCCACGGCATCGTGGCCACCGCACAGCCCTGATCCCTCGCGCCTGATCCCTCGCGGCACGTCCGACTCGGTTGCCCATTTCCGGCCTCGGGCCATGACCGGAGGTCCTCAGGGCACGACGACAACCTTGCCGGTCTCGGCACCGGTCAACAGTTTGGCGAAGGTATCGGGCAGCGCGTCGAGGTCGATGACGTCGGTCACGAGGCCCTCGACCACCAGTGACCCGTCATCGAGGGCGCGCAGCGTGTCGACGAAGTCCTGGCGGTCGTAGTAGACGGCGAAACGGACGTCGAGTTCCTTCTGCAAGCCGGTGAAGGGGAAGACCGTGTCGGACGACATGCAGGCGCCGACGACGCCGACCCGACCGTCGACGGCGGCGAGCGTCATAGCCTGGTCGATCAGTCCGGGCTTGCCGCCGCACTCGATAACCACCGGCGGGGCGCCGCCGAGCACGCTCCGGCACGTGGCGGCGACGTCGTCCGTCGTGGGATCCACGGCCGCGTCCGCCCCCAGCGTCGTGGCCAAGGCCCGTCGCCGGGCGACGGGGTCGCTCACTACCACCATCTCCGCCTCGAGCGCCCGGGCCCAGGCGGTGACGGCCAGGCCGATGGGTCCGGCGCCCAGCACGGCCAACCGCTCACCGGCACCGAACCCGGTGCGTCGGAGCACGTGACGGGCCACGGCCAGCGGCTCGATGAGGGCCTGCTCGGGACCGGTGAGCGACGCCGGCAGGGCAAAGAGCTCGTCGGCGCTGAGCAGGGCCCGTTCGGCGAACCCTCCGGGGCGGGTGGCGCCCAGCAGATGGAACTGCCGACAATGATCGGGTCGACCGGCATCGCAGTAGTGACACTGTCCACAGCTGGAGAAGGGTCGGGCCGTGACCGGCGTGCCGGGCCCCCAGCGGTCGTCGACACCGGCACCGACCTCCTCGATGACGCCGGCAATCTCGTGACCCATGATCGTTCCCGGCCTCCCGAAGGAGGTGGCGATGTGGAGATCGCTCCCGCAGATCCCGCAGGCGCGCACCCGGGCCACCACCTGACCCGGACCGGGGACCGGGTCGTCGACGTCCGTCGTCTCCAGCCTCCCCTTGGTGCCGGTGAGGACGACGGCCCGCATGCTCAGACCTCGATGACGACGACGGGCGGGTCGCTCACGCCGTGCTCGGACGCGCACAGCTTCCGGTAGCCGGCCAGGACGCTGGCCGCGTCGATCACGACCTCGACGTTGCCCTCGGCGTCCAGATTCAGGTTGGCGCCGTGGATGGCGAACCAGACATCGGTGTCGCCGTCGTTGTCCGGGGGCACGTGCAACGTGTGCACGGAACCGGCCGGTTCGAAGAGGTAGGAGCCAGCCGTGTTGACCGCTTCGGGGCTCTCCAGGTAGTGCCATCGTCCCGACTGGGTGAAGGCGTATACGTGACCCGTGTGCTTGTGGGTCTGGATGGTCACCCCCGGCGGGAACAGGCTGCGGACGATCCATACGCCGTTGGCCAGATCGGCCTGCAGTAGCTGCATGCGCACCGAGTCGGGGAACGTGACAAAGGGAAGGTCGCGCTCGGCGCGGTGAACGGCGGTCGGTGCTAGCTCGAAGGCAGTCGTCATGGGTTCCTCCAGGGTCTCTCCCGAGAGAAGGTTACTCCCGTCCGATCAGCCCACATCGCCGGGTTGTTCGTACACGGTGCCGCCCTTCATCACGAATCGAACGTCCTCCGTCACGGTGATGTCGGCGACGGGATCGCCGGGCACGGCGATGATGTCGGCCAGAAGCCCTTCCTCGATACGGCCTCGGTCTTGCTTGTCGATGAGCTCGGCAGCCACCGTGGTCGCCGCCCGCAGCGCCTGCAGGGGGGTCATGCCTCGGTCCACAAGGGCGAGAAGCTCCTTGGCGTTGTGTCCGTGAGGGATGGCCGGTGCATCGGTCCCGCAGGCGATCTTGACTCCTTTGGCGATGGCCTTCGAGATCGTCTGCCTGGCCTTCGGGAATACCTCGGCTGCCTTGGCCTGCAGCTCGGGCGCCGCATGCGACACGTCCATGCCGTCGGCCAGGTAGGTGGTGGCCACGAGGAAGCGGCCGCGCTCCACCATGAGGTCGATGGTCTCGTCGCGCATGAGCGAGCCGTGCTCGATGCAGTCGACTCCCGCTTCGATGGCGGCCCGGATCCCGTCGTCACCGTGGGCGTGGGCGGCGACACGCAGCCCCGCCCGGTGCGCCTCGTCGACCACGGTGCGCAGCTCTTCGTCGGAGTATTGCTGAGCACCGGCCGGACCGGTGTGCGACATCACGCCGCCCGAGGCGCACACCTTGATCAGTTCGGCGCCGTATTTGATCTGGTAGCGCACGGCCAGGCGGACCTCGGCCACACCGTTGGCGATGCCCTCCTCGACGGTGAGGGGCAAGACGTGGGGGGCGAAGGCCTGGAACATGGTCGGATCGAGGTGGCCGCCGGTGGGGCAGATGGCGTGCCCGGCGGGGACCACCCGTGGTCCGTCGATATAGCCGCGGTCGATGGCCTTTTTGAGGGCCACGTCGAGGAGTAGGCCGCCCGTCTGTATGAACAGACCGAGGTTCCGCACCGTGGTGAAGCCGGCCCGCAGCGTACGGCGGGCGTTGACCACGGCGCGCAGAGTGCGCAGCGCCGGGTCGTCTTGCACGGCGTTTAAGGGACTGCGGTGGTCGGGCCCTCCGAGGAGCAGGTTCACCTCCATGTCCATGAGACCGGGCAAGAGGGTGAGGTCGCCGAGCTCGATGGTGACGGTCCCCTCGGGCACCCGTGTGGGCGCCAGCTCGGCGATGTGGTCGCCCACGACGAGGACGTCACCGGGCTCCCGGAGTTCTCCGGCCACGACGTCGAGCAGGCGCGCGCTTCGGAGACGGACTGCTTCGGGCCGCCGTGGTGGGCTCATGACGTGCTCCTCGTTGAGGGTTTCCGAGACGGTCGGGGTATCACGAGAGAATCGGGATGACTTGGGGCAAGTCGACGGTGGTGCGGATCCCGGGGTCCGCCCCGCACACGGCCGGCACGACGTTGACGGCCCGATTGGCGGTGAAGCCCGGCGATGTGTCGCCCATCCGCTCGATGGGCACGTCGAACCGGATGTCGACGTCGAGCGGGGCGTCGCCGGCGACCACCAGGTGCCAGCCCGTGGCCCGCACCGGCCATGCCGGTTCCAGGTCGTCGGTGCAGTACCACATGGCCCGAAACGACAGGAAGGGCTTTCCTGCCCGCAGACCGGTGACGGTCATGCGCTGGGCCGCCACCGTTCCCGCCTCGATGATGCCGGCGGCGATCGTGGTCCGACGTCGGGCGCGGGCGACCTCGCCGCCGGCGACCACCGAGTCGAGGGGCATGGACAACGCATCGGCCAGCAGGCGCAGTGTCGGACCGAAGCTCTGGGCCCCGTGGGCCCAGCGTCCGGGGTCGAACGTGGCCGGGTCGCGCCCGTAGCCCATCAGGGAGAACAGCAGCTCGGGGGAATTCCGGCGTGAAAGATCGGCATACTCCTCGATCACCAGTTCGTCGAGGCGGCGCTCGATGGAGGCGAGGACGAGGGGCACCGCTTCGGAGATGAAGCCGGGACTGCTGCCCGTGCTGTGGATCGAGCTGGCCCCCGCCGCGCAGGCGGCCTCGATCTGGGACCGGAGGGCCGGGTCCATGCTCGGGGGGTGATGGAACTCGCCTCGGGTGGTCACCACGTTCGAACCCGACGCCAGCACCCGGCTCAGCGCGTCGACGTCGCATCCCTGGGGCATGTAAAGGACGCAGTCGGCGCCGAGCTCGAGGATCTCGTCAATCCCACAGGTGGCCGTCACGCCGACGGCGTCGAGGCCGCACAGCTCGCCGGCGTCTCGCCCTGCCTTGTCCGGGTTGTGCACCACGACGCCGACCAGTGTCATGTGCGGGTGCTCGATGACGGCCCGCAGGGACCGGGCCCCGATGTTCCCGGTCGCCCACTGCACCACCCGATAGGGACGGGTCGGGATCACGGGCAAGGAGGCCCATCCTTGGCCAACGACGCCTGATAGAGCGTGTTGGTGGCCAGGCGCATGGCGGTGGCCGCCACGGGCCCGGTCGCCAGGATTGCGGTGTCCACCACACCCCGGCCGCGTCGCGGACCGCCGGCCACGATCTCCTCAGGCACGGACCGCCGCCTCCGGCCTCGCCAGCCCGAGGTTTTCGCGCAGCGTGGGCCCGGCGTACCGACGGCGGAACACCTCCCGGTGCTGGAGCTCCGGGACGACCAGCCGCACCACATCCTCGTAAGCCCCGGGGCTGTGGGTGGCGGCGACGACGAAGCCGTCGCACGCCTCGGCTTCGATCCAGTGCTCCATCTGGTCGGCCACCTCGTCGGCGGTGCCCACGAAGCGCGGGCCCTGGAGAAGGGTGGCCCGGTGGCCGGCCAGGTCGGCCAGGGTGACCTCGTTGCCGATGTGGCTGCGCAGGTTCTGCACCAGCCCCCGGATGCCCGACACCGACTCAACCAGCTCCTCGGTGATGGGGTCGTCGAGCGCCATCCCCGAGAAGTCGTAGTTCATGAGCTCCGACAGCAGCGTCAGAGAGGCCAGCGGGTCGACCAGCTCGTGCAGGAACAGCTGCTCGCGCTCCTCGGCGTGCGCGTGGGACTCGCCCAGCACCGTGTAGACCATGGGCAGCATCTTGACCGACTCCGGGTCGCGCCCACCCGCGCCGATCCGCTCCTTCTGGTCCTTGTAGTGGCTCCGGGCGATGTCGATGTCGGGGTCGCCGGTGAAGATGAGCTCGGCCCACCGCGCCGCGAAGTCGCGCCCGCGGCCCGACGAGCCGGCCTGCAGCAGCACGGGCCGGCCTTGCGGACAGCGGGGAACCGTGAGCGGGCCGCGGACGGTGAACCACTTCCCGTGGTAGCCGAGCTCGTGAACCTTCGCCGGGTCGGCGAAGACACCAGCCGACCGGTCCAACACCAGTGCGTCGTCCTCCCAGGTGTCCCACAGGCCGATGGTCGCCTCGAGGAACTCGTCGGCCCGTTCGTAGCGCTCGTCGTGGCCGAGGTGCTCGGTGAAGCCGTAGTTCTGGGCCTCGCTGTCATTGACCGACGTCACCACGTTCCACGCGGCGCGGCCGCCGCTCAGATGGTCGAGGGTGGCGAAGGTCCGGGCCACGTGGAAAGGGGAGTAGTACGTCGTGGAGTAGGTGGCGCCGAGCCCGATGTGATCGGTCACCCCGGCGATGATGCCGAGCACCACGCTCAGGTCCAGCTTGACGGGCCTGGCCCCGAGGCGCACGGCTTCGGCGACCGAGCCGCCGTAGATGCCCGGCATGGCCAGGCGGTCGTCGAAGAACATCATGTCGAAGCAACCCTCTTCAAGGGTCCGGCCGAGCTTGGCGTAGTAGCCGGCGGTCAGGAAGCCGTGCTCGGTGGCCGGGTGCCGCCACGAGCCGGCGTAGACGGTGGTGCTGCCCGCCTGCATGAATCCCACCAACGACATCGATCGCTTGGCCATGCCGCGCCCCTTCTGGTCAGCCCCGTGCGGCCGGCTCCGCTTCGGTGGAGCCATGGCCTAAACTAGTATCTGATATGTCAGATATCAATCGGATGGGGGAGACGGTACGGTCCCGGGCGGCCCGTGAGCTACGCGACCGCATTCTTACCGGCCGCCTGCCGGCGGGCACCCGGCTGGATCTCGACCAGATCACCCGGGAGTTCGGCACCAGCCGCACCCCTGTGCGCGAGGCACTGCTGGAGCTGTCCTATGAGGGCCTCGTGGCGGTGGCGCCGCGCAGCGGCATCACCGTGCTCGGCATCAGCCCCGAGGACGCCATGGACAGCTTCGCCGTGCTGGCCGCCTTGTCGGGCAAGGCGGCCGAGTGGGCCACGGCGCGGGTCGGCCCCGAGGAGCTGGCCGAGCTGCAGCGCCTGGCCGCCGCCGTCGAGGAGTCCGACGACGTGGTGGCGGCCAACTGGCGCTTCCACCGGGCCGTCAACCAGGCGTCGGGATCGCGCCGTCTGCTCGTGCACCTCCGCCAGGCGGTGCGGGCCGTGCCCAGCAGCTACTTCGAGCTGTTCCCGGCCCAGGAGGAGCGGAGCCGGGCCGAGCACGCCGCGCTGCTCCGGGCCATCCTCCGCGGTGCGGGGGCGAAGGCCCGCGTCCTGGCCGAAGCCCACGTGCTCGAGGCGGGTGCCGCGCTCGGGGACTGGCTGCGCATCCAACACGCCGACGACGGCCACGGCCGGGCGTAGCCCTGCCGTCAGCTGCTCGAGGCTGCCATCGCCCGGCGGGCGCGCTGACGAAATCCCTCGAGCTTCTCGTCCGCGGTGCGCACCCGGGTGCTGCGGGCCATGATCGACACGTCGTGCCCCGCCGCCTTGCGGCGGAGCGCTCCGACGGTGGCCTCGTCCTTGGGCACGTGCACGAAGGGGTCGAACGAGTACCACCGCATGGCGTTTTCATGGGTCATCTTGGCGATCTCGTCGTCGGGAACGGCATTGGCGCCGAAGACGGTGCTGAGCTCCTCGGGGGCGTTGGGCCACATCGAGTCGGAGTGGGGGTAGTCGGCCTCCCAGGCGATGTTGTCGATACCGATGCGGTTCCGGAGCGCCACGCCCACCGGATCGCTGATGAAACAGGTGAGGAAATGCTGACGAAACACCTCGCTCGGGAGCATGCCGCCGAAGTCCTGCAAGGTCCAGGCGCGGTGCATCTCGTACGTGCGGTCGACGCGCTCGAGGAAGTAGGGAATCCATCCCGTCCCCCCCTCCGACAGCGCTACTCGCAGGGCGGGGAAATTCTTGAGGACGCGGGACCACAACAGGTCCGCCGCAGCAGACTGGATGTTCATCGGCTGCAGGGTGATCATGACGTCCGGCGGGGAGTCGATGGCGGGAATGGTCAGCCTCCCCGAGGATCCGAGGTGGATGGACAGCACGGTGTCGGTGTCGCAGCACGCCTTCCACACAGGGTCCCAGTAGTCGTCGTGGAAGCTCGGGTACGTGAGGGCGGCCGGATTCTCGGTGAAGCTCAACGAGTGACAGCCCTTGGCCGCTGTGCGGCGAATCTCCTCGGCCGTGCGCTCGGCGTCCCAGATCATCGGCACGGCCATGGGGATGAATCGGCCCGGGTAGGCCCCGCACCACTCGTCGATGTGCCAGTCGTTGTAGGCGCGCACCAGCGCGTTGGACAGCTCGATGTCCTCGGAGAGGAACGTCCGGGCCGTGAAGGTCGGGAACGAGGGGAAGTTCATCGAGGCCAGCACTCCGCCGGCGTCCATGTCCTTCACCCGCTCGTGCACGTCGTAGCAGCCGGGACGCACCTCGTCGAGGCTCTGGGGCTCGAGGCCGTACTCGTCGCGGGGTCGGCCGGCCACGGCGTTGAGGGCGGCCGTCTCCATGACGAGCTTGCCGAACACCCACACGTCGTTGCCCTCGTCGTTGCGCACCAGCTTGGGGGCGCGCTCGAGGTACTTGGCGTCGAGGTGGTTGACGAACAGGTCGGGTGGCTCGATGAGGTGGTCGTCCACGCTGATCAGGACGAGGTCATCGACTTCGGCCATCGGATCCCTCCCGAGAACTACGTTTCCGATTTCAAAGAGGAAGCGTATCACCAGGTACTGAGCGCTGCCCCGGCGGCGGCAGGCCATAGGCGCCGGCCGCTCGGGCCAGCCACTGCTCCAACTCGGGGCTGGCCTCCCACGCCGATTCGAGCAGGAACAACGCCGGCGCCGGGCAGGCGCATCCGATCTCGCTGAGGACCGGTTTCAGGGTGTGTTCACCGGCCAACGCGTGCCGCGGCGAGGCCCCGAGCATGAGGGCCACCGCCGGGGTGTTGGCCAGCTCGCCGGCGGCGAATTGGTCGAGAAAGAGCTTGAGCAGACCGGTGTAGGTGGCCTTGAAGATGGGCGAGGCGACGACGAGGAGATCGCCGCCCAGCACGACGCACTGCGGGCGACCCCCAATCGAGCAACGCCGGTCCCAGCTCGGCCAGCTCCACCGCAGCCGCCGGTGGTGTGCCGGTGAGACGCTCGGCGATCATGTCGGCGGCCCGTCGGGTGGGCGACCCGATCTTTGGGTTGCCCACGACGACCACGACGTTCATGTGTCCTCCGGTTGGGTGCAGGCCCGCTCCCCATGGGCGACGGTTAGCGCAACCTCCACTTCGGGCGCGGCTGATTGGCGAACGCCTCCTGTCCCTCCTTGAGGGCCCGAGCCGAAGTGCCCAACTGCAAGAAGACGTTGCCGAGGGAGGCTGCCTGGTCCGGGGTCAGGTTCCGGGCCGCCCACAGAGTGCGCAACGTCGCCTGGACGGTGGTGGGCGGTTGCGAGGCGATCGTCGCCGCCACCTGCCGGGCGGTCTCGAGGAGCTGGTCGCCGGGCACCACCTCGCTCACCAGGCCGGTGCGCAACGCGGTCGGGGCCGACAGGCGCTCGTGGGCGCCCATCAGGGTCATGCGCACGATATCGCCGAAGGCCATGCGGCCCCCGAGCAGGATCGGCTCGAAGGCGGCCGTCATGGCGTAGGTCACGTGAGGGTCGAAGAAGGTGGCGTGCTCGGCGCAGATCACCACGTCGCTCTCACCGAGCAGGTAGAAGGCCCCACCGCAGGCCATGCCGTTCACCGCGGCGATGACCGGCTTCCACAGGTGCTGGCTCTTCGGCCCGATCCGGTGACCGGGGTCCTGATAGGTGAAGGGGTCGAACTCCGTGTCGAGCGGGATGTCACCGCGGTCGATGCCGACGCAGAACGCCTGCTCGCCGCGGCCGGTGAGTACCACGGCCCGGACGTCGTCGTCGTGCCGCAATCCCTGCCACAGCGCGGCCAGCTCGTCCTGCATCCGCTCGTCGAAGGCGTTGAGCACCTCCGGTCGGTTGAGGGTCACCGTGGCGACGCCCTCGGTGATCTCCAGCAGCAGGGTCTCGAACTCGGGCACGTGTCAGACCTCGATGACGGTTGCTGAGCCCATGCCCCCGCCTGCGCACATGGCGGCGATGCCGATGCCCCCGCCCCGCCGCCGTAGCTCGTAGGCGAGCGTGGTGAGCATGCGAGACCCGGTCATGGCGATGGGGTGGCCGAGGCTGCAGCCGCTGCCGTTGGGGTTGACCTTGTCGGGATCGATCCCGAGCGTCTGCACGGTGGCCACGCACATCGAGGCGAAGGCCTCGTTGATCTCGAACAGGGCCACGTCCTCGAGTTCGAGCCCGGCACGGGCCAGTGCTTTGGGGATGGCCTTGACCGGGGCCAGGCCGGTCTCCGCCGGGGGGACCCCGACGGCGGCCCACGACCGAATGGTGGCCAGGGGCTCGACCCGCTCTCCGGCGACGAGGTCGGAGGAGGCGATGACCATGGAGCCCGACGCGTCGTTGACGCCGGCGGAGTTGCCTGCCGTGATGCTGAACCCTTCGATCTCCGGGTGCAAAGGCTTGAGAGCGGCCAGTTTCTCGAGCGTTGTGTCGCGTCGTGGGTGCTCGTCCACCGCAAAGGTGATCTTGGTGCCGTCGCGCCGGACAACGGGGACGGGAACGATCTCTTCCTCGAACCGGCCGGCGTCGATGGCGGCGACGGCCTTGCCGTGGGAATGGAAGGCCCATTCGTCCATGGCCTGCCGGCTGATCCCGGCCAGCCGGGCGGTGTTCCAGCCGACGGTGACGGACATATCGGCGCCGGGTGCCCCGGGGGTCTCGGGATGACTGGGGGACAACCAGCGTTCGGTCCACTCGTCGGTCCCGGGGATGCGGCGGGAGCTCATCGTCATGAGCGATGAGGACTGCACCCCGCCGGCCACCACGACGCTGTCCATGCCGGCCATGATGCTGGCGGCCGCCATGTTGGCGGCCGCCAGGCCCGAGGCGCAGTGGCGGTTGACGGCGGCGCCGGGGGCGGCCACGAGTCCGGCTTCGATGGCGGCGTGGCGGGCGATGTCGCCGCCGCCGGCCAACGCCTCGCCCATGATCACGTCGTCGATCAGGGCCGGGTCGAGGCCCGAGCGGGCCACGGCCTCGACCACCGTGATCCTGGCCATGTCGAAGGGGTCGGCGTCGACCAGGCTCCCACGGAAGGCGGTGCCGATCGCGGTGCGGCACGCGGAAACTATGACGGCACGGGCCACGGGGTCCTCCTCCTCGGTTGCCGGCAGCCCATTGAAGCCCCCGCCTGCCGTGGCATCAAATGTGACGTCGGATCACGTACCGCGGGCCGTCCCTACAATCTCAGCAGTGGCACCCGCCCCGACAACCGCGGCGGAGGGGGACCTGCTGGTGTGCGGCGCCAGGATGACGGACTGGGAGGCGACGGCCGCCGCCGGCGACAATCGTCTCCAGCCGGGCGTCCGGGTCGACCTCCGGCTCCGCGTCGGGCGCATCGTGGCGCTGGAGCCCACGCTGCACCCGGAGCCGGGCGAGAAGGTGTTGGCGGTCCCGGGCACGGTGGTGGTGCCCGGCCTGCACGACCACCACCTGCACCTGCGGTCCCTGGTCGCGGCCGGCCGCTCGGCCGCCGTCGGCCCCGCCGAGGTCGGCGGACGCCGGGAGCTCGCCGCCGCCCTGCACCGCGCCCCCGTCGACCGCTACGGTTGGCGGCGGGCGGTCGGCTATCACGAGTCGGTGGCCGGCGCGCTCGACCGGTGGTTGCTCGACGCCCTCATTCCCGGTGCCCCGGTGCGCGTCCAGCACCGATCCGGTATCTGGTGGGCGCTGAACTCGGCCGCCGTCGAGACCCTCGACCTCGACGCCGTCGACGCACCCGGCATCGAGCGCGACGAGCGCGGCGCGCCGACCGGACGTCTGTTTCGGATGGACGGCTGGCTGGCGAGCCGTCTGCCTGAGGACGACCCGGTGAACGCGATCGCCGCCATGAGCCGCCGACTGGCGGCCCGTGGAGTGGTCGGAGTCACCGACGCCACCCCGGAGGCCACCGCCCCCGGGGTGGCGGCCCTCGTCGGCGCCGTGACCGACGGCGCGCTGTGCCAGCGCCTGCACGTCATGTGCGCGCCCGACATCGAGGTCGGCACCCACCCACTCGTCACCCGCGGCCCGCACAAGGTGTTGCTCGACGACGATCGCCTTCCGGCCCTCGAAGACCTTGTCGAGCTGGTGCGGGCTTCGCACGCACAGGGCGTGCCGGTCGCCGTGCACTGCGTCACCCTGGTCCAGTTGGTGTTCACGCTCGCCGCCTTGGAGGCGGCCGGCACCGTGCCCGGTGACCGCATCGAGCACGGGTCGGTGGTCCCCGGCGACCTGGTTGGCCCGCTGTCCGCCACGGGACTGACCGTCGTCACCAATCCCGGCCTGGTGCACGACCGGGGCGAGACCTATCTCGAAGAGGTGGACGAGCGTGACCTGCCGTCGCTCTATCCGTGTGCCTCGTTGGTGGCCGGCGGCGTGGCGGTCGCAGCCGGGACGGACGCCCCGTTCGGGCCGATCGACCCGTGGACGGCCGTCTGGACCGCTCGCACGCGCCGCACTCGCCGCGGCCATGTCGTCGGCGCCCACGAGGCGGTGCCTCTGCGCACCGCCCTCGGCCTCTTCGCCGGCCACGCGGCCGAGCCGGGGCGTGCCCGTCGCATCGCCGTCGGAGAGGTGGGCGACCTTTGCCTGCTGGCCGACGGCATTCTCCCCGCGCCCGGTCAGCCAGACACTGTGGTCGCCACCGTGGTGGCGGGATCGGTCGTCCATGGCACCGGCTGAGCCGTGTCGTTGAACTCGCGCAGAGGGACGGCCTCGCCGTTGACGACCACCTGCCAGGCGCCGCCGCAACGCCGGGCCGGCGTGGACGGCCGCGTGGCGCGCCCGGCGGTCAGCGAGGCGGCAGACGCCTGCATGGAAACGTCGAGGAGCACGCCACCACCGCCGGCCAGGGCCTCGAACAGGCCGGCGGCGGCACTCAGTCCGGTCACCGGGTCGGCCAGGGCGTCGCCGCAGAAGACCGGGTGGGTGTCGTCCTCCCAGGCCACGAGCCCACCGGCCACGGCGGCGTCGTCACCGAGGGCCACCCAGTGGCGGCCCGGCTCGGCCCGGCCGTAACCGGTGATACTCACCCACACTCTCCCCGGCCGCCTCGCCACCTGTTCGGGGGCCGCCTCCAGCTGCTCCAGGGCGCGCGGACGCGACGACTCGATCACGACGTCCGCCTCGTCGAGCAAGACGCGCAGTCGGCGCCGCCCCTCGGCGCTGGCGAAGTCGAGTGTCACCACCGGTTGGTCCTGGGCGTGGAGGCTCCGGTAGAAGGCGGGCACGGCGCGCGCGCCATCGGGTCTCGACGCGCTCTCGACCTTCACCACCTTCCCACCGCTGCGTCCCAAGAGCATGGCGGTGAGTGGCCCGGCCCACATGGACGACAGGTCCACGATGGACAGGTCGCCGAGGTCGCGGCGTCCGCTCGATTCCCACAAGCGGCGGGCCGACCACGGCCGCCCCGGCGCCACGTCGCCGGTTCCGAGGGGGGCTGCGGGTACGCCCAGCAGTCGGGCCCGGTGCACCAGCTCGGCCACCGGGATCTGCTCGACCAGGCGCGTGAGCGCGTCCCACGTGTCGGGGCCGCACTCGCCTCTCGCCAAGGCATTGACCGCCTCGCGGTCCTCGGGCCTCGCCAGGTTCACCGCCACCCAGCGGTCGGGTCCCCGCAGGAGCCGGCACGACCCATTGGCCGAGCGGCGTCCCTGTCGTCGCAGGCCGAGGAGCTTCGCCCGAACGGTGAGCAGCTCCGCCCAGTCGACCACCACCGTGTCGCCCACCTCGGCCGACCAGTGGGCCACGGCGCCGGCCAGGCGATCGAGCCCGCGCACCAGCCCACTTGGCGGCGCCAGAGGCGGACCGTCGGGCCGCCCCGTCAGCGCCATCAGACCTGAGGTGGCCGCCACCCGCAGCTCGGCGGCCGCATCGGGGTCAGTCATGGCGCGCACTGAGGCACAGGGTACGCTCCGCCCATCGCCGAGACATCGCAGGGGGCGCTGCCCGCCATGGCTGTGAGCCAGCTGCTCGAGAGCGCATGGTCCGGCAGCAACGAGATCCTCGGTGTGCTCGACGACCAGCCGATGCTGGTCGTGGAACTCGAGACGGGAGACGACATCCCGTGCGCGCCCCCGCCGTGGCTGCCCTGTGTGGTGGTGGCCGTGGTGCGTGAGCATCCGACCACGCCGCCGCCGGTCGGTGCCGACGTGGCCGTGTGTCCGGAATCCGGCGTCCCGGCCCCACCGGGGTGGGTGGGCGTGGCCGATCCGGCCGGTGAGGTCCAGCGCCTCGGCGCCCATGTGGGCGGGGCGCCGCAGCCGGCGGTGCTCCTGGCCCAGCTTCTTCGGCTGAGCACGGAGCGGGATGTGGAGCGGGGACTGCTGGTCGAGTCCCTCGCGTACTCGGTTCTCCAGTCCGGGCCCGCGTTCTCCTCGTGGCTGGCCGAGCGGCGACGAACGGCGCCGAAGGTTCGCGACGAACAGGAGCACCCGGTGCTCGTGACACGAGACGGCGACCAGCTGACCATCACGCTCAACCGTCCAGATGTGCGCAACGCCGTCAATGCCCGTCTACGCGACGCACTGACCGAGGCGCTGCTGCTCGCCGGTGCCGGGTCATCCGGCGCGCCGGTGGAATTGCGTGGAACAGGGCCGGATTTCTCGAGCGGGGGCGACCTCGACGAGTTCGGCTCGCTCCCCGACGTGGTGACCGCGCACTTGGTACGGAGCGTCCGTAGTCCAGCACGGCTCTTGGCCGGCCTCGGCGAGCGGGTCACCGCCCACGTGCACGGCGCCTGCGTGGGGGCCGGCATCGAGCTCGCCGCCTTCGCCCGAACAGTGGTGGCCGCCCACGACACGCGCTGCCGGCTTCCCGAGATCTCCCTCGGCCTCGTCCCGGGTTCGGGGGGCACGGTCAGCATCCCTCGCCGCATCGGCCGGCACCGCACCGCTTGGCTCGGGCTGAGCGGGGAGGCAATTGACGTCGAGACGGCGCTGCAGTGGGGACTCGTCGACGAGATCCTCCCGACGCCTGAGCCTGGATAGGTGCAGAACGCAGTGCGCCTTCACCACCCGTTATATCGGCTGTCGGAAGGCAGGGAGGACCCGGCGCTCGAAGAGCTCCAGGCTGGACCACGCCAGATCCATCGGCATGCCTCCGCACAGCGGGTGGAGCATGGCGAAAGGAAAGGGTGCGGCCAGCTGCTCGGCCACGAACTGCTCGGGCGTCACCACGCGGTACTGGCCGCTCTCCCGCAGCTCCTCGGTGTCCTCCATCCTCCGGTACGGCGTCGCCACTCCGTCTTGGGCCTGCCAGGTGCCGTAGGCATTCATCTCGTGCAGGAAGTAGGGCGCCATGGCCGTCCACCCCGCCTCGGGGTCCTCCGCCAGGGCCACCACCTGGTTGGACGGCACGGGGCAGGGACCGGGATCCGGTCGCCCGAGCCGCCGCACCTCGTCGCGGTAGAAGTCCCACACATCGGGAACAGACGGGATGAACCCGTCGGCGATGCATGCAGCGCGCCGAGCGGCAGCCTCGCTGCTGCCGCCCAAGATGATGGCCGGCCCGCCGGGACGAAAGGGAGCCGGGGTCAGGTGCACGGTGCGCCCCCGGTACTCGAAGGGCTCCCCGGTGAAGGCGTCCTTCAACGTGGCCACCAACGCCGTGACCCGCTCGGCGCGCTCGGCCATGGAAATGCCGTACATGGCGAATTCCTCGCGGACGTACCCTCCGGCCACGATGAGATCGACGCGGCCCCGGCTCAGGTTGTCGAGCACGAGCAGGTCCTCGGCCAGCCGCAACGGGTCGTAGAAAGGGGCGATCAGCGCCGCCACCATGAGGCGCACGTTGCCGGTGCGTGCCGCCATGGCGGCCAGCATCGGCACCGGACTCGGCAGGTACTCGTCGGGTGATCCATGGTGCTCGGAGACGGCGATGCTGACGCACCCGAGCCCGTCGGCCCACTGCGCCATCTCGAGGGCCGTCGCGTAGCGGTCGGCCACCGACGTACCGGCGAAGGCCGGGTTTCGGAAGTCGAATCGCATGCCGAAGAGCACCGTCATCGTCCTCGTCAGGTGAAGAGACGCGCCGTGGCGATGGCCGCCAGCCGGTCATGGCTCCCGTGGTCGTGCACATCGATCTGGCACAGTCCGTTGCGGGTGCGCGCCCGCGCTCTCACCGGCCCGTTTCGCACCGGCTGCAGGAAGTGCACATCCAGCACGCACAGGGTGTGCCCGGGAGACCGGGAGAGTGCCGCTTCCTCCACGGCCAGGGCGATCAGGCCGCCGTTCATGGTGTTCGCCGCATTGAGCCCATCCTCCGAGCGCTCCAAGACCACCACGCCGGGCTCGACTCGTCGGCAGCCGGCCCGGTCGGCGAACGGCACAGACAGGGTCTGCATCGGCGGCGGCAGATCGAAGCTCAGCGCGTCGGGCAGGCGCACGGTCCGGTCGTGCACGGCCATGAACGACGCCGACCCGAAGGCGAAAATGTCGCCGTCATCGTCGGCGAAGTCGACGCTGGCCACGAACACCGTGCGACCTTTCTTCACCGGTCTTCCCGTAGCGTGCACCGCTCCCGCCGACGGTGCCGGGCGAAAGAGGTGGATGTCGAGTTCCAGGGTGACCGGCACGCGGTCCACCATGTGCTTGGCCGCCAGCAGGCCGGTGACCATGTCGGCCCACACGGCCAGGACGGAGGTCCGCACATGGTCAGTCCCCGGCACGTGCATCTCAGGGATGATCGAGGCCGAGCCCTCGAGGCCGTCATCGGTGGAGCGGACACCGAAGCCGAGCTCGCTCAGGATGTGCTGCGGGGCACCGCCCCTGTCGTCCGGCCCGGTCATCGTGGTGGAACTGTGCCACTTCCCCCGGTCGCCGGGGCCGGGCATGCTAGGAACCGATGAACGACGACCTGGGAACGCCGAACCTCCGCCTCGAGCGCCACGGATCCATCGCCTGGTGCACCATCGACCGCAGCGCGGCGCGCAATGCCCTCACTCCGGCCATGTACTACGGCCTCAAGCGCGCGGTGGAACTGGTCAACTCGGACCCCGACCTGGCCGCCCTCATCGTCATCGGAACCGGCGACGTCTTCGCCCCCGGCGGTGACCTGGGCGGGCGCTCGGACCCGGGTGAGGAGCTCCCGGACGTCACCGGGCAGGAGGTGCTGCCCTTCTTGACCATCCGCGACAGCGACGCACCGGTCGTCGCCGCCGTCAATGGCATCTGTCAGGCGGGGGGTTTGCTGATCGCCATGATGGCCGACATCGCGGTGGCCAGTGACCGGGCCACCTTCCGGGTGCCCGAGCTCCTGCGCGGCATCCCGGACGCCACCTATGCCGCCGCCCTGCCGGCTCACGTCGGCATGGCCGTGGCCAGAGACCTGCTACTCACGGGCCGAAGCTTCGACGCGGCCGAAGCCCTGCGCATCGGTCTGTTGTCGCGGGTTGTGCCCCACGACGACCTGCGAGACGCCGCCGTGCAGGCCGCCCATCAGCTCCTGCGCAGTGCGCCCACAGCGCGGTCCCAGGTCAAGCGGATGATCAACGAGCGCTACGGGCACGTTGACTACCAGACGATGTTCTGGGCCATCGAGAATTCCCCCGAGCTGCGCGAAGGCATGCGCGCCTTCATGGAGAAGAGGCCGCCGACATGGATCCCGGCGGACGTCCCGGTGCCCGGCCCTCGCATCTGAGCGTCAACCGTCGGCCCGGACAGTGTCCTTTTCGGCCGGGACAATGGGCGGGGCATTGCGCCAGTTCGGGATGCCCGAGTCCTCCTTGGCCACCGGGTAGTGGTCGTCGTTCACCCAGGCCCAATGCGAGTGGTTGAGCTCGTGCAGGGTGAAGCAGGCGTTCAGGGCGTTGTAAAAGCCCATATTGTCAACCGACTGGTTGACGGACTCCTTGATGAGCAGTGACGTCATGGTGGGCAGCTCGGTGATCCGGCGGGCGAAATCGAGGGTCATGTCGTCAAGCCGGTCGGCGGGGAAGATCTTGCTGATCATCCCTAACCGGTGGGCCTCTTCGGCGCCGATGGCGTCGCCCGTCAGCAGAAGCTCCTTGGCCTTGCGGGGGCCGAACTCCCACGGGTGGGCGAAGTACTCGACACCGCACATGCCGAGCCGGGCGCCCACCACGTCGGCGAAGCGGGTCCCTTCGGCGCACACGATCAAGTCGCAGGCCCACAGAAGCATGAGCCCGGCGGCGTAGACGTCACCGTGGGCCTGGCCGATGGTGATCTTGCGCAAGTTGCGCCAGCGGCGGGTGTTGTCGAAGAAGTAGTGCCACTCCTGAAGCATCAGGGACTCCGAGGCCTGACGGGTACCCCCGTTGACCTCCCGGGTCGGGTGCTGGTTGGGCCCCGGGCTGTACTCCTCGATGGACACCTTCGACCCCATGTCGTGGCCGGAGGAGAACATCGGTCCGGTCCCGCCCAGGACCACGACCCGCACTGCGTCATCCGCCTCGGCGTGGAGGAACGCCTCGTTCAGCTCCACCAGCAGGCCCCGGTTCTGTGCGTTGCGGGCATCGGGCCGGTTCAGCATGATCCGGGCGATCTTGCCGTCGTCGAAGGTCTCGTAGAGCAGGAACTTGTACTCGGGCATCTCCGGCTCCTTTTCGTCGGGCCCTCCGGCCACAGGTCAAGGTAGCTTCGCCGCGGGCCGACGGTGACGTCAATATCAGTAACGCGGCCATAGAGCGCGGCTCGTGACGGCTCGGCGCGTTCGTAAAGACGCCCTCCCCATCGGAGCGGATGTCGAGGACGTCGACCAGGTCCGACGCGTCACCTCAGACCGAGCTGTCGCCGCGGTCTTAGACGAGCGGTTCCGTCACGTCAGCCTTCCGGCGAGGAACCGGGCGATGTCGGTGGCCGGGGGGTAGGCCTCGGTCAGCCCGGCGGCGAAGTAGCCGACATCGGTGACGAGGATGTGCCCGGTGATGGCCACGGCCGCATCGCTGCACAGGAACACCAGGGGATAGGCCTGATCGAGAGGGGTGGAGGCCTCGATGCCGAGCTCATCCCGGTAGTCGGATGCGAACCCCAACCACAGCTCCTTGTTGGCTTGGGCCAACGGCGTGTCGGTCGGGCCCGGGCAGATGGCGTTGAGCCGGACGCCGCGCTTCATGAGCGGGTAGGCCTGGGAGGAGACGTAGGCGCAGATGGCCTGCTTGGTGGACATGTAGTCGGCGCCGCCGTTCTGCTCGACCCACTGCACCGCCGACTCGAAGTCCGGCGTGGCCAGGTATTCCCTGAGTCGCTCCAGGTTCGACTCCCAGCCGAGGCCGGCGGCAGAGGAGATGAACCCGATGGCCGAACCCCGTGGCAACGTTCCCTCGGCCAGCATCCGGTCGATCATGTGCCGGTGGCCGATGAAGTTGATCTTCTCGATGCCCGGCGTGCCGTCGGCCACGCCGGCGCAGGAGAACAGGGCGTTGACCGGCCCGCCCAGCTGGTCGAGTGCCTGGTCGATCGAGCCCTTGTCGGCCAAGTTGACGTGGATGAACTTGGCGCCCGCCAGCGAGGGTTCGGCGATGTCCAGTATCACCACCTCGGCCCCGGCGTCCTGTGCCAGCTCGGCCGTTGCCGCCCCCATGCCCGTAGCGCCGCCCACCACGAGCGCACGCTTTCCTTTGTACCCGAATGCGTCGAACACACCCATCTCAATTCTCTCCTGGCTTGTCGGTGTCGGTCAGGCGATGATGCCGCGGACTTTGAGATCCACGATGGTGTCCCAGTCGATGCCCAGATCTGAGAGGACCTTGTCCCCGTGCTCGTTGAACTCGGGCGCCCGCTTGGGTACGGCCGGCACGCCGTCGAACTGGATGGGCGCTGCTACCAGCTGGTAGGGCTTTCCCTCCGCCGTCTCGCACGACTGCATGTAGCCGTTGGCCTCCGACTGGGGATCGGCGGCCACTTCCAGGGTGTTCTGCACGACCGCCCACTGGCCGGTGAAGTGCTCGAGCTTCTCACGCCACTCCGCCAGGGTGTGCTTGGCAAAGGCCTCGCGCAGGATGCCGATGGCCTCGGGGGTGTTGGCCATAAGCGATTCGTGGTCGGCGAATCGGGGATCCTCTGCCAACTCGGGCCGTTCGATCATCTCGCACATCGAGGGCCAGTACTTGGCGGCCTGCAGGCAGGTGAGCGCGATCCACCTGCCGTCGCTGGCCAGGTAGTTCGCGGTCAACGGGTTGCGCGGTACCGAATCCGGCGCCGGCTGCCAGGGGAAGTTGAGCAGCAGCGACATGCTGATGGTCTGGCCCATGGCCCACATGCCCGACGACAGCAGCGACACATCGACGGTCGTGGCCTCGCCGGTGCGCTCGCGGTGGTACAGCGCCCCCATGATGCCGCCGGCGATGGTCATGGCGCCGATCGAGTCGCCGAAGCCGGGACCGGGCGGCGGCGCCACCTGGTCGTAGTCGCTCCTCGTCACCGCCAGTGCCACGCCCGAGCGGGCCCAGAAGGCGAGCGAGTCGTAGGACCCCTTGTCGGCGTCCGGTCCACGTTCGCCCTGGCCGGTGCCCCGGGTGTAGATGATGTTCGGATTGTGGGCCCGGATGTCCTCCACGTCGATCTTGAGTTTCTTGCGGACGGCGGGAAGCTTGTTGGTGAGGAACACATCGGAGGTCGCCGCCAATTTATAGAGAATGGCGACGCCCTCCGGGGAGGCCAGATCGAGCCCGAGACTCTGCTTGCCCCGGTTGGAGTGCTCGAGCAGGACGTGCACGTCGCCGGGGATGATCCCCACGCCCGAGGAAGCCAGTCCGCGCATGGCGTCACCCCGTTCGACGTGCTCGATCTTGATCACGTCGGCTCCCCAATCGGCCAGCAGCGCCGACGCCGCCGGCACGAAGGTCTGCTCGGCCACCTCGAGGATGCGCACGCCCTCCATCACGGTCGTCACGGGGTTCCTCCTAGAAGAGTGGTGTGCTCGCCGGACAAATCTGAGCGGGACGAGCTTCCGATGCCGACAGCGATGCTACTACCGGCGCTCCCGACGCCGCCCCGCGTGCAGCCTCCGCCAACCGATCAACCATCACGACGTCCGCCCGGCGACGAAGACGGGCCCCGGGGCACGTCGCGGAAAGGCACATCTCGGTCGAGGGAGCGCTCGCGGGGCATGCCGAGCACGCGTTCACTGATGACGTTGCGGGCCATCTCGGTCGTCCCGCCGCCGATGCAGCCGGTCTGGCGCATCAGGTAGTCGAGCCCCCGGTCGGCGAGCACCCCGTCCGCCGCCGTCCATGACCCACCCGTCGTCCCGGCCAGCTCGAAGGCGATAGTGCGCGTCCGGGCCGTGGTCGTGCCCTTGAACAGCCGGGCGATCGCTGCCGCCTGATCGCTGAACACCTCGGCGCGGATGCCGCGGCTGATGCGCTCCTGCAGCTGCACGGCCACGACGTCGAGCATGCGGGCCTCGCCGACGAGTTCCTGTGCGCTCGGGTCGTCCAGCCGGCCGGCGGCTCGCGCCAGGGAGCTGCAGGAGGTAGAGGTGAAGGACGTGCTGACGCTGCTGGCGAAGGTGACGAGCGGGGACTCGTAGAGCTGCCGCTCGTGGAACATCCAGCGCACACCCACCGTCCAGCCGTCGTCGACCTCGCCGATCCGGTCGCCGTCGGGGACGATCACGTCCGTGAGGAACTCCTGGCAGAACTCCCGGGAGCCGTTGAGCATCTCGATCCGGTGGATCTCGATGCCCGGCTGGCGCAGGGGGAGGATGAACACCGTGAGGCCGCGGTGCTTGGGGACGTCCCAATTGGTACGGACCAGGCACAGACCCCAATCCGCCAACCAGGCACCCGTTGTCCAGATCTTCGACCCATTGAGCACCCACTGGTCGCCGTCGCGCACGGCCGAGGTGAGCGCGCCGGCCACGTCCGATCCTCCCCCCGGCTCCGAAAGCAGTTGCATCCACAGCTCCTGTCCTCGCAAGATGGCGGGGGCGTGGGTGCGTTTCTGCTCTTCGGTGCCGAATTCGAGGAGGACGGCCAGGCACGGCGAGAATGTGGGTACCTGGAGGCGGACCGGGAACTCGTATCCGGCCAGTGCGTGGTTGAGTGCCCGTTGATGATCCGCCGTCAGCCCCTGGCCGCCGTACTCCCGGGGGACGCACACGCCGGCGAAGCCCGCCTCGTAGAACATGCGCTGTAATTGGCGCTCACGATCGACCTCGGCCAACTCCTGCTCGTCGGTGAGGTTGGTGCGGAAGGCTCCCTCGTAGCGACTCGGGTCGGCTTCGGGGAGGGTGGCCGCCGCCCAGGCGCGGGCCCGTGTGCCGAAGCTGGTCGCGTCCTCGGGACGGTGGGGCACTACCGCTGCTCCTGCTCGACCAGCAGCTCGGCGATCCGCCGGCGGTGGAGCGCGGGCGTGCCCAGGAGCGCCCGGTTGAGCGTGACTCGGCGAAGCAGCAGGTGGAGGTCGTGCTCGTAGGTGAGGCCGATGCCCCCGTGGATCTGGACGCAGTCCTGGAGCATCTCTCCGCCGTACTCGCCGACGAAGGCGGCGGCCACGCTGACCAGCTCGGCGGCATCGGTGGCGACGGCATCGACGGCGGCGGCGGCAGCGTCGGTCACAGCGTGGCCGGCTTCGAGCCAGGTCTTCATGTCGGCGAAGCGGTGCTTGAGCTCCTGATAGGAGGCCAGTGGCCGGCCGAAAGAGTAGCGATCGAAGGCCCACTCCACGGTCATGTCGAAGGCACGTTCCATGGCGCCCACAGACTCGGCGGCCAGCAGGACCAACGCCACACGCAGCTGGTGCTCGACCTGGGTGCCGGCGCCGCCCATCTCGCCCACCACGGCGTCGAGCGGCAACCGCACGTTCTCGAAGCGGACTACCGAGAAGCGCCGGGTCAGGTCCACCGACTGCATCGGCTCGAGTGTCACTCCGGGCGCGTCGGAGGGGACGAGCACCTGGGTGAGCCCGTCACCGGTGCGACCGCTGACGAGGAGATGGGCGGCCTGGGCCGCCGACTCCGCCGGTCGCTTCACGCCGTCGAGCACCACCTTGGCGCCGTGCACGGAGACGTCGAGGGACAGACCTTCGGGTCTGTGCCCCTGGAGCGATGCCTCTGAAAAGCACCACGAAACGACGGCGGAGCCGGACAGCAGATCGGCGAGCACCTGGCCGTGACGGGCAGGGTCCTCGGCACCGAGGCCGGCGGCAGCGACGTTGCAGGGCACGAACGGGCCCGGCGCGGCGTGACGGCCGAACTCGTGGGCCAGCAGCGTGGCGTCGATGAGTCCCCTCCCGCTGAGGTTGCCTCCGCCGCGCTCTTCGGGCACGAGCAGCGATGTCCAGCCGAGCTCGGCACCCTGACGCCAGTACTCCTCTTCATAGCCGGCGGGGTGCTCTCGCAGCTTGCGCATCTGGTCGACCGGCACCGTGTTCGACAGGTACCGGGCGGTGGTCTCGCGGAGGTTCTGTTGGGCCCCGGTGAGCTCGAGCAGCATGGACGGTGCCGCCGGTCGGCTCAGTCAGCGGGCCAGGCGACCGACTTGACCTCGAGGTACTGCTCGAAGCCGGCGGTGCCGTTCTGGCGTCCGACACCGCTCTCCTTGTACCCGCCGAAGGGCACATCGGCGAAGTAGCCGGCACCACCGTTGAGACCGATGAATCCGGCTCTGAGCTTCCGGGCGACGGCGAGGGAGCGCTCGAGCGAGCCGGACATGACGTTGCCGGCCAGACCGTAGGGGCTGTCGTTGGCGATGCGCAGGGCATCCGCTTCGTCCTCGAAGGGGATTACCACCAGCACCGGGCCGAAGATCTCCTCGCGGGCGATGGTCATGGCGTTGTCCACGTCGACGAAGAGAGTGGGGCGCACGTAAAACCCCTTCTCCATCCCCTCGGGCGCACCGGTGCCGCCGACCAAGAGCTTGGCCCCCTCGTCAATGCCCTTCTGGATATACCCAGTGACGCGTTCGCGCTGTTTGGCCGAGATTAGAGGTCCGCACAGCACGTCGGGTTGTTGGGGGTCGCCCGGGACCACCGAGTCGTAGATACCTTTCAGGATCTCGACACCTTCGTCATAGCGCGAGCGGGGGAGCAGCATCCGGGTGGGTGTGGCGCAACCCTGACCCGCGTGGAAGCAGGGCGCGATTCCGATGAGGCAGGAAAGGCCCAGGTCGGCGTCTTCAAGGACGATGGTGGCCGACTTGCCTCCGAGTTCGAGGAAGAGGCGCTTCATGGTGGCCGCCCCCTTCTCCATGATGCGCTTGCCCACGGCCGTGGACCCGGTAAACGAGATCAGGTCCACCTTCGGCGACAATGTGAGCTGCTCGCCCACGAGGTGGTCCGAGGAGGGGACGACGTTGACCACGCCGGGGGGAATGTCGGTACGCTCTGCCACCAGTCGCCCGATGCGCGTGGCGGTGAACGGCGTGTCGGGAGCCGGCTTGAGCACCACGGTGTTGCCCGTGGCCAGAGCCTGGCCAAGCTTGTGGATCGTCACCTCGAACGGGTAGTTCCATGGAACGATGGCGCCGACCACGCCGACGGCCTCACGCCACACCCTCCGGGCCGTCAATTGGCCGGTGAGTGCCGAGACCTCGTTGCCGAGGTCGACGTCCCAGGGGTACTCGTCGATGAGCTTGGCCGGGTGAGTGAGCCCTCCCGCCAGGGGTGCGTCGAGCTGCGGGCCGTGGGTGACCATGCGCGGGCAGCCCACCTCGAGGATCAGCTCCTCGCGCAGCTGCTCTTGCTCGGCTTCGAGAGCCTCTTGGAGCTGTTCGAGGCAGCGCTTGCGCAAGGCACGATTGGTGGACCAGTCGGACTCGTCGAACGCCCGGCGAGCGGCGTCGATTGCCCTGTCCATGTCGTGGCGGTCGGCGTCGGCGACTTCGCCGATCACTTCCTCAGTGGCCGGGTTGACGTCGGCGAAGGTCTTCCCCGACTTTGCATCAACGAGCTTGCCGTCGATAAACATCCTCGACTCGAAGGTGATGTCCCCCGGTACGGCCACGGCGCTCTCCTCCCAGCCTTGACTGGCGGGAAAGTACCTGACATTGACGTCGTAGTCAAACTTGCCGTACCTTCCTCGCATGGAGCTACAGGGTCATTCGGCGATCGTCACGGGAGGCGCCGGCGGCCTCGGTTCGGTCACGGCGCGACGGCTGGCCGGGCTCGGCATGGGAGTGGTCGTCTTCGACCGTGACGGTGACCGGGCGGCCGAGGTGGCGAAGGTGCTCGACGGCGACGCCCTCGGTGTGGGCGGCGACACGACCGACGACGACGACGTCGCCGCCGCCATCGACGCGGCTCGCTCGCTCGGCCCGCCGGCGGTGCTCGTCAACGTGGCCGGCGGGGGAGTGGGTGGCGGGCGCACCGTCGGGCGTGACGGGCTGCCTCACGACAAGACGTCCTTTGCGCAGACCATGGAAATGAACGCCCTCGGCACGTTCAACGCCACTCGCCTGGTGGCGTCGGCCATGGCGGGCAACGAGCCGGACGAGGACGGCCAGCGCGGGGTGGTGGTGAACACGGCTTCGATTGCCGGCATGGAGGGGCAGACCGGGCAGGTGGCCTACGCCTCGGCCAAGGCGGCCATCCTCGGCATGACCCTTCCCATGGCCCGGGACCTGGCACCCCTGGGCATCCGGGTGTGTGCCATCGCCCCGGGGACGATGGGGACGCCCATCATGCGCAGTGTGCCCGAGAAGCTTCGTGAAAAGCTCGAAGGGGACATCGTCTTCCCCAAGCGCATGGGCCGGCCCGAGGAGTTCGCCCAACTGGTCGAGTCCATCGTGCGCAATCCCTACTTGAACGGCGAGAACATCCGCCTCGACGGCGCCCTGCGGTTCCCTCCGAAGTAGCCGGCGATGGGTTTGCCGCCAGGGGGTGAGGCACCGTCGGGAGTGCTCTTCCCGCAGACGCACGGGGCGTGAGCGGCCCGTGATGACCATCGAGGCGGACAAGCCCGGCGGCCCCCGGTCTTCCAAGGGCGAGCGCACGCGGGCGAAGCTGTTGCAGGCGGCCAAGGAGATTTTCGAGGAGCACGGATTCGTGGAGGCGCGCATCTCCGACATCGCCGAACGGGCCGAACTCTCCCATGGTGTCTACTACCACTACTTCGCTTCCAAGGACGAAGTCTTCCGAGAGGTGGCGGCATTCCACGAGCAGCAACTGGGGGCTGCCGTCCTGGCCGAGATGGAGCTGGTGGCCGGACCACCCGGCACGACGGTCGCCGCCAAGATCGAGGCCGCCAGCCGCCGCTACTTGGCCGAGTACCGCGACAAGGCACGCCTCATGCGCGTGATCGAGCAGGTTTCGCGTTCCAACGTCGGGTTCCACGAGGCCCGCCTGCACCGTCACAAGCAGTACGCCGAGCGGCTGGCAGCGGCCATCGTCCAGCTGCAACACCAAGGCCTGGCCGATCCGGCGGTCGACCCGACGGTGGGGTCTCAGGTGATCATGGCCATGGTGACCCGCTTCGCCGAGGCCTGGTTCGTCCAGGGCACGGTCGACTGCAGCTTCGAAGAAGGCGTGATCCAGCTCAACCGGCTCTGCCTGAACGCCCTGGGCCTGTCCTGGGCGACGCCCGGCGAGTAGGTCGGCGCAGCATCCGGGAGGCCACGGGCCGGACGTGCCGGCGACCGGGCACCGGTCAGATGTACATGCCGCCGTTCACGGCCAAGAGCTGGCCGGTGATGTAGCTGCCGTCCTCCATCGAGCACAGGTATGAGCACGCGGCGGCGATGTCGGCCGGAGTGCCGGCCCGGCCGAGCGGGATCATCGGTGCGATGACGTCGATACCGGGGAAGTTGCCGGCCTCGGTGGCCGCCCGGGCCATGGGGGTGTCCACCACGCTCGGGGCGATGGTGTTGACCGTGATGCCCTGCCGGGCCAGGTCGACGGCCAGCGCCTTCGTGAGGGCGATGACGCCACCCTTCGACGCCGAGTAGTGGGCCATGTTGGGCGCGCCGGACTGGGCGCTCTGCGACGAGATGGTCACGATCCGCCCCCACCCGGCCGCCAGCATGTCGGGCACGGCGGCCTGGACGCAGCTGAACGTCCCGGTCAGGTTGACGGCGATGACCTGCTCCCATCGCTGCGGCGTGATCTCCAGCAACGGGTCGAACGCCTCGATGCCGGCGCTCGTGACCAGGATGGTGACCGGCCCGAGCTCGGACCGTACGCGGGCAAAGGCGCCGTCCACGGCGGGCCAGTCGGTGACGTCCACTTCCACGGCCACGGCCTGGGCGCCGCCCTCCTGCAGTTGCTCGGCCGCCGTCCTCGCCCCGGACCCGTCACGGTCGAGGATGCCCACGGCGTAGCCGTCGGCGGCGAACCGCCGGGCGACGCCCCGGCCGATGCCCGAGGCCCCGCCCGTCACCACCGCCACCCGGCTCATGGTCCGGCCTCGACGGGGGTGAACTCGAGATGCAGCGTGCTGAGACCCCGCAGCACCCAGGTCGGGTCGTAGCGGAACCGGCGCTGGCCCGGTGGCCCGTGATGCTCCTCGGAGAGGTGGATGTCGCGCGTCCGGTCGAGGATGCGTTCCAGGCTGACCCTCCCCTCGGCCCGGGCCAGGGGCCCGCCCGGACAGGTGTGGTTGCCCCGACCGAAGGCCATGTGGGCCCGGGCGTTGTGCCGGTCGACGCGGAACTCTGCCGGGCACTCGAAGCGACGAGGGTCACGGTTGGCCGCCCCGTTCAAGAGCATCACCGGGGTGCCCGCCGCCACGTCGACCCCTCCGATGGTGGTCGAGCGACGGGTCAGACGGAAGTCGGCCTTCACCGGGCTCTCGACGCGAAGCGACTCCTCGATGAAGGTGGGGATGAGCTCCTTGTGCTCGCGTAGCCGGTCCTGCAACTCGGGGCGCTCGGCCAGGTACTTGAGGGCCACGGCCAGTAGCTTGGCCGTGGTCTCCTGCCCGGCGGCGAAAAGAAAGGTGGCGGTGCGGACGACGGCCGTCACCTCGGGCATGGAGCCGTCGGGATAGGTGGCCAGGGCCAGGTCGGTGAGCACGTCCTTGCGGGGATGGCGACGCCGATCCTCGACGTAATGGCCGAACCAGTCGTCCAGCCACGACAGCGGGTTGAGGTCTCCACCCGTCGGTGACTCCGAGCCGATGGTCCCCGGTGCCTGGCTGAGGCCGAACCCCTGACGGAACCGGTGGTACTCGGATTCGGGCACCCCCAGGAGGTCCGCCACCACCAACATGGCGAAGGGTTTCGAATAGGCACCGATGAACTCGCAGTGCCCGTCGCCGACGAACTCGTTGAGGAGCTGGTCGGACAGGCGGTCCATGAACGCCTCGTTCTCCTTGAGGCGCCGGGAGGTGATGAGCCGCATCAGCAGCGCTCGCTCGCGGGTGTGCGCCGGCGGGTCCATGGTGACCATGTGCTCGTTCATCGGGATCTGGTCCCGGTAGCGGTCGATGATCGCTCCCACGTCGTCGCCCTCGAGCGGCACGGGGAACTGAGCGAATGGACCCATCACCGAGTTGATCGACGAGAAGTTGCTGTCATCCAGATACACCGCGCTGGCTTCCTCGAAGCCGGTCACGGCCACCACCCCGTTGGGCAGGGGCAACACCGGGGATTGGCAGCGGAGCTCGTCGAAGTACGGGTAGGGGTCTTCCACCAGGCCTTCGTCGCTGAAGAAGTCGACGGTCATCCAGTCGCCCATCGCCCGCGCCCCTTGTCCTCGTCCCCGCCGCCCTGAATGCTGAGCAATCGCACAGCATTTGTTTTGGCACTTGCATAGCAGGAGGCGGGGGATGTGACAAGTTGGTGGGCATGGCCAGCGCCTCGCCGACGCCCGCACGTCGGATCGGCGCGCCCGATTCCAAGACCCGAGCCCGGCTGGTGGACGCCGCCGAGCAGCTGCTACTGGAGGAGGGCTACGGGGCGGTCACCTCACGGCGCGTCGGTGCCAAGGCCGGGCTCAAGGCTCAGCTGGTTCACTACTACTTCCGCTCCATGGACGACCTCTTCGTCGAGGTCTTCCGGCGCCGGGCCGAGGAGAACCTGGCCCGGGTCGAGCGAGCGCTGGCCGGTGCCATCTCACTGCGCGCCCTGTGGGAGCTCAACGCCGATCCGCGCGGTACGGCGTTCTCGATCGAGTTCGTGGCCATGGCGAAGCACCGCAAGACGATCCGGGCCGAGGTGGCCCGCTATGCGGAGCGCTACCGCGCCGCTCAGCTGCGGGCCATGCACAGCGTGCTGGCGGCGGCGGACGTTCCCGCCGACGCGCTGCCGCCCGTTGTGGCTCTGTTGCTCATGACCGGCCTGTCGCAGGTGCTCTCGCTGGAGCGGTCCCTCGGGGTCGTCGCCGGGCACGACGAGACGGTCGAGTTCGTCATCGACCTCGTCGACCGCTTCGACGCCGCACAGAAGGCCACGGCCACGTAGTCGCTCGCCCATTTCCTTCCCCGGCGCGACGGGCGTCGAACGGCCCCGGGCTCGTGGGAAAGCCTCGCCGGCGCCGGGCCCTGGCTCGACACGTGGCGGGCGTTCAGCCGATGACGACCGGCAACGTTTCCCAACCCCGCACCGTCGACGTCCGGGCCTGCACGGCGTTGGCGTAGTCCACCTCCCAGTCCGGGAATCGAGTCAGAACCTCGTCGAGGGCGACGCGGCCCTCGAGCCTGGCGAGCGCTGCCCCCAGGCACAAGTGGATGCCGTGACCGAAGCTCAGTTGGCGGCCGACATTGCGGTGGATGTCGAGGTCATCGGGGTTCTCGAATCGACGCCCGTCGCGGTTGGCGGAGCCGTTGAGCAGCACCATGATGCTTCCTTCGGCGATCTTCCGGCCGTAATGCTCCACGTCCCGGGCGACGTAGCGGGCCTGCACGGGGGACGGAGCTTCGTAACGGAGGATCTCCTCGATGGCGTTGGGGATGAGCGATCGGTCCTCGGCGAGTTGCCGGCGCTGGTCGGGGTGTTCGGCCAGCAGCTTGCCGGTCCAGCCGATCAGCCGGGTCGTCGTCTCGTTTCCCGCCCCGGCGAGGAGGTTCACGTAGGTGAGCACTTCCTCCCGGGTGAGTCGCCTCGTGACGCCATGCTCGTCCTCGAACTCGGCGTTGAGCAGCTGCGTCATCAAGTCGTCAGCGGGATGCGTCGCCCGCCAGTCGAGGTATTCGGCGAAGAGTTCGCCGCCGCCGGCGTCGGACCCGAACGTCGCCTCTTCCCCTTCCTTCAGGCGGAGCCCTTCGTCGAGTTGTTCCCTGATCGCGGCCTGGTCCTGCTCGGGGATGCCGAGGAGGTAGCCGATGACCCGCATGGGCATTTCGGCGCCGAGGTCCTTGATGAAGTCGAAGCGCCCGGCTCCGACGAGTGGATCGAGGGAGCGCCGGCAGTATTCACGGACCCTCGGCTCCAGCTCGTTCATCTTGCGAGGCGTGAAGACCCGGGACATGAGGGCGCGGTGCACGTGGTGCTCGGGCGGGTCTTCGAACAGGATGGCACCCGACGGGATCTCGAAGTCGGCCCGGATGAGCTCGAGGATCGATCCCTTGCCCGAGCGGTAGGTTTCCCAGTCGAGCAGGCCTTTCTCCACGTCCTCGAATCGGCTCAGGGCGAAGAAGTCGTACTTCTCGTTGTAGTAGAGCGGCGCCTCGTCGCGCAGGCGTTTCCAGACGGGGTAGGGGTCGGTGTCGATCTCGACGTCGTAGGGGTCGTAGTAGATCTGACTGTCATTCGCGAGCGTCACCGGTCCAACCCCTTCGCTTCACGCTTCCCCCGAGCTTCTTTGACGTTGACGTCAATAACGTGAGGAGCTTACCATCGCGACTGGTATTGATTTTGACGTCGTCGTCGATTGCTGGAGGCAACAGTGGGTACCAGGACAGGCAAGCTCGACTTCCCGGTGTTCGACTCGGACAACCATATGTACGAGACCCGAGACGCCTTTACCCGGTATCTTCCGGCGCATTTCCGCGATGCCATCAAATACGTCGAGATCGACGGCCGGACCAAGATCATGATTCGGGGCGTGGTGAGTGACTACATCCCCAACCCCACTTTCGACGTGGTGGCGAGGCCCGGGGCCATGGAGGAGTACTTCCGGAGCGGCAACCCGGAGCGAAAGTCCTATCGGGAGCTGGTGGGAGAGCCGATGAGGGCGATCTCCGCCTTCCGTGAGCCTGAGCCTCGCCTGGCCAAGATGGACGAGCTGGGCGTCGACCGTGCCCTCATGTTCCCCACCCTGGCCAGCCTGCTGGAGGAGCGCATGCGCGACGACCCGGAACTGATCCATGCCGCCATCCACGCCTTCAACGAGTGGATGTACGAGACGTGGACCTTCGATTACGACGACCGTATCTTCGCCACGCCGGTGATCACCTTGCCCATCGTGGAGAAGGCCATCGAGGAGCTCGAGTGGGTGCTCGAACGCGGTGCCAAGACGGTGCTCATCCGTCCGGCCCCGGTACCGGGCTATCGCGGTTCGCGGTCGCTCGCCTACGCCGAGTTCGATCCGTTCTGGCGAAAGGTGGTGGAAGCCGACATTCTCGTCTCTATGCACGCCTCCGACAGCGGGTATGCCCGGTACCAGGGTGACTGGACGGGGCCGTCGGAAATGATGCCGTTCCGGCTCGACGCCTTTCGCACTCTCACGATGGGCAATCGTGCCATCGAGGACACGTGCGCGGCCATGACCTGCCACGGCCTGTTCACCCGGTTTCCCGATCTCCGGATCGCACTCATCGAGAACGGCGCCAGCTGGGTCCTTCCGTTTCTTGAGGGTCTCCACGACGTCTACAAGAAGATGCCTCAGGCGTTCGAGGAGGACCCGGTCCACGCCTTCAAGCGCAACGTCTGGATCAGCCCATTCCACGAAGACGACATCCAGCCGCTGGTGGACGAGCTAGGGTCTGACCACCTGCTCTTCGGGTCGGACTGGCCGCATCCCGAGGGTCTGGCCGAGCCCGGCAGCTTCACCGCGCACCTTCCTGCCGGGCTCTCGGACACCGAGGTCTCCCAGATCATGGGCGGTAACCTCGCTCGCATCATGCGGGTCGAGGGCAGAGTCGCCGCCTGACGTCCCGGTCAGCTGCTTTAGTGTTCCATGGTCGCTGTCTCGTCGATCCTCGATTCCCTTCGCATGGAACAGGTCGGTGCCGATCGGTTCCATGCCGGCAACGTCGCCACCGGCCACCCGGTGGTCTTCGGCGGCCAGCTGCTTGCCCAGTCCATCGTGGCCGCGCTACAGGGCCACCGTGAGAAGACGGTGAAGACGCTCCACACCGTCTTTGCCCGCGCCGCGTCACCCGAAGCGGGCGTCGAGATCGAAGTGGACCCGGTGCAGGCCGGGCGCACGATGGCGAGCAGCACGGTGACCATCTCGCAGGGCGATCGGATCTGCACCCGGTCGATGGTGCTCATGAGCGCGGACGAACCCGATCTCATCCGTCATGCCGAACAGGCACCCCCGTTGCCGAGCCCGGGCACCAGGCCCGACGGCGAGGACTGGGTGGTGCACATCGTCGGTGGTGTGGATCTGAGCGATCCCGCGCAGGTGGGACCGCCCGAGCTCGAAGTCTTCACGGCCTTCCCGGGCGCCCCTGCGGATCCGGGCGTCAACCAGGCCCTGCTCGCCTTTGCCACCGACGGCTTCCTCATCGGCACGGCCATGCGCCCGCACGAAGGCGTGGGGCAGTCACAGGCGCACGTGACGTTGTCGACCGGAGTGCTGAGCCACACCATCACCTTCCACGAGCCGGTGTCCGCCTCGCAGTGGCTCCTGCTCGCCCATAGGAGCACGTACGCCGGCCGCGGCCGCAGCTACGGCCGGGCCGACGTCTTCGGACCCGACGGGGGACTCGTGGCCTCGTTCGTTCAGGACAGCATGATCCGACCGGTGGGCGAGCGCCCGTCGGGTACGCTATGACCTCAGCCCGGCGGACGCGGGACGACCGCCACCGAGGGGATGCTGGCGTCGGCGCCCGTGTGCAGGACCAGATGCACGGCCTGCACCAGCGACTCGATGTCCAAAAGGGATCCGGCGAGGTAGTTGCGCGCCGACCAGATCGGATGGAGTTCGGCGGCGAGGTCCCAGTCCCACTCGGAAGCGAATTGCGTCATCGAGTCGCCTTCGCCGCCGGCGCAGTCTCCCACCACGACACGGGTGAATCCCACTTGTGGATGCTCGGCACGCCAGGCTTCGATGAGCTTGTCGAGGGCGGCCTTGCTCACGGCGTAGGCACCGAGCCCAGGCCAGGGAGGGGTCATCGAGGCGCTCACCGACGACAGGTATGCGGCAATGCCGTGAGTCGCGTCCAGATGCGTCATGGCGGCCTTGGTGACCAGGGCGGCGCCGATCACGTTGGTGTCGAAGATGCGGCGCCATGCTTCGGCGTCGATGTCCATCAGGCGCTTGAGCGGGCCGATCCCCGGCGTGTAGACGAGAGCGTCGATGCCCCCCAACCCGGCGGCCGCCTCGTCGAGGGCGCGACGACACGATTCCTCGTCGGTGACGTCGCAGGCGACGGCGAGAGTTTCGGACCCGGCTTCCTTGGCCGCCTCCACCAGCATGTCGTAGCGTCGTGCGAGGACGGCCACGTGGTCGCCCCGCCGGGCCAGCCCGACGGCGATGCACCGTCCGAGACCGCTCGAAGCACCCACGACAACAGCTCTCACGCTCGCCGCCCCTCTTCGAAGTCGGGGCCGAGAATACCCCAGGCGCAGTGCCTACTTTGCCGGGTAAGGCGGAGCGCGCCCGGTCACGCGCCCGGCGCCGACTCAGCCGCCCCTCGGCGCTCCAGCGGGTTCGGGAGCGCTGCTCGGTCATGCCGAGAGCGTTCGCCAACAACGTGGTGAGCTGCTCGACGGCGTTGTCGAAGGTAAAGGCCATGGATTCGAGCACACCGGTTTCCGTGCCGGCTCACGCCGATGGCAAGATTCCGAGGGATCACGACGAAGGGGATCGAGGAAGCAGTCGGCCGGTGCCGAGGTCGCAGCGAGACGCAACGAGAGGAAGAGCGAGCGCATGCATCTGATCGCAGGGACGGGCGCCTGATGGATCTGAAACTGCTGCTCACCATGGCGGCGTCCCTCGACGAGGACCGTATAGCCGTCACCGCGCCAGACGGTCGGAACTTGACCACGGGGCAGTTACAGGCGGCGGCTGCCGGAGCCGCAACGCTGCTGGGCCAGGGGAGCGGAACAAGGGTTGCCTTCTGCGACACCAACGGGCTCGCCTTCCCTGTGACGCTCTTCGGATCGGTGTCCGCTCGTCTCCCCTTCGTGGCGCTCAACTACCGATTGGCCGACACCCAGCTCGGCCAGATCGTCAGTGGCGACGATTCTGCAGTCGCTTCAGCGGAGCAGGGCGAGCGCCTGGTCCGGCTCGGCGTGCGGCACGTCCTCGATGCCGAAGGGTTCGTGGACGCTGCCCTCGGGGCGGCACCGTTGGCGGACGAGCCGGTGATCGACCTCGACGACGTCGCCCTCCTGATCTACACGAGCGGGACCACCGCCGCGCCCAAGGCGGCGGTACTGCGCCACCGCCACCTTGCCGCCTACGTGATCGGTACGGTGGAGTTCGGCAGTGCCCAGCCCGACGAGGCGGCCTTGTTGAGCGTGCCGCCCTATCACATCGCCGGGGTCATGAACCTCGTCTCGAACCTCTACATGGGACGGCGGGTGGTGTACCTCGACAACTTCGACCCGGAGGGCTGGCTCCGGACGGTGCGGGAGCAGTCGATCACCCACGCCATGGTGGTGCCCACGATGCTGGCCCGGATCGTGGCCGTGCTCGACAACACCCGGGAGACCGTTCCGAGTCTTCGCACTATCTCCTA
>Ga0209415_10000462_pt1 | contig 75144 bp, 71 predicted proteins | sample PeaSoiSIISIP2007_FD_187696 | JGI IMG/M metagenome (GOLD analysis project Ga0209415, IMG submission 187696) | Peat soil microbial communities from Weissenstadt, Germany - SII-SIP-2007 (SPAdes) (version 2) | ecosystem: Environmental > Terrestrial > Soil > Wetlands > Peat | place: Germany...
CCAATGCCCTCTCCGGCAAAGAGATAAGCGTAGACACAGAGATCGTCCTAAATCGCTTTGACCTGACCGAACAGTTCCGGAAGGACCCTGCTGCCGTCATCGCACAGCTTCACAAGAAGGCGTTCAGCGACGAACGGCGCGATCTGTACTTCGCCCTTTCGGAATTGAGCTTCTACTACGGGGAAAAACTGGAAAAACGACCTCAGCAGCAGGATACTACCGGCCAGCCATGGATGAACATCGGCGAACAAATGAATCTTACAGGTTACCCCCCTGATTACTTCCTGATGTCGGCCGTGTACGCGTATCACTACCTCCTCGGTCCTGCGCGGGAAGATCCTCCTAATGCATATGATCGCCGCTTCCGCGTCGCCTGCGATCTGTATAACGGGGCACTGGGCAAGGGATTCGCCACCGGCGAAAAGGGCAGGCTGGAATTTCGGGAGGGAGTTCGTCGACTGCCTATAGCCTCGCTCACTATCACGATCAAGAAGGAATCCCTTGAGTGGCCGCTTACGGAATTCAAAGCTTTCCTCCCGGCAGATGAATTCCGGATCAACGGCTTCAGTGTCCGCAACCGCACGCCGGGGCTCGGTCTGCCGCTGATCGCCATTCTCAAAAGCACACCAGGGCTTCCCGGGGAGCCGGCTATTCAAGAGAACATGCGGTGGAGGCAAGCATCGCGTCCCTCGAGTTCTATTCGGGCTACGAGTATCCGGAGGTGACCGTCAATGGTCGGAAGGTGCCGCTGGAGACCGACTCCACCGCACCTTACGCGTATAGGCTCAACGATCCCAGCATCTGGAGCCAGCTCGGCATCAAGAGGTTCTTTTCCTCCCAAGTGACGCAACTGAAGCTTGTGCTGGCGCAGCCCTATAGGCCGGGACGTATTCCCGTGGTGTTCGTCCATGGCACCGCGAGCAGCCCGCTGTGGTGGGCCGAGATGGTGAACACCCTGCGGTCAGATGCGGTCCTGCGCGAGCGGTGCCAGTTCTGGTTCTTTATCTATAACAGCAGCGTTCCGATTGTTGTCTCCGCCTCGGCGCTTCGTGATTCCCTCTCCGAAGAGCTCCGCAAACTAGACCCGGAGGGGAAGGACACTGCACTGCAAGACATGGTGGTGATCGGCCACAGCCAGGGAGGGCTGCTCACGAAAATGACGGTGGTGCAGACAGGTGACCGGCTCTGGCATTCATTGAGCGACAAGAACCTGGACGACCTGGACCTCACCCCGGAGACGAAAAAGCTGGTGCAGCAGTATATCTTCTTCAAACCATTGCCCTTTGTCAAGCGCGTCGTGTTCATAGCCACACCCCACCGTGGCAGTTTCCTTGCCAAGGGCTTCGCGCGAAAGCTCGTTCGGAAACTGACGAGTTTGCCGAAGGATATAGTCCAGGTCTCCACTGATATCTTTTCCGAGAACAAAGGCAAACTGAAGCTGCCCAGATATCTACAGGGAAAGCTCCCAACCAGTGTGGACAGCATGTCCGCCGAGAACCCTGTGCTCATAGCTCTGGCGGAGCTCCCGATTGCACCGGGTGTGACGGCTAACTCCATCATTGCCGTTAAGGGCGCTGGTGATTATCATACGGGCAATGACGGCGTCGTCGAGTATACGAGCGCACATCTTGAGGGAGTGGAATCGGAGTTCATCGTCCGGAGCGAACATTCGTGCCAAGGGAACCCGTTGACCATCGAGGAAGTGCGGCGTATCCTTCGGGAACAGCTCGCGTCGGTCCCGGGTATGCGGGAAACGAAATGATGGACAGTCCGGCCGCGCTTCCAGAGTGGAACCAGTCGTTCGATAGCTGTTGGTCGGTTGCTGGGTGTGTTCCACGACTACAACTATCGTTGCATGTCGTACTCCGTAAGCCCACTTGACGGTTAAGCAATCCTCGATCATAATAACTTAAAGCAATCCGCGTGAAGAACATCGAGGAGGAGAACATGAAAACGAAACTCTTATTTGTGCTTGTCGCAATAGTCGTCGGTATAGCTTTCATCGCCAGTCCTGCACTTGCGGCGGGCAAACCCAACATCTTGGTCATCTGGGGCGACGATATCGGTATCCATAATATCAGCGCTTACAACCTCGGCATCATGGGCTACGAGACGCCCAACATCGATCGCCTCGCCAAGGAGGGCGCGCTGTTCACCGACGCCTATGCCCAGCAGTCGTGTACAGCCGGACGCGCATCGTTCATTCTCGGGCAGAACCCGTTCCGGACCGGTCTCCTCACTATCGGCATGCCCGGGTCACCTCATGGCATTCCGGACTGGACTCCGACCATTGGCGATCTTCTGAAGGAGCAGGGTTATGCCACGGGGGAATTCGGCAAGAACCATCTCGGCGATCGCGATGAGCACCTACCAACCGTGCACGGATTCGACGAATTCTACGGCATACTTTACCACCTAAACGCCATGGAGGAACCCGAGACCTACTACTATCCAAAGGACCCCGAGTTCAGGAAGAAGTTCGGGCCGCGCGATGTGTTGCATTCCTGGTCCGACGGCAAGGGCGGACAAAAGATCGAGAGCGACGGTCCGCTGACGGTAAAACGGATGGAGACCTTCGACGAGGAAATCTTCGCAGTGACCGTCAAGTTTATCGACAAGGCGGTGAAGGAGAAGAAGCCCTTTTTCGTCTGGTTTAATACGACCCGCATGCACGCTTGGACGCATTTGAAGAAGGCGTCGGATGGCGTTACGGGAATCGGTCTCTATCCCGATGGCATGGTGGAACACGACAAGATGGTTGGAGACATGTTGAAAAAGCTGGATGATCTTGGCATCGCCGACAACACGATCGTGGTCTATGGCACCGACAACGGCGCCGAGACCTTCTCCTGGCCGGACGGAGGCATCACTCCGTTCCACGGCGAGAAAGGAAGCACCTGGGAGGGTGGCTTCCGCGTGCCAATGATCGTAAGATGGCCGGGTGTGATCAAGCCGGGCACCCATCACAACGAAATCTTTTCCCAGGAAGACTGGATGCCCACCCTGCTCGCCGCTGCCGGCGAACCTGACATCGTTTCCAAATTAATGAGCAAGGACGGCTACAAGGCCAACGGCAGGACTTTCCGGATTCATCCCGATGGCTACAACTTCCTGCCCTATTTCACGGGAGCAGTGAAGAAAGCGCCCCGTGAGGAGATCTTCTACTTCGACGCGGACGGCAATCTGAATGCCCTTCGCTGGAATGACTGGAAACTTGACTTCGCCGGAATTGACGGGAACATCGCATTCGGAACCCGTAAGGTCACCAACTGGCCGATTATCGTGAATCTGCGGGCGGATCCATACGAGATGATGCCATTCGACTCGTCGTTTTATGTCGGCTGGATGGGGAACAACATGTGGCTGTTCGTCCCCGTTAGCGGCAAAGTTAAAGAGTTCCTGGCGACGATCCCGCAGTATCCGTTCCAGGAAGGGAGCAGCATGAATCCGTCGAAGATCAATTATATGACACTCAAGGCCGCAGCGGCGCTCCATCAGCTCGAGATGCTGTCCACTCCGCATAATTGATTATCCGAAACAGCCGGGTGCTCCAGAAACGCCCGGCCGCCTCGTCCTCAGGATCTTCGGCCCCACCGAGGCGGTCATCAACAAGATCTGGGGGGCCGGCAACATCGAGAAGGTGAAGTGAACGAGTGTAGCTAGCAAACAAGCGGTTACCGCGGTCGGCGCTGACGCACCGCCAATGAACCGAGGCATTCTCCCTTAGCTACGCTCGAGAAGAACGAGGGGCACGAAACCAAGGACCATACGAGTCATGGCTCGGCTGCCGCATTGATATGTAATTTTGAACCTGAATTTTGTTGATTGTTTCAAACAACGAGAACTACACACTTGTAGGTGTACCTTACAGCGGTCCTAATTTTGATCGATGTGCAGAATGTTGGGTTGTATCTTGTGGTGTGATGTACATCCTGAAAAATGTATATGATTTGGATATGAATGCCTATGAGGAGCAGGTTTACAGGACAAGGATAGCAAAAATTCGCAGGATTTTTGCTATAATCCGCGTTACAATCTTACATACAATCTTAATAAATTATCGATAGCTGTACGAAATATGAATGGGCAAGTACTTGATTCAGTGGTGCCGCTGGTGAGAATCGAACTCACACGACAGTTGCCCGTCGAGAGATTTTAAGTCTCTTGCGTCTGCCAATTCCGCCACAGCGGCATAAGAAAAGATCAATGAATTTGAAATGAATATTATAGAATCGACACCATTTGTCAAGAAAAATGTAGGTTAAAAAAAACAAGTTCGCCTGTTTGAGCGGACAATCAGACAGAATAATAAAAGGCAAATGTGAAGAGTGGGGCGGATAACCGCCCCGAAAAAGGTATCAGCTCGTTATTCCAATACTATTGCCGTTACGGGACAACTGTCAACGGCCTGTTGGCAGTCGCAGGTATCACAGGCGTTGGGATTTGCAACCCATGCTTTATCGTCTCTGAGTTCAAATACCTTAGGACAAAGCTCGGAGCACAACCCGCAACCGATACAGAGGTCCATATCAACTTTCGGAGTAGCCATAGATATTACCATCCTTTCCTGAATATTTCGTTATAGATTTTAGGCACGAACAATGTTCGTATCCAGTTGTGCCCATTCGTAATTAAGCAACTGACACCAACTTTATCGTTATGGTTTCAAGACCATTTATACACTACTTCAGCGACAATTTCTATGATATTCCTCATGGCTGTACTTCTTCTTGACATATTTAGGCCTAGGAATATTTTCTTTACAAATTAAGCACATTGGAATATAATGCTCGGGAAAATGGACATTCAGAGGGTACTTTTTTTCAAGCCCGGGGCGATCGGCGACCTTCTCCACACGCTTCCGGCATTGAAGGCGTTAAAGCATAAATTCCCCGCTGCGCATATTTCTGTCGTAGTCTCACCTGAACTTGAGTCTCTTATTCAGGATACGTCTATCGTAGATCAAGTTCTCGTTTTTGATAAAGCGAAATTCAAAAAAAGTTTCAGAGATCTCCTCGTCTTTGGACTGCAGCTTCGTAAGTGTCACTACGACCTATTCATCGACCTACAGCCCTCAATACGGTCGTTCCTTGTACGGCAGTTAAGCGGTGCGAAGCGACGGCTTGTTTATCGAAAGCAAAATAAAATCGGACCCGGTGGAGGACACCGTCTTCATGCCGCAGAAAACTTCATGGAGACGCTCAAACCCCTCGGAATTGCCGAACCTGTTCAGAACATCGTACTGCCTATTCAAAACGAAGCCCGACGTGCTGTTGATCTTTTTTTGTTGCGGGAAAAACATGTGGGAAGCAGGATTTTAATTGCTCTAAACTGCAGTGTCGGCGCGGCACGGCCTGCGAGGAACTGGTTCCCGGAACGGTTCGCGGCCCTCGCTGACCGGTTGATCAGGGAGCTTGGCGCAGCAATTATCTTCATCGGCGGAAAGGAAGATCGGGAACTGGTCAGCAGTGTCATGGGCGCAATGAACGAGAAGTCAATGTCCGCAACCGGAGTTTTTTCGATTGCGGAGTCCGCAGCTCTTCTTGCAAAATGCGCTTGTCTCGTAAGTTCCGACACCGGTCCGCTGCATCTCGCGACAGCTATTCAAACTCCCGTTGTGGGTCTTTTCGGTTCTACGGATCCGGACCGTACCGGACCCTTGGGCATAGGGCACCAAGTATTATTCAAGAAGCTTGTCTGCGTTCCCTGTGAGGCAAAATATTGCCCGATCGGAACCCGTGCATGCATGGATGCTATAACCGTTGACGATGTTTTCGAAGCAGTACGAAAGGCAATCGCTTGATGTGGAAACGGACTGCTTTCGTGCTTTGCGCGGCTTTGATTTTAAGCCAGCCGTCACGGGCTGACCCCGCTCCCTCTGCGCACAGTGCTGTCTCAAACATCAACAAGGCATTTGCTCCAGGTGAGAAGCTCACCTATAACATCAGCTGGTCCGACGTCATAAATGCAGGCGTTTCCGTTATGGAGGTGAAATCCGGAAGCACGATAAACGGTAGGCAGACGTACGATCTTATCTCAACCACCCATTCCGTGGGCCTGGTCGATCGATTTTATCCTGTTCAGGATAAAATCGTCAGCACCATTGACGCGAAAGAGTTTTACAGCCTGTCTTTCTACCTGCAGGAACATCATTTGAAGAAGACCCGCACGCGAAAGATGACCTTCTATCAGGCCATGGGAATAGTGTGTGATATTGTCAATCAAGACCCTCCTGAACAATTCACGGTTCCACCACGCGTGCAGGATGCATTCTCCTCGCTTTATTTCTTGCGCACGCTTCCGGATTTTACCATCGGCAAGACAATCGTCGTGAATGTACACGACAGCGAAAAGAACTGGGCAGTCGAGATCCAGGTCCTGAGCAAGGAAAAAATCACCACGCCGGCTGGCGTGTTCAACACCATCAAGGTCAGGACCTACCCCAAATATGAAGGTGTATTCATGAACAAGGGAGAAATTTACATCTGGTTCACCGACGATACCCGAAAAATACCGGTGCTTATGAAGAGCATGATATCCATAGGATCCATCGTCGCGACACTCACGGAAATGCAGGGAGTCCAAGACAAACCATGATGCCGATGAAAGAACGAAAACGGCTGCATGCCTGCATTGACAGGTTTCCCGCAACGCGAATACTCGTGGTGGGAGATATCGTACTCGACCATTATATCTGGGGAAAAGTGTCACGTATTTCTCCAGAAGCGCCAGTCCCTGTGGTGAATGTCACCAAGGAAAGCCTGCTTCTCGGCGGTGCTACGAACGTGGTACAAAATATTCATGCTCTCGGAGGTTCCGTAAGCGTTTGCGGCGTGATCGGCAGCGACCAGGCCGGCACCCAGGTCCTGCAACTTCTCCGTTCGCAGCATATTCCGACTGACGGGCTTCTTGTGGATGAGGGAAGACCGACGACCATCAAAACACGGATTATCGCCCACAGCCAGCAGGTCGTTCGCTTCGACCGGGAGACCAAGGAGGGGATCGGAAAAGATCTTCATCGCCGGATATTCGAACAGGTCAAACGGAACATCGCTACGGGGCTTGACGGAATCGTGCTCTCTGACTATTGTAAAGGGGTGGTCACCAATGACCTTGTACATGACATCGTTAAGATTGCACGGAAAAACAATATTATCGTAGCCGTCGATCCGAAAGTGAGTCACTTCAACATGTATCGGGGCGTCACCATCCTCACGCCGAACGCCAACGAGGCTTCTATAGGTTCTAAGGTAGATATTACGGACGAGGAATCCCTTTTGAGAGCCGGTACGCTGCTCCTGAAGCGCCTGAATTGTGCTGCGGTCCTGATCACCCGTGGTGAACTGGGGATGAGCCTCTTTGAACACGGGAAGAAGGTGACCCACATCCCCACTGTTGCCCGGGAAGTTTTCGACGTCACCGGCGCCGGTGACACCGTGATCGCAACACTTACCCTCGCCATGGCTTCCGGCGCAAGCATGACGGATGCTGCCCGGATCTCCAATTATGCCGCAGGTATCGTCGTCGGTATCGTTGGCACTGCCGCGGTCAAACAAGATCAGCTAAAACAGCGGATACGTCTGGGTTGAGCTAGCACAGAACACAGAACACGTTCTCTATGCATTTTGACAGCATCCTCTCGATCTTTTTTGTGCATATTTTTGTGGTACCGCGGATGGATCAGGAAACGCCCAAGGAATAAACTTGAGATGCAGAAGGGGGCAATTTTATTATGCCCTCGAAATAAATTCAGGAGGCAAAAAGTGAAAGGGATCATTCTTGCGGGCGGAAGCGGTACACGCCTTTATCCCATTACCCGGGGTGTGTGCAAGCAATTACTGCCGATCTACGACAAGCCTATGATCTATTACCCTCTTTCGGTGCTCATGTTAGCCGGAATCAGGGACATCCTGATCATCTCTACACCAGTCGACCTTCCCCGTTTCCAGGACATTTTCGGCGGTGGCGGCGATCTAGGACTCCGTTTTACCTATCGGGAGCAGCCGCAGCCGAACGGTCTCGCTGAAGCGTTCCTGATAGGAGACGACTTCATAGGCAAAGACACGGTATGTCTTGTCCTGGGCGACAATATATTTTTTGGCCACGGCCTCACAGGACTTTTGAACAAAGCTGTTCTTGATGTGACTACCCTCGGGGGCGCAACGGTATTCGGCTATTATGTAAAGGATCCCGAACGGTACGGTATCGTGGAATTCGATAAAGACGGCACGGTGTTGTCCGTGTACGAAAAGCCCAAACAACCGAAGTCGAGATATGCCGTGACGGGGCTTTATTTCTACGATAACGACGTTGTCCGTATTGCGAAAAGCATAAAGCCGTCGGGAAGAGGTGAGCTTGAGATTACTGATGTAAACAGGGAGTATCTGAATAAAAAACAACTTCGTGTGGAGCTCATGGGCAGGGGATATGCTTGGCTTGATACGGGAACCCATGAAAGCCTGCTAGAAGCCGGAGAATTCATTGCAACCATCGAAAAGCGGCAAGGGCTTAAAATGGCATGTATCGAGGAAATCGCTTATAAACTGGGCTACATCGACAAAAAGATGCTTCTTAAGGCTGCCGAAAACCATAGCAAGAACGCCTATGGCTCTTATCTTAAAATGGTAGCTGAACAAGAGGTGCCGAATGCCCTTTGAATTCGAAAAACTTGCGATTCCCGGTCTCATTCTCGTTAAACCGAAGATGTTCGAAGACGATCGAGGTTTTTTCCTTGAATTATATAAACACTCGGACTTTGTGCGTGGAGGCATTGAGGAGCATCTGGTCCAGGATAATTATTCGAAATCGACAAAAGGGGTCCTTCGCGGTTTACACTACCAGAAGATGCCAAAGGGACAAGGCAAGCTGGTTATATGCTTAAAAGGAAGAATCTTTGATGTCGCTGTCGATATCCGCAAAGGCTCTTCGCAATACGGCAAATGGGTGGGCGTCAGTCTGACCGAGGAAAGTAGACATATGCTATATGTGCCGCCTGGTTTTGCCCACGGGTTTCAGGTTCTGAGCGACGCTGCGGAGGTTTTGTATAAATGTACAAACGAGTATTCCCCGGCCGATGACCGTGGTATCATCTGGAGTGACCAGGACCTCAATATCGCCTGGCCGCTCGGCCGTCCGGTCTTGTCCGCCAAGGATTCGGTCCATCCCCAGCTGCGGGATGCTGACAATAATTTCAAGCTATGAGCGGAACCTTGAAATATCTGCTTACCGGGAAAAAAGGGCAATTGGCCACAGCATTCATCCGGCGATTTGAGCGGCAAACCCTCGATTTTCTTGCTCCCGATGAATCGCTGCTCGATATTACGGACCCGGGAATCGTTTCCTCCGCTGTGGCCGATTGCCGGCCCGATGTCATCATTAACTGTGCAGCTTATAATCTTGTGGACAAAGCGGAACAGGATCACATGACGGCGTTCAAGGTGAATGCAGAGGGGCCGAAAAATCTCGCCCGTGCCGCTGCTGCACAAAAGGCCCTGCTTGTGCATTTCGGCTCCGATTACGTTTTCGACGGGATTAAGGAGTCCGGCTTGTATACCGAGGACGATGCCACGAATCCTCTGAACGAATACGGGAAAAGCAAGCTCGCCGGTGAACAGTATGTTCTGGAAGAGAATACACGCTGTCTAGTGCTCAGGCTGAGCTGGGTCTTCGGCCCTGGTAAACAAAATTTTATTTACAAACTGGGAGAGTGGTCCAAAAGCAGTGAGTATCTCAAGATCGCCTGTGATGAATTCTCGGTTCCTACGTATACCGATACGGTAGTGGACTTAACGTTCAAGGCGATCGAGGCGGGAGTGGTCGGGAAATATCATCTCACGAATAGCGGATATTGTTCACGATATGAATGGGCGAAAGTGATACTCAACGCCTTAGGCATCAATAAATTCATCAGACCAGTTACTATGGATGCATTTCATCTTCCGGCGAGACGTCCCAAGTTCTCCGCAATGAGTAACGTCAGGCTTGAACATTTGTTGAATGTGAACATCCCATCGTGGCAAGATGCGGTTGCTTCATTCCTGAAAGAAGGAGGACGCGCCGGTGAATAGCATGATCGAGAATAAATCGACATCGTTCAATCTCCGATCAGCCAACATTCTGGTGACCGGCGGGGCTGGCTTCATCGGCTCCAATTTTATCAGATATGTTTTTAATAAAACAAACTTCAATGGTATCCTGGTCAATTACGACAAGTTGACATACGCTGGCAATCTTATGAACCTCGTCGACATCGATCAGAAATTTGGTGGCAGGCAATATGTGTTCGCACAAGGGGATATCCGCGATTATGAAAAAGTCCGTGAAACGTTCACAAATTATAACATAAATATCGTCATCCACTTCGCAGCTGAAAGTCATGTAGACCGCTCCATATTCGGGCCGAAGGATTTCGTGGAGACGAACATCAATGGCACTTTCAGTCTGCTAGAAGTTGCGCGCCAGGCGTGGGGAAGCAGGAAAGACGTTCGATTCCATCACATCAGTACCGATGAAGTCTATGGTTCTCTCGGCGATACTGGCTATTTTTTCGAATCCACACCCTACGATCCCCACAGTCCCTACTCTGCCTCCAAGGCAGCTTCAGACCATCTGGTAAGGGCTTATACTCATACGTATGGCCTGCATGCCACCATTTCTAACTGCTCGAACAACTATGGTCCTTATCATTTTCCAGAGAAACTGATACCATTGATTATTTTGAACGCACTCGAAGGCAAGCCGTTGCCGGTTTATGGCGACGGCAATAATGTACGCGACTGGCTCTATGTGGGAGACCATTGTGAGGCTGTTTGGCTTATTCTCGCGAAGGGAAAACCCGGCGACACCTATAACATCGGCGGCGAATGCGAAAGAAAAAATATCGCAGTCGTTCAGACGATTTGCGATCTACTCGAGGAACTTCATCCTCGAAAGGATTCTCCCGCCGGAAGCTATCGGGATCTCATTACGTTTGTTCCTGACCGTCCCGGACACGACCGACGCTATGCAATCAATTGTGATAAAATCAAGAGTGATTTGGGATGGAAGCAAAATCACCAGTTTGAATCCGGTTTGCGCGAGACGATAATCTGGTATCTCAACAACCAGGACTGGGTAAATAAAATAAGAAGCGGCGAATATACAAAGTGGATCGAACGTAACTATAAACTGCGAAAATAGGAGAAAACGGGAACATGAAAATAGCGGTTATCGGAGCCGGCTACGTTGGACTAGTGACTGGCACCTGCCTGGCGGAAAGTGGCAATGATGTAATCTGCATGGACATCGATAAACGGAAAATTGCTTTGCTCAACAGCGGCATTGTGCCTATTTATGAACCCGGACTGGAAGAACTCATTAAACGAAATACCAGCCACGGCCGTTTGAGTTTCACCATCGATATGGCTAAAGCGGTTAGGCTGTCCGATTTGATTTTTATTGCAGTTGGCACGCCACCGGGTGAGGATGGTTCGGCCGATCTCATATATGTTGTCGGCGCGGCAAGGGATATCGGCAAATACATGAATGGATATAAAGTCGTCATTAACAAAAGCACAGTCCCTGTCGGCACGGCAGATAAAGTCATCGCGGCTATCAAGAGTCAGACCCGTCATAAATTCGATGTTGTTTCCAATCCCGAATTCCTCAAGGAAGGGGCCGCAATCGAGGATTTCATGAAGCCTGATCGGGTAGTTATCGGCGTTGACAACCCTAAGGCTGCCGCTTTTATGGAGGATCTCTATACCCCCTTTGTGCGCAAAGGAGACAGGATTCTCATCATGGATATCCGGAGCGCGGAGATGACCAAGTACGCATCGAATGCTATGCTTGCCACCAAAATATCGTTCATCAACGAAATGTCGATTATCTGCGCCAGCCTCGGCGCCGATATCGACAGCGTACGCAAAGGAATGGGCTACGATCGCCGGATCGGATTCGAATTCCTGTTTCCCGGGGTAGGCTACGGCGGATCATGCTTTCCCAAAGACGTAAAAGCGCTGGTCCAGACTGCGAAAAAACACGGCGTTGACGCCAAGGTATTGAAGTCTGTGGAGGCAGTGAACGAACGTCAAAAAAACCTACTTTCCACAATGATCCTCCATCATTTCGGCAGAGGAGCCGGGAAGAGCAGGAATCCTCAAAAGCCTCTTTCCGGCAAAACGATAGCAGTCTGGGGTCTTTCTTTTAAGCCGAAGACTGATGACATGCGTGAAGCCCCTTCGGTGGTAATCATAGAAAATCTTCTTCGCGCCGGCGCTGCGATCAATGCTCACGACCCGGTTGCCATGCACGAAGCTCGTAAACTTTTTAAAAACAAAATTAAATATCTGGGAGTTGATTACGATGCCCTTAAGGGCGCGGACGCACTCGCCGTGGTGACTGAATGGAGCGAGTTCCGGACTCCCGATTTCCGGAAAATAAAGCGGCTCATGAACAAGCCGGTCATTTTCGACGGCAGAAACATTTACAATCAGGCTGAACTTCGCAAGATGGGATTTATCTACTACGGTATTGGAAGAAAATAGCGTATAGAACAACGCTCGGAAAACAAAAGAACAAGGGTAGAATAACTTCGATCCTCCCTCCCTGTTCGCCCCTTCGACATAAGGGCTTTTATATTAGGAGTAGCTATGAGGTATCTCGTAACCGGCGGGGCAGGTTTTTTAGGTTCTCACCTTTGTGAACGGTTACTTCGTGAAAAACATGAAGTGATGAGTCTGGATAATTATTTCACGGGCAGGAGAGAAAACGTTCGGCACCTACTGAGTAATTCCGACTTTGAATTGATCCGCCATGATGTAACGCATCCTATCCTGCTCGAAGTTGATAGGATCTACCATCTTGCCTGTCCTGCATCGCCGATTCACTATCAATACAACGCAATTAAGACAATCAAAGCCAGTGTTCTCGGTACGATCAACATGCTCGGCATGGCTAAACGAGTAAAAGCAAGAATGCTGTTCGCTTCCACTTCAGAAGTGTACGGCGATCCCGTTGTGCATCCGCAAAAAGAAGATTACTGGGGCAACGTCAATACCATCGGGATCAGAAGCTGCTATGACGAGGGGAAAAGAGTGGCAGAGACCCTGATGATGGATTATCACCGCCAGAACAATGTGGATATTAAGATCATCCGGATCTTTAACACCTACGGCCCCCGAATGCTGACAAATGATGGTCGTGTTGTGAGCAACTTCATCGTCCAGGCACTAAAAGGACAGGACATCACGGTATACGGTAAAGGATCTCAGACACGGTCATTCTGCTACGTCGATGATTTGATCGAAGGCATGGTGCGCATGATGAATACGGAAAACTTCACGGGACCTGTGAACCTGGGCAATCCGGAAGAATATACGATTTTGGATCTTGCGCAAAAAATTATCACTATGACCGGATCGAAATCGAAAATAGTATATAAACCTCTGCCGTCGGACGACCCGACTCAGCGCCAGCCAGATATCACACTGGCCGGACAAAAACTGGGATGGAAACCCGAGGTTTCCGTGACCGATGGTTTGACGAGGACCATTGAGTATTTCAAAAAGGAGCTGTCCCGTTAGCGGTCTCGCATACGACACACGAGACAACGGTTTTGCCATGGGGGAAAATAATAATACAATCATAGCAATTATTCCTGCCCGCTTCGGGTCCACCAGGTTCCCCGGAAAAGCGCTTGTACCCATACAGGATAAACCAATGATCCAGTGGGTTTATGAACGGACCTGCATGTCCCGTCTGGTAAACCGCGTCATCGTAGCCACCGATGATGAGCGCATCATGAATGCCGTGTCCTCCTTTGGTGGTGAATCGATCATGACGTCGTCATCACATTCCACCGGTACTGACCGGATCGCCGAAGTAGCTCAAAAACTTGCGTGCGATATTGTTGTAAATGTGCAGGGTGATGAACCCCTTATAGAGGCCGCCATGATCGATGAGGCGATTTCGCCGCTGGTACGAGATCCGTCAATACCTATGGCTACGCTCTGTAAAAAAATAGAGAGAAAAGAGGAAGCTTTTGATCCAAACGTTGTGAAAGTCGTCTTCGACAGAAACGGCTTTGCACTCTATTTTTCTCGTGCTCCCATCCCGTGGAACCGGGATGGCTGGGCGGGGAAAAAGTCCTTTTCCGATCTGTCGCTTGACGGTACCATGTATAAGCATATCGGCTTGTATGTCTACCGCCGGGACTTTCTGCTGGGTTATTCGGGAATGCGGCAAACAACGCTTGAGGCCGCGGAAAAGCTTGAGCAACTCCGTGTTCTTGAACACGGCAGCAGGATCAAGGTAACAACGACTGAGCATGAATCCTTTGGTGTTGACATCCCTGACGATTTGAGTAAAATACTGCAACGACTGAAAGAAAGTTGAGAGCAGGCATGGAAAAAAGAGAAAAGGAAACAAAATACATTTTTGTCACAGGCGGCGTGGTTTCGTCGCTGGGTAAAGGGCTTGCAGCCGCATCGATCGGTGCGCTCCTCGAAAGCAGGGGCTTGAAGGTCACTTTTCTGAAACTCGACCCCTACATCAATGTTGACCCGGGGACCATGAGCCCTTTTCAACACGGCGAGGTATACGTTACCGATGACGGCGCGGAGACCGATCTCGATCTGGGCCATTATGAACGATATACAAACGTCACCACTGGTCAGAAAAACAATTTCACCTCCGGTAGAATATACTACAATGTCATCACCAAGGAACGGCGTGGTGATTACCTGGGCGGCACCGTGCAGGTCGTGCCCCATATAACCGACGAGATAAAACGCGCGATCACCGACCTTGCAAACGATGAAGATGTCGTTATCGTCGAAATCGGTGGAACTATCGGCGATATTGAAAGTCTGCCCTTTCTGGAAGCCATCCGGCAGTTGAGATACAGCATCGGCAGACAAAATGTCCTCTATGTCCATCTCACCCTTGTACCTTACATCAAGGCGGCGGACGAGTTAAAAACCAAACCCACGCAGCACAGTGTCAAAGAACTCTTGTCCATAGGAATCCAGCCGAACATTCTCGTTTGCCGAAGCGACCGCATCATACCGAAGGAGATGAAAAGGAAAATCGCGCTGTTCTGCAATGTGGAGGAGAATTGTGTCATAACCGCCCAGGATGTGGAAACAATTTATGAAGTACCGATCCATCTCCATGAAGAGGGGATCGATGACCGCATTGTTGAAGCTCTTGATCTTAAAGTGTCCGCTAATAACCTGAAACCCTGGGAAACGATTATTCATCGCATCAAGCATCCATCCCGGGATGTCACCATCGCGCTGGTCGGGAAATATATAGACCTCAAGGAAGCTTATAAAAGCTTGTGCGAGGCGCTTACGCACGGCGGCATCGCGAACGATGCTAGGGTTAACATCTGCTGGGTGGACTCCGAGGACATCGAAGTCAAGGGTGCAGCGGAGATGCTCCAGGGGATGGACGGGATACTGGTCCCCGGGGGATTCGGTATCCGCGGTGTCGAAGGAAAGATAGCCACTGTAAAGTTTTCCCGCGAAAACAAAGTCCCGTATTTCGGAATATGCCTAGGCATGCAATGTGCCGTGATCGAGGCAGCGAGAAACCTGGCCCATCTCCAGAAGGCGAACAGCTCTGAATTCGACCAGCAGACTCCCCATCCCGTCATCTATCTCATCGAACAGTGGTACGACTATCGAAACAAAACCATCCAGAAAAGGGACATTTCGAGCAACAAAGGTGGGAGTATGCGCTTGGGCGCCTATCCATGCAAAATTGATAAGGGCACGCTCGCCCATCAAGCTTACGGAAAAGAGGAGATATCGGAGCGCCACCGACACCGTTATGAATTCAACAATAAATACCTTGAGTCGTTGAAAAATGCGGGCCTCGTAATCAGCGGGGTCTCTCCCGACGGAACACTGGTGGAAATTGTTGAACTCAAAGACCATCCCTGGTTCCTTGGGTGCCAGTTTCATCCGGAGTTTAAATCGAATCCACGCAAGCCTCACCCTCTTTTCACGTCTTTCATCGCTGCCGCACTGAAACACGGGGAACAGGGGAAATAACGTGACTAGGGAAATTAACATTCGCGGAATCAAAATAGGCGGGAACAACCCTCTTGTTCTCATCGCGGGCCCCTGCGTCATCGAATCGGAGCAGACGACGTTTGAAACCGCGGCCCGTCTCAAGACAATAACCGCCGAACTCTCCATGCCGCTTATTTTCAAATCCTCTTATGACAAGGCAAACAGGAGTTCCTTGAAGTCCTTCCGGGGGCCGGGTCTGCGACAAGGTCTTAAGATTCTCAGCCGTGTCGGTCGTGAATTGGATCTTCCTGTTCTTTCCGATGTGCATCGTTTTGAGGATATAGGACCGGCTGCGGAAGTGCTCGATGTTTTGCAGATCCCGGCATTCTTGTGCAGACAGACCGATTTCATCCTGGACGTGGCCAAAACCGGCAGGGTGGTGAATATCAAGAAGGGGCAATTCCTCGCCCCATGGGACATCAAAAACGCGGCAGAGAAGGCGACTTCCACGGGAAACGACAAAATTATCATCACCGAGCGAGGAGTGTCCTTCGGTTATAACAACCTAGTTGCAGACATGCGATCCTTGCCGATCATGCGTGAATTCGGCTATCCTGTGGTCTTTGATGCAACTCATTCCGTTCAACTCCCCGGCGCCGGCGGAACTGCATCATCGGGCGAGCGCAAGTTCATTCCGCATCTGACGCGCGCTGCTGTTGCAGTCGGCATCGACGCACTGTTCATGGAAATTCATGCGTGCCCGGACAAAGCGTTGTGCGATGGGCCCAACATGTTGAGCCTTGACGAATTGTCCGGGTTGTTGAAGCAGGTCATCAAAATAGATCGGATTATACGACAATGATAAATCAGGCAAAAAAAGTTCTCAGAATAGAATCAGAAGCGGTCGCGGCGCTTATCGAACGCGTTGATGAGCGCTTCGAACAGGCTGTACAGATAATTCTTGAATGCGAAGGGCGGGTAGTCGTGACCGGCATGGGCAAGTCAGGACTTATCGGGAAAAAGATCGCTGCGACACTCGCGTCAACGGGTACGCCGGCCCTCTTCCTTCATCCAGCGGAAGGCATTCACGGCGACCTCGGCATGGTCACGCGAGGAGACGCCGTCATCGCCCTTTCGAACAGTGGAGAGACTGAGGAACTGTCGAGGATGCTTCCTTCGCTTAAGCGGCTCGATATAAAAATTATCGCTTTTACCGGGAATTCCGATTCAACACTAGCCAAAAACAGCGACGTAGTCATCAACGTCGGGGTGAAAGAGGAAGCATGCCCGCTCGGCCTAGCACCGACGGCAAGCACGACTGCGCAGCTAGCCATGGGGGACGCCTTGGCTGTCGCGCTCCTGGACAAGCGGGGATTCAAGGAGGAGGATTTCGCCTGTTTTCATCCCGGGGGAACACTCGGCAAAAAATTGTTGCTCCGCGTCAGAGATTTGATGCATGTGGGTGATGCTATTCCTGTTGTATCGGCAACGACGTTGATCAAAGATGCGATTTATGAAATATCATCGAAAAAAATGGGTGTCACCGACGTTGTCAATACCGAAGGAAAGCTGATCGGTGTGATCTCCGACGGCGACCTCAGGCGCTGGATGGAAAAAACGGAAAAAGCAGGCGAAAATCTCCTCGCCAAGAAAGCAGAAGATATTATGACCAGGAATCCAAAGATCGCCAACAGGGACTCCCTTGCAGCAGAAGCAGTCTCCATTATGGAAAAAAACTCCATCACCTGCCTTATCGTCGCCGATACGTCCTGGAAACCTGAGGGAGTAATTCATCTCCACGATCTGTTGAAATCAGGCGTGGTTTAAGAAATAAGTTTAAAGTTCCCCGTTTCAAATTCAGAGTAGATATTATCATGCGCAAAACGAGAAAGAACCTCCTATCAAAATCGAGAAAGATAAAACTCCTTCTGCTAGACGTCGACGGAGTTCTGACAGATGGCAGGATCTTCCTGGACAACCAGGGGAATGAACTTAAGGCTTTTCATGTTCGAGACGGCCATGGAATCAAACTGGCCCAGCGCGCCGGACTCATCATAGGTATCATCACCGGGAGGAAATCGGAGGTTGTTAGTATTCGAGCGCGTGAACTCGGCATCCAAGAAGTACACCAGGGATCCATTGAAAAGATCGCCGTCTACGAATCTCTTATAAAAAAATATGGAGTGCAGGATGACGAGGTTGCCTACGTGGGCGACGATGTCGTCGATCTGGATATTTTCAAACGCGCCGGATTTGCCGTGGCCGTCGCGGATGCCGATCCTGCGGTCAAACCCTACGTCGATCTGATTACCAAAGCTGAAGGGGGACGGGGGGCGGTGCGGGAGTTCATCAATCTCATCTTGAAAAACCGTGGTAAACCCACCACATGAACTACTGGATCCGTCAGACGAGAAAAAGCATTTCCCAGACCTCCATAATATGGCTGGCTAGGCTCATTCAGCTTTTCGCCCGTCTCGTCCCATACCGTGCTGGCGTCATAGCAGGCGGGATGGTCGGTTTTCTGGCGTTTTACCTGCTTCCCCGGGAAAGGAGCAGGGCACTTGCACACCTTTCACAAGTATTCGGAGATAAGGACCGGTCCTGGATAGCAAAAACGGCGAGAAGCAGTTTCATTAACCTTGGCAAGTCGCTCCTCGAAATCATGATGATGTCCCCCGTGCGCGCATCGCATGTCGTTGATATCGAGGGACTTGATAATGCTAATAAAGCGTTTGACCGAGGACGGGGAGTGGTCTACGTTACCGGACACATTGGCAACTGGGAACTAGCGGCCTACGCCGTTGCGTCAAAATATCCACTCAGCGTGATCGCAGCTCCCATAGAACCGAAACAGGTTAATGACATGATAGTCAGTCTCCGAGAAAAGCTTGGGGTCAAGACTATTCTGCGAAGCCGACCCGGTGCAGCCAAGGAATTGATTCGGGTGTTCAAGGAAAACCGCGCGCTGGCAATCCTGATCGACCAAGACACTGATGTCGAGGGCGCATTTGTCGATTTCCTGGGCAGGCCTGCCTGGACACCGACCGCAGCGGCCTCCATGGCCATCAAGTTCAATGCACCGGTGCTCTTTGGTTATATCAAGCGCATCAGGAATGACCGGCATACGTTTACTATCGAGGGGCCTTTGGATCTCATTTTGACTGGGAACAGGGAGCAGGACATCATCGAAAACACCGCCATGCTGACAAAAAAAATAGCGGACTGCATATTAAATACGCCGGAGGAATGGGTCTGGATGCACAGACGGTGGAGGAGACAACCGTGAAGATTTTCAACATTCCTAATATGCTCTCCCTCAGCCGGATTTTATCGGTGCCGGTGTTCATTATTCTCATGCTTGAACCGAGCCCCCATCGCGCGCTAGCCGCGGGCATCGTGTTTTCCCTTGCTTCTGCTACTGATTGGCTCGATGGATACCTCGCTCGGAAATGGGGACAGGTGACCAGGGCGGGAAAGCTGCTCGACCCCATCGCCGATAAAATCCTGATCATGTCAGCCTTGGTTATCCTAGTGGAAATACGGTCCGATATTGTGCACTCCTGGATTGCGATCGTGATTATCGGCAGGGAATTTGCTGTTACCGGACTTCGCGCCATCGCATCGAGCGAGAATATCATCATCCCCGCTGAAACCGTGGGTAAATACAAGGTTGGTGCGCAGATCACCGCTGTCCTGTCTTTGCTTCTCGACTATTATATGACCAAGGAGTGGCTCAGGGTTCTGGGATCCGTCGCGCTCTGGGTTGCCATGATTCTGGCGGTCTATTCAGCTGTCAGGTATTTCAAAACATACTGGAAACAACTAAGTTGACGAAATGACGATCTTCCCTGAACAGTTACTGTCTGTAGCGGCTTCTTATCTTATAGGTGCCGTACCGTTCGGTCTCATTTTCACGAGGTATTTTTCCGGCATCGATGTACGGACAATCGGCAGCGGTAATATCGGTGCAACGAATGTTCTGCGCGCTTCAGGAAAAAAAGCTGCGATTTTCACACTGCTAGCCGATGGTCTGAAAGGTTTCCTCCCGGTTTTGATCGTACAATCCCTGTTCAACGCTGACGTAACAACGGCGCTCGCGGGCGCCGCAGCGGTCCTGGGCCATATCTTTCCGGTTTATCTGAAATTTAAAGGTGGGAAAGGCGTCGCATCGAGTTTCGGGGTGATGCTTGCCGTTGCACCCTTGATCGGATTGGCCTGCCTTATAATCTGGCTTCTCGCGGCCTTTTTCTGGAAATATTCTTCACTTGCAGCCCTGATAGCATTTGCATGTTATCCCCTCATCACTTTCTCGACGTCATTTGGCGCACGAAAACCCCTCGCTGTGTTATCCCTCTTTATCTTTGGAATGATGTATTACCGTCATCGTGAGAATATTAAGCGGCTCTTCGCCGGTACTGAATCGAAAATCGGTCGAAAATAGCAATAGTTCGATATTTTATTCGTGATATGAAAAAATACCTATTTCTTCTCCTTATAATAATAGTAGGAACTTTATCACCTGTTTCTGCATTGTTCGCCGCCGAAGACATAGAAATGGTGAACCGGCCAGTAAACTCATTGGGACTCACTGGTCTTCTATTTACAACGATGCCCTATACTCTGTCGCCCGGCGTGGTTGAAATAGGGGCCGCAGTCCTGTCAGAAAACAGTGTTATGCCGGATTATACGCTGACCGAATACCCGCTGACCGTGACTGCGGGATTCTCACCGCACTCGGAAATTGCTCTACGGTGTTCTTATTTTTATCTAAAGGAAGGCCCTACGGTCTCGACACCCACCGAAAGGACAGCAGGAAACATTCAATTAACATACAAGTGGAACTTCCTTGATCAAGAAGAAGGATCTCCGAAGCCCGCAATCTCACTGATTTTGACGGGTATCGTACCTATTGAAACGAACAGTGATATGAGGATTAATGACGCTTCTCATTGGGGTATGCGAGCAGGGATATCGGCCGGTTCTGAGATATCCTGGAAAGAACATATCCTCGGCATATATGGTGACATTCAGCTGGAAGGCACTGATCTGACAGAAAAAAGGTTGCGTGATATTTATGAGATTGTAAATGCGGGTTTGCTTTTCCCGATCAGTAAATATCGGAACCTGCAAATGTTTCTTGAATATAACATAGTCCATGGGCAGGATATAATCACTTTCGAAGGCGGTGATTATTCAGCGATGACCTATGGCTTAAGAGTGGTGAATGAGCGAGTAAACATAACCCTTGGCACACAAATTTTGCGAAAAAATGTTGCAGGATACGATAATTCTGATAGAGTTATTGGCCTTTTAAGTATAAAGTTCTGAATTGAGCAAAATATTGTAAACAATTATAATAAATTCATTTTTTTAATATGTTACATACACATATTAATCCAATACTTTATCATAACAATATGTCTGATAATGTATATTATGTCAAATACAAAATAAAGCTGACATTTTTCGATTTACTTACTACTACCTACTACTACTACCTACTACACGCCCCAAGGGGCGTGGCTCTGAGCACAGTATGATTAAAAAGCTATGTAGGCCACGGCGCTTCGCCTATGACCTCCAAGGTTATAGGGTGGTTTCCCACCCCCCTATTACCCCCTAGCAAGGATGACATTCATCCACGCGTCAAGACGTGTGGTTTAAAATAACGCATTATGCAGAAGTATCACACCCATTTTAGCATAAACAAACGTTATGCTTAAATTTTGCTTATTATTTATGGAAAAGATACATGTTCTGGCTTCTTATTATCATTTCCAACAACTGAACCTCGTGATGTACACACGGAGGACATGACTATGCCCCTGGTAATCCTTGGTCTCATCTACCTGATGTTTCTCCTTTCCGGAGCGGCCGGACTTATTTATGAGGTCATCTGGTTTCGCTCGCTGAGTCTCATTTTCGGTGGATCACATCTTGCCGTTACCACAGTCTTGTCCGTTTTTATGACAGGGCTTGCACTAGGCAGCTACCTCATCGGCAAAAATCTCTCCCGTTTCAGCAAATTGCTGCGGTTGTATGGCTTGCTCGAATTGGGCGTAGCTCTTTCCGCCAGCATATTTTTCCTCTTGATAAAGTTTTATCCTTTGTTATACATTCCACTTGCGCGGATATATCCCGACTCACCCTTTTATCTTTCACTTTTAAGAGTCGTTCTCTCAGCTCTCGCATTGATCGTTCCTACAATATTCATGGGAGGAACCCTTCCGGTGTTGTCCGGTCTGATATCGGAAAGGGGGAAAGGGCTCGGAGGCCGTCTCTCATTTCTCTATAGTTTCAATACCCTTGGTGCCGTGGCAGGGACTGTGGGGGCAGGGTTTTTCTTAATTCGTTATTTCTCTATCAATCAAGCCCTCTTCTTTCCGGTTTTCATCAACATCACCGTTGGCATCCTTGCCATAATTCTTCAAGGCAGAGTACCGCTCGTCAATAGAACGGATGCTCCAAAAATTGAACTCCCCGGAGACAACCAACCTCATGAGTACACTGAAGACGAAATCAGGAGATATCAATTCTCGTTCAAACTGGTCCTCTGGGGTATAGGCGTAAGCGGATTCTGCGCACTCGGCTATGAAGTGCTCTGGACCAGGCTCCTGGTCTTCATTCTTGGGCCGAGTATTTATGGTTTTACCATCATGCTTGCCGCTTTTCTTGCTGGCATTGGTCTTGGCAGTTCGACATTCGGTGTCTTTCAAAAAATATCGAACGCGCTCTATAAAAGAAACGGTTCGGCATTGAATGCTTTCATCGGTTTTGGACTCGTACAGGTTATGATAGGTTTTACCGCCATTCTTGCGACAGGGTATTTCTTCGACCTGCCAGCGTTCTCCTTTAAACTGCTGAAGTTTTTCAAAAGTTATGCGGGTTTCAGTGTGTTCGGAGCCTGGCAGTGGGCAAATTTCGTAGTAGCCTTCTTTTACATGTTCATTCCCGCTCTTTTTATGGGGCTTGCTTTCCCTCTTGCCGGAGAAATACATGCAAACTACAGGAAAGTGGTCGGCCACGCAGTAGGCGAGATAATGGCCTTTAATACCGTAGGAGCGATCCTCGGGGCCGCCATCAGCGGTTACGCAATGATTTATCTTGTGGGGATAGAAAGATCGCTGCAAATCCTGAGTCTTGTGAATATCGGATACGGGGTCTTCGTTATCACCGGGACGAGAAATAACAGGATAGTGAATACCGCGGTAGCCGCCCTTGTTTTGGCGATCATACTGCTCCTGTCATTCAGTCCGAACGCTTTCAAGGTCCTGAACCCCTCGTTCTTTGCGATATACAAGAGCAACAGGCCCGATCTGTTCGCCTCTCGTGGAATACTCGATCTTGACCTCAAGAGTACAAAGGTCCTCTATCATGCTGAGGGGGCGGAATCGATTGTGACTTCATATATCGATGACAACGGGACCCAGGGCTTCACTACAAACGGCTTGAATGAGGCCTCAAACCGGTTTGAAGACATGCAGTGCCAATATATGCTGGGACATCTTCCGATGCTGCTTAATAAAAATCCGAAGAAAGTGCTTGTTATTGGACTCGGAAGCGGAATGACCGCCGGCGCCATTTCAATTCATCCTGAAGTCGAAGAGATAACCCTTGTGGAAATCGAGCCAAAGGTGGTCGGTGTAGCGGAGAGTTTCGCATCCTATAACCACAATGTACTCCATAATCCCAAACTCAAAATCATCTTTAATGACGGGAGAAATCACCTGTTAACCACAAATGACACATATGACGTCATTACCGCAGACCCCATTCATCCCTTCTTCAGGGGGGAGGGATATCTGTATACTGCCGAATATTTCAAACTGGCATCAGAACATCTCAGGCCGGGCGGGATTATGTGCCAATGGCTTCCGCTGTATCGGCTGACCACGGAGAATGTCACCTCCATCGTGAAAACCTTCAGTCAAAATTTTCAATATACTATGATGTGGCAAACCGTTTATGACGTAGAACTTATCGGCAGCAACTCCCCTATTATCATAGACGAGAAAGAACTGGAAAGAAGAATAGCATCCCCTTCCATTTCTTTTGACCTGCAACGGTTGAGAATGGGTTCGACAGATAGTTTTCTCAGTTATTTCCTTATGGGAAACAAGGGGGTAAAGGCGCTCACTGAAGGCGGAATTGTGAATACCGACGAAAACCTGTACCTGGAGTTTTCCGCACCATTCTCTTTTAACTCGTATTACCTAGAGGGAGAAAATATCAGTTTGCTCTTAAAACACCGAGAAAGTATAATGTCTTACTTGGTTGTGCCCGCGGATCCGGCATCACAAAATCGTCAGAAAAAGAGATGGAGCGAGTATGAAAAACTGTTCCCACTTGTTGATGAGGTGCATGCGGATATACTCAAGGGCAAGGTTTCCTCCCCCGAGTTCGATAATTTAACGAGGGAACTCGAAAGGAAAGCTCCTTCCTTCGCCCCTTGGCTGTCTTTAAAAGGCGGTGTGCTGTGAAGTTAATGAGACCTTTACAATTATAACAAGTATAACGAGTACTATTTCCCGTTGTCGCCAGCCTGAACGAGCCCGCGCTGGATAAGGCATCATATATTTCTTTACCTGAGATTTTGCACTTGCGGCAAACCTATGCATCCATATTGGACTTTCGGCAATATTGTGATTTCATGAAGGTTATCCTCTATAGCATTTCATGCCATAAACCGCGATTTTCAGGCAAACTTATCATTCCAGTTCTGGCAGAACTATAGGTGTAGTTTCATCTCTTAGGCGTGTCCCCTGTACCTTATTTTTATGTCACGTAAAACTATAGAGGTCTGATCCCATTTTTGCAGAAAGTTTCCTTGTTTTCAATTCTTCTTTTGATTATTTTGAGACTGTTTTGATATTTATCGCTCTGGAAACTCCACGATGCCGGATGCCATAAATGAAATACAATAGCCAGTCCTCGAACTGATCGTATTTTTTTTCCTTGGTTCAAAACCCTGATACCCAGGTCGTTATCCTCGAGTGATCCATCAGAAAAATCCTCGTCACAGCCGTTAATCGCAACAAATAGGTCCTTATACAGGCTAAAATTGCACCCCCAGACACCGTCGTCGGTTATTCTGTCGCGATGCGAAAGGCGTCGAAGAATAAAATTTTTAATCATCAGCGCCTCTTCAACCTTGCGTGAACCACCCTTGGCTGCATCCCAGATAAGCCTCGGGCTGAGTGTATTAAGAATCCTTTTACGTGCAAGCAACCTTTCCGTCAATGCCTCCCCTATTTCAACCCGCTTGCCACTGAGAATCGCATCAGGACTGCTGCATTCCATATGAGACCGCACGAAATGCTTGTGCGTCATACAGTCTCCATCGACAAAAATCAGATAATCACCGCTCGACTGACGCACTGTTTCGTTCAATATCTTAGGTTTCCTGAAGCCAATATCATCCTGCCAGACGTGTTTGACAGGAAATAAATCCCGAAGAGCCATCTTCATTTCAAACACCGTTTCACGGGTCTCCCTGCCGCTTCCGTCGTCGGCAATCATAACTTCATCCGGCAGCATGCTTTGATCAGCAAGACTCAGGAGACATAGCCTTAGAGCCTGCGGGCGGTTATAAGTCGGGACAATGACCGTAATATTCATCTCGCGGTGTTCCTTGTGTTTATTGGTTTTTTTCAGAAAATACAAAACACATCACAATAGCGGCTCTGATTCAGTCATATGCTTCCCCGCATGATAGGAGCTTCTTACCAGTGGGCCTGCCACTACATGTCTGAACCCCATCGCTATGGCCTGATCACGAAGTTCAAGGAATTCATCAGGATGGTAATACCGCTCAACCGGAAGAGAGTTTTTACCCGGTCGAAGATACTGACCGATTGTCAGGAGGGAACAGCCTGTTTTCCGCAAGTCTTGCAAAACCGACAAAATTTCCTTCCTCTCTTCCCCTAAACCGAGCATCATCCCTGTTTTTGTTACAGCGCCAAACGCATGTGCTCGCGATAGCAGTTCAATTGACCTGTCATAATCCGCCTGAGGTCGGACATATTTATAAAGAGACGGCACAGTTTCTATGTTGTGGTTCAGAACATTGGGATATGCTTCGAGCACCGTATGGAGAGCGGATTCAGAACCCCGAAAATCGGGGATCAATACTTCCACACGGCATAATGGTATCCGCTTGCGAATCGCTCTTATGGTCTCCGCGAATAGTGCGGATCCACCGTCGGGCAGATCATCCCTCGAGACCGAGGTAATTACAGCGTAGGTGAGCTTCAGCGCTTCCACAGCGCTTGCGACGCGGGCCGGTTCATCCGCTTCAATGATTTGCGGTGTCCCTTTTGGAACGTTGCAGAACCCACATGAGCGCGTGCAGCTGTTTCCGAGGATCAGAAATGTCGCTGTGCCGGCATTCCAGCATTCTGTCTGGTTCGGACAGGCCGCGCTCGTGCAAACCGTGTGCAGTTTGTTCATCCTGATCAGGCTTCGCACTTCCTTCAGACGCTCGCTCGTCGTAAGTCGTATTTTGAGCCAAGGCGGAAGCCTTTCTGCATTTCCTGTTTGAGAAGCTTTATTCATGAGTAACCATTTTGAGTGCCGAGTCCTGGATGATGCCTGTTTCTAGCGAAGGATGTTGAGTTATATCAACGCGTTGTTAATGACCTGATCGATGGTGTCCACGAAGATAAAATTCATTTCTTTCCGCAAATCCTCGGGTACGTCCTCGAGATCGTTCTTGTTTTTTTCCGGTAGAATGACCGTCTTGATCCCCGCTCGTTTAGCGGCCAGCACTTTCTCTTTCACCCCACCAATTGGCATGACCTTGCCGCGGAGTGTGATCTCACCCGTCATGGCCAGGTCATGCTTCACCAGCTTGCCGGTGAGCATGGACACGATCGCGGTGGTCATAGTAACGCCCGCGGAGGGGCCGTCCTTCGGAATTGCTCCCGCCGGCACGTGGATGTGGATATCGGATTTCTCAAAAAAATCCTTTTTGATTCCGAATGTCTCGGCTTGCGAACGGACATAGGACAACGCAGCTTGGGCTGATTCCTTCATAACATCGCCGAGCTGCCCGGTAAGCGTCAGCTGCTTGTTCCCGGGCATCTGCGTCGCTTCCACAAAGAGGATGTCCCCTCCGCTTGGTGTCCAGGCAAGTCCGGTGACCACACCCGGCCGATCGATCATGATTGCCGTTTCCGCAAAAAACCTCGGCTTGCCAAGGTAGTCGTGAAGTTCCTCCCCCTTGATCGTTATCGGCGTCGGTTTTCCTTCAGCCACAGCCTTGGCCACCTTGCGGCAGACATTCGCGATTTCACGCTCAAGGTTCCTCACCCCGGCCTCACGCGTGTAGTCCTTGATTATCCCCCTGAGCGCATCTTCCTGAAATACGACTTCCTCAAGCTTGAGCGCATTAGCCTTGATCTCCTTCGGGATGAGATATTTCTGCGCTATGTGCAGTTTTTCTTGCTCCGTATATCCAGGCAGCGTGATCAATTCCATACGATCGAGCAACGGCGGTGGAATCGTTTCAAGCTGATTGGCCGTCGTAATGAACATGACCTTCGAAAGATCAAAAGGTACATCGAGATAATTGTCGCGAAAGTCCTTGTTCTGTTCAGGGTCGAGCACCTCCAAGAGGGCTGATGACGGATCGCCCCGCCAGTCTGAGCCAATTTTGTCTACCTCATCAAACATGATAACTGGGTCCCTCGTTTCTACCCGCTTGAGAGCCTGGATGATGCGGCCAGGCATGGAACCGATATAGGTGCGACGGTGGCCGCGGATCTCGGCTTCATCATGCAGCCCGCCAAAGGACTGACGCATAAACTTCCTGCCCAGAGCGCGGGCGATGGACTGACCCAGCGAGGTTTTCCCCACGCCCGGAGGGCCGACGAAACAGAGGATCGGCTCCCGCGTCTTTATTCCATCCTGGGGGCCTCGTTCTTCACCCAGTTTCTTGACGGAAAGGTATTCCAGAATGCGGTTTTTCACTTTTTCGAGATCATAGTGGTCTTCATCCAGGGTAACCTTGGCCTTTGCAATATCGATGACTGTGGCCGAAGTCTTGTTCCACGGAAGGTTCGTCATCCATTCAAGATAGGTGCGGATGACCGAATACTCGGGGGATGATGAAGAAAGCTTTTCCATGCGTCCCAACTCGCGCCTGGACTCTTTATCCGCTTCAGGAGGCAGCTTAGCTTGATCAATCTTGTCGCGCAGATTTTTAATCTCCGAACCTTCATCAGTCTCCTCACCGAGTTCCTTGCGGATGGCTGAAAGCTGCTGCCGGAGCAGATATTCTCGTTCCGCTTTCTGCATCTGGTCCCTGGCCTGTCCCTGAATTTTTCTTCCCAGTTCGAGGACCTCGACTTCGCGATTCAGGTATTGCATAAGTTTGTTAAGCTTGTCGAAAACCAGGTCGGACTCGAGTATCTCCTGTCGCTGCGGAAGGTCAATCCGGATGTTCGTGGCAATGAGATAAGCAAGCTGCCGCGGATCGTCGATATTTACCGCAGCCGAGGAAAGCTCTTCAGGCATGTTCGGTGTCAGCGATACCATTTTCTGAAACATTTCGGATATCCCGCGCATAAGCGCATCGAGCTCGACTGATTTCTCCGATTTGTCCGGTTGTGCTGAGACACGTGCTTTTATGTAGGGCTCAGCCTGGATGAACTCCGCTATTTTTATCCGCTCGATTCCCTGAACAAGAACCCGGAGCGTGCCGTCAGGCACTTTGATCATCTGGAGGATTCGCGCCATGGTCCCCACCGGGTAGATGTCTTCCATTCCGGAAACTTCGATATCTATTTTCCGCTGCGCCGTCAATGCCAGAATTTTATCTCCCACGGTCACGTCGTTGATGAGTTTGATCGACTTTTCTTTGCCGATCACAAGCGGATACACTGTGAGAGGGTATACAACAGTATCTTTAAGCGGCAACAAAGGGAGTTCCGCGGGCACTGATGGTATTTTGTCTTGGTTGCTGTCTTGCGGTATATCCATGGGTTTGCTCCTCTTTTGTTTTTTTAAATACTTCAATAATGTATCACGTATTTTCAAAGTAATTCATTACCTCTCATTTTTTACGGAGGGTTATAATCAGCAGGCCGTTCTTGTACTCTGCCGTGACCTGCTCATGATTAACAGGAGCATGCAATGCAATCTCAGCCCTGAATTCGCCATATTTTATCCCTAGCTGATGGCAAGCATTCATTTTTGTCAATTCCGGCTGTTCCCTTGCACCCTCTACCACGAGGAGATCGCTGAACAGCGTTACCGACATATCGTCCTCGGCCACTCCTGCCAGTTCGACTACGACAATGATTTCATCGGGTGTTTCATAAATGTCTGTTGGTGGTCTCCATACAATCATAGACTGAAGAGGCCAAGTGCTGAATGACTCCCAGATATTCTGCGTAACTGCTTCAGGGCGTCCACGTCGGGAATATTTATAAGCGATATATCGATAGCGCACGAGGGAAGCCTCCTTTCATAACAAGAGTTTTATATTAAATTCATTATAACTTTTTTTGATTGGAAAGAAAATGGATTTAAAGCAGCAGATATTATTGATATTGCAAAGAATAGCAGATGACGGCCCGGTTGTCAAAAGCAAAGGCTTGATTCTATCGATAGGTCATAAAATAAATACCTGGAGAAAATCAAATTATATGATCATTCTCGACATTATCGTTTTTTTTTGCTATAGTAAACGCATATGAATTCATGGATAATTTTATGATTGTGCTTGTGATTGTCCCTGATCTCCGTGATTTCATAGTAAATTATCTCAACTCCAGTTGATCAACGGTACATTGAGTTTCCCGGCATTATATTCCTTTCATCGATCCTAACAGACAGCCAAAATCGGTATACGAGGAGGAAGGCATATGGGGGTATCGAGACGCGAGTTTATGAAGCTCTCAGGCAGTTCCGTTCTGCTCGGCTCACTCGGAGTCCGTGTCGATCCGGCAGAGGCCGCCGCGCAGGAGCTCAGAATCAAAGACGCCAAAGAAACGAAAACCATCTGTCCTTACTGCTCGGTGGGGTGCGGAATTATCATCCACACCAAGGATGGAAATGTCGTGAACACAGAGGGCGATCCCGATCATCCGATCAATGAGGGAACACTTTGCTCCAAAGGCGCATCGCTGTTCGAGGTCATTAATAATCCTCAACGGCTTATCAAACCGAAATACCGGGCATCAGGCGCAACGGAATGGAAAGATGTGGAGTGGGACTGGGCCTTAGACGAAATCGCGAAAAGAGTGAAGGACACCCGCGACCGGAGCTTCAAAACAACCTCGAAATCGAAAGTAAAGGAAAAAGCAGCTGACGGCACGGAAAAAGGGATCGAGAAAGACTTCGTCGTAAACAGGACCGATGCCATTGCCCACGTGGGAAGCGCGGCACTGGACAACGAAGAATGCTACATGCTCCAGAAGATGCTGAGGTCCTGGGGCCTAGTATACATAGAACACCAGGCGCGCATCTGACACTCCGCGACAGTAGCGGCTCTGGGAGAGTCGTTCGGACGCGGTGCAATGACGAATCACTGGATTGATATTCGCAATGCCGATGTCATACTTGTAATGGGCAGCAATCCCGCTTCAAACCACCCCATTTCCATGAAATGGATCATGAAGGCGCAAGAACGGGGTGGAAAGCTGATCGTAGTCGATCCCCGTTTCACGCAGACCGCAGCAAAAGCGAACCTCTATGCGCCGATGCGCTCCGGCACAGACATCGCCTTTCTCGGCGGCATGATCAAGTACATTCTTGAAAATAACCTTTATTTCAAAGAATACGTCGTCAAGTACACCAATGCCCCGTTCCTTATCAACGCCGATTTCAAGGGCCCCGGCGACCTGGGCGGTTTGTTCTCGGGCTATGATGATAAAGCGAGGAAGTACGACAAAAAAACCTGGTCTTTCCAGATGGATGAAAATGGCGTTCCCAAGAAAGACCCCACGCTCCAGGACCCCCATTGCGTGCACCAGCTCCTGAAGAAGCATTACTCGCGATATACTATCGACAAGGTCTCGAATATCACCGGCACGCCCAAGGAAAAACTTCTTGAAGTCTATAAACTTTACGCTTCCACCGGTAAACCGAACCGGGTTGGGACCGAACTGTACGCCATGGGATGGACGCAGCATACGATCGGAACGCAGAACATCCGGGCCATGTCGATCATTCAGCTGCTGCTCGGGAATGTTGGCATGGCGGGCGGAGGCATCAACGCTCTGCGCGGTGAAAGCAATGTTCAGGGCTCGACCGATCACGGCCTCCTGTTCAATACGCTCACAGGTTATCTCCCGACACCGACGGGTACGATTGCCGATCTGAAATCCTACATCGAAACATACACCCCCAAGACCAAAGACCCGAAAAGCGTGAACTGGTGGTCGAACCGCGGGAAATACATCACCAGCTACCTGAAGGCGATATACGGTCACGCGGCACAGAAGGAGAACGACTTCGGCTATTCCTGGCTTCCGAAGCTTGACGAGGGCATGAATGCCTCGTGGCTTATGCTCTTCGACCAAATGCTCAAGGAAAAATTCGAAGGTTTCTTCGCCTGGGGCCAGAATCCCGCATGCTCGGGAGCGAATTCAAACAAGACCAGAAGCGCGCTCGCCAAGCTGAAATGGATGGTGAACGTCAACCTTTTCGATAATGAAACCGGCTCATTCTGGAGAGGTCCGGGAATGAATCCCAGGGACATACAGACCGAGGTATTCCTTCTTCCGGCTGCTTCATCCGTGGAAAAAGAAGGCAGCATATCGAACTCCGGCCGGTGGGCACAATGGCGGTACAAGGCCATTGCACCAATTGGACAATCCAAGCCTGATTCAGCCATCATGAACGAACTTTACTTCCGGGTAAAGAAGCTTTATCAGAAAGAAGGCGGCAAATTCCCGGCTCCCATCCTGAACCTTACCTGGGACTACGGCGAAAAAGGTCCTGACGGCAAAGTCAAGGAAGTCAATATCCACAGCGTGGCCAAAGAAATCAATGGCTATTATCTCGAAGACGTTTACGACAAGACCGCGACGCCTCCGAAGCTCCTCGGTAAGAAGGGCGACCTTTGCGCGACCTTTGTTCAACTACAGAGCGACGGAACGACCTCCTGCGGCAATTGGATCTATTCCCAGAGCTATACACAGAAGGAAGGCAAGATCATTAACATGATGGCGCGTCGGGGGAAAAACGACCCTACCGGTCTTGGCATGTATCCGGAATGGTCCTGGGCATGGCCGGTGAACAGGCGCATCATTTACAACCGCGCCTCAGTGGATCCTCAAGGTAAACCATGGGATTCGAAACGCGCGGTCATCAAATGGGACCCAGTCAAGGAAGATCCGGTATCGAAAAAACCCGGAACTTGGGTCGGCGATGTGCCTGATGGCCCTGCACCGCCCATGGCAACGGAAAAAGGCAAATACCCTTTTATCATGCTCGCAAGCGGTGTTGGAGCCATCTTCGGTCCGGGACTGGTTGACGGTCCATTCCCCGAGCACTATGAAGCGCTCGAATGTCCGCTAGAAGAGAACCTGATGTCAAAACAGCGGATAAACCCGACCATCAAGCTCTTTGGAGAAAAGGAGGATGCCTACTTCTCCTGCAACGTGCAGTACCCCTTTGTGGCGACCACCTATCGCGTGTCGGAACACTGGCAGACCGGGGTTATGACGAGGCATGAGCCCTGGCAGCTCGAATTACAGCCCCAGATGTTCGTCGAAATGAGCGAGGAACTGGCCAAGGAAAAAGGCATAAAGAACGGGGAAAAAGTCATCGTCAAGTCCGGACGTGGACAAGTGTGGGCCATTGCTGTCGTGACGAACCGGTTCAAACCATTCAAAATCGCTGGTTCCACCGTACATCAGGTCGGCATTCCGTGGCACTTTGGCTGGCAGTATCCCGAAGACGGCAGCGGCGGAGACAGCGCAAACCTGCTCACCCCAACCATCGGGGACGCCAATACCATGATACCGGAATCCAAGGCCTTTATGGTCAATGTGGTTAAGGCATAGGGGGGAAATCATGTCGGCAATTACAGAAAACAGAAAAGCATTGCTCATATCGCCGGAGCTCTGCATCGGGTGTCGGGGCTGCCAGACGGCGTGCAAAAACTGGAACCAGCTGCCTGGCCAGAAGACGAAGAACTACGGTACCATGCAAAATCCTCCGGATTTGACACCCTCGGCATTCAATATCATTCGCTATAACGAGGTCCCTTCGGATACCAATGCGGTGCGGTGGCTGTTCGTAAGCCGAAGATGCATGCACTGCGGGGACGCGGGCTGCATGAAGATCTGTCCTGCTCCCGGCGCGATCTACCGTACGAAGGACGGCGCGGTAGCCTATGACAAGGATAAATGCATCGGCTGCAAATTGTGTGTGGCCGGCTGCCCCTTTGACGTCCCGAGATATGATGCGCAGGGAAAGATATCAAAATGCCATCTCTGCTTTGACCGTATCGCCGATGGACTCTCCCCCGCCTGCGCTAAAACCTGCCCGACCGGCGCGATCAGGTTCGGAGACCGCGATGCATTGATCGACACGGCCAAAAAAGCTGGATACGCTAAAGTATACGGCGAAGCGGATCTGACCGGACTGGGGACGCTCTATGCCTTCAAGGACGCTCCGAAAATCTACGGCATGAATGAGAACCCCGCAATCCCGGAAAGTATTATCTTCTGGAATACGGTGCTGAAGCCGCTGGCTGTGATCGGACTCGGCGGTGTCGTTGCCGGCGCCCTGCTGCACTATGTCACCATCGGTCCGCACAAGGACGCAGACGAGGAGGTGAAAAAGCATGAGTGAAATGGTGAGAAAAGCATCGGTTGAAGAGATCATCAATCACTGGATCCTAGCGGGAAGTTGCATCCTCCTGATCATCACAGGCTACGGGTTTCTTTTCAAAATTGAGCAGATCTATGCCCTTTTCGGAAGCAATATAACTATGAAGATCGTTCATAACTGGGCCGGCGTAGTCTTCACTGTTTCCCTCTTCGCCACCCTGTTCAATTATCTCCATGAAGCACTGGCGTACGATGCGAATGACTGGGCCTGGATCAAGATGGGCGGAGGATATCTCTCCAAAAAACATACGGTTGCCCCTCCCATGGGGAAATTTAACACGGGACAGAAATTCTACTATCTGGTGATCCTGCTTGCAGGCATCGCAATATCCGCATCAGGCTTCTCCATCTGGCTGGTGCAGGACAATCGCTCTCTCACGCTTGCCTCCCACCTAACGCACAATCTGGCCTTCGTGCTCTTCGTAATGGCTGTTCCTGTACATGCCTATCTCGGGACGCTCGCGAACCCAGGCACACTCCGGATCATGATTTATGGCACGGTGCCTCTGGAATTCGCAAAGAAGAAGTATCCTAAATGGATGAAAGAAATCGGGAAAATGTAAGCATCGCTCACGGCTAAAATTCCCCCTTGCCTTTATATGAAAAGGCAAGGGAGGATTTTCATAGCAAGTTGTGGTTTTTCTATTCAGGAAGCCAGTTCAGCGAAGTAACTCTTACCACCACATTTCCGTTTTTATCATCCAAGCCGTAAAGCCTCGGCCTTGGGCAGGGAGGAGGCTGTCAACTAGAATCTGTTTCAGGGAGATGGCGATGATCCCGACATTTGAGTCGGCGGAGCGTCGTTACGGGTATCGGTATGAGTTTATTCTAATCGTCATGCTCCAGGAACCTATTAAAATAGTTGCTCTTTTTCAATGGAAGGGACAGGGAGGCTGCGATTGGCAGGCTTGTATAAAATAAAAGGCCTAGGAGGCATCTCCTAAGCCTTGCGTATCTCATGGCCCTATTATATATCTCACCAGCTGTATAACTCTATCTGCTGCCCCGCGTCATTTCATTCAGCCGCTTCACACGCTCGGCGATAGGCGGATGAGTGCTGAACAGGTTCATAATGCCTCCGCCCGTAAGCGGGTTTACGATGAACATGTGAGCCGTGGCGGGCTTTGCATCCTCCATCGGGATGAGCTGCGAACCCTTCTCCAGTTTTAGTAGCGCATTTGCCAGCCAAGTGGGGTTGCCGGAAATTTCGGCGCCACCCTTGTCAGCCTCATATTCCCTCGTTCTCGAAATGGCCATCTGCACGAGCATGGCGGCAATGGGCGCTACGATCATCATTACCAGCGCTACGATCGGGCTGCCGCCTTCATCGTCGGTCCGCCTGCTACCTCCGCCGAAAATCATGGACCACTGCGCCATCTGCGCGAGCATACTGATTGCTCCTGCGATGGTCGCGACAATCGTGCCGGTGAGCATGTCGCGATGTTTGATGTGAGCCAGTTCGTGACCAATCACGCCGCTTAACTCTTCGCGCGACAGAATACGCATAATGCCGTGAGTTACGGCGACGACCGCATGCTCAGGGTCCCTGCCAGTTGCAAAAGCGTTAGGGGTTTCCTGGGGGATAATGTAGACTTTGGGCATAGGCAACCCCGCCCTCTGTACCAGCGTCCGTACGATGGAGTAAACCTCAGGAGCTTCCGTTTCAGTTACGGGCTTGGCCCCATACATTCGCAGAACAATCTTGTCGCTGAACCAATACATCCCGACGTTCATTATCGTAGCGAACAGAATGGCCATGACCATGCCGCTTCTGCCGCCGAGTGCTCCGCCGATGGCAACAAACAACACCATAAGAAATGTCATCAAACCAACTGTTTTTATTGTGTTCATCGATTTCTTCGTTTCCTCCATTAATATTGCAAGTTAGTATTATTAAAGTACCACAGTCTTGCTCGCGCGTCAATAGAAACGACGATACTTTTCTGTTGACAAGGATATACCACTTTGATATATTTGCAAGGCTTGAAAGGGCGCAATTGCGATTCATGCGGGTGTAGCTCAGCTGGTAGAGCACAACCTTGCCAAGGTTGGGGTCACGGGTTCGAATCCCGCCACCCGCTCCATTGTTTAAACAGTTCAGAGTTCTGAGTTTGGAGTTTGGAGTTAGCATCCGCGTCAGAGACTCCGGACTCCTATTCCTCATCTTTCAACTCCCGACTCCCAGCTCATAACTCCGAACTTTAAGACCGGCGGCGTAGCCAAGTGGCTAAGGCAGAGGTCTGCAAAACCTTCATTCATCGGTTCAAATCCGATCGCCGCCTCCAATTTTTCCATCATTTCACCACAGATACACGGAGACCACCATCACAGATAATCAAAGATTCACTATTTATCCGTGTCCTCATCCGCTTTTTCTCATCTGTGTACATCCGTGGTTCCAGAAATACTATTATTAGGTCCTAATCTATGCATCATGCCGATTTCGTCCACCTTCACCTTCACACCGAATACAGCCTGTTGGACGGCGCCATAGGCCTCGACAAACTTATCACAAAGGCAATGAGCCTCAAAATGCCAGCGGTTGCCGTCACCGACCATGGCAATCTTTTTTCCGCGCTCGATTTCTACTTGAAAGCGACTAAGGCGGGGATCAAGCCCATCATAGGATGCGAAATCTATGTTGCGCCGGGCTCGCGGTTCGACAAGAGCGCTCCCGCGGGCCGGAACGACGAAGCTTCCTACCACCTCATTCTTCTGGCGCGGAACAAGCAAGGCTACAAGAATCTTGTCAAACTCGTGACCGCCGCCTACCTTGAAGGATTCTATTACAAGCCGCGGATCGACAAAGGGCTTCTCAAAGAGCATCATGAAGGGCTCATCGGCCTTTCAGCTTGCCTAGGCGGAGAAATCCCCTCTCTGCTCATCCATAAGCGGTACGATGATGCGAAACGTGTCGCGCTGGAATACGAGCAGCTCCTCGGTAAGGATAACTTTTATCTTGAGCTTCAGGACAACGGGATTCCCGAACAGGAAGAGGTAAACCGCGAGCTCGTCAAGCTTACCAAGGACACGGGCATTCCTGTAGTAGCCACGAACGACTGCCACTACCTTGACCGGGAGGACCACAAATCCCATGACGCCCTCCTCTGCATACAGACCGGTAAAACCGTAAAGGACACAAACCGGCTGCGGTTCTCTTCCGAGACCTTCTACATGAAAACCCCGGAGGAGATGAAAAAGGCTTTTTCCTACATACCCGATGCAATCTCGAACACCATTAAAATCGCGGAACGGTGCAACCTTGAACTGGACTTAGGCAAATATCACCTCCCTAACTTCCCGGTTCCCGACAATTATACTAGGGAATCGTTCATGGCTGAAATGGCGCACAAGGGTCTCGAAGAGCGGTTTGCGGAGATCGATGCGGTTCGCGGCGCTGGCAGCATCGACCGGGGGAAATACAAGGAACGGCTTGAGTTCGAAATACAGATGATCGACAAAATGGGGTTCGCCGGTTATTTCCTGATCGTGTCGGACTTCATCCGCTATGCGAAAGAACACGGTATTCCTGTAGGACCGGGACGAGGCTCGGCTGCGGGCAGCCTGGTGGCCTATTCTCTCCGCATCACGGATCTAGATCCCATCCCCTATAACCTGCTCTTCGAACGATTCCTGAACCCCGAGCGCATCAGCATGCCTGATATCGACGTGGACTTTTGCCAGGATAGGCGCGATGAAGTGCTCAAATACGTCACGGAAAAATATGGTCAGGACCACGTGACCCAGATCATCACCTATGGTACCATGATGGCAAAAGGCGTGATCCGCGACGTAGGCAGGGTGCTCGACATCCCCTACTCGGAGTGCGACAAGCTCGCCAAACTCGTCCCGAACAAGCTCAATATCACCCTGAAAGAGGCACTGGAACAGGAGCCGAAACTCAAGGAAATCACCCAAAAAGATCCGCGCATGGCCGAACTCATGGAAATCGCCCTCCATCTTGAAGGCCAGGTGCGCCACGCGTCGAAGCATGCCGCCGGTGTGGTCATTTCCCAGCAGCCGCTCACCGAATACCTCCCGCTTTTCAAGACGCCGAAGGATGAGGTCACTACCCAGTTCGACATGAAAGGTGTAGAGAAGATCGGCCTTGTGAAGTTCGACTTTCTCGGTCTTCGGAACCTCACCGTCATCCGCAAGGCAGAGAACCTGATTAACCAGAGAATGCAGAAGGCGCCGCTTGAGCACGCGGACCTCTTCGCGGTCACACGCCTGCCGCTCGACGACGTCAAGACCTTCGAGCTACTCGGCCGCGGCGAGACTGCAGGCATCTTCCAGCTTGAATCATCGGGCATGCGCGATATCGTCATAAAAATGAAGCCGAACGTTTTTGAAGATCTAATCGCGCTTGTGGCCTTGTACCGACCCGGTCCTCTCGGTAGCGGCATGGTCGATGATTTCATCAAACGAAAAAAAGGTTCCACCAGAATAACTTATGAACTTCCCCAACTCGAACCGATCCTGAAGGACACCTACGGGGTTATCGTGTATCAGGAGCAGGTAATGCAGATCGCCCGCACCCTCGCAGGCTATTCACTAGGCGGAGCAGATCTCCTCCGCCGCGCGATGGGGAAAAAAGACCCCGAGGTCATGGCAAAAGAAAAGGTGCCGTTCCTTAAGGGAGCGGAAAAACAGGGTATCGACCTCAAGAAGGCCGAGATCATCTTCGACCTGATGGCCAAATTCGCGGAGTACGGGTTCAATAAGTCCCACAGCGCAGCCTATGCTCTCATCACCTACCAGACCGCTTACCTGAAAGCTCATTTTCCCGTGGAATACATGACCGCTCTTCTTTCGAGCGAAGTCCAGGACACAGACGAAGTGGTGAAATATATCTATGAGGCGCGCCAGATGGGGATCAGTATTCTGCCGCCCGATGTGAACGAAAGTCGCTGGGACTTCACTGTTGTTGAAGCACATGACCGGGAAAACATCGAGCACGGAAGTTCTATCGGCTCGATCCGTTTCGGCCTTGCCGCTGTCAAGAACGTCGGGATCTCGGCTATCGAGGCCATGATCGAGTCTCGGGAATCGACAGGCGCTTACCTCTCGCTTGCCGATTTCTGCAAAAAGGTGGACCAGCGCAGGGTGAACCGGCGTGTGATCGAGGCCCTGATCAAGTGCGGCGCCTTCGACTTCACCGGCGCGCGGCGCGCTCAAATGATGGAAGCCATCGATATGATGATGGAGGCAGCGGCCCAGCATCAGGAGCAGGAATCCGTGGGCCAGTTCAGCATTTTCGATTCAATGGACGACAAAAAAGATCTTGACCTGCCGGACATCCCGGAATGGAAGGAAAACCAGCTCCTTGCCTTCGAGAAAGAAAGCATGGGTTTCTATATTTCGGGCCACCCCCTTGCCGCCTTTCAGGAAGATATGAAACGCTACGGCACCGCAACCACGGAGACCCTTGACTCGATTCCCGACGGCAAGGAGATAACGATTTGCGGTATCATTGCTGGACTGAAGCAAAAGGTAACGAAAAAAGGTGACAAGATGGCCATCCTGAATCTTGAAGACCTGACAGGTACCGTGGAAACCATCGTCTTTCCCGATCTGTACGCATCAGCGACTCACCTACTCCTGACCGACACCCCCTTGATCATAGCGGGACAACTCGACAAGAGCGAACAGGGAAACAAGATCAAGGCCTTACGCATTCATCTTCTTGCCGAGGTAAAGAAAAAAGGCGCAACGCGAATGGACATCAAACTGAGCGCCACCGGACTGACCCAGGACGATCTTCTTAAGGTAAAGGACATCCTGCTTCGCTATAAAGGCAACCTCCCCGTCTATCTTCGGCTCCAGAACCCGACACGCAAGGACTCGCTCGTTTCCGTGGGCCGTGATATTCGCGTGAACCCATCTGATCAGCTTACGAACGAAATCGAAGCCGTGCTCGGAGCCGGCGCAGTGACGCTAGTGTAACACCAATGTTGTCCCTGCGCTTTCACATACGTATGACCTTCATAGCGATTAATTTTTTTAATCGTTATTGCTCGTTTATTCCTACGTACAAAGTGGTATTGAACAGCTTGAGCAATACTGCTACAGTTAAGGTAACGAGCCTTTCCGTCAGCGTAGAAAGTGTTAATTTCATGCATGAAGGAAATGTGCAAGGATGAAAAGCAATGATCTGGAATACATAGCACGTTCTCTGGTGGCCTCGAAGCGTTTAAAATAACATCATCGGGGGATGATTCTTTGACACAACAAGTGGAGGAATTGCTGAAAGGTTATCCCGTGGTTGTTGAAGTGCCCGTTGCGTGGGGCGAAATGGACGCTTTTAAGCACGTCAACAACGTCGTCTATTTTCGCTACTTCGAAAACGCGCGGATCGTTTATTCCGAAAAGGCCGGCCTGCATGCGTTTAAAGAGCGGACCGGCATCGGTCCAATCCTAGGGTCGACAAGCTGCAGGTACAAGTTTCCCCTCACCTACCCTGATACGGTATCCGTGGGAGCAAAGACCATTCATCTAGCCGAGGATCGCTTCACGATGCAGTATGTGGTTGTAAGCCACCGTCACGGGAAAATCGCCGCCGAAGGAGATGGAGTGATCGTGATCTACGATTACCGCGAAAACAGGAAAACCTCCATGCCAGACGAAATACGGCAGTGTCTTGTTGACCTCGAAAAAGGGTAAGTCAACTCCTGTGCATAGAATATTCATCCCTCCTGCTTTACCATGACAATGATTTCATCCCGTGCTATTCTCCGAGGAGGTAACGGAACTTTTGATGGAAACCCGACGAGGACAATGGAAATGGGTCGAAGATTGTCAGGCAGTTCCAGGATTTCAATAACCCCAAATTCATTGAATGCTTCTATCTATACGGTTCCCAGCCCCATGGCATGAGCCGTCAGCATCAAGTTCATAATGCTCGCGGAAACATCCTGGATGTTGTAAAGATTTAGGCCACGCTCTCCATATCGCACCGAAATATTCCAATCCAGACATGCAACGATTACAAGGGGAGCTTTGGCGAGAAAGTTCTGGTTGAGGGCCGCCTTCGCAAGTTTCGTTTTTATGACCTGATCAAAGACGAAATAGAGCTTCCGACTCTGCATGTTCCCCTCAGACGGCGCCCACCGGATAGATTCGATGAGACCGTTAAGCACGTCCTGCGGGATATCCCGGTCCTTGAAATCCGGCAGACTGCGCCGGTTGATGATGTCGAGATGTTCATGGGGCCTCCTAAGCCTGCGGGAGTCATTATAACCCAACCACTGTTGAAATCAAACCTTCGGCTGTATGTCTCCTACCTTGACTGGATGCATGCACTGTTGTATTATCCTTCTAAGCTTTCCTTGAACAATATGGCAATGATAAATAAATTCCAGGACCTGGAAATCATCACTCCAAAAGAAGTGAACCTTACGCTGCTCCGGAACAACCCCGAGGAATTACAGCTGGTATCCATTACGCTTGCACTTTCAGACCTCGATTTCGACTTCACCCAGACAGTCTGCGTCCAACTTTGTTCCAACAGAGACAGCAAGGTCCTGGGAAACGCGCTCGTGAGCCTCGGACACCTTGCTAGGCGTTTCAGGCGCCTTGACGAACAGACGATAAAACCGCTCATAGAGTCATCACTTCAGAACCCGGATGAGTATGTGCGCGGCTGCGCTAAATCAGCAGCAAATGAAATCCACCAGTTTCTTCATTGGCAGATAGCAGGACATACGTATGGTTAAGAAGTGATATTCCCGCTGTTCCTGCCCTGACGTGCGCGATCTTCTGCGCAATCTTGACAGACCACGAGGTTACCGGTATAGTGATGCCGGATTAGTATTTCGATTAAATCCTGAAGGGGAGAATCGTAAGGAAGGAGGCTGTCGATGGCGGCAACGAATAACCTGCAAGCATATCTCGAACGCTATGCACTCATAACACTCGAAAAGCAGGACAAACTGGAATCGCTGATCGGAGATAGCATGCACGAGATTGAACTCGATGCCGGGATAATTCGGTTCAATGACCTTCAATTCCCCTTGCAGGTGCTTGGAACAGAATCTGACAATACGCTCACCTGGCTCTGGGCATGGTCTGATGAGCAGACGGAAATTCCCTCGGCACTGATGCAATCGGCCATCCAGTTGAGAAACTGGGGGGCAAACGAAGGTATTCCCGAATTCACCCTGCCTTCGCTGGACCTGAACAGGGCCGACGGTCAGATCATCGCCCTGATCGGCGCCGAAGTCTGCAAAGCCAGCTGTTATTACCGCGAAAGCTATGAAGGCGGAGCGGCTCTTATCCTGCTCTTTGACAGGCTCATCGACAACCAGCCTCCTTTTGACCGTGAGCGATTACTCCGGCGGTTGTCGGATATTTTTTCGCGGTATGAGATCAACCACCGTAATGCGCTTCTTTCCTATCTCCGATTGAAAAAACTGTCCCCGGTCGAAGAGAGTAACCTGGTCAGCTGTGAACTGGAATCGGGGGAACGGTTGAACGTGGAATTCGACACTGCTGGGCGGTTGATTGTAGTGAATGGAGCGGCGTTTAAAGGGTGATCCCTTGATGCTTCTTTACTCAGTTTCTGAGGTGTTCGTTCATGAAAAGTCGTCATTTACGCTTATCCGGTATCATATTGCCGAATACCATGCTTCAAAAATTTAAGTCTAGACAAGGCGGTGTGACGTCAAAAACATAAAACAATGCTTTTGCTTTTCTTATTTTTGCGTGTAAATTAAAGGAGTCCTGCATGGGCTGGATCGATAAACTTGAAAGAAAACTGCGGCGTCTCGCCATTCCCAATGTGACTGTCTACCTGATTCTCGGACAGGTGTTATTTTTTATTTTCGTGCTTTCCGGCAGATTCATCCTTGATCGCGTTGTTCTCATTCCCGTCCGCGTTTTAGCCGGTGAATGGTGGAGGCTCATCACCTTCCTGTTCATCCCGCCGCTGACAAACCCGATTTTCGCTTTCTTTGCCTGGTACCTGTTCTATCTCATGGGAAGCGCCCTCGAAAGCCGCTGGGGGGCATTCCGGTATAATCTCTTCCTGCTCATCGGCTACATAGTTACTGTGGCGGTAACGTTCCTCTTCCCCTATTCTGCGGCCACGAACATCTTCATCGGTGGCTCGGTGTTCCTGGCATTTGCTTACCTTTATCCGGACTTTCAGCTCTATATCTTTTTCATCCTCCCCGTCAAGATCAAATGGCTGGCGCTGCTCACGTGGCTGGGATACGCCTATGAGATACTGATCGGATCCTGGAGCACCCGCCTGCTCGTCCTGGCATCCATCAGCAATTTTCTCCTGTTTTTTGGCAAGGATATCCTCTGGAGAATGAAGACGGGAAACAGGAAAATGGTATTTCAGTCAAAACAGTTCACATCTTCAAAGGAACCCTTCCACAAATGCGCAGTTTGCGGCATTACTGATATATCACATCCCCAGATGGAGTTCCGCTACTGCTCGGACTGCAGCGGATTGGGCTACTGCAGGGACCATATCTTCAATCATCAACATGTAAAAAAGTAAGGCTCAATCCTGTCGGCATTCATGCTGCTCTGTCTGTTCTGTTGGAAGGTGATGCGACGATTGCGTTACTCCCTGTCGTTGTCGCCCTTTACCGCTTGCTTTCAGGCGTCTTTTGCATTCTGTTTTAATGGCCGGAGTGTAATTGGAGAACGAGGTAGGTCAGCATTATTTACCGCGAGGTACAGAACAATTAAAATTACCGCTTCAAAGAACAGTTTCGCGTAGACACTGGCTCAATATTTTCCGATTCGGAATAGAACTGCCAGTACGCTACGCCCAGACTCCCTTTTGACATTTAGGCGTATGAGAACACGACCAGATCAAGTTCACAGGCGTTAAAAGTTCCTTGATTTCCTCATCCCGTCGTTTTAACATAAATCAAATGAGTTCCCATGACCCCATCGATCTTCCCATTGACGGCACCCTCGACCTCCACACCTTTAAACCTTCCGAGGTAAAGGATCTACTCTCGAATTATCTTGAGGAATGCAGAAAACGCGGTATTCAGCAAGTGCGCATCATTCATGGGAAAGGCACGGGAACTCTCCGGCGTATAGTTCGGTCAAGCCTTGACAAACTGCCTTATGTGGAAACATACCGTAGTGCGGAAGAGGAGGCCGGAGGATGGGGAGCTGTGATTGTTAATTTGCGGATGTTGACAGAAGTATGTAATTGTCCCTGCCATACTTTGCCACATATCGTGCATGTCCTGCCATGCTGCACTTATTGTCCGCAATGTGAACAGAAAATCTCCAATTACTATTTCGTAGAACACAGCGAAAGGTGCGGGGTAAAGAAAAAGGCAGATTAACCTTTCCTGCCTTTCACCGATCTTATGTGGTGCCTCTCATCGGTATCTTTAGCCGCTGCCCTACCCTGAGCATTTTCCCAGACCGAAGGTTGTTTGCCTGCATGATTCTCTCTGCGCTTGTCCGATAACGAATCGCAATGCGCGTAAGGGTTTCACCGCGCCGAACACGATGCATTACGTACTCCACCTTAGGCGGCGACCAAGTCGACATTTTGTTGATGTTAGCGAGCACAAGGTCCACTTTTCCCGGGGGCACTCGCAGCGCGAAGGCCGTGTTCGGAGTAGCGTCACGCCGCAGCTCGGGATTCAACTCAGTGAGTTCTTCCCGCTCAATGCCCAGCTTTTCGGCAACGGTATTCAAATGAACGGGTTTTTCAATGGTTACTGTTTCATAGGAGAGGGGGCTGTCGATTTCATCCAGATTAAAACCGTAATGCGCCGGGTCCTTCAGAATCGTCAGGACGGCAAGGAATCGGGGGAAGTATCGTGCGGTTTCCTGTGGAAGCCGTTCGTAAAAATCCCAGAAATTATCAAGGTAATCGACCTTCTGGTCCCTGATCACACGGGCGACAGAGCCCTCCCCGCAGTTGTACGCCGCAAGAACCGTTGCCCAGTCCCCGAACATGGAGTGCAGTTCCTTGAAATAGGCAATCGCGGCGGCAGTGGATTTCGCCGGATCCAAGCGCTCGTCGATCCAGGCATTCCTCTTGAGACCGTATTTGTAGCCCGTCGAGGGAATGAACTGCCATAAACCGAGTGCCCTCGAACGCGACATGGCCCTGGCCTTGAAACCGCTCTCGATGAGCGGCAGCCACGAAAGCTCCTCGGGCATTCCGGCTTCTTTCAGCGACTTGACCATCTCGGCGCGGTATCTCCCCGATCGCTTATAAGACTCGATAAAGAAGCTTCGTTCGATTGTCTGAAATGATTGTATCTCCCTTGTCACATGGTCATTGACAACCATGGGGATGGCAGCGGAAGTCCCCTTGACCGTTGTCTGGTGGGCCGCATACATTTCTACAACTCTTTTAGAAATTACGAACCGCAGATCTTCCTTCTGCTGGGCAATATCCGGATTGCCGGCGGGAACCTTTAAGATGAGCGCGTATGCCTGGTCCAGGGTATTTAGGGCATGTTCCATGTCGCTTTGTTCCCAATACTCCTGGGCTCTTTCGGTCATTTCCAGCGCGGTATCAAGGAGTGCCTGTTCATCGTCGCTGTTATCCTTGTCCACAGAAGCGCTGTTGCTGTTATCGATCTGAACCGTCGCATCTCCGTCAGCAGGCGTTGTGTCAGGTTCCTCGGAAACTGACGAATTGTCCGCAACAATAGCGTTAGGAGATGGCGTGGCGACCGTGACGCTATTAACGGGAGATTGTGTTTGCAGCGAAGCATTTCCGAGAGGCTCATTTTTGGGAACCGAGGGATGGGCGCATCCGGACAGAAGAAGAACGGACGATATGACGATGATGAGTCTGTATGCAATTGGCGGTATATTCATGATGAGATCGATAATAAACGAACTGCCATAAAATTGCAAACATAAATTCGCGATCAGGTGATTTTATCGACAATATTCCGGCCGGGAAAACCGTTCATTGACAGGGAGACTTCCCGCATATTATAGTACCTTTCAGGAGAACCGGACAAAAGAATGAAAGCAATCATGATCAAAAGAAATAAAAAACGATCGTGGCTTCTTCCTGCCGGGCGAGCTCTGTTGCTTGCCTTGCCCCTGTTTCTTTTCACTTGCGGTGGACCCCATTCGCTACGTTCCGACAGGCTTCCCGAGCAAAGGAGCAAACCTCATATCGTCATCGCTGATCTTGAACATCAAATACACATGCTCATCAACAACGAACGAAAAAAGTATGGTTTGCACGTGATCGCATGGGATGACTCGCTTGCCCGCATCGCGAGGCAGCACAGCCGCGATATGGCAATGAGAAGCTACTTTGCCCACGAATCTCCGGAAGGTTATGATTTTTCTTATCGATACCGCCAGGAAGGATATCGCTGCGAGATTTCAAGAGGCACTACCATCCATCTCGGCGCGGAGAATATACTGCAGAATAATCTTTACGATTCGGTCATAACGGTGAACGGAGAAGTATTTTATGACTGGAACTCCCAGGCAAAAATTGCGGAAACAACGGTTCAAGGCTGGATGAAAAGCCCCGGACATCGCCAGAACATATTGACGCCTTACTGGAATAATGAAGGCATCGGCGTGTTCATTGCGCCCGATGACAAAGTGTATATTACTCAGAACTTTTGCTGATTTTGTCGTTAGATCGCCCCGAACCGCCATTCCAATTGCCCGGAATTCTGTCGCTGAAAACGCCGCTGTTAAAAAAACGAATTCGGATATCCCCAGAACTACCTAAAACACAATACACAGCTTTTTCCGGGAAGATCAACCTTTCCATGCGATAAAATCAATTTCGACGGCAACCTCCCGCGGAAGCCGGGAAACCTCAACAGTAGCACGCGCTGGAGGTTCGACCGGGAAATATCCGCCGTATACCTCGTTCACAGTAGCAAAATCAGCAATGCTTTTCAAATAGATCGTAGCTTTTACAACCTTTGACATGCTGCATCCTGCCGACAGCAGAATGGCTTGCGCATTGTCCATGACCAGTTTTACCTGAGTTTTGATATCGGTCTGAAGGACATTCCCGGTTTTCGGATCTATTGGTATTTGACCGGATAGGAACACAAAACCACCAGCCTCTACAGCCTGGGAATAAGGACCTATTGCTTGCGGTGCATCTACAGTTTTGATCATTTTTCTGTCCATAATTACCTCCACTTATACATCAATATATTATTATAACTGCATAATATTTAATGTTTTTTAATAATTAAAGTAAACCTTCAATGTACGATTACAAAAAAAATACTCGCCCCTCCTTAGTGCTCTGGATTCTGTTCGATATAGTGGCAAGCAATTTTGCTCCCTACTGGGAAAACTTCCGTTGATATTGTTCTGTGGGGTATAAACAGGACGAGCCCATCATCCTTACCCGATGACCTGTGGCTCTTTGGAGTATTACCCGGTCTTCACTCTTTTCACGTCCGTAACACCTTTTATTGACTCTATGTTTTTAATTATCTTATTGAGGTGTTCCACGTCCTTAATGTCGATAGTAAAGTTGAGTGTGGCCTGGTGGTCCTCTCCGGTCAGCACTTCAGCGTGTGTAATATTGGCCTCCGTAGCGCTGATTGACGAAGATACACTCGCCAGCAGGCCTGGTTTGTCCTCCGTTCGGACGGATATTTTTACGGCATGGTCGGCTGTCTGAAGATCGCCCCAGGTAACTTCAATAAGCCGATCACGGTCAAACGTCAGTTCCCCGACATTCGGGCAGTCGGCCGTATGAATCGATACACCCCTTCCCCGGGTGATAAAGCCAATCACTTTATCGCCCGGCACAGGATTGCAGCACTTGGACAAGTGGATCAGCATGTTGTCCATGCCGCTTATTTTCATACCGCCACCAGACGGTTTTATTGTTTTGGGCGAAGTTTTTTTCGGCAGGGGTTCGATGTGCGGTTTGCCAGGCGCAAGTTTGTTGGCAACGAGATGCGCGGAAACCTTGCCGTAACCGATCGCGGCCAACAGGTCATCGAGGGTATTATGCGACATTTCATTCGCAATTTTCAGGATGTCTTCGGACTTAAAAACCTTCGACGGACTGAGTTCGTGCTTTCGGATGTCCTTTTCAAGCAGTTCCTTGCCGAGGAGGATGCTCCTTCTTCGTTCTTCTGTCTTGAGCCAAGCCTTGATCCTTGTCCTTGCTTTTGATGTCTTGACGAACTTGAGCCAGTCCCGGCTCGGCGTATGACCGGCCTGGGTGGAGACTTCTACTTTATCACCGTTGTGCAGGACGTGTTTGAGCGGCACAATCTTGCCGTTCACCTTCGCTCCAATGCACTGATGCCCAATGTCGGTATGGACGCTGTAGGCGAAATCAACGGGCGTGGAACCCAGCGGAAGCTCCTTCACGTCGCCCCTCGGGGTAAAGACGTATACCACTTCGGGGAAAAGGTCGCCCTTGACCGTGTCCATGAACTCCTTGGCGTCCGGCAAGTCGCGCTGCCACTCCAGGAGTTGCCTGAGCCATGCGAACTGCTGCTCCTCCCGCTGGCTGATAGCCGAACGCTCCTTGTACCGCCAGTGCGCAGCAATGCCTTCTTCCGCGAGCCGGTGCATCTCTTCGGTGCGTATCTGGAACTCTACGCGCTCGCCCTTCGGCCCTATGACCGTCGTATGGAGCGATTGATAGAGATTTGATTTGGGAACGCCGATGAAATCCTTGAAGCGCCCAGGCACCGGAGTCCAGAGTGAGTGAATGAGACCGAGGATGGCGTAACAATTCACCTTGGTATCGGTGATGATGCGGATAGCGATCAGATCGTAAATGTCCTCAAAGGCGATCCCCTGCTTCTGCATTTTCAGCCAGATGCTGTAGAAGTGCTTCGGTCTGCCCTTGACCTCACCCTTGTATCCATGCTCCGCAAGTTGCCGCTTCATGATCTCAATGAGGTCATTGATGTACGTCTCCCGTTCGATGCGGCGCAGCATGACTTTCTCCGACAACTCGTAGTAGGCCTCGGGATTGAGGTACATGAACGAAAGGTCTTCAAGCTCTATCTTGATTTTGGAAATGCCAAGGCGGTTGGCAAGGGGGGCGTAGATATCAAGCGTTTCTAGGGCGATGCGCTTTTGTTTTTCCGGGGATAGGGACTTGAGGGTTCGCATGTTGTGAAGCCGGTCCGCAAGCTTGATGAGGATGACCCGGATGTCCTTGGCCATAGCCACGATCATCTTGCGGAAATTATCGGCCTCACGCTGCTCCCTGCTCTGGAGCTCCATGCGGGACAGTTTGGTCATCCCCTCCACGAGCATGGCGACCTCGTCACCGAACATGGCTTTGATCTCTTCCGGTTTGGCGGTCGTATCCTCGATGGTGTCGTGCAACAGGCCCGCCGCCACAGTGGCTGCATCGAGCTTGAGGTTTGCGAGGATGGCGGCGACCTCGATAGGATGGATCAGATAGGATTCTCCCGACACGCGAGTCTGTCCCTGGTGCGACCTGGCAGAAAAAATATAAGCCCTCCGCAGCAGATCTACATCCGCATCGGGATTGTAGCTCTGGATCAGTTCAACAATATCTTCGAGGCGAACCGCCGGCATTGATGCCACCTCATGATGCAGTTATCAACGCCGGGATACTTCCCTACCCCGGCAAAAAAGTATTCAGATGCTGGGAAGATAAAATTCAGAGTTCAAGGTTCTGAGTACAATGTTCAAGAGAGTTCCCAACCATCAAAATACAAGAACGCGAATTGTCATTCAGCGGGAATCTCGGTATTGACATTAACGTTCGGTCTTAATATCCCGGATATCTAGTTCTACCGTGCTCGAACCGTTCCAAGCATTCACACGGGGCGTAAACACCGCTGCCAGATGCGCGCCGTCCCTCACCTGTCTCCCGAGCAGCGATCCTCTATTAAAGGCAATGGCATCCATGATCTTTCCCTGACCTTGTCTGAGTCTGAGTTTTAAATGGCTGTTGCCAACGATCCGTGAGGACACAACCTGCAGACCCCGTGCGCCGAGCCGCGGCTCCGGGTTCCCTTGGCCAAAAGGAGCCATTTTTTCAATTTCCTCCATCAGGGTCATCGTCAGATCTTCGAGCATCACGGATCCGTCAATGGATAGCGTTCTGACAAATCCCTGGGGCCCCATCTTTTCAAGCACGAGTGCACTTAAACGCTCACGAAAAGACCCGATATTCTCTTCCGACAGGGAAAACCCAGCCGCGTATTTGTGCCCTCCGAAACCCAGGAGCAGGTCTGAACACGCCGTAAGGCCCTCATAGAGGTCGTAACCAGGTATGCTTCTCGCCGACCCCTTACCCACGCCGTTCTTGACGCAGATCAGCGCCGTAGGACGAAAAAACTCCTCAACGATCTTCGATGCAACAATGCCGACAACGCCGGGATGCCACCCCTCGGACGACAGCACAAGTGCGCCTGCCTCCAACGGGGACGACTGAAGGCACAGGCGACGGGCCTCCTCAACGATGCGTTCTTCAACGGACTGGCGCTCACGGTTCATCGAATCGAGCGAGGATGCGATTTCGAAAGCTTCTTCGGGAGAATCAGTCGTAAGAAGCCTGAACGCCATGTCGGCCCGCTTAAGCCTCCCGCAAGCGTTAAGTCTCGGTGCAATCGTAAATCCTACGGTCCCCACCCCTATTTTTTTTCCACTCAGGCCTGTAACCTGTTTGAGGGCCGCAATTCCGGTCCGGGGCGCCGTAGTGGAGGACATCGTTTCAAGCCCGTGTCTGACCAGAATGTGGTTCTCGCCCGTGATTTTCCCCACATCGGCAACCGTGCCGAGCGCCACCAAGTCAAGATACGATTTCAAATGCTCGTCGTCGACAGGTGCATTCAGCAAGGCTTGAACAAGCTTGAAAGCAATGCCAACACCAGTCAGTCCGGCAACATGACGGCGCATGTCAGCCGGAACGTCAGGCGACAGACGCAGGGGGTGTAGAATCGCGTACGCATCGGGAAGGGTCAAACTGCTTGCACTGTAAGGGACGCTTGAAGCGTTTAGCCCCTGCGCATCGACGAATTCGTGGTGGTCAGTAATGATCAAATCTAGCCCGAGGGAGCGGGAAACCGCTGCCTCGCGATGAGCCGTGATACCACAATCAACGGAAATGACGAGGCCCGCCCCCCCGATTCTGATCGTCTGGAGGGACGCGGTGTTCAAGCCGTAACCTTCCGTCATCCGGTCCGGTATGTAGCTGCCTACCCGGGCTCCCAGCCTTTTCAGAGCCAGATACAGAAGCGATGTGCCGCTCACCCCGTCGACGTCATAATCTCCGTAAATGACGATCTTTTCTCCACCTGCTATAGCTGTCCTGATGCGGGCGACCGAACGTTCCATCTGGTCAAATATGGTCGGATCGGACAGAGTTGAAAGCTCGCAGGAAAGAAAGAACCGCGCATCCGCCTCAGCCGTGATCCCGCGATTTACCAGGAGACGCGCTATAAGCGGATGGAGACCCGCATGCTCCGTGAGAGCAGCAACGGCATCTTCATTGGGTTCGGCGAGTAACCATTTCATGCTCACGACCCGTCCTTCCACCACTTGTTCTCTTAGTCTTTCTTTGCCGCATCCTCAGGAGAATCGGAAAGGCCATTTTAAAATCCACGAATAGCCTTTCCCAGACTTTCCCCCAGCTGCGGCAGACAGCTCCCTCAGAAAATTGCCAGCGCAATCACCAGGATAATAACTAACTCCAGCATCCCAAATCCGCAAATGATGCCTCTTCGTAATCTTGGCGTGTATTCAGATTTTTGAACGACTTCCGCTCAGGGTCGAAACGGTCGATCTCTTCTTTCAATACATACCGGATTCGCAGATTAGCAAGCATGTTCCGTATTCGTTGATCGTTCTGCCTGATCCGCTCTTCAATAACGGGGATAATACCCTTGTAGTACACTGCGTGCAGCGGCTCCATAAATTCACCAATTGTCGGCACGACCGCGTCATACCCCTCGGCCAGGGCGGTCATATATGCGATGAGCCGGGCATTCAGGAAAGGCATATCGCAGGCAACAACAAAGTTATATTCATCAGTCGAATGTAGGAGACCCGAATAAATTCCGGTAAGAGGTCCCCGCTTGTTGAAGGCGTCCCTGACTACGGAAACACCATAAGCGGCATACCGATCAGGCGAGTTTGTAACGACGATAATTTCCCGGAAAAGACGCTTCAAAGGACGCAGAACGTGTTCGATTAAAGGGCTTCCCGCGATAGGAAGGAATGCCTTATCGGCGCCCATGCGCCGGTTCTCGCCTCCTGCTAGGACAATGCCTGTCATGTTTAAAATTACAGTATTTACCAGATGGTGTCAACAAGGAACTTGCGATGTTTTCACCGTAATTGTCTGAAAAAATGCTGAAATGGACTGTTTTTTCTCCTGCATTGTCTTTGAGAACTGATGTCTCACACCATCAAGCCAGGAGCGATGCCGTACGGGAAAGCGGCTGGGCAGAAATTCCCCAATCACCGATTCTTTCGGCCACGGTAAAGTCCCCGTTGTTCAAACTAAAACCACCGCCCCTTATGTCGGCCAGAACACTCCCGACTTGACATGCTCCGATAACCTCGGCAATAACAATACGCTTGGATGCGTTTAGTCGTCCGCGAAGAGCGTTGTCATGTATTTTACCATGTGGTGTCCCCCCTGAGATTCCAATCTTGATTAATTATGTGACAACGTAATTCCTGTATTTTCCCCATCGCGCGTAGTTCCCCGCGACTGTGTATCGGAAGCGTTGCGAATGCCCGGATCGCCGTGTCATCGACGGTATATGTCGGCGCCCCTCCCACAAAAAAATCTTTTATCCCCCTGCCATCTGTGGTATATTGCCTCCATAACATTGCCCTTAATTTTAAGCAATATCTTCGAGCATATACCCCATGCATATGCCAAAAAAAGTGAATTCCCGCCCGCACCTCAGGACGCGTATCTTGATCCATTTTTCCGCCATCACTATCATAGCAATTGCGTCGAGCCTTTTCCTCCATACTCCCGCTGTTGCAGGCGTTAAAGCATATTTTAAGCCATCAGACCGGGATAGATGTCCGGTCTGCGGTATGTTTGTCGCAGGATTCCCCGAATGGAACGCTGAGATTATCTATCGTGATGGGACTTACCGGGTATTCGACGGGCCGAAAGACATGTTCAAATATCTTAACGATTTGAAGAAGTATGAGCCCACCCGGCAGCGGGAGGACATCTTGAGCATATACGTATCCGATTACTACAGCGTCCACCCCATCGACGCATACAAGTCCTTCTTCGTCACCGGCAGCAACATATACGGCCCGATGGGAAATGAATTCGTCTCCTTTGAGAAAGAGACGGACGCAATGGAATTTATGAAGGACCACGCAGGAAAGAGAATACTCCGTTTCCACAACATCACGCCACAGGTTCTCGGACAATTTGAGTGATCGGATGAGAAAATCCTCTCTTTTTTTCGTTTATCTTGGTGTCAGCAGCCTATTCCTGGCAGTGGCTTTCGCCCATTCGCAGTATCAGCAGAATCGACGGTCGCCGGAGCTTCAGGAAAATACCAGAATTGTACGCACGCTCGAACTGACCGATCTCTGCCTTTTCACCGAGGCGCGTTATACACGCAACCCTTCAGTGGCCGATTTTTACACGCCTTTCCAGGATCATCCCTGCTCTCTGGAGCATTTCCCATCCGGCTCGCTGATTATGCCGAACCGGGGAAACGCCGAGAATCATGCATTCATGGATTGAAAAACAACGCAACATCATCGATTTTACCCTTTCTTCTCTGTCGAGAAGGAAAGGGAAAAACATCGCCCTTCTTCTTGTTTATACCCTGCTCGTTTTTCTCCTCGCATCTGTCATGTTCTTCACACACGCACTCAAGCGGGAGGCCGCGCTCACCCTACGGGACGCGCCGGAAATCGTAGTCCAACGGATGTCTGAAGGGAGACATGAGCCGATTCCCCGGAAATACATCGAGGTTCTGAATAAAATCAAGGGGGTTACTTCTGTTCGCGGGAGGCTGTGGGGCTACTACTACGATTCTGTGATCGGCGCGAATTATACCATCTTGGTTCCTGAGAATTTTCCGTATAAATCCGGTGATATTGCGATCGGAAGCGGAGTCTCGCGGGTGCGGCTGGCCGTGAAGGATGACATGGTCCCGCTGCGTACCTTCGACGGGATATCGATCCCCTTCCATATCCGCGACGTTTTTTCATCGGAGTCGGAACTCGTTTCATCGGACCTCCTGCTTGTTTCGGAACCCGATTACCGAAGGCTTTTCGGAACCAGTAAGGACCTTTTTACCGATATAACCCTCAAGGTGAGGAACGCAAAAGAGATCCCTACTGTAACGGAAAAAATCGTCATGCTCCTTCCTGATACCCGCCCGATCACGAAGCGGGAGATACTGAGGACTTACGAGTCCATATTCGACTGGAGAAGCGGAATCATCGTAGCAATTCTCACTGGGGCCGTGCTCGCCTTCATCATCGTTTCATGGGACAAAGCGTCGGGCCTGAGCGCCGATGAAAAAAAAGAAATCGGTATTTTGAAGGCTGTGGGCTGGGAAACCTCGGACATTCTGCTCATGAAATTCTGGGAAGGTGCGGTTATCTCGCTCTCATCATTCCTGGCCGGTGTTCTCCTTGCCTATGTTCACGTTTTTTTCACATCAGCAATCCTTTTCGAGCCCGTGCTGAAGGGTTGGTCAGTGCTGTACCCGGAATTCAGGCTAGTGCCCTTCATAGATCCGTACCAGGTCGCCACGCTCTTTTTCCTGACCGTGGTGCCTTACACCGTGGCGACCATCGTCCCTTCCTGGCATGCCGCCACCATTGACCCCGATTCGGTGATGAGGTCATGATGATACTCGAACTGAAAAACATACACAAAATTTTCAACCAGGGGAAATCCTACGAACTGGTGGCAGTGGATGGGGTGACCGTCTCCCTTGAAGCAAAAAAAATTACCGTGCTCAAAGGACCGAGCGGCTCAGGCAAGACTACCCTGCTGTCCTTGGCTGGATGCATGGCTCGGCCCACGTCGGGCAGGATTTTCCTCGGTGACCGGGAGCTCACAAGTCTTCCCGAGCGTTTTCTGACTGAGATCCGCCGTACCTCCTTCGGGTTCATTTTCCAGCAGTTCAACCTCGTGAAGGGTATCTCCGCTCTGGAAAATGTGATGCTGCCAGCATTCCCGCTCGGCGGCTCCCACAGCGCACTAAAAAAACATGCTCAGGAACTGATGGAGCTTTTCGGCATAAGCGGGCGCGCATTATCAAAAGCCGAATGGCTCTCAGGCGGCGAGGCCCAGCGCACAGCCATCGCGCGTGCGCTCATCAATGATCCGCCCGTCATCATTGCCGACGAGCCGACCGCCCATCTTGACACCAAGTTGTCTCGTGAATTCATGGATATTGTGGGCCGCCTAAAAGCTCAGAAAAAGACCGTCATTATCGCGAGCCACGACCCCCTCGTTTATGAGGCCGCCGTAATCGACCGGGTCATAACCATGCGCGACGGCAAAATCGAGGGAGCTGAAGCATGATCCTGCATCCCGCGATTATCGCCCTGCTGGCCTCCTCCGGCATGATAAGTTTTCTTACGCTGTACGCGGACTATTACGGCATCCTAGTCATCAGGAAATGGGACATCCGGAGCGGCAGCGGCAACCAGCTCGAGCTTGAGCGGAGAACGTACCTTATTTCCACCATCCTCGCCTATGTGTTCGGATTTCAGCTTTTTTCCCTTTTTTTATATGTTTACACGGCAGATAGCCTCTGTACCCTCTTTACTGGGGCCATGTGCGCGGTGGGCACACTTCAGGTCAACAGCTACGGCTTTCCCGTTCTCCTACTCAAGCTCACGAACTTCATCCTGGCCGGGTTCTGGCTCATCGTAAATTATGCTGATAACCGGGGGTACGACTACCCGCTCATCAGGGTCAAATATGCCTTCCTTGCTTTCCTTACGCCGCTTATCATCGCGGAAGCGGTGCTGCAGACCCTTTATTTTCTTGGCCTTCATGCCGATATCATAACTTCCTGCTGTGGCAGCCTCTTCAGCGGCAGCGGATCGGGAGTTGTTTCGAGTCTAAGCTCGTTTCCACCATCGCTAATGAAAATCATTTTTCTCGTCACCATGGCTACAGCCCTCGGTGCGAGCGTTCTTTTTTATCGTACAGGCAAGGGAGCCTATTTTAATGGGCTTGCTTCAGCAGTCCTTCTCCCCGTCGCTCTGATATCGTTGATCTCTTTCATCGGGCCTTATATCTATGAACTTCCCACGCACCATTGTCCTTTCTGCTTGCTAGAGAAAGAGTACGGATATATCGGCTATCCTCTGTACCTGACCTTGCTTAGCGGTGCGGTCTCGGGCATGGGTGTGGGCATTCTCATGCCTTTCAGAAAAAGAACAAGTCTTATTGATGTTGTTCCGGCTCTTCAAAATAAGCTTGCCCTTTTCTCTTTCGTCTGCTATGCCTTGTTTGCGATTATCGTGCTCTACAGGATATTCACCTCAAACCTCATTCTCTGAAAGTCCGTTCCTGATAGCCGTCATTCCGGTTTTCCCCCATTTAAAGAGAAACTCCTTGTGCAGTGTAATGGGGGGGCTCGCATCCCTATTTGTCGAAAATCTCGTTCTGTTCATCTTGTCCGCCTTTGCAAACCAGACATCTTATTTCCTGCCAGTGCGGACTGATCCGACTAGAGACATCAGGTTTGGAACTTTAAGTTCCCAATTTTTATACTTAACGGATTCAGGAAATAAAATTCAATTTTCTCGTGATCAAAATGGAAGACAGGACCCTTTTCTTTCTCGACTTCAGTGCGAGTTACTATCCTCACAAGCAGCGATATCGCTATGAAGACAACGTGGTTGTAAATTTCTTATCTTACGAATATTCGCAACACGATAGCAGCTCTTCAGCTAAAAGTAGAAAGAATAGTAAAGCTGACTTTAACTACTATCCGAGTCCGTCCTTTCTCCATCGAATAGAAGCGACCGGAGAACAAGCAATTTTGGAATTAAGATCAATAATGGCAAAGCAGGTTTCTTGTGTTCTTACTCGTACCGAAGTGCCTGGATAGGGTCCTGAAGCGAGGCTTTGTGTGCGGGATAAACGCCGAAGAAAACGCCGACAGCAGCGGAGAAGGAAAACGCTGTAATAATGGTCCATGCCGAAATACTCGTGGGAAGAACATCAACGAACTCGGGAATAATCAGCGCGAGACCGACACCGATCAAGATGCCGATGATTCCGCCAACGCCGGAAAGTGTCATTGCCTCGATCATGAATTGCGCCATAATATCACGGTTCCGGGCGCCAAGGGCCTTCCGGATGCCAATTTCGCGCGTGCGCTCGCGCACCGAAACCAGCATGATATTCATGATCCCGATTCCCCCGACGAGCAGTGAAATACCAGCAATACCGCCGAGTACCGCGGTCAGAACGCCGAAAATGGTGTTCATTGTGGAAAGTATGGCGCCTTGGGTCTGGATCGTGAAGTCTTCCTTGTGCGCGTGCCGCCTGATGAGAATATCCTTGATTTGCGTTATGGCATTGTCTACATCCTCGACCCTCGGCGTCGATGCGAGTATTTCGAAAAGACCGTCGGTGTCGAAAAGTTCCTGGCCGCTCGTCACGGGAATGAACACGACGTCATCGATGTCCCAGCCCAGGCTCGTTCCCTTTTTCCGCATTACGCCGACGACTCGGTACCGAGCATCGGAGAGCAAAACTACTTTTCCAAGCGGGTTCTGGTCGCCGAAGAGTTCTTCCTTCACTTTAGTCCCGAGGACCACGATCTTTCCTTTCGAATCAACGTCTGCCTGCGTAACATAACTTCCTTTATCGTTAAATAGGTTTCGGACTCTCTGGAACTCAGGGGTTGTTCCAATGATCGTCGTATCCCGGCCCAGGTTCTGGAATTTAATCCTTCCTGTGCCGAACACGATGGGAACGGCGTCTGTCAGAAGCCATGCCCTTCGCTTAAGAGCTTGCGCATCGTCATAGGACAGTTTTCGGACTGTTCCGGCTGAAGGCGGATGGAACCCGCCGCTGGTGGTCGTTTTCCCCGGGGTAATGATAAGCAGGTTGGTGCCGAGTCCTGAAAGTTCCCGGGTAATGTACACCCGTGCGCCTTCCCCGATGGACACCAGAAGGATTACCGCCATGACGCCGATGATCACACCGAGCATGGTCAACCCCGAGCGGACCTTGTTCGACATAATAGCTTCGAGCGAAACCCGGAATGTTTCTAAGAAATTCATGGAGACATCCGGTCGTCTATAATCATTCCGTCTATCATGTGGATCTTCCTCCTGCATCGGGCGGCCACATTCTGGTCATGAGTGACAATGATGATCGTGACGCCCTGGCTGTTAAGCCGAGACAGGATGTTCAGGATTTCTTCGCCTGAATGGCTATCTAGGTTGCCTGTCGGCTCATCGGCAAGCAGCAACGGAGGGTTGTTAATGAGCGCACGGGCAATCGCGACACGCTGCTGCTGCCCTCCTGAAAGCTCCATAGGCTTATGATGCATGCGTTCGCTGAGCCCGACTTTTTCCAAGAGCGGCATCGCTCGCTCCCGACGTTCACGCCTGGGGACGCCGCTATAGATAAGCGGGACTTCTACATTTTTGAGTGCAGAGAACCTCGGAAGAAGGTTAAAGGTCTGGAACACAAAACCGATTTTAACATTCCTGACCGAAGCAAGTTCATCGTCACTCAAGGTGCTGATCTCTTTTGTCTCGAACCGGTAGACCCCGCTCGTAGGCCTGTCAAGACAACCGACGATATTCATGAGGGTCGATTTTCCGGAGCCGGACGGCCCCATGATGGCGACAAACTCCCCCCGCTTAATAATCAGAGAGACACCGGAGAGAACGGTAATGTCCACGTCGCCCATACGGTAATTTTTAGTAATGTTGGAAAGTTCAATCATGATGCTAATAACAGCTCAGGGTACGTAGTAATAAACGCAAATTGTTTGGCTAGCCTATGAACGTTGGACTGTAAACATGAACTACTCAATGTTCACTTTCACTCCATCCTTTAGCTCGGCCACCTCTGGTGTTGTTACAACGTAATCCCCGGCGTTGAGGCCTCCGATTATCTGGGTAAAACTCCAGTTTGTTTCCCCGATTTCAATCGGCCGCAGCCTCACAACAGCACTGTTTCCGGGTTTCAAAACACTTGCCTCAACTTTATAAACCTGTTTTTTCCCTTCCCGTTCTATAACCGCCTGGGAAGGGACAGAAAGCACGTTTTGCAGGGTTGCAACGAGAATTTCAATGTCTGCTGACATCCCGGGTTTGATCCTGGTCTGCTTTTCCTTGAAATATATCCACACGTCCGCGGTGCGTGTCTCAAGCTTTCCGCCGCTTACGATCGGGGAGATTCGTTTGACGGTCCCTTGGAATTTTTCACCGGGGAATGCATCTATCGTGATGGCGACAGGCTGGCCGAGATGCAGCCTGCCCACATCAACTTCGTCTATCGTCGCAAGAACGTAAATATGACGGGGGTCGACTATCGTCACGATCTGTTTTCCCGGTATAAGCAGTTCACCAACTTCGGTGAATTTTCTGGATACCACCCCTTCGAAGGGCGCGCTGATAACTGAATAGTCCTTCTTGACCTTGACGTCTTCTTTTGCCGCATCATACTGGGACTTCGCCACTTCGTAGGTCCTGCGAACTACGTCTAAGTCCTGCTGGGCAATCATGCCTTTGTCGAACAGGTCCTGCATGCGCGTCAGATTCTTCTCAGCCTCGGTGTAGGTCGCATTACTCTGTTCGAGCACGCTCTGACTTTGAACTTCCTCTTCAGTCAGGTCGAGCTGTGCAATCAGCGCGCCGGCTTTCACAATATCGCCTTCTTGAACCGGGAGTTTCACCACTCTGCCCGTTCGCTGCGCCGAGAGTGTTACTTCAGTCTCGGATTTGACCGTTGAGGTTGTGGTAGCGTTCACGACAACGCGGAGTTCTCCCCGCTCTAGCTCGGAGATCTTGACCAAGACCGGTTTTCTCCCGTTCAGGATCACAACCAGTGCGATAACCAGGGTAACAGCAATACCCCACAGCAATTTATTCTTTGCTATATTGGCAGGCATGTTACGGTTCCTTGTTTTCATTATTGGTGCTGTATTCAAGTCGAGCCTTTATATTTTTCATGAAGGTCCGGCAGACCTCTCCGAGCTTTTCGGATACGACCATGTCCTGAAGAAAAGTAAAATGGCCGGTTACATGTCCTTCAATATGGTAAGTTATCTCCGTTTTTTCATTCGAGACCTTTCGGAATGTAACGATACCGGAGGTTATGAGGTGCTCTCCGGCCGCATTCCAAGCTAGCCGTTCGTTCTCGGCCATTTCCGTAGTATGGGCCTGCATTTCTATGAGACGGCTGAATGGCCCCAGCGACATCTTGATGGTCCAGACCGAGTCGAAATCGTTCAGGATTTTGACGCCTTTACATCCCGGGAAGAGGCACCCTACTTCACGACGGTCTATCATGAAGGACCAGACGCTTTTGATCGGCAGGCTGATAGTGAAAGTAATTTCTTTTTTCGGCATGTATTGTCCCTCTTTGGAGGTCGGTTTTGAAATGGACTCTAGTACTCCAGCCCTTTCCCGATGGCCTTGGCGAGTCGTGCTGTCTCAATCTGATAATCGTAGAGGGCCTGCACATAGTCGGTCTCAGCCTTTGCTGCGGCAACTCGAGCATCCGTTACTTCGAGCGAAGGCCCGACTCCGGCACTGTACCTACCCTCGGCAAGATCCAGACTCTCCCGGGCGCTCTTAAGTGAAATGTCCATGACGCTGATTCGCGTCGCTGCACTTTCGAGATCAGCGAAAGCCTGGTCAACATCAAACAGGATCGACTGTTTGAGTGTGTCTCTCTGAGCTTCGAGTACGCGCTGGTTTGCCATGGCTTCGCTTACTTTGGCGCTCGTTAGCCCCCCCTCGAAGAGCGGCATGGTTAGCGTTATCCCCGCATTCCAGCTGTTCTGGATATCCCCTTTGAAAGGTCCCATTGCCGAAGTACCATTGGCCCAGTTGTACGCCCCACCGGCTGAAAGTGTCGGCAGATAATTCGCTTTCGCCACCCTAACCTGGGACCGGGCAGCCTGAATATCGTTTTCCGCCTTGAGCATCTCAGGCCGGTTCTTCAGGGCTTCTGAGCTGGCTTGCTCAAGCGAAGGCATAGCCGCGGGTTGGGCAAGGATGTCTTCGATTTCAATGGTACGTTTCGGATCAACGCCCATGGCGTTGTAGAGCGCAATAGTTTTCAAACGCACGCTATTCTGCGCATTGATTAGATCGAGCCGTGAGCTGTTCACATCCACTTCCGCCCGGGTTACGTCGAAGCGGGGTTTGGAGCCGGCCCGGAAAAACGCCTCGGCCTGCTTCTGGTGTCCCTCAGCCTGTGCAAGCGTCTGCTCCGCGACTCCGAACAGTTTCTTGGCCTGAAGCAGGGCAAAGTAGGATTGTCTCACATTTAGGATCACATCCTGAACAACCCGGCTCAGGTCCATCTCTTCCGACCGGGTCCCTAAAATCGCCGCGTCGCGCTGATTGCCTGTCCTTCCGAAATCATACAGGATTTGATTGACCGACAGTGTCGTCGTGTAACCCTTCGTAACTGACTCGCCAAATGCTCCTCCTTGCGCCTGGTTTTCCGAGTAGCCCGTGCTTGCCTGCACCTGCGGCAAATAGGGCGCCGTTGCCTGGTCCACGCGGTCCATTCCTGCATTCAAACTTTCCTGCGCCGATCGTATAGACGGATTGTTGGCAAACGCTTTTTCTATACATTCGTGGAGGGTAAGTTTGCTTTCAGCAAACGCCAAAACGGGCAACAACGCTGAAAGAGACAGTATGAGAATCCGTGTCTTCATTATTACTTCTGTTCTCTTGTCGTGCAGTGACAAATGGTACAGATCCCGGCAGGACAAATACGCACAGCCGACATCATTGTGTATACCTGAGCATGAGTTCCATGGCCGCGCCCGCAAGAACCGGGATAGCAAGATTATCATTTATCTTAAAAGGCATGAGCTCAACGCCAGCAGCGATGACTGCACCACAAATCATTACCCAGGCTTTTAAACGCAATCCGAGGGAAAACAGCATAAAGCCCGCCAGGACAGCGGCAACGACAAATGCAGCAGTTCCTTCCAGGCTCTTATTCCCGATCTTAGTATTTCCATACCGCTCTCCGATCGTAGTTGCCGCCACATCTCCGAATGCAAGGAAACAGATAGCTGCTGAGGCAACCTCAGAAGAAAAAGCATACAGCGACAGGCCGACACCAAGGATATAGGGAATTGTGCCGCTCAGTTTCTTTTCCTCGTTATTCCGGACAAAGCTTCTAAAATGACTGTATAAAAACCGATTCCATGCAGGTATTTTAAGCCGGGCGATCTCCACCAGGAAAATGATGATGACAAGCGCTCCATAGAGAGCAAGGGCCTTATTCCTGCCGCAAACGAAATAAAGAGAAAGGAGACCGAGCCCTCCGAAAAGGTGAAACAGCTTTCGTCCAGTATGTTTCATATGCTTAAATAACATCCCGTCCTGTTTTGAAATCTCGTCTGAAAATCGTAGGAAGAACAGAAAGCTCTCGCATCTGACGTGGATCTATTATGCGTCAATGATTGTGGCGGCTTGTGTTCGGCAGATTGCATACTGCGGCCGTATCACACTGTTCGCATTCGAGCTGGATGGTGCTGTGGAGAATGTTGAATTTCCTGGACAAGAGGTCCCTGATTTCATCACTAATATTCCTGCTGCCGCTGACCATCTGATCATCGACCAGTACATGAGCACTCATGGCGTAAACTCCAGAGGTGATGGTCCAGACATGAATATGATAGGCTTCACGCACACCCGCGATTTTGGCCATTTCAACAGCAACGGTTTGAATGTTGATATGGGAAGGCACGGCTTCAAGCAGAATGTTCGCCGATTCGGTAACGAGGGTCCATGAGCCGTAGATAATCACCAGCGAGATCAGGATGCTGAGAATGGGGTCGATCAAATACCATCCTGAATAGATAATGATGCTGCCGCCGATCACCACCCCGACTGATGAAAGAGCATCCCCCAGGATATGAAGATAGGCTCCCCGTATGTTCAGGCTGCTGTGGCTGTGTTTAAAGAGAAAGAAAGCACCGATGATATTCGCGATAAGACCAATAATCGCCACGATCAACATCAGGCCGCCTTGAACAGGCTGAGGATGCACCATGCGCATGTAGGCTTCGTACATGATATATATTGAAATAACTACGAGAATGATTCCATTGAGCAGTGCGGCTAGAATTTCTAGTCGATAGAAGCCGAAGGTCTTTCGTTCCGTTGCCGGCATGGTGGAGAATTTCACGGCGAAAAAAGACAACAGAAGTGCAAGATTATCGGTCAGCATATGCCCGGCGTCGGAGAGAAGTGCCAGGCTGTTTGACAGTATTCCCCCCACCGCCTCGACTATCATCATCAGGACTGTGATGGATAGAGCAATCAGGAGATCTCGCCCACCGGTATCTGAGCCAACCCGCCTCCTGTGCTCATGACCATGATCGTGTGCTCCTTCATCTCCATGGTCGTGTTCGTGATCTCCGTTGTTGGAATGAATTACTGACATGCAACCCCTACTCCTTGTATCAGCCTTATGAGAAAAACCGAAGTTCCTTTACCGGTTCTATCGCACCGATCTCCGCGGCGTAGTCATAAAAGGTCAAAAGACCTTTTCTCTCCTCTTCATTTAAATTATAGCTGAATAAATTCCAGTATGCAAAGAGCACCTCAGGGGACAGTTTAAACCGGCTTGTGGATTCCTCGGAAAGCTCTTTGAGATGCGATGTCCCGTATGCTTTTGACTCCATAATGACATCATACAACCGTTGGAGTTCTTTGTGACTATTTTTCCGGTCATTTACCTGCCAAAGCGCGAATACAAAAGGGAGGCCGGTAAATTCGTACCAAAGTCCGCCCAGATCGTATTGATGTGCATAGGTCGATACCATTGACCGCTGAATGGCCAAGTCACCAATTGTTAGCATTGCATCAGCCCGGTCCGAAGGATCTTCAACGCTCTGCTCATAGAGAATATATCGGGGGCTCACACCGTACCGGATTTCAAGCATGATGCGCAAAAGCACGACTGACGTTGCCGATGCCGTTGTCATGGCAACAACCTTTTCGCTCAACTCTTCAATCGGGACGTTGCTTTCAAGAAGGATGCTCATGACTTTTGTTTTCGATGTTATGGACAGACCAGGAAGAAGAACATAGCGTCCCGGGTTCATAGCATACTCAATCGACGAAGAGGGCGATACATCTATAGAACCTTCATTCAGCATGCGGTTTAACTGGGTTGGAATGCCTTCGACAAGCTTGAAGGGAAATGGGACTTTCTGCAGGACGATTCCCGAATGGGGAGGGAAACAGTTGGAATAGATGATGTGACCGAGTTTCAGCATAATAAATTGCTGTTGATGGAACCGCATTTTTTCGCAGTTACGCATCTCCCTTTCTTTTTCTCATGATGAGGTGTCTCACATGATAGGTTAGATATGGTTAAAATTACGGTGCAAGACCGTTTAAAATTAAATCAGTAACATAGGCACCGAATTTTTTCGGCGACAATTTCGCCCTCTTTCCGAGTATATTCCGCGTCATAGGCTGCATGATGAAATTGTGGACTATTATGCCGAATAGTGATCCGACGGCAAGCGAGGGGTCGCTTTTTTTCAGATCGCCGTTTTTCATGCCATCCTTGAATATCTTGATGAGCCGCGTATAATTATCGGCAAAATACTTTTCACATACGGCAAGATTCCCGCTTCCCGCAAATTCCATAGCCATGATCATGCGAATATATTCATTAGCTTGTTCATAGCGTATGAATTTTTCGACGTATTGTTGTATTTTTTCTCTCGTCGTAGCGGTGCTTCTGAATACTTCTTCGTTCCAGATATTGTTCAACCCGAAAAAAGAATCTGCGAGGACCGCCTGGTAGAGGTCCTCCTTGTCTTTAAAATGGTAGTAGATCATCGCGTTATTTACTTTAGCCGCCTCGGCAACCTCGCGCACCGACGTACCGTCAAGCCCCTGCCGGGCGAATATGCGGCGAGCTGCAGCCAGTATGGACGTACGGGTATCGACTTTTTTCGTCCTCGATTTCGGACGTCGTCCCGCAGTCTTTATCTGTTTCACCAATGATCGCATGATAATTATTTAACTAACCGGTTAATTAATTAGAAAAGATACACCATGGTCCGGCGGCATGTCAAGTCGTTTCATGAATTCACTAAGCGGGATAATAGCATGAAAGCCGTGCTCGGCGGCGCGGTAGATTCATTGCTTCAATAAACAGGTTGGAACCGACGACTGAGTTTCTATTCGGTCTCCCTGACCCTGGCAGCTCATGATGATTAGAACAGACTGACATCCAGCCACGCCAGGCATCCCGTAACTTAAAATTTACCGATTCTTGTTTTTTACCGAAATTACCACGTGAGATTTCACTATGCCCCGTCGGTTAAGACCGTTAGCACGCAGATCGTGACACCTTGAAGCATGAAATATCCAGAGAGTGCATTCGGCAACTTTCTTTTTCAGTTTGTATCAGTGCCATCATATATGACATTAGCATTCTGGTTACTTCCGACGCTTCACTGGTTACACTTTTTTGACAAAAATCTCTTTTGTAATGTCCCTGTCCACGGCAATCATCGTCTCGCCGAGTTGGATCACATAGGACGGTCTTTTCTGGTGAAGCTTTACCACGCTTCCGGGCACCACACCCATTGCGGACAACCGGTCAAGGCGTGAATGGGATCCCGGCGTGATAAACACGATTTTGGCCTGTTCTCCCGGCACCAGATCCGCAAGCGGCGCCACGAGCGGTTTCATTTCCTGATGGAACATGGCGCAGCATTCCCCTCTCGGGATTGGCTTTCCATCAGGCGAATTCGGCGGATGACCGAGCAGAGTGCAGACGCTGTCCGTTACTTCCGGTGAGAGAATATGTTCGAACTTGCACGCTTCCGCCTCGGCGCCATCGAGGGCGAACAGGTCATAAAACAATCGAAGCGACAGACGATGACGGCGGACAAGCTCCCTCGCTCTTTTTTCTCCTTTGGGAAGCAACTCCACGGCCGGTCCCTTGCTGTCGATCCACCCGTTTTTGGCAAGGTCTTTCAGAATAGTCTCGCATTCCGTGAGGCTGCAGCTTTGGATAATCTGATCTCGCGTCAGCTTTCCTTCCTCCCGCAGAGTCCAGATGATTTCAAAGAGTTCATCTTCTTTCTCAATTTCGGGTAGCGCACAAAGCGCAGGGTGCCCCGCCTGGCCTTCAATGCTCTGTATTCTTTTTTTGATCTCAGCCATGGTTCACCTCTTTCTCTCGCGTAACATGTGCATATCTATTGCATCACCGCGCACTATGCGTTTTAGCCTAGCGCCTATTGCCGTTGAATCCCGCCGTCTCCAGTGCGCGGCACCTGCTATAAAGCGACTTTAAATGTTCGCAGAACCCAGTTCATCGCGCCGCCAACCGCAAAGGCAAATGGGAAGATAAACGCCACCATGTAAAGAGCCGCCTTAATGCCTTGTTCTTTTACCATTACGAAAAAGTTAGCAATGCAGGGTACGAATAGTGTGACGACTACAAGGCTCACAACTGTCTGTATGGGGTCGAGCATGCCGCCCTTGGCCAGCATGAATAGACCCGCAGCGCCGTAGTCACGGCGGAGGAAACCGATAACCAGTGCATCTGTTGCTTTGCTTGGCAGTCCCAGGAAGCCCACGACAATTGGATCAGCCAATTTTTGGATATAGAGCAAGGCCCCGAGCTTGTCAGCCGTGAAGAGAATTAATGTCCCGAGAATAAAAAGCGGCACCGCTTCCTTTAAGTACCATTGCACGCGGGCTAGGGTCTTGATGAGGATATTGGTCACTTGGGGCACTCGGATCGGTGGTAGTTCGAGGACAAAATCCGAAGGTTCTCCGGGGAGTATTTTAGCCGCAAGGTATCCGACAAGAAACATGACTCCGACCATTGTACCAAGCCAAAGGATCGTTGCAAAAGCTGAAATTCCGGAAACCATACCCAGCACGACGCCGAGCTGGGCCGAACAGGGTACGGCAAGGGCCAGGAGGAACGTTACAAGAAGTCTCTCCTTCTTGGTCTCCAGGATTCGAGTGGTGAGCGTCGCCATGGTGTCGCAGCCCAACCCCAGAATCATCGGGAGCACGGCCTTTCCGTTCAAACCCATGATTTTGAATACCTTATTCACCATCACCGCGAGCCTCGGCAGATACCCCGAATCCTCAAGAATTCCGAAGGCGAAAAAGAAAAAACCAACGATCGGTAGTACAATCGCGATTGCATAGGTTAAAGCCATGGTAACCAAACCGTAGTCGCCGATAATGAGTTCCTGCAAAAAAGGAACGGGAAGGATATAATGTACGATTTTAGCGGCCCAGACGTTCAGATACTGGCCGAATACGGTCTTTTCGAGAAAATTGACCACTGTTCCCGCGCCCAGGACACCGACGAATTGGTAAACAGCATACAACACGGCAATAAGTATCGGGATGCCATAGAGTGGATGCATCGACAATCTCCCCAACTGGAAGGCGATGGCGGAACCTTTCCCCGATTCGTATCGGGTCATGACCTGTGCCAGCACTTCGTCGGCCTTTTTCATCCTTCGCTGGTTGATGAGATAACCCAATGAGTTATTGAACTTCGACTGGACACCCTGTCGGATTTTTTCTATCTCGGCAATCACGTGGTCCTGCAGATTCGCATGCAGCCACCCTTTAAGGCTCTCATCGCCGGCGAGAATCATAAGCGCAAGGGAGCGCCCTGCAATGTAGGATGACGGAAGGAGCGCGCCGATATCTCTGACGCCTCCCTCAATAGCATCATCATACCGCACCTCGATCGCCGACGGCCTAGGATGCTGAATATCCTTGAGGAGCTTATCGATTCCGCTCTTTCGGATGGCAACGGTCTTCACGACCTCTATGCCCAAAATCCCGGAAAGCTTTTCCTGATCAATAAATATCCCGCGGCTTTTAGCTTCATCGTCCATGTTGAGATCGAGGATGAAGGGTACTTCCATCTCCGCAAGCTGAATTGTTATGAGGAGTCCGCGACGCAGATTCTTGGTGTCCGCCACCTGTACTACAACCCCTGCCTTGTCCGTCAGAAGGATGTCCCGTGTAACCTTTTCGTCTTCTGACATGGGCACGAGGCTGTTCACACCTGGGGTATCGATCACGATAGCACGGGTTTTATTCAATGTTGCGTTGCCATAGGTAACCTCGACCGTAGTTCCTGGGTAGTTTGAAACGGTAACGTATTTTCCGGTAAGCAGCCCGAAAAGAGCGCTTTTCCCGACATTGGGGTTCCCGATGAGAATAACTTTATCCAGTGGGGAGTCTCGATGCCGCTCCCCGCTGCGTGAACCATGATTGTGCATGCTAATCCTATCCTCCGGCTAATTCATAATAAGCAAATATGATTTATTGTAAACACGTCGTCGGCCCCGCTTGCCAGACTCGTTTTGTTAAATAATGCTCTGAAAAGTGGCCATGTCGAACCAGCAGCAATTACCATAAAAAAAGGTCGGCCAACTTTTTCGATTCCTAAAATAATAGCCGCAGCTGCGAAACTGATGATGATTGGAGTCTTCCCCCTTCGGCCTACAACGCGCCTGAAAGATCCGCTATCTCTTCTTCTGACACCGGGCGCAGATCCCATAAAGTTCCAGCTTGTGATTCTGCACCATAAATCTATTTTTTCGCGCCACATCCTGTTGGAGCACCTCGATGCGCTCATTTTCAAACTCCAAGATCGTTCCGCATTGCGTGCAGATTAGGTGATCATGGTGATTCCCCGTTGCCTTAAACTCGTACCGGGTAAACCCGTCCTCAAAGCGTCTTTCATCCGCAAGCCCGGCTTCTGCTAGTAATTTCAGCGTCCGATAGACTGTCGCATAACCAATGCCTGAATGAGCTTCTTTTACGCGCAGATACAGTTCTTCAGCACTCAGGTGCTTTCCCGCATCGACAAAAATTCTCAGGATTTTGTCCCGCTGGGTAGTCGATCGAAGCCCCTGGCCAGACAGGTATGCAGAGAGCTGTTCAACAGCAGCTTGTTTATTCATAATTGATATTGATAACCATTTTCAGTTTGTCCTTTATACCATGCAACCTTGCACCCGTCAAGCGATTTCTCACAGATTTACAAACTAAAAGAGGCTGCCTCTTTCATAAGGCAGCCTCAGACGTATTTCAATTCTTCAAAGAATTTTCTCTTGTCAATTTTCTAAAATGACATTTCTTTATCCCTCTCCTGGTTCCATCTTACCCATTCATCAGAATCAGCCTTAGGGTCAAAATCCTGGGGCTTCGAGGGGACCCCTTGGGGAGAAATGCTGATCTGCTGCATTGCTTTTACGATTGCCGTCCACTCCTCCATCGATACTTCATGAAAAGGAGGAGTGACTTCATGGGGGCCGGAAACTTCATGTGGTTTAGATGTCCCCTCACCGGTTTTTACCTCTTCCCTCGGCGGATTTACTACATATACCGTTCCATCATAGACTTTGACTAGGGCGCTTTTATCCTCTTCTACGTTTACCCGGTACACAGTGCCCCGCACTCCGGCAACTGCATTGGATGTTCTTACTTCCACCGATGAATCGGGGGTCAGCAATTTTCTGACTTTTGCCCACAGTTTTCCGACGCCAAGTTCGACTTTGACGCTCTTGTTTTCCGTTTTTTTATCAAAGGAAAGTTGGTTCATCTTCAAAAAGGACCGTTCCGCAAGTCGCATGACCGTACCGTCAGGAAAACGAATTTCAAGGCGGGATTTGTCCGAGGTTCTGATTTCCTGCTCTTTCCTGAGCATATCGCCTTTTTTCAGAACGTGGCCGGTTTTTGAACCCGTGGCATAAACACGCGCTGTTCCCACAATCATGGTCACCGTGGCTTCATCTCCGCCTGATTCATCCGCGCTGAGAACGGAAGCACCCCAGGCCAGAGAAACCAGAATGATAAGACAGTAAACAACAAGACGTTTCACCATAATCCCTTCCTTTCAGGTACGAGCGATCCCTTATGTCTCACTTTCCGACGAACTTGACGACATCACCCTGTTTGAAACCAGAACCCGATGTGGTAATGGCAAGCGACATGTCCGCCTTGTCTCCAAGATCATTTCGCTGAATAATGACCTGTCCCACCCTGTCCTCAGTAGTACCCAGTTTGATATGCGTATCAGGATCGAGAATGTCCTCTCCCACGCGATAGACATCCAGCTTGTCTCCGACCTTCAAACCGGTCTTTTTGCCTGCATTAATATAAAGCTGCTGGCCCGAGACTTTGGCAATCTTGCCTTTCCACGGCTGGCTCTCCAGTTGATTCATCATGTTGACCATAGCCTTGGTCAAGGCGTCCCTCAGTGCTCCATCGCGTAGGTCGGTGTCATAACTCGCTTTGCCGCCCGCGCCGAGAACCGTCGTCACTTTCTTGTCATAAATCCCCGCTCCCGAGTCGGCCAGAAGTTGCACCCCTGTCGTAGTATCAACGACCCGATAATCGACGGTCACTCGTGCTATCTGTTTCTTGCTTTTTCCGATGATGAAATCGCTCCCCTCTTCAGCCTCGGAATAGGCGGTAATCGCTCCGGTCACAATCGCGTTGAGGCCGAGGATCTGCCCCATTTTTGCGGCCGTATCGGGATTGATGGCGCCCGTAGCCCCCATCCGCTGCTGCCGCAGAATCGACTCGATGTCCTGCTGGGGTATTACGATGAAGCGCCCCGTCTTCTGCAGGATGGTACCGAGAATATCGGCAGCCGCCTCTCCGATACCGAGCACCTGCGACGGAGTTTTATTCTGGAAGTTGACCACGCCGACCCGGAGCTTCGGCCCTTTATATTCTGATACGTCGCTGTTTGTCTTCAGTTGTTTCGATGTGTCGGTCAGAGTCGTGTCATTCTTGACCGTACCGGACATTGTGGGACCGCATCCAGCCAGGAAAAAAACTGCTGCTGTGAACATCATCCCTGCACTCGCTTTCCAATAACCCTTTCTCATCGTGAAACCTCCCTGTATTTACTGTTTAAACGTTATTTTTTCGTCTGGTCAGTCGCCATAAGCTCCATGAAGTTCTGAGCTTCCGTATATCCCTCCGGTATTTCAAAAAGCGAGGCAGACGGTGTTTTCAACATGATATTTGTCAATTCCGTGATAATGTAATAATCCCTGCTCTCCATCTCGCTCTTAATGGTCATTCCTCCGAGGTCTTTAGCGTTCCAGATAAAGCCTTCTTCGACGTTCCCGCTCTTATCCGTTATTTTCACCTTGAATTTATCCGTCGGGTGACCATTGACGGTCTCACTGCCAACCTTGGTCTTCTCTACCAGGGGCTTTTCATTATTCTCCTCCACCGTTTTGTGGATCATGTACTTCTGGTAATTAGGGTAAAGCGTGTATGCCTTCTTCTTGTCGCCCCGTTCGATCATCGACACTTTGCTGAGCGGCGACGTTTTATCTTCCTTTATCATCTTCGACATATCCATATCCACGCGCATCTTGTCCCCCGCTATGGCTATAGGCATCTCCATAGTATATACTTCAGTACGCGATTTGTTCCGGGAATTGGATACGACAAGAGCCGTGAAATCCCGCTTCCCCTCCCAATCCATATATCCGAACGAAGGAGGTTCTGGCATCTTTATTTCCGGCATCGCAATCCGGGGAGCAGGTGCAGGAGTCACAGGTTCGCCTGTATATGAACCTGGCCCCCAAGGGAGGTTTTCGGTCACTCTCCGGGCGAGTTCTGTGGATTCGCGGTCAAGATGAATGCCTATCGCCTTGCTGATAAACTTTGTCCCGAGGCCGACTGCAAAGGATTCCCCGAGTTTGCCGCTTCCCGTTGTCGTACTTTCAATGGTTATCCACGGCACTTCCTTATCACGAGCATCGGCCACCCGGGCGATTAACTCGGCCGCCTGCCCTTCAGTGCCCTGCATACGCATTTCACTCCGCACACCGAGGCCTCGTGCCCAGATTGTCTGGCCGGTCATCGTGTTCACAAGATTGAATCTGCCACGGACTTTTTTTACGTTGATGGCACCCGTCGTCAATTCATCGAAATCCATTAGCTGGCCGTACAGCAGACCCTGAACTCCGAGGGTCTCGCCGATCTTCTGAGCTGTGCTCAATTCCAGTTGTCCGCCCAATGTTATGCCCATGCGGTCACGCAATAGCTGGTCCGTTTCCTTGAGGTCCATAACCACGTAGGAATGGTTTTGCAGCGCTTGGACCATTTTCTTTCGCACCAGTTCCGGGCCATCAACGTCCGAAGTGTCATTTTTCATGGGAAGGACGGCCACTTTTTTAAGCGGGTTTCTGGCATCATAGGGAAGCTGAGGATGAGCATGAGGGATGGCGCACGCTGTCACTATTATCAGTGTTGCACTTGTGAGCAAATATCTTAAAGACTTCACCATGCTTTAGCTCCTTCTACTTCATGCGATTGTGAGGACCATTCCCGGCGATCGGGCTGTCCAGTCAGCAGCTCTGACGAGGTCCGTTCACCATGCCTGTATCCGGCCTAATAAACGATAATAACCCTGCAATACTGGAGAAACTCCCCTTTACTGCTCAGTTGACGCAATGTCTGCGCATCAGCCTGCCCGACCATGATATCGGTCCTCGCAGTACCGAACGCACGGATTCCTTTGATGATCGCGGGATTGTCAGTTACTCTGAAATTATTAGCAGCCGCATTCACGTCCTTTGCGTAGCCGGCAACGCCCTGCTCCACGGCATTCGTCCTCGTAGCCACCTGACCAACGTAGATTTCTTGCCCGTTTGAATCGATAATTTTGGGCATGAGCGCTGGTCGCAGGTCAAGTCCCTTTCCGTCAATCACCAGGCCGGTTGCCACGCCTCCTTTAAACACGGTCGTCGGACCGCTATCAGGAATCGGTGCAGGAGACGGCTTTGGCGTCTCTGGTTTCTTTTCCGGTACCAAAGCTGCCGGAGGTATAGAAGGGGTCACAGGTTCCAACTTTTTCTCCGGTGCCGGAACAATCAGTGACGGTTTCGCCGGCTGTGGTTTTGCAGGTTCAGGTATTTCCGGTTGAGGTGCCGAGGGCTGAGGCTTCGGCGTTATTTTCGGAACGGCCAGTTTCCCGAAATTTTCAGGAATCAGGGCGTCCAACAGTGCACCCTTGAACGGCATGCCGACCTGCACTTCAACCGAGCCGTCGGACATGTATTTCGTATTCACGATTCTGGCGCCTTTGACGATACCCTCAACCCTAGTCCTGATCACGTCGCTCTTCACTACATAATTTTCAACGACCGATTCCGAATCAACCCGCACACCTTTAACCGCCTCGAGAAGGTTCCTGAGGGCGACGATATAGGCTGCGCGCTCCGCCATGGCGCGGGCCTGCGCGGCGTTCCCCGGCTGGGCGGGAGGTGCCCCGATTCCGGTCGCGAAAATCTCTCCGGCAGTCCAGTTGATGAGCCCCGAACTGGTCGTTTCAATAGCATCACTGGTGCCCGCTCTGACTGATCCGGCGATGAAGATGATAATGGTACACATCATCACGACGAGCGCAAAACTCTTTTTCATTTTTCCACCTCTGAATAACCAGTCGGTTAAGTAATGAAAGTCTACTCAAAAACGGGAAGAATTGCCCGAAGCTTCACCGCACAAGATACAAACTGGGCGAGGTATGTGAATGCGACCAGGTATCGGCTGACTTTTTTTATGGCCTACGGATCATTTGCGCACTTCGTATTGAAATATTTGGCTCCTGCCTGTCATTCTTAACCCTTCTATTTTAACACGAAATCCGCAATCGTCACCTTGCCGGCCTCCGCATTTGCGATTCGCGATACTTTCCGGTCTCCTATCATGACTGTAAGTTTGTAGTCTCCCGGTGACAGTCCATCTATGATAAACGTACCATCTCTTTCAACTGGAACACCGAAGCTCGTATTGCCATCCAGATAGAAGACGTCTCCTTCCTGATACGGTCTTCCGGCGCCATCTATGACTTTTCCCTTAATGACTCCTCCCGCCTGGAGAGTAAAATTTATTTTATAGATTCGTCCGGGTTCAGTGTGAATTTCCTGGGAGGATTTTGCATATCCCGGTCCTTTCAACTCGATGCGGTAGGTGCCGGGAGTCGGAAGCGTGACGGCATATCTGCCGTCGGTAAAAGAGGTCGGGGTTCCTCTTCCGTCTTTCCAAAGAACCGACGAGCCTTTCATAACCGCACGACCCGATTGATCGTAAACCCTGCCGGTTACGAGTGCCGCATGCTGTTGATCATCCAGTCTCCGTCCCAATCTATTTGTTTTCGGAAGTGGTAGCTGGTCCACCATAAGGGTACTGTCTTTTTCCTGGTAAATGGTATAAAACGTCGCTTTATCAACGTCAAGATAACCACCCTTATACGCTCCCGGCATCTCCATTCCATCAACGCGAAGTATGATATGGAAAGGGTCGACGAAGTTGTATGAATGCTCGGCATCGGAAAAAGCCCAGCCAATGTCCGGGTAGTAAATCTCCAAGTAAGCATGATAGCCGCCGTCATTTACTTTCACGCCCCAGTATTCCTTCGAGAATCCCCACTCGTAGCCCGGCGGCAGATATCCATGGGCGACACGCGCGGGTATTCCCGCTGCCCTAAGAAGTGCAACAGCGAGGTTGGAATAGCCTACGCAATACGCTTTCTTATATCTCAGCGCGGAAAGCGCATCCGTCGGGACGGAAATACTCGTATCAAAGGTCAAGTAATCAGCGACCCATGATAGAATCGCGTTTGCTGCTTCATAGGCATAACGGCTCTCTTTTGTAATGTCCCGCGCCAGGCGTATAAGAGAGGGATTGTCGGATTGCCGGTCTGACTCTGCCCTGAGATAGGATGCGGCTGTGGCGGAAAGTCCCTGCGCAGGAATAGGGAACGGAACGCGTGACCTCATGGGGCTCATCCGGGAGGTCACCTGCACGCGCTTGCTGAATTCGTCCTGGCTGAGCACTTTTTGCTCAAAAGAATCGTTGGCATAATCAGGGATAAAAGCCACGCCGCGCGGATTCACAATGTCGTACACCACTGTGTGCTCTCCCTCAAGAATTTTGAGATCGGCACCAGCGCTATGAGAAAAAGAAAGCAATGCAACTAGTATGAAAAACCGGAATATTTTAAACATAGTTAATCAATTAACATAGGTAGGCCCTCATGGGCTTTCCCTGTCACACCACCGTGCGAACGGGTCCGTACACGGCGATTCGGCTGGTTAAGCGCTACGAACAACTAA